>Ga0335394_10011062_pt1 | contig 10167 bp, 7 predicted proteins | sample MAT03_FD_205741 | JGI IMG/M metagenome (GOLD analysis project Ga0335394, IMG submission 205741) | Freshwater microbial communities from Lake Fryxell liftoff mats and glacier meltwater in Antarctica - MAT-03 (spades assembly) (version 2) ...
CCCCGGCAACCGAGGCGGAAGTCTCGCCAATTGCCCTTCACGAAGCGGCTGAGGCAATTATTCACGAATCGGCGGCCGACGAAATTGACGCCGCTCTTGCCGAGCTTGATCTCGACTAGGCGTCCAGCTCAAGCGTTCTTGACCCAAGCTGCCGGTAGTCCCTGGTGGCGCCACTGACCTTGCCATTCGCTACTATCGTCTTCGCGGAGGTAACCCATCCCGATCAGAAGGCGGATATGCTTTTCGGCGAGCTTGAGGTCAAGCTCTTTGCTGTCGGGCTTGATAATTCCGGCTCGCTGGGCAAGCTCTTCCGGGCCAATCTTCTTTCCGTAGCGGATCTGGATCAGGACGACAAGCCCGTAGGAGCGCCAGACATGAGCGCTAATTCCTGCTGGGCAGTCCTCGGCGAGGCCGGCATAGGCGTCGAGAAGACCGGCCGCCTCAACATTTTTGATCGCAGCCGGGCTCATGTTCGTTTTTAGAAGGGCGATTCGCTTTCGGTAGAGATCGCGGGTTGCTTCGTCCTTGAGCCGATAGATCGTTGCCGGCCCCTGGCCGCGTCGAGTCGGAACCAACTCCGGGCAGGCGAGGAGCTGATCAACGTCGCTGTCGAGCAGCTTTGCCATTTCAGAGGCGCTACATTCGATGTGAGTTATTTTTCCGTTCTTGTCCCGAAAGCGCTTAGCCACGTCCGCCTCCAAACGGTCGAGTCAAATACTTGACGATCTCGTTGAAAAACGCATAAATGATCACGGCAAGCCAGGCTTCGAGAATTGCTCCGTCGCCGGCAAGAACAATCAGCCAGATTGCAAAGAAAAGTGCGATTCCGAAAAAGAAAACCTCGAGCAAGGAGACGCGGCTAATGATCCCGAGAAATGCTTTAGAGCCATTGAGAAGAATCCAGAAGAGGCCGATCGGCAAGAGCGAGCCAAGAACAAAGAAGCCAATCTCGATGATCTCGATTGGCAGGTAATCAACAAGAACGGTTGGAATCAACGGGTTGAGCAAAATTGAGGTCCAGTATTCGCCGATACTGGCAAACGCGGAAATTGTCAACAGGCTGGCGATGATCGCCGCCAGGTGATAGCGCCAGAAGTACTGGCGATGATGCCGGGCGGCGCGGACATAGATCAATTCGTCGTGGGAAGTTTCTGCCTGAAGCCGGAGTAGCTCGCTCTGACCGACCGGCTCGAGTCGGGCCAGAAATGGATCGGGATCAGAACGCTGCGGCTTGTGCATGTCGAGGCCCGAGCTTTCGGCGAACTCGGCGACAAGCTCAATTTTGTTTGGATCAAAATCAATGGCAGCTCGGGCTGGAAATTCCGGAGCAAGTTGCTGGCGCCGCGCCGCGCCGACTCGGGTAAAGATTGATTTATTAGCGGCACTCTCAGCCGCAGCCTGAGCCGCAGCCTGAGCCTGAGCGGACGGCGGCGAGTCCAGCGGCGCCGGCACTGCTAGCGAGTCTGAATCAACTGAATCAGCCTGAGCCGGTGCCTGAGCGGGCCTAGGAGAGACTTCCTCGCCCGCGAGCGGCGGCATTGGCGGAAAAGCCTCGGCTGCTTCCGGAGCTTGATTCGGCGCTGCTTCGACCGGGCTCGGGCCCGGGTCAAGATCAGCATCAAACTGATCGCTGCTGGCAAGGTCGCTTGCTGGCCCGAAGAGGTCGGCGGCAAGCTGATCATCGACAATGTCGATTTCTTCGAAGTTCTCTTCGCTCATAGGCTGCTGCCTATTCTGCCTGATCAAAAACGGTTTGTGTTGGCTTTTGCTTAGATCAGGCATTTCCAATAAACTCGGGCTAGGATCGGCTTGTCTATGGCCGAAGAAATTGAAGATGCAGTTGATGCCCAGGTCGAAGCCGTTGATGATCTGCCAATCGTCAAAGATTATCAGCAAAAATTTCTTGATCCGGATTTGCTTGATGATGAAATTGATTTTGGAGACGAACCCGGGCAAGCGCCGCGCAACCAGGGTGCCGACATGCTCGAGGAGGCCCTTGACAGCATTGTTGCCAACGACTTCAGCGATCAGTCACCGAGTGCTGACAATAGCAACGGCCGAGCGCCAGTCCCCGGCGCGGCGACTAACGAAACGGCTCGCTCGACTCCGATCGGCGCTGGCGATATTCCCGGCGATGCTCTCTCCGAAGATGAAGAACTCTGGGCAATTCTGAACAGCGAGGAGAACTTTGTTGATAGCAGCCTTGACAATGCCGATCTTGATCGGGCCGGCCCGGCTCTCAATCGACTTGTCAACGACGCGGTTGCCGAACCGGCCCAGGCCGACGAGGGCCTACGCCTGGCGCCCGACGAGCTTCCGGAGTTCGAGCGAATCGTCCAGCCCGGCGCCGGCGAGCGACTCGACTCCAGACCAGTTTCTGCTTCAGGTTCAAATGACAGCGACTCGGAGCGGCCGCCAGAGGAAGCGAGCATTGCCGCTTCGGAACAGACCGCTCCGGGAATTCCGACAATTTCTCCGCAAGCGGCTCGACAAGAGCTGAGTAATATCGACAAGATCGCCGTTGTTGAAAAATTTCTCAGCGGTCAAGGAGTCAGTCCGGACGATATTACTCAGCTCGCGCCGGCGGCAAAGCTCGAGCTCTTCGATCAGATTGCGGCGGCCGAGGCCGGCCTCGGCTCTGGAGCTCCGGCAGATGCTGCTCCGGATATCTATATGGCCGCCCGCCGGGCCGAGCTTGGCGGTCCGAACGAAGCGCCGATCGAGATGAATGACCCGAAGGAGGGAATGAATGAAATCAATCTGCCCCTGACCGCCTTCAACCAGCTTGAGTATGGTCAAACCGGATTCATCACCTTTTCGGTTCGGCCCTGGCCCGGCTTCCGCGAGCGAGCGAATGCTTGGCTCAAGGCCCGCAAGGCCGGCACCGATCTTGACTATGCAGCAAAGCGGCCAGTGCACATGAAGGCCTGGGATGCCGCCAAGTACGGCTATCAGTATCTCGTTGTTGCTCTTCAGGATCCGCGCCGAGGCCGGGCCGAAAAACCGACCGCGCCCTGGCGGCGAATGAAAGAACTGACTCCGCTTCCTCAAAGCCAGGTTGATCCGGACGAGAAGCAGGCCTGGAAGGATGCCGCCGACAAAGCCAGCGATACCGCTCACTTTGAAGTGACAATGCGCGCCGGCGTCTTTGGTGTTCCCGAAAATGAAGAGGCCGGAGCGCAGATGGAGATGATCATTGACGATGTTACTCAGGGAATGGCCGCTTTTGACACGGTCCACCAAGCTTTCGCCTGGGAACCGGGCCATGCTCAGGACGCTCTACTTTGCAACATGGGCCCCGATGTTCCCAAGGAGGCACGTTTGATCCTCGCCTCGCGCGAGTTGGCGATGCTCGCCCATCCGAGCGATGACAGTGTCCGTCCAAACGGAATCAAAGTTAGTCGCTCGAGCTTCAAGCAGCTGCCGATGCAAAACCCGGTCTATATTGAAGATCCCTATAACCCGGTTAACGGCGCAATTCCGATCGGAGTTATGAACGCCCATTCTGAAGATGAAGCAGTGATCGGCATGCGCAATGCCGAGCTCGACAAACACATGATTATTGTTGGCAAGACCGGCTCCGGGAAATCAGAATGGCTGAAGTGGCTTGTCCACGGTATCATCCGCGATGACTACCCGCTCGTCCTGATCGACCCGCACGGCCAGCTCGCCGCCGAAGTCCTGAACAGCCTTGTCATCAACGCCGAGGATCGCTGGGATGACATTGCCTACATTGACATTGCCGACGAGCATCACCCGGTTGCGATGAATCCGCTCGACATCAAGAGCTATGGAGAGGTCGACGGTACGGTTGACTCGGTCATGCAAATGCTCTCTTCGCCAAAGATCAATCTTGGCGCAAGCGGCGCCCCGCGTGCCGTCGTCTACGCCAAAGAGGCGATCCTCGCTCTCTGCCACGCAAATATCAGCCTTGAAGATCCACTCACAAAGTGTACTTTGCTCGACGTTCTCAATTTTTTCCAGGACCCCGATTTCCGTCGGCTTGTCATCGAATGCTGCAAGAACCCGAGTGTTCGCCAGAAATATGATCCAGACATCGGCCTCTTTGAGCAGATGAGCGAGAAGATGCAGATCGAGCACACCCAGGCCTTGACCCGAGCTTTTTCCGAGCTGGCAAATTCGAGCGCCTTTCAGGCGGTTTTCTCAAGCCCGGAAAACAAGCTTGACTTCGCAAAAATGATCGGCGCAAACAAGATTGTCATTGTCAAGCTCGCTCGTTTCGGCGGCGGCTCTTCGGCGTCGCTCGGCGCTTTCGTCGGCTCGCTCGTTCTGCCCTGGCTCCTCTCTTCGATGACCCACTGGGGCCGGAAGAAGGATGAAATCACTGGCGAAATCAGCGGACGCGGCTGCCGGGTTCTTGTCGACGAGGCGCCAACCCTGATGGGTCCGTCGTCATCGGTTCCGGAAACCCTTGCCGAGGCGCGCAAGTGGGATCTTGGCCTGATTATGGCCGCTCAGTTTCTTGATCAGTTCGACGCTTCAATCATCGATGCCGCGCTTGTGAATACGAACTCAAAGATCAGCATGGTTCAGGATCCGAACAAAGCTGGGCCAATTACCAAGGCGATCGCCGGCTCGTCGTCGCGGATCAGTGCTGAAGATCTCGCTTCGCTACCAAACTACCATTTCTATGGCAACGTCTTGATTCCAACCGAAATCGGCGCTTCGGCAAGCGGGCCGTTCTCGGCCGCTTGCCTGCCAATGATCAATCATAAGCTCGAGGAGCGCCACCTTGCCGCTCGTGAGAAGATCATTGAAAAGTCACGAGCATCGGTTTGCAATGATGCCCAGATGATTGCTGATCTCTCAATGCGCCGCAAGGAAAACATCATGGACGGCCTGAAAAACTTCCTTCGCGAAGAGAATGCTGGCAAAATTGAAGAGGTCGGCGCGCCGCGCTTCAATAATGAAATCGATGATGGCGACGATCTCTGGAACTGATCGATAATCAGATCAGAAAAAAGAGCGGCTTTCTTGGCTGAGCAATCCGAGCACTTCGGCTTCGGCTTCGGCTCCGGAACTTCGGAAGCTATCCGAAGCCGCTTGGAAAACCGGCTTGAAAAATCAGTTTAAGCGAAAAATACCATCTTGCCTCTGCCTCCACTACGCTCTACTCAAATGATCCGCAATATCGCACTCGCATTCATCGCATTGGTAATGATTTTCTTCGTAACCAAATACCCGCATCAGGTCATTGCCTTGATCCAAATGTTTGTCGATGCTGCTTATCAAATTGCCAATGCCCTTGGCCAAACCAACATAACTAACGGAGGAAGATAACCATGAACAAACTCGGACCAACAACAAAACTAGCAGCAATTGAGGCCGCCGCCTCCGTTCGTAGCCAAGCTTTCGGACTCGGGCTCCGGTTCTCAGCGCTGTCGCGCATCAATCAGCTTCTGCTGATCGCATTTATTACACTCAGCTACTATGGAACCCATGCTGGCTACGCTTTCGCCGCCGGCGAAGGCTGCAATAGCGGCGCCGCCGCTAATATCGTCGCGTTCATCGATTCCGGTGTTCAGTTTCTGATGATTATCGCTGGCGTTCTCGCCGTACTCATGGCCGTCGTTGGCGGCGCTCTCGTGATTACCGGTGGCAACTCGAACCGAACGAAAATGGGCTTTGAATTCCTAAAGAACTCGATTATCGGTCTCGGCATTGTTGCAATCGCCGTCGTCATCCAAGAGGTTGTTCTTGACTTCCTCTCTGGGGCCTCTGGCCAGAACACCCCCGGCTGTCTTGAAGACGGTAATCAGGGCTCAAAGGTCGGTTCCTGATCCCGAAACAGAACTCGATTACTGAATAGACCCGGCAACATTTCATGCCGGGTCTATTCTTTTTCCTGTGAGTCGTCGTTCGTTCCAATTTACACTTCGGGTTCTTTGCCTGAGTCTAGCTGGCTTCTGTTTGGTTGCCGCTGGGCTAAGCGAAAGTGCCTCAGCGACGGAAACAAACTACGGGAGCTGGGATCCGAGCGGCTCAACCGCAAACATCTACACCGACACCGATGCCGTTTTCAACGATTCCGGGGTTTCCGAGCAAACCTCTTTTGTCTGTATCACTCCCTCCGGACAGACAATCAGCGCTGCCGAGGGGCAGATTCTCGGCCGGATTTTTCTTGCCGGGACCGATGTTTATAACGGCGACTTTTCCTTTGCTGATTCGGCCGCCGGCGAGCGGGCCGATCAGCCGCCAGAAAACGGCGGTTACCCGAATGGCGAGAGCGGTCTGAATCGTTTTCTTGACAAGGAACGCGAGCTGCTTCGAGCCGGTAATTGGATCGATTACGATTCGCGAACTCTTGAGAAGAGGACAAGCGCAAGCAACAGTTATCAGGTTCGCCCGGGCTGGAGTGTCGTTCTTCAGACCGATTCCTCCGGAGTTGGCCGGACTCAGGGAAATGAAATTGCTGAATTGATTCCGAATGATATTGGCAATCCGCTTGAGCTGACCTCTGAGCTGCCGCCAGCCTGCGCCCTCTCGCCGCTCGACCCCGATTCTCCGGACTTCGGAAATCTCTTTTCCAATTCTGGCGATTATTTCACGGATATGCTCCTTTATACGCCGGCCCGTCTCGCCGCTGGGCTCTTTAACGTCCTCCAGCCGCATGCCTTTAAATATGCCTTCTTTACTCCCCACTCCGAGCGCGGCGACCTTTTTTGGGACCTGCCAGCAACCTGTTCGCCGAGCGGAAATGGTGGCTTGAGTTCGGCCGAGGCAGGCGCCTGCTCGGGCGGCGAAGCACTTGGCTTTAGCGAGAAATCTCTCAGCGCCGGAAGCGCCGATGCCTGGTTTCTCCGCGTCGCCGCGTCGCTGCAATGGTTGATTTCCGGATTTTATTTCATGATCCTCTTCGCGGCGGCGATTGTCTTTATGTTTCGTGGCAACCGCTCAAGCAATCTTCGCCTCCTCGACCTTCTGCCGCGCTTAATTTTGGCGACAGTCCTGACGATGAGTGCCGGCTATTTGATCGGCATGCTTGTCAGCTTTTCAAATGTCGCGGTCCAGACAATTTTTGAGTTCAACGATATCAATTCAATTGCCGCGATCAATACTTTTCTTCTTCAGTCCGGGAACATTGTCGGCGGCCCGGAGATCATCCAGAACCTGACTCAGATTGTTGTCGGAATTCTGACAAGTCTCTTCTTCTTGGCGATCATTCTTGTTACTCTCCTCCGCCAGATGCTTTTTGTCGGCCTGCTTGTCCTCGCTCCGCTTGCCGCCTTTAGTCTGCTTGTCGAGCGCTGGCGCGGAAATGCAATTCTCTATATGCGCGTCTTGCTGACAGTTATCTTTCTGCCGGTTGTCTTCGCCTTTATCCTCGCAATCGGCATGGGCATCAATCCACTTGTTCGCGACCCGCTCGCCGCTTACGGCGACATTCAGGGGATCATCGGAATTGGTCTGATGTTGCTTAGTTTCTTCCTGATTTATCGCTCGGTGATCGTTGCTAAAGAATTTGTTCTTCGCGGCGGTGGCGGCGTTCGTGACGCGATCGGCGCCGATCGTTTTCGACGATCAGCACTTCGTGACCGGCTCGACCGTGGCCCGGCGAACAAGCTGATCCCGGCCGGCCGTGAAGCGGGTGCGGCCCTGCCCGCCAGCGCCGGCGCCGCTGGCGTCGGTGGGAGCGGCGCCGGTCGCCAGCTTGAAGCGGGCCGGCCGAGCACTTCGGGACTGAGCGGCTCAACGCTGAGCTCGGCTGGGGTTAGTGCGGCAATCGGTCAGTTTCAGGGAGCGCGGCGAATTGCCGGGACTGGTGCCGGCAGCGCTGACAGCCCCGGTCGGAAAATCAGCGCCGGCCAGGCCCGTGCTTATCAGAGCGGACTCAAGAGCGCCCTCCGAGCCCATAAGATCGGCAAAAAGGGCGCTGGGCTCAGCAGCGAGGAGCGCGACGAAATTCGTTCGCGCTATGCAGAAAAGCATGGCGGCAAGCTGAGCAAGCAAGGCGACTCTTGGTATTTGATGCCAAGCGATGTTTAGCAAAATCAAGAACGCGAGCAGGGCCCGAGTGCCTGCTTTAAAATAGGCGAAGCGCATGGATGAAGAGGAAGAAGAAACTCGCACTCCGGTGACGGTTGTCTCGGACAAGGAGGCAACCTTTATCCCGCTCTGGGAATGGAGCCTTTCTCTGCGCCAGGTAATTACCGTCCTCTTCGGGCTTCTTTTTTCCTTCCTTTTGATTCGGATGATTTCGATTCTGATTCCAGTGCCAACAATTTTTGCGCTAATTCTCACAAGTCCAATCATTATTTTTGCGCTAATTCTCGCTTTTATACCGAAAAATGGCGAACCGATGGAGGTCTGGCTAACAACAAAGATTGAGTTCTGGCTTTCTGACCGAAGCTATGTGCTCATGGAGGAGGGCGATCAGGCTGATCTTGATTTTGAAGATGCCGACTGGGGCGAAATTGATGATCGTGATTGGCGCTGAAATAATCCGGGTCCGAGCGGGTTAGGGGCCCTCTCGCTGCAAATCAGCAACAGCGCCGGCGTGCGCATGAGATGATCGCCGGGTGAGTGATTCCGAAGACAGGCTTGCGCCGGCTGAGCGCCTTGTGTATGCTCACTCGCTAATCAACGAATCACGGCCCGGTGAAGGAGCGATCGTTGTCCTTCGCGATGGCTCATTTCGCATGCTGATCCGCAGCTCGGCGATAAATTTTTCAATGCGCTCTCCGGCTGAAAAGGGGGTCCTGACCCGAGGCTTCGGCGCCCTCTGCGATTCGCTTGAAGTCGGCTTTCCGATTCAGATCTGTTCGCACTCAAAGCTTGTCGATCCGAACCGGTACACCGATCAGTTTCGCTCACCGCTAAAAAACGCGAACACTCCAGAGCCGCTCCGCCAGCTAATCCGCTCGCACATTCAGCAGTATTCAAGCCAAGTTGAGCACTCGCAAATCATGAGCCGAGAAACGTTTATTGTTATTCCCTGGCGCGGCGTTGATAAGCCGGAGAACGAGAGCGCCCTCAAGGATATTCCGCTGATGGGCTTCTTCCGGAACATGAAAAATGCTGCTGACGAAGACAAGCTTGATTTGAATCAGAAGCCAAGCGACATCGAGCTTGGCCTCGCCCGTCAGCAGCTTCAGACTCGAAGCAATCAGATCATCGGCCGGCTTGGAGCAATCGGTCTTGATGCACGCCGGCTCTCGGCTGAGGAAATCAGAATTTTGATCTATGGCTATTTTCACCCAAGCCTGTCAACCCGCCAGCGCGATCCCGGCTTCCAGAGCGGTGACCAGCTGATGAGCGGCTTCTCTTCGCGCGGGTTGACCGATGAAGAGCAGCGTCAGCTCGGCGCCGCCGATATGATTGGTTACTCGGAGGACGAATATGGGAATTTTTGAGCGAGTCAAGAAAAACATTGCCGAGGCCAAGTCTGAAGAAATTGAAGTTCGCGATGCGGAAGATCCTCAGGAATATCGAATGTTCGACAGTCTTGCCTTGCCGTTTCCTCGCCTCGTTGCTCCCGATTCATTTCAGGTCGAACCGAGCCATTGCCGGGTCGGCGGCGAGTATACCCGAACCTTTTTCATCAACTCCTACCCCCCGGCGGTTCTTGATGACTGGCTTGGGCCAATCTTCCGCTTTCGCGGCGCCGTTGACGTTTCAATCTACATTAATCCGATCCCGCTCAAGCCGTTTTTAAAGCGGCTCAAGCAGAAGGTCTACCAGGACGATGCGGTTATCGAGAAGAAGCGGGATGCCGGAGTCCTTCCCGATGCTGAACAGGAGATGCAGCTCGAGGACAACCAGCAGTTGATTCAGTCGCTTGAGCAGCACCACACCAAGCCCTACAGCGTCATGGTGACGATGACGCTCCGGGCAAAGACGGTTGAAGAGCTCGACAAGGCGAGCGAGCACCTCGAGCGCCAGCTGACTGGAATCAATACCCGCCGGACCGAAAGTCGCCATAAGCACGGCTTCCTGACAAACCTACCGCTGCTGAACAACAAACTTTCTCAGGCCTCGGTTCCGGCGAAACGTGCGCTGAATAGCCAGGTCCTAATGTCGATGTTCCCCTTCTCCTCCGGAGACTTTAGCCACGAAGAGGGAACAATGATTGGCCTCTCGATGAGCGGCACCCCAGTGATTATCAATCGCTTCATGCAGCCGCTTGTCAGCAACCCGAATATGGCT
>Ga0335394_10011076_pt1 | contig 10157 bp, 8 predicted proteins | sample MAT03_FD_205741 | JGI IMG/M metagenome (GOLD analysis project Ga0335394, IMG submission 205741) | Freshwater microbial communities from Lake Fryxell liftoff mats and glacier meltwater in Antarctica - MAT-03 (spades assembly) (version 2) ...
TGCATCGCCCATGATCCGAACATGCGGGCTGCTGATCGTGATCGTTGGTTCTTCGCCTGGTTGCGCCGGTGGTTTTGGCTTGTCAGGAAAGTAGTTTTGATGAAACGCCAATCCTTCAACCAAATGGCCTTTGGCTTCGGGCTCGATCGCCGTGATATCTTCGGCGCATAGCTTGGTGTAAGTAGCCCAATCGCCACGGAAAATGGCGACCAGCAATTCATGGGTCAACTTAACAATTTCAGTTTCTGGTGAAGTCATTGGCTCGTCGGTGGTAAGTGAAAGCGTGGGACGGCCCACTATGGTAATCCATTATTCGCCAAACATTCAGATCGTCGGCAGAAAAGAAGTTTTGGCGCGCGAGAGATTAGACTCGGATGGCGATTGCTTCGATCAAGCTAGAAACGTGAGCCGCAATGACCGTGATAGCTTCGTTGTGGGCATGTAGCGTATCGCCACTCCCTCGGTGGCCCGTTTCGCTAATCGGTTCGCCCGAGGTCGACGGACTGCGAACTGCAACTTGGAATTGATAGAGAAACACGCACAAAAGTTTGAAGCTAGAATGGATTCTGTCACCTACCCTTTAATGTTGCCCGCATGGAAATTTGTTGAGATGATTGTTTCCGTAGTTCGAACGCGTTTCTCGTTGTGTGCCGTTGGTATCGCAGCCTTCATAGTTGGCGGCTTATGTCCGCCGGGACTCGGCCAGGAGAAAGCGTCCGAGACAAGCTGGAAAATGCACGCTATCAATGATCAATCACCCTATGAAGCGTGTGGCGCTGCCGATTTCAACAGTGACGGGAAGATTGACATCTTCTGCGGCGATTCGTGGTATGAAGCACCCTCATGGACCAAACACAAAGTCCGTGACGTTCCAGCGAGCGGTCCGAATCCGCATTATCACGAAGATTTTTGCGACGCACCGTTGGATGTGAATGGCGACGGACGACCAGACATCGTCACGGGCAATTACTTCGGCAAGCGAGTTGGCTGGGTCGAGAATCCTGGCGGAGATGCGACGCAGCCTTGGATCGAGCAGGAGATCGACGAGCCGGGAAACATGGAGGCAGGCGAACTGGTCGACATTAATGGCGATGACCAACTCGACTTCCTGCCCAACGTCGGCAATGTCGTGGTGTGGTACGAACTCACTCAGCAAAAGCCGAGGGTCATCTGGACCAAACACGAACTCGGCAATGAAGGAGCCGGGCACGGCGTCGGCATTGGCGACATCAACCGCGACGGGCGGCAAGATATTATCACGCCGCAGGGCTGGTATGAACAACCGGCCGATGCGAAGTCCGACAAATGGCCGTTCCATGCTGAATTCCAACTTGGTGCGGCTGGGATTCTCATTCATGGCCGCGATGTCGATGGCGACGAACTCACTGATGTCATTTGGGGCATGGGCCACGAATTCGGTTTGTTTTGGCTGAAGCAAGCGAAGTCGAAGGATGGCGTGCGGACTTGGACGAAAGAGTTGATCGACGACACATTCTCTCAGGTCCACACGCTTTTGTTCGCCAAGTTGGACCCAACGAGTGAACCGGAGCTAATTACCGGCAAACGAGTTTATGCTCACGAAGTCGAGCCCGGTGACGTTGCGCCGCCTGTTGTGTTGTCGTTCCGCTTCGACCGATCGACGGGGAGTTGGAGCAAGAAAACCATCTATCACGGCATCGGAGCAGATAACGCTCCCAAAGCAGCAAACGATCGATGGGCATTGAAGGACTTCCCTCGCGGCACGGCCGGCACCGGCCTGCAGATGGCGGCAATCGACATCGACGGCGACGGCGACGTGGACCTCGTTTGTCCCGGAAAGTCAGGTTTGTACATGTTCGAAAATCTCGGAGGCTAGCAGGGCAAGGACTCGTGTTTTGAGCAAGATCGTCAATCGCTTGGCCCGGGAAGCGACGTCGCCAACGATTCCACTCGGCCTTAGGCTGCTGCCACAACATATCGATAGATCGCCCAGTAATGACAACCCGCTGCGACAACGACAAACATGTGCCAGAGGGCATGCAGATATGGAGCGCGATGGTCGTTCTTGAGCACGACAACGCCCATCGTATAAATCACTCCGCCAAGAGCCATCCACATCATGACGATGCCGGGGACCCGTCCGACTAACGCCAACGCGGGAAGCCAGCCGAGACCTAGATACGTCGCTGTGCCGATGGAATTGATACGATATTTCGCAAATACCTTGGAGTAGAATCCAATCGCTGCGGCGACCCAGATTGCGATGATGACCAAGTCACGTCTATTTGAATCGGCGAATTGATAGATCAGTGGTGTGTAGGTTCCGCTGATCATCGCGTAGATCAGCCCTTGGTCCCAAGCGCGAAAACGTTTTAAGCGGACGTCGTCGTAGATGAACGTATGTGAAAGCATCGAAGCGACAAATACGGCGATTCCAGGAATCACAAACGCAAGGCAACTGAGCGTCCTTCCCACCGGCCCCTGTGCAGTGTGCCAGATCATCGCTCCGGCCCCAACGACTCCAGCGGCTGCGGCCAGTCCGTGCGTCCAGGCGTTCGCCCACTCCTGTTCGAAACGGACGGGCGGTAGGCAATCTTGATAATCGACAGTCATGTATACCTCATCCCGTTAAATTTACTTGCGTCGAGCCTTATTGGCCTGTTGGAAGAGTTGCCAGCCACGAGGCCAATTGCTTCGGCCAATTTGCTATCGGCAGACACTTGTCACGAGCTCCGAAGCCGTGTCCACCGCTAGCAAAAATGTGCAACTCGGCAGGGACTCCTTTGGATTGCAGCACGGAGAACAGTTCGGAACTGTTTCGACAACTGATGGGATCATCAACCGCATGGGCAAAAAAAATCGGCGGCGTTGACGCATTGATGTTCAGATCAGGAATGATCCCAGCCGGCGTATTGCGGTCGTTTCTTGGTTTCGTGGCGTCCGCAACCATCAGCCAAGGATAAACGAGTCCGGCAAAATCTACGTTACAGTTGGCCTGATCGATTTCGTCCGTCGGCTCATAAAAGCGTTTGCCAGTTGTGCACGCAACACGAGCGGCAGCGTTTCCACCCGCCGAAAAGCCAATGACACCGACTCGCTTGTAGACTGCTTCCTCGCCATTGGCCTTGGACCGCAGCGTCGAAACCGCACGCTGGATGTCCTGAACTGGCGGCAGCCACGCTTGGTCAGTTTCCGATGTCGGCACTCGGTATTTAACAACCGCTGCCGAGAAGCCGAGTGCGTTGAAACGCTCAGCGATCTCGGTCCCTTCCAAGTCCCAAGCAAGAATCCTGTAGCCGCCGCCTGGGCAAATGATGACCATGGTCGAAGCGAAAGACTTGCTTTGGCCAATCGGACCACCTGTGTCAACGGGATAAACGTGTAACTGTGGTTTAGACACGTGCCCCAGCCGAATCACAGACTTACCTGCGACTAATGGTCCATGTTTGTCACTGGTGTCTCGTTCCGGCTCACTTGTGCCGACCCAGGCAGGTGGCGCACCGGGCCAAAGGTCAATCACTTCCGCTGCGGGTGGCAGGTGCGACTCTGTTGCGACATTCTCCTCGGCCCGCGTTAACGCTGCTGCGGAAATTAGCAGAACGATCCCAAGGGACGACCGGCACCAGACAGCATCGCGCAATGCAATGGCTGATTGGGAACTAGCAGATTTGTCATCGCTAGGTCGGCTTTTGAGTTTCACGAAAGTTGGTCTCGACCGTTGGGGGTAGGTTTGGTAAACGGATGCGGTGAGGAGCACGGATGCACCTGACAGCTTGCGTTCTAAGGGATAGACAATCATGAAACGCTTTGGCGTTCAATTAGCGGCCAGCGGCCTCGTAATTTTGCTTGGCGCACTCGGTGTTGCCCAGGCCCAGCGAGATTCACATTCCGTACAGTCTAGCGAATGGGAAGTTCCTACGACGCCGGCATTAACCCCGCCGCCGGTTCCGATCGCGGCTTTTGAGTCAGATTTGACGCAAAAAGCGGAAGCCGGTCCATCCACAGAAGTGCTCGGATCGTTTGGTCTTCCTACAGGGACGAGTTTCCCAGCAAGATCAGGCTCGGTTCAAACGGTAGCGCACGAAGAGCCGATCGACCCTGCCGCGAGCGGTCCTGGTTCATTTAGCGAATCCAAGAACGATCCCGCGACGAGTGCCCCCAGTGGCATGAGTCTGCCAGCTTGGTCGGTGCCAAGTGCATCCGCAGCATCGGCCGGTTCACCACCCTCGTTTCAACCTCAGCCACGAGACGATGGCGGGACCGCTGGCTCGGCGATGCTGCTGCCAGAATTCGATCCAGCGAGCACCAACTCCGCCGCCTCGCCGCGCAGTAATCAATTAGCGGAACTGCCGCAGCAACCCTCCGATGATGCAGCCGCGTCGATGCCAACTCTTACGTTCGATGAAGCTCCTACCAACGCCCTGCGAGGCTCTGGAAGTTCGTTCGCTGCAGCAGCTCCAACTGAACCGCATAGTTTCAACCCCGTGCCAACGACCACATCGTCTGCGCAATTGCAAACGCCTTCGTACCCCGAAGAGTCGGCGGCTTACCCAGCGATGCCACTAAAATCAATCGGTGCGAACGATGCCTATCCTCAAGGGCCTGCGGCCCGGATCGCATCATTGCCGCGCGCTGGCTTGCCCAATCTATCTCAACCGCAGTCGATCAACCCACGTGATGAAGAAACGGTCTTGGCCGAGCCAGGTGATCGCCGGCTCGAGGGCGTCCAAAGCCCGAGCATTGTGATCCACAAGCGTGCGCCCGAAGAAGTAAAGGTTGGCAAACCAGCCACGTTCATCATCAACGTACAAAACTCTGGCGGTGTCGAAGCGCTCGACGTGCGTGTACACGACCGTGTTCCCGCTGGGATGCGATTGGTTGACGCATCTCCATCACCGTCCGTTCAGGGTGACTTGCTGACTTGGGAGTTGGGCGCACTGGAACCAGGCGGTGAGCGGACCGTGACGATGCAATTGATCCCAGAACAAGAAGGTGAACTTGGCAGCGTTGCACGCGTCACGTTTGAAGCTGCTGCGTCGGTTCGTACCATCAGCACTCGCCCCGAACTGAAAATCACTCAGCGCGCTCGGGAGGACGTGCTGATCGGTCAACAGCTCGAAATCGACCTTGAAGTTTCCAATCCGGGCAGTGGCGCGGCCACTGGCGTCATATTGCAAGTCGATGTTCCTGAGGGTCTGGATCATCCCAAAGGTCGCCAGCTCGATAACGTCATCGGAACACTCGCACCGGGCGAAGTTCGTCGTCAAGTATTGAGGCTCCGCGCCGTCGCGCCAGGTCAGATCGAGAATCGCGTTCGTTTGATTGGCGATGATGGGTTGACCGCCGAAGATGTTGTTACCGTTCAAGTGACCGCTCCGCAGCTTGCCATTGAACTCGAAGGGCCCAGTCGCCGATTTCTTGAACGGCAAGCCGTCTTCAATGTAAACCTTGCCAACGTCGGTACCGCCGACGCAACCAACGTTGAAGTCGTCGCCTACCTTGATCGCGGATTCTCGTTTGTTGGCACCGAATATCAGGGCCAATATGACCCCAATCGTCACGCCGTCTATTGGTCCCTGGCGGAGTTGCCAGCCAACGGACGCGGTTCCGTACCGCTGACGCTGTTACCGATCGAGCAAGGTGAACGCGCCATCCGGCTGGAGGCGAAAGGTGACCTGAACCTCGTCGCTCAAAGTTCGAAATCCGTGAACGTGGATACGCTTGCCGAGTTGACATTCTCAATCACCGACGACGCTGATCCAATCGAAGTCGGTAGTGAAGCAACCTATGAAATTCGCATCACCAATCAGGGGTCGCGCGATGATGGCGACGTTAAGTTGCAAATAAAACTTCCTCCCGGATTGGAACTGGTCAGCAGCGAAGCCGAAGCGAGCACCGATGGCAAAGGGCTGATCGCATTTGCCCCAACGGCCTCGTTGCCAGCCGGACGGGAAACCATTCATCGCGTTCGAGTCAGTGGCGTAACTGCGGGAACTCATGTCGTGAAGGCAATCGTCACCAGTGCCCAGGCCAGTGTTCCGGTAACCAAAGAAGAGAGTACGATGGTCTACTCCGACCAATAACGAACGTAGGATAGGCTTCTAGCCAGTCATTGATAGTCGATGGGTGAACAACCCAGTCTATATATCTTGCTCGAATAAGTGGGTGGGTCTATACATCCTTGTCGTGGTGACACCCATTAAAAGCGGCAAATTACGTAACAAAAGTTTCACCAGGAGATTGTTTTGGTTATACTGGCACTAGTAAAAATAACCTGCCAGCTACTCTCTACCACTCAATGACCAGATGAACGATCTTGATACGCTAATTGACTCTGTAACTACACCCGAAATGGAAGTTGCCCAAAGAAACGCAGTTCTTGCCAAATCTGACGCACCGGTAAGTAAAAGTGAACGAATACGACGGTTTATGGAGAAGACCCCGGCCGCTCGCACGCGTGACATCGTCGACGCGTTGGAGGGATTTGGCGTCACCATCGCGGATGTCGGGAACGTCAAATCTCAGTTGAAACGTAAAGCGGAAGTCGAAGCCGAAAAAGCTGCGAAGTCGAAGCAAGCGGCGACAGCGGCGAATGCTGCGGCGAAAAAAGCGACGCCAGCGGTGACTAGCCCGCCCGAAATCTCCATCGATCATTCCATCAAACTGGACGTGCTGGAAGCTGGGATTGAGTTTGTGCGCAAGGCCGGCGGGATCAACGAAGCTCAATACACGCTGACGATGATTCGCCGGATCAAATCGCTGTAGCAGCGTGCGGTCTGTTATTGTCATCTTTCGCTGTTAGGCTGTAAATCTGGTAACCCGACGCGTTAGCGAGGAATGGCCCGCTGCTTCGCTGACGCGTCGGGTTCCATTTTGCCGCAAATCCAACCGGCTCGAATAGATTCACAGCCTATGTGCGAAAGTACGGGAGAACGCTACTTTCGCGGACTGAAAGGCGACACTTGGCCGATCAATCCATTCCCGAGTGCTCGACCTCAGCCCAGTAATCGTCAAAGGCACCTTCCTTGTGGAAGTCTGGGCTGTTGTCTAAGTCGTGGCATTCCATGCAGCGCTCTTTGGCGTTTTCCAGCGGCAATCTCATCGCGACTCGTAGGGCGTCGCGTGCCGCTTCGGCGATGCCCGAATCTTCGCGTTCAGCATCCGAATGAGATGCGCCAGGACCATGGCAGTTCTCGCAGCCATTTCCGGTCAAGTGGGCGCTTGCTTCCAACGCGACGTAACCCGTTTCATACGGATAGTAGTTCTGGGCATTCCAACCTGTCACGTGACAACTGATGCACTCGGGGTCGAAATGACGGCTGATGTCACTTCGCTCGCCGGGACGCACAAGATGCTGCGTCGCGAGCGCATGCTTAGAGTTTTCCCAAACACCGAGCGCGGTTGTATGACATTCCCCGCATGTCTTCGTGCCGACAAACTTTCCACCGCTGGGATGAGCCACCGGCTTCAGCCCTAAACCTTCCAGCCCGAGCGATTGCAGTTGATCTTGATACGCACGCATGAGTATCCGCATCTCCGGTGCGTCGGCAAAATCATGGGTGAGCGCGACCCTGGCATATCGTGGCGGTCCATCGGGATACAGCCCCACCAAACCGGTGTACATCCCTTTGTTACCCGTGACGATCATGCGAGTTTCGCTGGAGTCAATCTTTTCAGCCTGATAAGTCGGCTCGCCATATCCACCGGCGACGACGAGCAGGTCAAAGCCTGGCGTCTGGCGAACGACGGCTTTACCCGCTTCCTCATCACCGTAGAACATCAGTACATTAAAGTCTGACTTACCCTGCTTCATTAACTCAAGTGCTGCCTCCATTTTTTCCTGGACTTCAGCAACTTGAATTTCGTCGTTCTGGCCGTCCTCTAGCATTTTGGGGTCAAGTGCCGAAGCGATGCCGATCTTTCGCTCTCCAGAAACCACCACCTTCGCTTGTGCCATCAACGACGGATCGATCAGCACGACATTGGCCGATTGAAACCGACCCTCCGCAGGATTATCGACGGCGGCCACGGCAATCAATTCACCAACGCCCAAACGTAAGTCATCGGGGCCGAAGCCGATCGCCTCGTATTTCATCTCGGCCAAGCCTGCTGCTGTCGTTTGAAACTTGATCTCCGACTGTCGGCCGGTCCGTCGAACTTGGTTTCCTGCATCCATGGGAACAAGCGGCCAACCAAGATCGGTGAGCTGTTTCATTAACGTGAATCGTCGCGCCAACCCACCTTTCTGGTTCTCGAGGCCGGTGCAGCCGCAGGGTTCGATATAACCATGCTGATTGCCGGTGACGAACAAAACCGTCTGCGGCGTCGGCCATGATTGCCATAGTTCCGGTCCGGTAGTCCCGACGGCGGAAATCGACTCGGCGGCTGGCTCCACGTTTAGCGGTTGGACATTAGGGACCTTTTCGACCTTCATCACTGTAACCGTTTCTGGTTCGCCTGCCGGAATCGGGACGACTTCACCCTTGACGACGATGGGAGCCTTTTTGGTGATTTTCACACCTGGAGGCCTTGGAATGATCTCGCGAGGAACTCGCGGTGGCTGGGCGACTAGGTAGACCTCATTCGCGCTGCTGTCCAGCGGCATGGAGACCGTCAGCTCGTCGCCGTCGACCAACCGCGTTGCCTTGGAATGGTTGTCGCATCCCAAGAGCGTGGCTCCTAGCAGCGAGATAGTGGCGACGCCGTGAGTCCAAGTGACTCCGGTGGTATTGAACTTCCTTGATCGAACCACGTCTAACATTTTTATTCCTCTCCGCATTGGCCGCTGAAATCTGACGTTCGTCGAGATTTATCAAGCGTCCACGCTGTCTAACCGCACCGCGCAAAGTTGCGATCGTTAAAGTCTGCGCATTTTTCGTTATTTCGCAACAGCGAATCTCACTCTTAATCTTAATGGCGATACATCGGGGTTATCGGTTCGAATCCAAACGACTCCGTAGTCATCATCGCTTTTCCCCAACCTTTCGATCGGTTTTGCTTCGGGATCAAGCCAAAGCCTTAGCGGATAGAGCATTACGGAGGCCCGCCCAACGGGCTCACCCAGTTCCGCCTTCAAAACTCCGGCAGGTTCGACGTCGCCCAAGCTCAATTTGATTGCATCTTTGTATTTCCCTCGCAGCATGATATTTGCGCGTTCGGGTTTCGCGACGGCTAGGTTGACTCTGCCGATGGTGTAAACATAGCCGCCTGCGACTGCTTGGCACTTTGAGTTTTCAACCATTGACATCGCGCCGACGATTCTGCCGGAGATCGCGGTGGAGAAATATTTCTGTTGGGCCTCATCGAATTTGCCGTCTTCGCCGATGAAAGCTTTTTCAACAAAACCAAACGAAAAGTTTTGCTGCACGGCTCCCTGGGGAAGTCCGGGGCGAAGATTGCAGGTGACTTTAAAAGCTTGTGTCGCCGATGCGTAGGTCTTGTCGGTGACGGACGCCAAATCAATTTCCTCGACGGCAAACGTCGCGGATTGAGTCAATAAGTCATCCGAAAACTTCTGGCTCGTCGGCACGATGGGGGTTTTCAAAAAGCTGTAAACAACCGAATCCAGCGAAATCGTCTCCCCGGACTCGATTTCACCGAATCCAAAGTTGCGCGGAACCATGGTCATTTGATTGATAGCGCGACCCTTAATCTTCAGGTGCAACTCGCCTCGCGTCGGATCATTCGTTTTCAAGATCGCCGATTGACCAAAATCTTCGCTGTCGGTCTTCACATCCCAAGTCAAGCTGATTTCGGTCTGCTCCCCAGGGCCGATACTCGATTTATCAAGTTTCCCGATCGTACATTTGCAAGTGGAGCCAATAATTTCCAGCGTCATCGGGAATTCACCAAGGTTTTTGACGACGAATTTGTGTTCGCCCTTGGAACCCGGTTCCATCACGCCAAAATCAAATTCCTCGCCCCCAATGACCTCGATTCGCGGCGCCCCAAGCTGCGTCTTCGCTTTCATGGCGACTGACACGTTTGTCGCCGTTACGCCGCCGTCCATCGAGAATGGCCCAAACGTGGCAACCTTGCTATATCTCGCGTTGCAGACCGCCCAGCCGGTGAATAGACCAACGACAGAGCCGCAAACCACGATGATCAATGTCTTCAACAAGATTCAATACCTTTCGTATCCCACTAAACAGCAAAATTGAGGACCCATCCCCCGCGTC
>Ga0335394_10011077_pt1 | contig 10156 bp, 8 predicted proteins | sample MAT03_FD_205741 | JGI IMG/M metagenome (GOLD analysis project Ga0335394, IMG submission 205741) | Freshwater microbial communities from Lake Fryxell liftoff mats and glacier meltwater in Antarctica - MAT-03 (spades assembly) (version 2) ...
GGGCAGCTCACCATCTGGCCGATCAAGATCCACCGCGTGCCGCGGCGCTGGCGTGACCGCGGCGCGGCCGATGCCACCATGTCGCGCGTCGTGCCCGACGAGCCGATGCCGGTGGCGCTCATCGAGCCGCCGATCCACGTGCGCTGACTCTTCAAGTTGACCAACTTGACCAACTGGCGTGACCTGCCTACGCTGTCCACACGACGTGTATGGTCAAGGTGCTGAACCTCTACGAAGCGAAGACCCAGCTGTCGGCGCTCGTCGAGCGAGCGGCAGCGGGCGAAGAAATTGTCATCGCCAAGGCCGGGCGGCCTCGCGCCAAGCTCGTGGCCGTGGGCCCGTCGGTGCGCCGCCGCGCCGGTAAGGGGCGGGGGACCGTCTGGATGGCAGATGACTTCGACGCGCCGCTGCCGCCCGAGGTGCTGGACGGTTTCGAAGGCACAGCGAAGAAATGAAGGTGCTGCTAGACACCCATGCGATGCTCTGGTGGCATGAAGGCGACCCGCGACTCGGCCGTGCGGCACGCCGGGCGATTGAGAGTGCTGACACGGTGTGGGTGAGCGCCGCGTCCGGCTGGGAAGTGGCCATCAAGATGGCCCGGGGGAAACTCCGGGTGCAAGCGACCGTCGCCGACATCGTGCGATCGAATCACTTCACCGAACTGCGCGTCGCACTCGCGCATTGCGAGCGCCTCGCCCTGCTCGAATCCAGGCACCGCGACCCGTTTGACCGCATGCTGGTGGCGCAGGCGATGGTGGAAGGCGCCACGCTCGTCACGCGCGATTCGGCTCTGGGCGCCTACGGCGTGCCCGTGTTGTGGTAGATCGAGAGCAGCAGCGTCGTGGCGGCGGCGCGTGACCATGGCCACCGGGAACTTCCGGCTCAACCGTTGCTGGCAGGAACGCGCGCGGCTCACCGGCGCGCTCGTCGCCGACGAAGTCTTCGAGCAGCGCCACCAGTTCCGCCCCAAGTTCGTCAGGCTCCGCCGGCTGGAGTCGGATATCGGATTTCTGAGGCGACCGGGCGGTGGCCCGTGGCTCGCGCAACGCAGTGTACGGGCGATCGACGGCGCCGCAGTGCCGGGCGGCGCCTTTAACCTCGAAGCGATGCTGGCGATGACCGGCGACGATCGCTTCGTGCGGGCCCGCGCCATCGCCGCGAGCAACGCGCGCCACAATCTCGGGCATCCGCGCACGATGAACGTGCCCACGCTCCCGCTCGAGCTGTTGGCGCGCCGCCATGCGTCACACGTCAATATCGCCGTCGCGCGCCAGGCAGCCGGCGGCGGGACGGCGATAGTCTTCGTTCGCGAGCACGAGCCCGGCCGGCTCGTCTTGCACGACACGGGCCGCTTCAACCGCACCGCCATCCGGGCCTGGATTCGTCCCGCCGACGGCGCGCTGCTCCGTGCCGACGTGACCGTGTATTCTCCGGCGCCTGGCGCCTCTCCGCACCGCATTCGCGTCGATTTTCGCGCCGATGCCAGTCTCGGCATGTTGGTGCCAGATCGGCTGGAAGAGCGCTACGTGTCGGGCGGCGAGGGTCGCGGCACGGCGGTGCATCGCAATTACCGGCGCTTCCAGACGTCGGGGCGCATCCTGCCACTGGCCCTCTGAGCCACGTGAGGCGAAATCGTGACATGGGCGGGGCACAGCGCCGTCGAGGTGACCCGAGCCCCGCTAGGGAATCCGCGTGAACTCCGCCTGCACCGCCGCCAGATCCTTCATCAGGTCGGTGTAGCGGTCCACGGCGTCCTTGCCGATCCGCTGGTCGCCCTGGCCGATCATGCGCTGCACGTTCTGGAACTGGTTGAGCAGCATCGGTTGCGGATAGGCGCCGGGCATGTCGTTGATGGTCGCCCACACCTTCTGCAGCGGGTGGTCGAAGGTCATGTCCATCGGCCGCTTGCCCACGGGAGCAGCAGCGGGCGGACGCACGCTGGCCTTCTGCATCGCCTGGTTCACGCTCTCGGCCAGCTTGCGCGCCTCGCTGATGGCGTCACGCACCTTGATCTGGAACGCCAGCTGTCCATCGAGATCGAGCTGCGTCACGCCGTCGCGCGTGACCCGCGGATCGACCACGAGCGCGAACGCGCGCGTCTGCGTCTGTCCGCCGGCGGTGAGCGACACCGAGTACTTGCCCGGCGCGGCCAGCGGTCCGCCGGCGCCGCCGCTCGGCGCGTTCGATGCCCAGGCGCCGGGATAGCGCATGTCCCAGGTGAAGCGCTGCATGCCCGCGCCCGCCTGCACGGCCGTGGACCCGCCGATGCGCTGGAACGGATTGCGCATCTCCTGTCCGGCGCCCGCGGCCCGCGCTGGCGCCACCGCGAACGTGCGGATGGTGACGCCCACGGCGTCCTTCACCTCGAGCGTGGCGTCGGTGGGTGCGCCAGCGAAGTAGAGGTCGAAGTGCGCGCCCGGCACCGAGTACTCGGGCTCGGAACCAGAGGCCGGCGTAGGCGTGTAGCGATAGCGCATGGCGTCCTGCGGCTGGAAGAGATACGCCGCCGGCAGCGCGGCAGGCATCTTGGCGAGCTGCTGCAGCGGCGACACGTCGTCCATGATCCACAGGCCGCGACCCATCGTGCTGATGACCACGTCGTTCCTGTGCACCTTGATGTCGGTGACCGGCGTGGCCGGCAGGTTCTGCTGCAGGCCCTGCCACGACGCGCCGTCGTTGAACGACACGAACGCGCCGAACTCGGTGCCGGCGTAGAGCAGGCCCTGGCGCTTCGGGTCCTCGCGCACGACGCGCGTGGGGTGATCCACGGGGATGCCGTTGGTGCCGCTCGTGAGCAGCGTCCAGGAGTCGCCGTAGTCGGTGGTCTTGTAGAGGTACGGCTTCAGGTCGTGCTCGCGCATGAAGCGGTAGGCCGCCACGTAGAACGTGCCCTTCTTGTGCGGGCTGTCTTCCACCGTCTGGATGCGGCCGCCGGGCGCCAGATCCTTCGGCGTCACGCGCTTCCACGTCTTGCCGTTGTCGCGCGTGATGCTGACCGGGCCGTCGTTGGCGCCCACGACGATCACGCCCTTCTCGAGCCTCGATTCGATCATGGCGTAGATCGAGCTGTAGACCTCTTCCCCGGTGATGTCGCGGGTGATCGGCGTGCCCGGAATGATCTGATACTCGGGCTCGCGCGCGGTCAGGTCGGGGCTGATCGTCTGCCACGTGACGCCCTCATCGACAGAGCGGTGCAGCACGTGGCTGGCCTGATAGATGATCCTGTCGTCGTGGGGCGAGAGATAGACCACGGTCTGGCGCGGGAAGCGGTACTTGATCTCGTCGGGGTCGTGGCCATAGCGGTTCTGCGGGTAGATCCAGTAGTGCGTCTCCTGCCCGGTGGCCACGCTGTAGCGGCCCACTTCGCCCTTGCACGCGCCCCAGACGACCGAGCCGTCCTTGCGCGGCCAGATCTGGCCGGTTTCGCAGCCCGAGGCCTGCACCCACAGCTCGGCGGGATGATCGAGGCCCCACGACACGCTCGGGTTGCTCGGGATGATGAGCGTCGTGTTGTCCTGCTGCGGCACGTAGAGCTTGTAGGGTTGCTGCTCGTCCACGCCCACCATGTAGTACTCGGCGTGCGGCTGATTGAGGATCGACGACCAGCTCTTGCCGCCGTTCAGCGACACGTTGCCGCCGCCGTCGTTCACCTGCAGGATGATGTCGGGGTTGTCGGGGTTGAACCACATGCCGTGGTTGTCGCCGTGCGGCGTCGCCGTGCTGGTGAAGGTCTTGCCGCCGTCGCTCGACTTGTGGAGCCCGAGCTCGTTCACCCACACTTCGTTCTCGTTCACGGGGTTGACGTGCACGTAGTTGAAGTAGAACGGCCGCGCGCGCAGGCGCTGGCTGCTGTTCACGCTGGCCCAGCTCTCGCCCGCGTCACTCGAGCGGTAGAGGCCGCCCTCGGCGCCCGGCGCCTCGATCATCGCGTAGAGCACGCGCGGGTTGCTGCGGGCGATGTCGAGGTCGATCTTGCCGATGAGCTTCGCGGGCAGGCCCGCGCTGATCTTCTTCCACGTCTCGCCGCCGTCGGTGGACTTGTAGATGCCGCCCTGGTCGGCCGGCCCGCCGCTGATGATGTCCCAGCCCTTGCGAAAGCCGCGATACATGCCCACGTAGAGCACGCTCGGGTTCTGCCAGTCCACCTCGATGTCGCGCGCGCCGTGCTCGTTGTCCACGAACAGGGTCTTCTTCCAGCTCTTGCCGCCGTCGGTGGTCTTGTAGACGCCGCGGTCGGCAGTGGGGCCGAAGGGCGAGCCGGAGGCCGCGAGCCACACGATGTCGGGGTTGTTTGGATGGATTCGGATGCCGCCGATCTGGCCCACGTCCTTGAGTCCCATGAACTGGAAGTTTCTGCCGGCGTCGGTGCTCTTGAACACGCCGCGGCCGATGATCACGTTCGAGCGGATCGGCGCCGACCCCGTGCCCACCCACACGTGATTGGGGCTCGAGGGCGCCACCTCGATCGAGCCGATCGAGCCGGTGGTGAATTGGCCGTCGCCAATCGGGTTCCAGGTGATGCCGGCGTCTTCGGTCTTCCATACGCCGCCGCCCGAGGCGCCGATATAGAAGGTGTGCGGCTGCTGCCGCACCCCGGCCAGCCCGGTCACGCGCCCGCCGCGCCCCGCGCCCACATTGCGCCACCGCAGCCCCTGATAGGCACTGGCGGGCACCACCTGCGAGTTGTCGGCCTGGGCCGCGAGGCGGGTGGAGGGTGACATCGGAACGAGGCCGCACACGACGGCGGCGGCCAGGGCAAGGCGAAGGATTCGAGACATGGGACGGGCGCTCCTTGGGGACGGCCGTCGAGTATATCGGGGTCAGACCCCTATGGCACGGAAGCCGTGCCAAAGGGGTCTGACCCCGTTACGAGTTTCGTCACCAACTGCGGCGATTCAGCAGCAGATACGCCGCGACCGCCGCCGCCAGGCTCGGCACGGTGGCGCCGGCCGACGGCAGCACGGTGGGCACGGCGTAATAGACGGCGATGCCGATGAGCCATGAGGAGAGGCCCGGCCAGCGCACGCCCGCGAGCCGGCCGCGCGTGTCATATAGCTCGGACACGACCGTGGGTCGGCGCCCCAGCACGAAGTGCGCGAGCAGCACGCCGCCCACCGGCACGAGCACCGATCCCACGACCGTCATGAAGCCGGCGAAGCGGTCGAGCCAGGCGCCGGCGGCCGCGCCGAGGGCGGTGCCCACGAGGCCGACGATCCACACCGCCGCGCGGTCTGGCACCGACGGCATCACGCTGCGCCAGGCGAGCGACGACAGATACACGTTCACGAAGTTGGTCGTGACGGTGGCCAGCGTGATGAGCACAGCGGCCAGCATGCCGGTGTCGGCGGCGGCCAGCATGGCGCCCGGATCGGCGCTACCGGCGTGGCGGGCCAGCCGCCAGCCAAGCGGCATCAGCCAGAGCGCGGTGACGGCCAAGCCGAAGAACACCGCCCAGCCGCTGGTGCGCGGCGCGCGGGTGAAGCGCGAGTAGTCGGCGAACATGAGCAGCCACGACACCTGGTAGCCGATCACGACATCGAGCAGGAAGGGCAGTGAGAATCCGGCCGCGCCCGCCGCGGCAGCTGGCCCGACCGGCGGCGCGGGCAACCGCAGTACCGCCCATGTAATCGCCACGCCGGCCACCGCCATCAGCGGCACGGCCCAGCGGTCGGCGCGCCGCACGGCGCCTGGGCCGGCCGCCACCACGGCAGTCGAGACCACGCCCAGCACGACCGCCCAACCGCGTTCATCGAGCGGCAGCGGCAGCAATCGCGCGCACACCGACGCGGCGATCACGTTGTTCACGGCAATCCACGCGAAGTTGGTCACAAACAGCACGGTCGCGACCACGCCGGCGCCCGTGTGGCCGAGCACCGCGCGCGCCGCCACCATCGACGGCACGCCGAGCCGTGAGCCCACCGGCGCCAGCGCGGCTACCAGGCCCGCGCCGAGCACGGCGCCCACGGCCACCACGCCGAGCATCTGCGCAGGCGCCGTCACGCTGGCCAGCGACGCGCCCACTTGCAGCGTCGTCGCCACGATATTGGCGGCCGCGAAGATCAGGAACAGATCCCAACCAGGTTGGGTCTGCGCGTCAGGGGCGACAGGGGTGAGACCAGCAGCCTGCACAGGCACCCGCGATCACACGACGTGATGTTCGCCGCGCGCAGCTCCGCTCGCGAAGCGCGCGAACGCAAACGGCGTCAGGTCGAAGTGCGGATCGCGGCCGAGCATTACGTCGGCCAGCAGGCGTGCGGCGGCGGGGGCGTGCTGGAAGCCGTGACCGCTGAAGCCGGCAATCGCATAGAGCCCGTCGACGCCGAGCGATCCAATCACCGGGTTGTGGTCGGGCGTCATCTCGTAGAGGCCGGCCCACGCATGCGTCACCGACGCGTCGGCGAGCGCCGGCAGCCGGCGCACGGCGGCGCTCGTGACGTCGGGCAGGAAGTCCCACTTCACCGTGGTGTCGAAGCCGGGTTGCTCGGTGGGATCGCCCATGCCGAAGAGCAGGCCGGCGCCCTCGCGGTGGAAGTAGAAGGTGGTCTCGAAGTCGATCACCATGAGCCGCGAGCGGGGGGTACGTCCGGCATACGCCGCGTCGTCCCAACTCACGCCTGGGGCCGGCTGGGCGATGAAGATGTGGCGCCGCTCGGGCACGACCGGCAGCGTCACGCCCGCCATGGCCGCCACCTGCGCGGCCCACGGCCCGGCGGCATTGACCAGCGCGCGCGTGGCGATGTCGCCGGCCGACGTGCGCACGCCCGCCACGCGGCCCTGCGCCACGTCGATGCCGGTCACCTCGGTGTCGCGCAGGATGGTGACGCCTGCGGCCTGCGCTGCCTTCGCGAAGCCCATCGTCACGCCATTGGGATCGGCGATGCCGTCCTTGGCGCAGAACGTCGCAGCGCGCACGTCGGTGGCGTCGAGCCCGGGCGTCATGGCTTCGGCGTCGGCCGCCGTGAGCCAGTCCACGTGAAGGCCGAGCGACCGCTGCAGCGCCACGCTGGCGGCGAACTGCCGCACGCTCGCGTCGCTCGACAAGAGGAACAGATAGCCGTCCTGCCAGAAGTCGATGGGGCTGCCGACCTCCTGCTCGAAGCGCTCGAAGAGCGCGATCGACTCGCGCGACAGCGCGATGTTGGCCGGGTCGGAGAACTGGTGCCGCACGCCGCCGGCGTTCTTGCCGGTGGAGCCGGTGCCGAGCTGCACGTCGCGCTCGAGGAGCACCACGCGCCCGGCGCCGTGGCGGCTCAAGTAGTAGGCCGTGGCGGCGCCCATGCACCCGCCGCCGACGATGACGACATCCGCTGATTGCATCCGCCGGCATCGTAGCACCGGCTGGCGCTATGCTTGAGCGGCCCGAGCCGTGCCGCCCGAGCGGCGCACGCAGGCGCAGGAGCTTGTTGCATGACGTCGTTGAGCGTGAGTCGGAAGGTCTACCTGAGCGTGCGTCGCGGCGCGTTGCCGATCGTGACCGTGATGATGCTGACCGGTCTGACCGGCAGCGCGCAGACCGAGGCCGTGGTGCTGCTGCAGCCGGCCCGAGTCTACGACGGCACGGCCATGCACGAGGGCTGGGGCGTGCTGGTGCGCGGCCGCATGATTGCCGCCGCCGGACCCGTGGCGAGCCTCACCGTGCCGCCGGGCGCCGAGCGCGTGGCGCTGCCCGGGCTCACGCTGCTGCCCGGTCTCATCGAGGGCCACTCGCATCTGCTGCTGCATCCCTACAACGAAACCACGTGGAACGACCAGGTGCTGCGCGAATCCGTCGCCTACCGCGTGGCTCGCGCCACCGTGAGCGCGCGCGACACGCTCATGGCCGGCATCACCATGGTGCGCGACCTCGGCAGCGAAGGCGCCGGCTATGCCGACATCGGCCTCAAGCGATCGATCGACGACGGCATCATCCCCGGTCCGCGCATGCTCGTGTCGGGACCCGCCATGGTGGCGACCGGTACCTATGGACCGAAGGGCTTCGCGCCCGAGATGACCGTGCCCCAGGGCGCGGAAGAAGCCGACGGCGTCGAGGGCGTCACCCGCGTGGTACGCAATCAGATCGGGCACGGCATCGACTTCGTGAAGATCTACGCCGACTACCGCTGGGGACCGAACGGCGAGGCGCGGCCCACCTTCAGCGTCGAAGAGATTGTCGCCATCGTGGCGGTGGCCAGGAGCAGCGGGCGTTATGTGGCCGCCCATGCCGCCACTCCCGAGGGTATGCGCCGCGCCATTCTCGGCGGCGTCGAGACCATCGACCACGGCGATGCCGGCACGCCCGAGATCTGGAAGTTGATGGTGGAGAAGAGCGTCACGCTCTGTCCCACCCTCGCCGCCGGCCACGCCACCGCGCAGTACGCCGGCTGGAAGCCGGGCCAGGAGCCGGAGCCGGCACGTCTCGCCGCCAAGCGCGCGACCTTCCAGGCCGCCATGCAGGCCGGGGTGAAGCTGTGCTTCGGCGGCGACGTGGGCGTGTATCCGCACGGCGACAACCTGCGTGAACTCGAGATGATGGTGGCGGCCGGCGTGACCCCGGCCGAAGCCACGCGCATCGCCACCTCGGGCAACGCCGCCACGTTTCACCAGGGCGATCGGGTCGGGAGCGTGAAGGCGGGGCTGCTCGCGGATCTGATTGCCGTGGCCGGCGACCCCACGCGCGACCTCGCGGCCCTGCGCGCGGTGGCGCTGGTGATGAAAGACGGCCGCATCTACAAGCGTCCCTAGCGGCGGCTGGCGGACACCGACGGAGCCTCCCGCATGTCAGCCCTGGCCGACATCGCTCAGTCATCAGTGCACCAGACCGAAGTGGTCTTGTCTGGCGTGCTGTTGCAGCTCGCCATCATTGTGGCCGCCGGCCGCATCGCCGGGTCGCTGGCCGCGCGCGTCCATCAGGCGCGGGTCGTCGGCGAAATCCTCGTGGGCGTACTGCTCGGGCCGTCGCTCTTCGGGGCACTCGCGCCCGATCTGTTCGCGCAGGTGTTCGCCTCGGTGTCGCCGCTGCCACTCACGATCATGAGCCAGATCGGGCTCATCCTGCTGATGTTCGAGATCGGCATGGAGTTCGATTTCTCCCTGCTCCGCCACGGCCGCCACCGGCGCGCCACGCTGTGGGTGGCAACCTTGGGCATCCTGTGTCCGTTCGCGCTTGGCACGCTCTTCGGCTATGCCACCGCGGCCCGGCTGGCGCCCGGCGTCGACCCGGGCATCGCCGGGATCTTCATCGGCACGGCGTTCTCGATCACGGCGCTGCCGGTGCTCGGCCGCATCCTGCTCGAGTTCAAGCTCACGCGCGCGCCGATCGGCGTCATCGCGATCAGCGCGGCCGCCATCAACGACGTGATCGGCTGGCTGCTGCTGGCCGTGGTCACGGCGCTTGCCGCCGCGAGATTCTCGGCAGTGACCTTTGCCGGCAGCCTGGGCGCCCTGGCCGTCTACGTAGCGGCCTGCTGGTTCCTCGTGCGTCCGGTGCTGCAGCGCCTGGTGCGGCGCGACGCGCCGGGCCAGGGGCCAGGCGGCGAGACGGTGGCGTTCGTGCTGTGCCTGCTGTTCGTGTCGGCGCTGGCCACCTACGCCATCGGCATCTTCGCCATCTTCGGCGGCTTCATGGTGGGCCTGCTGGTGCACGAAGAGCGGGCGTTCGTGACGGGTTGGAATCAGCGCGTGGGCACCCTCGTGCACGTGCTCTTCATGCCGATTTTCTTCACCCTCACCGGGCTCCGGACGCGGATCGGCTCGCTTGACACGGTCGAAGCCTGGGGCTGGTGCGTGCTGCTGATTGCGCTGGCCATGGCGGGCAAGTTCGGCGGGTGCTACCTGGCCGGCCGTCTCTCGGGCCAGGGCCACGTGGCCGCGAAGATTCTGGGCGTGCTGATGAACGCGCGCGGGCTGATGGAGCTGATCGTGATCAACGTGGGCTACGACATCGGCGTCATCTCGCAGCAGATGTTCACCATGCTGGTGCTCATGGCCCTGGCCAGCAACGTCATTCCCACGCCTGCGCTCAAGTATTGGACGCCGCGCCTGCCGCACGCGTAGCACGGGCGCGGGCGCTCAGTCGGGCGCCGGCGGCGTGGCGCGCACTCGCGCGGACTCCGCGGAGCATTGCTGGAGGGGTCGCACCAGGTCGGCGACGCCAGCGGCGGCGATGTTCGCCTGGAAC
>Ga0335394_10011079_pt1 | contig 10155 bp, 10 predicted proteins | sample MAT03_FD_205741 | JGI IMG/M metagenome (GOLD analysis project Ga0335394, IMG submission 205741) | Freshwater microbial communities from Lake Fryxell liftoff mats and glacier meltwater in Antarctica - MAT-03 (spades assembly) (version 2) ...
CGGACGCCGTCCCGCGGTCGACGATCTGCTCAATCTCGCGCTCGCCTCCAAAACGGCTCACGGCCAGGATGGTTGCACCATGCATGGCAAACAGCAGCACCGAACCGTAGAGAAACACGATCGACAGGGCATGGAACGGGTTGTAGAAAAGATTGCCGTGGCGAAGCGAGATGGCAGAGACCCAGTCCAGGTGCGGGAAGATACCAAACGGTACGGCTTCTGACCAGCTGCCCATCATGACCGGGCGAAAGAATCCGCACACCAGATAGAGCCAGATGGCTGCCGCAAACGCCCAGGCGACATGGGTTCCCAGGCCGAGCTGGCGCGCGCGGCGGTACATGCGAGTCCACCACAGGATCAGCGAGGTGGTGAGCATGAAGCCAGCCACCAGCCACCAGCCACCCTGGTTGAGAGGAGGAATCATGAGACCGTAGCTGGGCGCGGGTGGATCCAGGGCGAGCCAGAACAGCTGACGGATCATTTGCAGTGGATTCCAGTCCACCGCCGCCAGCATGTTGAAGCCAATGATGTTGAAAGCCAGTGTTCCGCACAGCAAGGAGGCTACGCCCAACCAGCCGAGGTAGATCGGCCCGATCTGCGCGTTGCCCAAACGTCCCAGGATATGCAGGAAAAAAGGCGTTCCGATCCGCTGGGAGTCGCCCCTGGGCAAGGGGATGCCCATGGAGGCTGGCCCGGTGGGCTGCACGGTGGTAAAAAGATTTTGATATTCAGCCATGGTGTTCTCCTAGACTTGATGGCCCCAGATCGGCATGTTCAGCCACCAGCTCCACCACTCGGGCCAACCGCGTGTCCACATCGGACCACTGATGACGATGCACAGCGCTGAAAACCAGACCGCTGCCAGCGCCAGGAACAAACCCAAACGGTGGATGCCCAGTGTTCCAACCGAGTAGCCGATGGCATCGCGGAAGAAGGTGTCTTCGTGTTCTGGCGTTTTGACGACCTCGCCCTTTTTGGGGTTGGTGGACGACAACACCAGGCCACCGTGCAGCGAAAGCGAAAGTACCGTTGCAAAGAACAGGGTGACCGCAATCATGTGGGCCGGGTTGTAATGGAAGTGCAGGTACTGGTAGGCAGTGTTGCTCACCCAGTCCAGATGGCTGTAGATACCGTAAGGAAACGCATGGCCCCAGGCACCCATCAATACCGGGCGGATGACCTGCAATGTGAAATAGGCAAAGATTGCGAATCCGAAAGCCACGGGGACATGGATGCCCATGCCGAGCTTTCTACAAATCTCGACCTCGCGCAGCATCCAGGACACAAACGACCCGAGGGCACAGACGGTGATGATTTGCCACAACCCTCCCTCCATCATCGGAGCCATGCGCAGTCCGTAGGACAGGGCGGGAGGCGCGATGCTGATCTGCCACAGGTTCCAGGTGGGGCCCGCCGCCGCACCCCAGAGAATCATCGTGGTCCCTACCAACGTGAAAAACAGGGTGGAGACCCCGAAGAAGCCGACATAGAACGGGCCGACCCAGAAGTCGAACAGGTCACCCCCTATCAGGGTGCCACCGCGGACGCGGTACTTTCTCTCAAAGCTCAGCATTGCCATAAGGGCTCCTCTGACCGGTTCGCGCAACACTGCGCAACCCGGACTCAATCAACAATTATTCTTGGGGGTGCTCGAAGCGGACCAGACAGGCCCAGCTTCGAGGCACCACTGCGGCAGCCTGGGCAGCCGTTACTTCGCAGGAGGCAGTGCTGCATTTTGTGCAGCTTTTGCAGCCTTGACCGTGTCCGGATGCCACGTGTTGATGTTGTAACGATCGCCACTGATTTGGACCAGGTGGATGCTCGTCGAAACAAAAGCGATCAATAACCCGGTGCCGATGATCGCCTTGCGGGGATCAACAATACGCCAATAACGCCACATATTAATTTCCTTTCAGTTAACCGATTTGCGAAATCACGGTGTAAGCCGCAGAACGCACACTTTCAAATACCGACTGCGTACCCTCTGCACCCGGCAACCATGTGCGCCAGTTCATAGAGAACATTTGCCCCACCATTGCCAGCAACAAAAAGGAACAGAAAAGCGCGAGGAAAATCATCCGGAATCCTTCCATAGGACTAACCGTTGCTTTCGGACGCTGTTGAAAATGCAGTTGAGCCATAGCTATCTCCGTGACAAGTTCGTTAGAACCAGGGACGCCAGATCCACACCAAGCTGTGCGCAAAGAACGCACCCACTGCCCACAACAGGTAACCCTTGATGTAGTAGCCGTGGAATTCTTGGCACTCTTCGTCCGTCAGACCCGACGGGTTTGCGGTTTCAGCCATACGTAACACCTCACTTGAAAAGCCTTGCGGCTGCCACCGTACCGTGTAAGGGTACGGAACGAACTGCCACAGCGTGGTATGCGCCATGGCAGGCTAATAAGCGTCCGCAGAACGGGCGCTTGTTCCGGTTATCGGCGACAGAAGAGACGCTGGTCATGCGGCGACTCCTGTTTTGGATAACTTGAACAATTCTGAGAATCGGCTCGCTTCCACTTGGGAGCGACCGGTCTCCCGTGCATCGCGCTCGGCGCGGTCACGTATCTGTTTGGCGGCAGAGATCCTCACCAGAACTGGCTCGGCCTCTATCATTGCTTCCAGGAGCGCATGGGCTTCTGGTTCCCACGGCAGCGGCTTTTCCGAGGCAACGCGGCTGGGCGTTGCGTCAATCTTGTCTAGTTCGGTGCCCAGCGGCAGGATATGAAACAACGCATCAAACAGTGCGTTGCAAAACTCCTGAATGATGTAGGTGGCTCCCGCGTACCCCATGAATGGCGTGCCCGTGTGGCGACGGATAATGGGAAGCGGAAACGACGCCGGGATAAAGGTCGCCTTCATCATCTGGCCGCCCCCGCATTCAGCCAGATAGATGCGCTCGTTGTAGCTGCCGTACATGACCAGCGGCGTTTTCGATGTGACCAATCGGCGCACTTCGGCGTTGTCGGTTTTTTCACCCGGACAGCGCGCCACTGCGAAGTTGCAGGGCAGGCCCATTTCGTCTTCCAGGAAGTGGCGGATACCGCGCGTATAGGTCTCATTGGCGACCACGGCGAAGCTGGCGGTGCCAAAGAAGTCCTGGGTTACCGAGCGCCACAAGTCCCAGATGGGCTTGATGGTGGTGTGCTTCTCGCGCTCGATGAACGGCTCCGGGTCCAGCCCCAGCAATTCGCCCAGCTTGCGTAGAAATTTGGTGGTGCTGTGCAGCCCGATAGGCGCCTGAAGATAGGGGCGTTCCAGCGCCTCGCACAGCATGCGCCCGAACTCGCGGTACATGCAGACGTTGACATCCGATTCCACCAGGCGCGACACATCTGCCAGGTGACTGCCCAGCGGAAACACTATATTGATCTCGGCGCCGATGCCCTGTACGAGACGGCGAATCTCAGCCAGGTCACTGGGCGAGTTGAACGTGCCATAACAGGGACCGATGATATTGACCCGGGGCTTTTCGCCGGCCGGACGATCGGCAAACGGTTTGCGTGCCGGCACATGCTTGAGCCCATATTCGGACCACAGCCAGAACATGGCACGGTTGGCACACTGCCATTGGTCTTCGTCGATCGTCCTGGGCAGAAACCGCATGATGTTGGTGCCCGCGGGCGTCACGCCGCCCCCAATCATCTCGGCTATCGAACCGGTCACCACCACCGAAGGCAGATCCGGGTCCAACGCGGCATGCGCCCGGCGCATGGAGCCTTCCGTGCCCTCACGACCCAACTGCTCTTCGGCCAGACCGGTAACCACAATCGGCAGCTCATGCGGCGGCAAGGCATCGGTGTAATGCAGCACCGAAGTCACCGGCAGATTCTCGCAACCCACAGGGCCGTCGATCACCACTTGCAGACCCTTGATGGCGGTGAATACGTACACCGCCCCCCAATAACCTCCAGCGCGATCGTGATCTAGAACCAGCATTTAGATCATCTCCTCGGCTTTGCGCTTTTTCGCCAGTTTCAAGGCTTGGCGGCGCTGCTCGGCCTTGAACTCGGGGCGGTCTTTGGGGATCCCGTTGGCGCTTTCCCACACACCGGCTGAATGTCCCTGGCCCACCGATCCGAAGAACTCTTTCATTTCGTCAAAGCGGTGCTTGTTGCCGATGGCATTGTTGATGACGGTGGCCAATGAACCAGCGCCCCCGGGGCCCATCAAAGGGCGGGCAGAAATGAGGTTGGTGAAATAGAGCGAAGGAATCGTGCGCTCTTTGGCCGCCTGAACGATGGGCGTGGTACCAATCGCCAGATCGGGCTTGAACTCATGCATCGCCGCCAGGTCCTGTTCCAACGACGCGCGAAACTGAACCATCACGCCTTTGCTCTGCAGCCATTGAACATCGGCCTCGTTCCAGGCGGTGCGGGGACAGGCGCTGCCGACATAGCGCAGGTCGGCACCGCTTTCAACCAGCAGGCGGCCGACCAGAAGTTCGGAGCCCTCATAGCCGCTCAGCGTAATGCGGCCCTTGATCGGCATGCGGCTTAGGGCACCGCGAATGGCCGGCAAAAATTTGTTCTTGGCCGCATCAATCTTGTCTTGTGCAATGTTGGTTGCGACCCCAATGGCTTGCAGCCAGGCTTCGGTGCCCTCGTAACCAACCGGGGCTGAGCCGACCATCGCACGGCCTGCGGCCTCGAACTCCCGCACACTGGCGGTGTAGAAAGGATGAATGGCTGCAACTGCCGCACAGTCCAGCGCAGCATACAGTTCACGCCATTCCCGGGTTGGCACTACCGGGCCAGCAGCCAGACCCATCGGCTCCAGCATCATGCCGATGATGACCGGATCTGCCGGAAACACCTCACCCAGGATCGTGATTGTGGGCTTCTCGGATTTACCGGCGCGAGGGCTTTGAACCGGGCCGGCTTCGGCTTCGCCGCGCGCGTAGCGCAGCATCGCACCCGCCAATACGTCTTTGGCTTCGGCGTGTGTAGGCACTCCAAAACCGGGCACGTCGATACCGATGATGCGAACACCGTTGATCTCTTTGGGGAGAATCTGCAGTGGTACACCGCTGGCCGTAGGCACGCACAAGTTGATGATGACGATGGCGTCATACAACGCGGGATCCGCTTGTTGAAACACCGACTCGCGGATATCTTCAAACAGTTTACCGGTCACCAGCGATTCGGAATTGAAAGGTACGTACCCGACACTGCGGCGTGCGCCGTAAAAGTGCGAGGTGAACGTCAAGCCGTACACACAGCACGCAGAACCCGACAAAATTGTTGCGGTGCGGCGCATCCGCAGACCCACGCGCAGGGAGCCAAAGGCAGGGCACATGCTTTGGGGCTGGTCGTGCGGGCCAGCCTTGGCATCACGCGGATAGTCCTGGGCATATTGATCCAGAATTTCAGACTTGCCAGCCGATTTGGCGGCCGCCAGCATGGCCTCGCCACCGGAGTGGCAGCCCATGCCATCGCCTTCCAGAGCCGTTTGTATCGGCTTGTCCGGCATGGGAATGATAGGAATGACTTGGCTCATGGTGCAGTGCTCATCAAACTTCGTCGTAGACCACTTCAAGGGTTTCCTTGATCAGCTCTTTTTTGCCACACATGTCGAACTGTGTTGCTGGCTCGAGCACGACGTTGCGGCCTACAGCAGAGGCCGAGAACAGGCCTAACAATTCGTCTTGCGTCATGGGTTTCGGGCGCATGGGCAACGAGGTGCCGACATTGGCTGCCAGTTCGGCGAACATGGGCCCCCACACTGAATCGGGCCGGCCAATGATTTCGTAACTGGCGCTCTTGCGGCGGATGTCTTCGTTGGCGGGAATGGTGGACAGGACCGGGATGCCGACATGGGTTGCGAAAGCGGCCGCCTCGCCGGTGCCGTCATCCCGGTTGATCACCATGCCGGCCACGCCGACATTGCCGCCGAGTTTGCGGAAGTATTCGACCGCCGAGCAGACGTTGTTTGCCACGTACAAAGACTGCAAATCATTGCTGGCCACCACGATCACTTTCTGGCACATGTCACGCGCAATGGGCAAACCAAAGCCGCCACACACGACGTCACCCAGGAAGTCGAGCAATACGTAGTCAAAGCCCCAGTCGTGAAAGCCGAGTTTTTCCAGCAGCTCGAAGCCGTGGATGATTCCGCGCCCGCCGCAACCCCGCCCGACTTCAGGCCCGCCGAGCTCCATGGCGTAGACGCCGTCGCGTTTGAAGCACACGTCGCCAATCGCAACGGCCTCACCGGCCAGTTTCTTCCGGGAAGAGGTCTCGATGATGGTGGGGCATGCCCTGCCGCCGAACAGCAGTGAGGTGGTGTCGCTCTTGGGGTCGCAACCGATGAGCAGTACTTTTTTGCCCTGCTGCGCCATCATGTAGCTCAGGTTGGCCAGCGTGAAACTCTTGCCAATACCGCCCTTGCCGTAGATCGCGATGATCTGGGTTTCTTTTGTCGGTGCGCCGGTGTGCACCGCTGCAGGCTCACTGGCTGCTTCCTGCCGCAGGCGTTCGACAAACTTCACGGGTTGCGAATTTTTTTCGACAGAGGTAATCATGCGTTGGCGCTCCAATTCAGAATCATCTTCAAACATGCGGGCTGGTTCAAAACGGTGACTTGTGCTCTCATGATTTGATTCTTAAACTGACAGTCAATAATGTCAAGTAATCGTTACAGTATTTGGTTGGTGCTAGGGTAAACACTTAGTTTTTCTGGGCGATGAGGATGCGCGCGTGGATGGGCATGGCGTTGGAGAGCAACTTGATATGGGTAAACCCGGCCTCTGCCAACATGCGGGAGAGTTTTTCCGGGGTGCGCAGCTGACCGGCGCCCATGGCCATCAGGTAGAAATGGAAATACGCGTCACTGGCACCCTGGGCCGGGTCGTCGTGGGCCATGGGTTCTGCCAGCAGAAAAGTGCCCCCGCTGGGCAATGCATCGAAGACTTTGCGCAGAATGGTTCGCACTGCAGCATCCGGATGGTCATGAGCCACGCGGATCAGCGTGATCAAGTCTGCTCCCGCAGGAAGTGCATCGTCAAAAAAGCTGCCCGGGGCGTAGGCAACACGATGCTCCAAACCCAATGCGGCATGGTGTTGCTGCGCCACCGGCAACACGGACGGCAGGTCAAACAGGGAGAAGGTCAAATGGCTTTCCCGCGACGCCAACGACGCCACGAACTGCCCTTTCCCGGCCCCCACGTCCAGCACGCGACGGTGGCGCCCAAAGTCGTACGACCGAAGCAACTCCTCGACGACAAAGTTCTGGGAACTTGCCATGAGCTGGGAGTAACGCTCTGCGTGAATGTCCTGCAAAGTGCTGTCGTTGGTGGTGCCCGTCAGCGCATAGGGCCAGTAATGCGCCATATGTCCACGCCCTGTGTCGCGCAGAAAATCCACGGGATCCAGCATGTCCTGGTACAGCAGGTTGTTGTGTTCCACCATGGCCTGTATGCCCGAGTGCGCCGCAATCGGTGCGCCCAATGGCCCGAGTGCATAGCGCCCTGCGCTGCGCTGTTGCAACAACTGCAATGCCACTGCAGACTGTACCAACCGCTGCATCGACGCAGCAGGAATCTGCGTGCGCGCCGCCAGTTCTTCGAGAGTTGCAGGCGCCTTTTGAACGATCGTGAAGACTTGCAGCCGGACGCAGGCGAGCACAACTTGTGAGTGGACGAACCCGGCCATGAGATCGAAAACCCGTTGCGTCCGGCGCCGGACGACCCAGCGGGTCAAAGGGTTTGCCACGGCCCAGTTGTAGCCACTGGGCGAGAGTGTCCAGCGGTTCAGTCGGTCCCGGGATTTCTCCCACCAGCTTTCAGCCATCGGGCTTGGCACCGGCGGGTGTGTGGCGTCAAGCTCACTCATCCGACCGCCACGTTATGCGTCGGCAAAGCAGACGTCGCACGGTAGTTGGTCCGCGTTTCGCTCGGCACCAGCCGCTCGGCTTCTTGTCGCACCATGTCCTGCATCAACTCCCTGCAGGCGCAATCCGGCACGCTCGCCACCGTCTTGTCCATCAGCCCTTCAAAGTACCGAACTGCGCCACCGAGCCCCAGTGCACTGGCTGAACTCGGGCGCCCGTTGAGCACATCTTGTCCGATCGGCTTTCCCAGGGTTTCCGCTTGGCCCAGCACGTCCCGGATGTCATCCGCGACCTGATAGGCTTCACCCAGGTTGGCACCCAGGGCGACCCAGGGTTGGGGGTCTGCATCACAGGCAAGTGCGCCTGCACACGTGGACGCGACAAACAAGGCACCTGTTTTGGCACGTTGGTACTGGCCCAGATCGGCGCTAACCTCGCACTCCCATGCCTGGCCGGCGACGATACCGCTGGGCAGCCCAACGCCCGACGTCAAGTTCTGCATGAGGCGCACCAGTCGCTTGGGGTGGTCCATACCGGCGTTCAACATGACCTGGTAAGCCATCACAATCAATGCATCACCCGTCAGGAGCGCGAGGGGCTCTCCAAAGGCCTTGTGCACGGTGGGCTTGCCCCGCCGGGTACTTGCGTTGTCAAAGGCTGGCATATCGTCGTGAACCAACGAGGCGCAATGCATCAGCTCAATGGCCACCGCAGCGGCGTTGGTCAATTCCGGGTTTTTGTTGCCACAGGCGATCGCCACCGCCATCACCAATTGCGGCCGGATACGGGCACCACCGGAAAACACCGCGTGGCGCATTGCCGCGAGCAGTCTCGGCGGTGAAAGGGGGTCTGCCGCACGCTCAAAATGGATGTGAAGTGACGCTTCGGCGCGAGAAAGCAAGCTCATAGAGGAATTCCTTTGGCGGTGTGTCAACAATAAATGACACTTCAGTGTGTCAATATACACAAACACAAAAATGTGTCAATTCTTTTTCTTGTCGGCCACCATGTTCAGGTGCGCGGATGATTCGCTGGAAATATGGAGATGTGACAGCGGATTTGCAAAACCGCCAGAGCTCGACTCGATGGCCGGTTTCGGCGGTATGCACGCTATGAGGCCGGTAGCGAGATATCGCGACTGCCCTGGCTACGGGATTGCATGCGCTGCGTTCAGGGGCAGGGAAAAACAAACCGACCGTTGGGCCGGTTTTTCAGAAAGTGCTCCTGCGCGTGTCAGCCGCCAACCTTGACAGTGGCTGCCTGCGGTGCAGCTGCGGTGGGTGTTGCTGATGCGGCGGCGGCGGGTACAGCAGCGGCCGCGTTCGGGTCTTTGCGCTTGTCCGACGGCAACATGGCCGGATAATCTTGCGCCATCTTGGCGCCATACAACGGCTTGAAGGCGCCCTGGTGGCACGTCGTGCAGTTCACCTTGGCAATGTCGCCGGTGGGGCCTCGGCGGTTGGGCGGGAAGACCGATGTCAGCGGCTCCGCATTGAGGAAGTTCTGGTTCAGATCCCGGGTCATGCGGATGCCATGGTAGGCAGTAACGCGCTGTGGCGTAGAGACGTTCCAGTCCTGGAAAGACTGCGTATTGTGGCAATACGTGCAGTTCACGCCCAGCGATGAAGACATGTGCACCATCAGGCTGTAGGTGTGCTCCGCTTGCATGGTCGAGTGGCGGTTGGCCGAAGCGCCTCTGCCAGCCATGGGAACCGGGCCGTTGACGCGGATCGGCTTGGCATCGAGCAGGTAGTCGGTAAACGGATCGCCGGGCAGCGAGCTCAGTCCGACGGAGGGCGCGGGGGTATTCTGGCCTGATACACCGCCCATGGCTGCAGTATCCAGCCGCGACTTCTTGGGGGCATACCAGACGTTCGTCGGCACCGGGTTGCCACGGTGGCAGGTGTAGCAGGTGAAACCGGTGTTACCAATGTGCTGCTGCCATTCACCGTTGAGGTGCTGTGTCATTTGCAGCATGCGCCGGGAGACAACCTTCGTGTATTTGGATTCGTCGGCGAAGTTGCCTTCGACGTGACAGTAGGTGCAACCCTGCTCTGGTGAGACCCAGGCGGTTATGGCCGCCATGGTGCGGCCGAATTCCCCCAGACTCAGGTCTCCCAGTACCTTGACGTTTTGATAGGTTGTGCCTGCCGTGGGGCCGCCTTCTCGGACGCGCGCCGGCGGGCTGGCTTCGGGCATCGCATTGAGCGCGGCCTGCGTGGCCAGCGTGCGCGGATTGTAAATCTGGTCCATCGCGGTGCCGCGAGGTCCCCCTTGCACTGCGATGATGGGGGGGCGTTCGCACCCCGCAAGCAGGGCTGAAAG
>Ga0335394_10011080_pt1 | contig 10155 bp, 8 predicted proteins | sample MAT03_FD_205741 | JGI IMG/M metagenome (GOLD analysis project Ga0335394, IMG submission 205741) | Freshwater microbial communities from Lake Fryxell liftoff mats and glacier meltwater in Antarctica - MAT-03 (spades assembly) (version 2) ...
TCAACACCACACCGATCAACACTCTGATGGTGAACATTTTGTCACGGAGAATCCTTATGGTTCCTAATGGGTCCAAAACCCCATTTTCGAATTATGAGTCCCCTGCTCTAACCGCTGAGCTATGGGCCCGAAAGCCGGGGGGTACCTCGCCCGCGCGAAGGTCGGAGGCAAGCTCATTCGCCAAAGCCTCAAGACCTCCACCTACTCCGTCGCTGTCCTGCGCCTCAATGATCTGCTCAAGGAAAACCGCGGCCGCATCGAGATCAACGAGGCCGCCAGGTCCGGCCCTCTGACCGTCCCTCAGGCCGCCGACTGCCCAAGCCATGCTCGACCGCCTCGGGATGGCGCTCACAAACCGAAACATCTACCGGTGGGACGCCGGTGTCCCAACCGACACGAACGGCATCCCGATTCTTCCCAACGACTTTAGCCTCAGTGAAGCCGCCTCATTCCTGCGAACCAACCTCCTCATGGAAGTCCAAGGCGCATCGGCGAATCTCGCGAAGGTCAACGACCCGTACTTCCTTCGGACACTGAGCAGCAACGAGACGAAGATCGCGCCCGTCACAGTCGATTATGCGGATGCCCGGATGCTGAGCGCCCTGTTGCACGCATTTGAATTCACCGTTCACTACGTGAGTAGCCTCGATCTCGACGCCCAGCTTAACGCCATTTATGCGATCTATGGACGGGAGACGGTTTCCGCGGGGGAATTAACGGCTTTCCAAGCCTCCAACTCAATCTGGGGAACTTCTTCGCCGGAAACCAATCCCCCCGCCAAGCCTTACCCGTTTTTCCGCGCCGATGATCTCTCCGGTTTGGTTCGCTTTGAAGGTCGCGTCATTGATGGCGAAACGGGAGCTGGAATCCTCGGAGCCACGGTGGCAACCATCGATTGATGGTGCGACAACGTCAACAGACCAGACCGGACGATTCGTTCTTCGCACCCAAACCCGCAGGGAAAAAATCGGAAGCTACGTCATCACCGTTTCATCATCGAGCTACCGAAAAGCAACCCTCGGGCAATACCTCCGCCAGGGCAATGAGGCCGTCGGTCTCGAGATCAAGGCATACCGGCCTCCCGTAATCACCCAGCAACCCAGCGACCTAACCGTTCGTATCGGTTCTAGCGCCACCTTTTCGATCGTCGCCTCAGCGACACCACCGCCGACATACACTTGGCAAAGGGGTACTATGGCCCTAACTGGCAACAGCAGCACATTGAACATGACGTCAGCCAAACTGAACGATGCCGGAGAATATTCGGTCACCGTTTCGAGTGCTGGGGGTTCCGTGAAGAGTCGCATCGCGAAACTGGTGGTTATCCCGTAGCCATTTTGGGACGGTTCAAGATGTAGACACGAACGATTCGGTTTAAGGGACACCGTCCCAGTTGGTGGCCGTTCTGCCCGGCGCTTCGTAACCATCCAGAATCGCTCGAATTTCGTCGCGCGTACGCCGACGCCCAGCGGAGCCCACCACCAAGGAATGTCCTTTCACCCGGCTATGAGCCGCCCTCAGCCATTGACCGCATCACGGGTCCGCCGGACGGTTACGATCAAACCAATCGGTCGGGGTAGGGACAGGAACAGGATTTTTTCGCGATTCGGGTTCATGGCTGTTGGCTCGCCGCATTCTCCTTCGCCTCCGCCGCATTGATCTCCGCCCAGCAGGGAGCCTGCCAAATGTGCAGGGAGCCGACGAACGAAGTGTCGTCTTTCAGCCGGCCGATTTCCTGGCCGCTGGCTATGTCCCACAGTCGGATGTCCGACTCGTTGAAGCCGGCGGCGGAGGCCAGCGTCTTGCCGTCCGGTGAAAACGCCAGAGCGGTGATGCGGTCTTTCGATGCCACCGCCCTCCATAGTTCCCTGCCATCGCGCAAATCTATGACGCGAATCTGCCCGGACCCTGCAGCATACGCGGCCAGACCAAGATCCGCACTCGCGGCAAAGCCAGTCGCGGCACTGACGTGATCTTGTTGGCAGGGATAACTGGCGAGCTTGGTTCCTTCGGGTATGCGCCAGAGAGTGATATGTCCCAGCGCGAGATGAGCCATCTCCTCTCGCCGGTACGACGGAAACCTGCACGTGATCGTGAGAGGCAAAACGGGAGCGGACGTGGAGTTCGGCAATACTCTCCTCATCGCGGAACAGGCTCAGGGGCTCGTGGTCGACTGGTGCCTGCACCGGGAGAGTGCCCCGGCGGACAATCGACAGTTGGAAGCGACTTTCGAAAGGATGGAGGCTCGGATAGGCGCAGGAGTCATCGAGGCTGTGTGTGGTGATCGGGGCTTCGACAGCGCCGCCAACCAGGAACTACTCGCGGGCAAGAAAGTCTTCAATGGACTGTGTCCGCGCGGAGCGGAGGAGCTTCGGCGGCGGCGGCAGGGGAAGCGATTTGGCGAGATCCAGCGCCGGCGACCGCAGACAGAAGGCCGGATCGCGATCCTAAAGAATGACTTCTTCGGGCGGCCGATGAGGGCGAAGGGCTACGAACACCGGGCGTTGATTGTGAGTTGGAGATGCTCGAGTTTTCGGACAGTATGGCATCCGACTCTTGACCTCACAGCTCCGCCTCTCATAGCGAGCTCGCACCTTGGGCAACCAGTTTTCCTTCAGTACTGGCTCATTCGCATTCACACCATTTCCCGGTGTCCTTTTGTCATGAGTCAACGATCCCTTTTGTCTCCCCTCAGCTTTGCCTCCCCCGTGTCCTTGAGTTTGGGTCAACTCGCGGCGTCGGTGCGCGGAAAACATTTCTGGCTTTGACTCGCGCGCCGAACTAAATTGGAACCTTCCGTATGAAACCATTCCGCTGTTTTGTTTGCAAATCGTTCCTGCTCGGGATGGCGTCGATTGCTTTTTTAAGCGGTTGCTCGCTTTTGCCGAGCGTCGACCCGCGCCTCACCGGAAATCGAGCTTTCATCGTCTACTGGCCACCCGCAACGAACAGCACCCAGCTGAAGCTGGCCGTGAAGGACAATATCGACATGAATGGCGTGGTAACGACGGCTGGCTCGAAGCGCTTGGCACAGGGGAGTTTCTTCCCATTTTGTGTGTCCAAGGCCAAACCTGCGGAGAAGGATGCTCCGTGCTTGGCGATCGCGCGGCAGCGCAATGTCCACATCGTTGGCAAAGCGAATTTGAGCGAATTTGCGCTGGCTTCCTCCGGGTTCAACGAATACTTCGGAACGCCCACAAGTCCGCTCAGCAGCACGCGCAGCCTGCTCCCGGGAGGTTCGAGTTGCGGTTCGGCGGTGGCCGTGGCAAGTGGAATGGCTGACGTGGCCTTCGGGACGGACACGGCCGGCTCGGTCCGCGTGCCCGCCGCTTGGTGCGGCGTCGTAGGGTTGAAAACGACGCATGGTTTGGTTCCCATCGAAGGCGTATTCCCGATCGAACCGGAGCACCTGGATACGGTCGGGCCGATGGGGAAGGACATCGCCCACACGGTGCAAGGAATGGATCTCTTGCAGGACGGTTTCGCCGCCCTTTATGCCGGGGCCGTGGCAGCCAAACCCTCCGCCCAAGAAATTCGGATTGGGCGTCTCATTCTCCAAGGCACCGACTTGAAAATTGATCAAGCGGTGGACGAGGCTCTCGAGAAAACGGGTTTCCAAGTCGTCCTGCTGGACGACAGCTTCCGTGAGGAGTGGGAGCAGGCCACGAAGGATGGCAATACGATCGCCACCGCGGGCGCCTGGATCAGCGACAAAAGGTTCCGTCACGCGCTGGGTGTATCCACCCGTACAAAATCTGCAATCCTCGCCGGCCGGATTGCTTATCCAACGAGTTATAGGGAGGCAGTTGCGAGACAAGCGGAGTGGCAAAACAAGCTGAAAGAGCTCTTCAAGAAAGTGGACTTCATCGCTCTGCCGACGATGCAGACGCCGCCGCCTGCGATTCCGCCGAATTTAAAAATCGGCATCCTGGAAGCGCAGATGCTCAAACTGCAAAATACGGTGGCCGTGAATTTCGCGGGCAACCCGGCAGTGGCGCTGCCGATTCCGCTGCATGATGACGAGGTGGCCATGACGAGCCTGCAATTGATCGGGCCGCGGCTGGGCGAGGCGGAACTGCTCAACGCTGGCCGGCTGGTGGAGGCCGCGGTCAAAAGATGAATGAGGAAAACCTCGTGGCGCGATGAAGCCCGCCATGCTAAATGCGTTATACAATAGAGCATTTCCCGACTTGCTGCCGTGATGCGACCTTCATTTCTCTTCAACGCTCTCTTGGCAGCACTGGCGCTGGCGTTCACGAGCACGGGGACAGGCGCGGAATCGGCGCGGGAGCTGATCCAAAGGGGCGATGTCTTTTACGCCAAACTGCAGGCCGCCGAGGCGCTGGAGTATTATCTTCCGGCGGAAAAGCTGGAACCGAATAACGTCAGGCTCCTGGTGCGCATAGCCCGTGAGTATCGGCACCTGATGAGTGATGCCACGAATGCTAGTGAGAAACTACAGTTCGGCATCACGGCGGTTGACTTTGCCCAACGGGCGGTGGCTCTCGCACCGAACAATCCGGAGGCGCAACTTGCCGTGGCGATCAGCTACGGAAAAATGCTGCCGTTCGAGGGAACCGAACAGCGGATCGCCAACTCGCGTCTTATCAAAGTCGCGGTGGATAAGGTGATCGCACTCGATCCGACGAACGATCTGGCCTGTCACGTCCTGGGCCGCTGGTATCTGGCACTGGCCGAGGTTAGCACGGTGAAGCGGGTCTTCGCGCAGGTTGTGTATAGCAAGCTGCCCCCCGCAAAATACGAGGACGCGGTGCGCTGCTACGAGAAGGCCATCGCGCTCAACCCCAATCGCCTCATGCACTACATCGAGCTCGGTCGCACCTACTCACAAATGGGCAGAGATGAGGACGCGCGAAAGTTCATCACCAGGGGGCTCGGCATGGCCGAGACGGAGAAAGACGATCCGGAAACCAAGAATCTCGGGCGGCAGATTCTCAAGAAGCTCCGCTGACGTTTTTCGGCAGTTCAGCCAGGTTCGGATCAATGTAGAGGTGGTGCCAAAGCTGCGTGGCCACCACCGCGGCAAGGCCGCCCTCAACGGAGAGACGCGGCAGCGAGCCCTCCGGCATCTGGCGAAAAGCCCGCCGCCAGTGATGCACCGCGGCTGCGTCGAAATAGCCTGTGCGACGCAACGATTCTTCGCTCAAGAGCTGGCCGACAAAGGCTGGCTCGGGATCCATGTGGAAGCTATCCAGCGGTGCGCGGAAGATCACTTTGCGCCGCTTGTAAACGGACGCCGGGAGCCAGCGCTCCGCCAGCAGACGCAGCAGATGCTTGTCGCGGAAACCACACAGCTTCCACTTCGAGTCCAACCTGGCAAGGAACTGGAAGACCTCCTCATCCAAAAACGGATACCGCACTTCCACCGAGGAATGCATGGCCACGCGGTCGCCTTTTGCCTGGAGCAGGTGCCCGGCGAGGGTCACGCGGCCCGCGACCCAGATGCCGCGGTTCAGTGGATGCCAGCGTCTGGCGCGATCGAGCGGGAACTGCAGATCGGCCCACGGGTTCGCCTGCTCGCGAACCTCGTGCATCGACTCGGAATAAAAGCGGAGTTTGGACAGACCGAGCAGGCCGTAGGAATCTATCCACGCGTTCGGACCGCCGATCGCTTCCTCGATGCGGCGCCGGAACTCGCGTGGATATTGCGGCACATTCTTCAGCCGCAGATAACTGCGGCGCGCCATGTCGCTCAGGCGCACGCCCGGCAGGATGTCGAGATACTCGATCAGTTTGGCGGCCTTGTACCACGGGTAGCCGACCAACCACTCGTCCGCGCCCTCGCCGGTAAGCACGACTTTTTGGCCGCACTCGTGAACGCGCCGGGCCAACTGGAGCAGCGCAGCGCATGACGTATCGATCACCGGTGCCTCGGCAGCTTGGATGAGCTGCGGGTAGGTGTTCACTGCGTCCTCCGCGCGAAAATCCTGCACGATCGGTGGCTTGGTTTTGACGTGCCTTGCGACGAGGTTGGCCGCGTCGAGTTCGTCCAGTTCGGGCGAGTCCACGCGTATCGTGTAGGTGTTGATCGCCGAGCCCTTCAGGTGGCAGGCGAGAGCCGCGATCATGCTCGAGTCCACGCCACCGGACAAATATGAGCCGACTGGCACGTCCGCTTTGAGCCGCTTGTCTACGGCCCGCAGCATGACCTGTTCAAATTCATCGACCAGACGCCTCGGGTCATCGCCGCGTTCTTCTTCACCAAGATCGGGAAAATCCATTTCCCAGTAGGCGCGGTCTGCGATCTCGGCGTCTCGGCCGCGTTCGCCGCCGGGCGTGATTTCGAGAAAGTGCCCGGCGCGCAGCAACTCCACGCCGTCGAAGCACGTAATCGGCCCCGGCAACGCGGAGAACGTGAAGATGTGGTCGATGCCCCGCCGGTCAGGCCGCGCCGGCACCATGCCGGAAGCCAGCAGCGCTTTGATCTCGGACGCGAACAGCACCCAATCGCCCTGCCGCGTCCAGTAGAGCGGGCAGATTCCGAATCGGTCGCGCCCGAGCAGCAGGCGTCGGCCGCGTTGGTCCCACAGCGCGATGGCAAACTGCCCGCGTAGCCGCTCGAACATCCCCCGCTGATGCTCCTCCCAAAGATGGGGGATGACTTCCGTGTCGCAGTGCTTGACCAGCCGATGCCCGCGCGCTTCCAGCTCCGCCCGCTTTTCTAGGTGGTCAAACAACTCGCCATTGAAGACCACGACGACGTTCGCCTCCTCATTGGTCACTGGCTGCTGGCCATCTGCGAGGCCAACAATGCTTAGCCGGCGCGACGCCAGCGCAACGCCGGGTTGAAAAAAGAAGCCCTCTTCGTCCGGGCCGCGATGCACTAGGGCACGCGCCATTCTCTCCACGATTTCGTCCGGCACCGCTCGTTGCTGCGCTAGATCAATAATGCCTGCGATGCCACACATGAGAGCTCCCTACTTGGAACGTCGCCCACTGGCGACCGTTCGCTCCGAGACGGTTCGGATTGTGCTTTCCAGAACTTACCAGACCAAGTGCTAAACTGGTACGGCTTTTTCTTTGCCTTTTTTAGTAGTATAATAGTTTGGAGTCCAGCGTAATATATGGGCTGTTCACCCCCCATTTCGTGAACGCCGCGTTTTTCCTAACCATACGCGAATAAGTGCTTGCCTCGAACCAATACATTTGAAAAGAATTAATTGGAACTGTGCTACTACTTCTTTTTTGGTATTATTGGACAGGCTCTTACTCTCTTACTAAGCGCCCTTGATGGATTGCTTTACTCCGGATCATTTGTGCGGTGCGTACACAAGACCCTTTAATTTAGATGTCTAAGGACCGCATTGCTATCATCGGAATCGGTTGCCGATTCCCCGGCGGAATCAATCACCCCGACGCGCTTTGGAAACTCCTGATCGAGGGCCGCGAGGCCGTCAGCGACGTTCCGCCGGATCGGTGGAACGTCGAGCGTTATTATGACGCGGAGCCGGGAATTGTCGGGAAGTCCATCGCGCGACGCGGCGGCTTTGTCGATGGCATCGACCAGTTCGATCGTCACTTTTTCAGCATTTCGGCGCGCGAGGCGCCTTACGTCGACCCGCAACACCGGCTGCTCCTCGAGACGGCGTGGGAGGCGATCGAAGACGCGGGCCTGGTGCTCGATTTTGAAAATGGCACCGACCTAGGGGTGTTCGTTGGCATCTCGCACAACGACTACCAGGTGATCCAGGGCACGCCCTGGGACTGCCATGGCATTTCGCCACATTCGCCTACTGGCAGTGCGCACAGCATCGCCGCCAACCGCATCTCCTACTGCCTGAACCTGCGCGGCCCGAGCGTCGCCATGGACACCGCTTGCTCATCCGCACTCACCGCTGTCTACGCGGCGTGCGAACACATTCGGACCGCACGCGGCGACACAGCGCTCGCCGGTGGCGTAACGGTGATGATCACGCCCGGTGGTTTCATCGGTTTCTCCCAGGCCTCAATGCTGTCGCCGGACGGCAAGTGCAAGGCGTTCGACGCTTCGGCTAATGGATTCGTCCGCGGTGAAGGCGCGGGCATGTTGCTGCTGAAGCGTCTGTCGCAGGCGATCGCCGATGGCGACCCGATCCACGGCGTGATCATCGGCACGGCGCTGAACCAGGACGGCCACACCAACGGCATCTCGCTCCCGAGCGCGCAGGCGCAGGCGCGGCTCGTCCGCGACGCCTGCAGAGACGCGGGTATCGCGCCGTCGCGGATTGGGTTTGTCGAAGCGCACGGCACGGGCACCGCCGTGGGCGATCCGATCGAAGCCCAGGCCCTCGCGGAAGCCTTGTGCGCCGACCGTCCGACCGCATCCCCGCTGCTCATCGGTTCGGTGAAGACCAACCTTGGCCACCTGGAAACCGCCGCCGGCGTCGCCGGTCTCGTGAAAGCGGTGCTCGTGCTCAAGCACGGGCAGATTCCCGCCAATCTCCATTTTGTAACGCCCAATCCGAACATAGACTTCGATGGATTGAAGCTGCGCGTGAACTCCACGGTCGAACCATTCCCGGAGACCGACGGCACGCGCATCGTGGGCGTAAACTCGTTCGGCTTCGGCGGCGCCAACGCGCACGTCATTATCGAGGAAGCTCCGCCACGTCTGCACCACGGGCATTTTGAAACACCCACCGAAAGAACCTGGCCAATCGTTCTTTCCGCGCGCACAGAGGATGCGCTGCGCGGCTCCGCATTGCATCTCGCGCAATGGCTCGATGAACGTTCGCACGCCAATGGCGACTCGCCGTCTCTGCCCGATCTTGTTCATTCGCTCGGAGCTCGGCGCAATCACCACCCGTATCGGCTCACCATCGTCACAAAATCGATCGCCGAGCTGGTTCAGGAACTCGACGGCTTCGGCGTGAAGCAGGAAAGCTCGAAGGTCCGCACCTCCTTCACTCCGCGCCGCGAAGCGCCGTCGCGCATCGCCTTCGTGATCAGCGGACAGGGCGCGCAATGGTATGGCATGGGCCGCGAACTGATGCGCCACGAGCCAGTCTTCCGCGCGACCCTCGAACGTTGTGCCGCCGCGATGAAACCGTGGGCCCGCTTTTCCCTGGTCGAGGAACTCGCTCGCACCGAGGAGGCTTCGCAGATGCAACGTACCGAGATCGCACAGCCGGCGATTTTCGCCATGCAGGTCGCGCTGGCAGAGTTGTGGAAGTCGTGGGGCATTAATCCCGCGGCGATCGTCGGGCACAGCGTCGGAGAGATCGCCGCGGCTTGCCTCGCTGGCGTGTTCAGTTTGGAAGAAGCCGCGCGGATCATCGTACTCCGGGCGCGCTTCATGGACGGCTGTGCACGCGGCGAAGGCACCATGCTCGCCTTGGGTCTGGGCGAAGATGAAGCGCATGCGTTGATCGCACGCTATGACCGCACCGTCACAATCGCCGCCATCAACGGCCCTCGTTCGCTGACCCTCGCCGGCGCGCGCATTTCGCTCGAAGCAATGCTCGCCGAGGTGGAGCCGCAAGGCGTCTTCGCTCGACTCGTCCGCGTCGATCATCCCTTCCATCACCCGCTTATGCAGCCGGCCTCCGAAGAACTCGAGAAAGCACTCGCCGATCTCGTGCCGCAGGCTGACGCGGTTCCGTTTTTCAGCACCGTCACCGGCAGGCGTTGCCCTGGCGAAACGTGCGGTGCCGTCCATTGGGGACGAGGCGTGCGGCAGCCCGTGCGGTTTGCGTCGGCGGTCAATGCGCTGGCGGAATTCGGCGTGGACGTGTGGCTGGAAATCGGCGTGCACCCAGCCTTGGTTCGCTCCCTTAAGGAATGTCTCTCGGGGCTGAGCGCCAAGGTTTCAGTGCTGTCTTCGATGCGTCGCGAGCGGGAGCAGGAGTCGCTGGTCGAAACCGCGATGGATCTCCATCGTGCCGGCGTGCCGTTGGATTTTGCAGCGATGACTCCCTCGCGCCGGCTGCTCTCGTTGCCCGCTTACGCTTGGGACAAAAGCCGCTGGTGGCATGAAGCGAGCGACTGGCGCGAAGGTCGCCTCGCTCTAGGCGGGCGCGGGCTGCTCGATATTGGTCTGCCGCGCGCGATGCCGACCTGGACCGCTCGGCTCGATGCCCGCCACATGGCGTTTCTCAAAGATCATAAGGTGGAGAGCCACATCATCTTCCCCGCGGCGGGCTTCGTGGACCTCAT
>Ga0335394_10011082_pt1 | contig 10155 bp, 8 predicted proteins | sample MAT03_FD_205741 | JGI IMG/M metagenome (GOLD analysis project Ga0335394, IMG submission 205741) | Freshwater microbial communities from Lake Fryxell liftoff mats and glacier meltwater in Antarctica - MAT-03 (spades assembly) (version 2) ...
TGCATCTGCGCGACCTGCCCACGCATCACGCGCCGCTCACTGCCGATAATTTGCGGGATGTGCTTCGCGCGTCGGGATCGATCCCGATGGTCATCGATGGCGTGGCGATCGCCAGCGCCCCAGGTGGCCTGCACTGGGACGGCGGCGTGACGGACTACCACCTCGACCTCGACTACGGCAGAGGCAACGGATTAGTGCTGTATCCACACTTTTATTCACACGCCGTGCCGGGATGGTTTGACAAGCCGCTCTCGTGGAGGCGCGCGTCGGCCGTCAACTTCCACCGTACCCTGCTGCTCTCACCGAGCGAAGACTTCGTCAGGTCGCTGCCAAACGGCCGGATTCCCGACCGGCGCGACTTTGGCACCATGAGCGAATCCCAGCGCATCCGAATGTGGGATGCTGTTCGCGTTGCGAGCACCGCACTCGGCGATGAACTGGGCGATCTGGTGGCGTCCGGTCGCATCGCCGAGCGGACGGAACTCTGGTCGTGAACGTGAGACGCACGCTCCGCGCGAGTTACCAGCGCAGATCGAATTCGTAGGCGTCGGCGCCACCGCGTGAGTCCTCGATTCGTACGATCGTCGTCCAGTTATTCCATTCGCGGGGATACTGCGACACGAAGACGTTCCCACGGCCTGCGAAGCGGCGCAGATCGAGCTGAACCGCGTACCCGGGCATCCTTGCACCACGGATATCGAAGCGCACATCGTCGATTGCGCGTCCGCTGCGTGACACCACATCGACGCGACCCCCACGAATGCGGATCTCTGCGACGTCATCGACCCTCGCGCTGAAGCGAAGCGCACCGGCGTCCCGACGATCGCCAAACCCGAAGTCCGTCTCTCGTTTGCTGCGATTCTTGCGGTCGCGATCGTACCCGGGGCGATCACCGTCACTGCGATCGTCGTCGCCCCGACCACCATCCCCGCGGCGCGCTGGCTCCCATGTCACCGCAAAGCGGTACTGGTCGGCGCCCCCCTTCCGATCACGAACCCTCACCCGCGCGGTGTAGCCGTTCGCACGCGTCGGTTGCTCGATGACGTCCACCTCGCCGCGTCCATCGACACGCTCCACTCTCACACGGCCCTCCTCACGCGGGAGCGCCTCGCTGATCCGAAACTGCGGCGCGCGCTGCCATTCGAAGCCATCGCCGACCGTCTCGAGAGACGCGCCACGCATCACCACGATCGCCTCTCGATCCACCGTGCCGCTCCAGACGTAGAGTCGGCGCACATCGGCGCGCGCCGTCGTGGCACTCAGTACGAGGAGTGCCGACAGTGCGGCGCCTTTTGCGACTGCCGAATGTGCAATCGACGAATGCAGGAGTGACATGTGTGCGATCTCCCGGTACGGTTGGCAGCGCCGCTGTAATGCGCAGACGGCTTTGACGTGACGTGAACACGCTCCATCTGAATGCACGGCGAATGCCAGCGTGCGCGGCTCGTCCGCTCAACCGCGTCAATTTGGTAAGTGTTTGACTGACAACGGGATACGCCACGGGGTCGTGGCGCCGCGATGTGCCGGGGGGTTGATGCCGTCCCCGAATGCGGACAGTCTGGTGTGCAGCGGCTGACGCAGCGCGCGATCCATCGCCTCATGCACCTTTGCCTCGTCGTCTGGTATCCCGGGCAGCGCTGCGCCAGCAGCTCCTTCACCAGGAGCTGCATGTGCTCGTCCGTCTGCAGTGACTCGGCGCTCTTTCCACCGCTCGCTGCATCCGTTGCTCGACACACCGCCATGCAGCCCGGATGCGCTTCGTCCATTCTGGCGAATGCGGCGATCATGCTGGTGAACAGCTCGTCGAGTGGCACCCACGGCTCATCGATACGTCGTTCACGGCGCAGAACCGCAGTCGCCGTCTCCATGTAGCGCCCCGCGAGGGCGTTGAGAATCGCGGTGGCGTGAACGGTGCAGGGCGAACGACTACTCGCGCTGCAGCGGCGCACCATATCCTTCCGCTGCGAGCGACGACACGATCCGTTCGCGTAACGGCTGAGAGACGCCGCCGAGCGGCAATGACGCAGGCAGTCGGTCCAGAACCCGTCGAGCAAAGGTGAAGTGCGATGCACACTGTGAGCACGTTTCCACATGCGCCCTGACCGCCGCCTGCGTTGCCTCGGACAGGCGCCCGTCGAGGTAATCGTACAGCGCGCGCGCTGCCGTCTCGCATTCGATCAGACTGGGAATTTCAGATGCTGTAAGGGTCATCGTGCCGCATCTCCGGCGGTGGTTGGCTCGCGGATGATTCCTGCATCAACCGCGTAGACATACAACGACTGCTGCAACAGACGGCGCGCCCGGAACAGGCGGGACCTGACCGTCCCCACGGGAACGCCGAGCACCTCGGCGGCGCCTTCGTACGATTCACCTTCCACATCGACGAGGATCGCCGCCGTGCGATACACCTCGGGCAACACCGCCAAAGCCGCACGGATCGCCGGTGCAACCTCGATCCGGTCCAGCAGATCGGCGGTCCCGTTCTGTGTGGCAGCGCCGTGCTCCACGGCCGCCAACAGCGACTCGAGCTCGGCATCGTCACCGGATGTATCAACCACCCGTGCATCTCGTTCCCGCTGCCGCAAAAATACATTCCGGCAGATGGTGAAGAGCCACCGGCGTGCGTCATGGCCCTGCTTGAATGTGCCCCACGACCGGTAAGCGCGGAGGTAGGTCTCCTGCACAAGGTCGTCCGCCAACGCATCATCGTGCGCCAGAGATCTGGCAAAGCGCACCACGTGCGGCAACGCCGCCAGCACCAGCTCGTCGAACTCCGCGTCGCGCGCTGAATAACTCATGATCGGTGTCGAAACTCGCGGAGAGAAACGAGATGGAAATGTTGCGTGGGATAGCTACCGGTCAGTCTGCGGTCTGATCCGAGGGGTGCTTACAGCCCGACGCCACTCCCCGGCTTCTCACGACGGTAGGCGCGCAGATCGCGCCACCACTGCACGCAGGCCGCCTCGATCGCGGCAGTCGCAGACGCCAGCCGAGCCGGCCCCGAGCCGCTGATACGAACCCACGGTTTGCCAAGGCGATTGAGGTGGAAGATCAGTCGATCGTGAAACCAGTCGCGATCGCTGGACATCACCCGAACGCCGTCGGCGACCCACGCCAGATCCGGTTCACAGAGCAGGTAGAGATCGATCGGTTGACGCGCCGCCACTTCCCACACGTGCGCGGGAACGGGTTGCCGCAGCCACTCGGTCCAGATGGCCGTCACGATCGCTTCCGTGTCACTGACACAGAGCCCGCGCGCACGCCGCTGCGCCTCACGAATCAGCACCTGTTGGCCATCCGTGACCAGCATCGCGTCCAGCTCCGTCCAGTGATGGTGCGGTACCCCGGTGGTGTACGTCCGGCCGTACTCATCCACCCAGGATGTCTCGTAGGCGTGGGCGATCTGTTCCGAGAGCGTCGACTTCCCCACGCTCTCACCACCAACCAGCGCCACGGTCCGCACAAACCAGGGGCGCGCCGCCGGCGCCAGCAGCGACCAGTGAAGCCACGGATTCTCGCGAATTCCGGACCCGCGCACAGCGTCGCGGCTGCGATCTACATGGACAAACTCAGCGCCGAGACCGGCCGCAATACCGTGGCGATCGGGATCCCCCGAAACGACGTGGGTGACATCCGGTGCAAGTACGCGCAACGCCGCAATCCACGCCGATAAAGCGCCCGAATCCGCATCGACGGACCGCGAAGGACGTGCGGACTCGGGCAACATCGGCTCGGGCACCACCACCCGCGCCCACGGACAGGTCTCGACCAGCCAACGCCAGCGAACATCCCACGGAATCGGATCGTCCCAGCGCCGCTCGAGGACGATCGTCGTCCGCGAGCACCGCGCCCGCGCTGCCTCGAAGAGGGTCAGGTGGCCGCGATGCACCGGGAGAAACTTGCCAACCAGCAGGGCGTGCGACATCGGGGCGGGCAGAGGTGAGACCAGCGCGGCGGAGGCCGACAGCTTCGACGTGGTGCGCGCCAACAATGGGTGGCCACGACACCGGCACCGGTGAAGATGCATCCCAGGCACGTTGTACGGTATCGGCGCCCTCGATCGTCGACGCTCGGCGCCTGGCGCCGCGGTGATCGAACCGTGACTCGACGATGGTGCCTGGATAGGTCATCTTGCAAGCGGCTCTGCCCCACCTCCTGTCTCTGACATCTTTCATGCCGCTGCCCTCGATCACCGTCCACAAGTTCGGCGGTGCCGCACTCGCTGATCCGTCTGCCTTTCGTCACGCCGCGCACATCGTTGCCACCCACGGCGGTCCGCATCCGGTGATCGTGGTGTCGGCGATGCGCGGTGTCACCGACGCGCTCTCCATCGCTGCGATCAGCCCAGCGCCCAAGGCTCGCGCGATGTTGGCCACGCTGGAAAGCCGCCATCGCGCCGTCGCCATGGGGTTGAGCAGTGACGCCGGCACACGCGCCACGCTCTCCGCCACGATCGCCACCGTGTTTGCCGAGCTGACACGGATCTGCACCGCGCGCCGCCGAGGCCAACTCGAGCCGGCAGAGCGCGATTTCGTCATATCACGCGGCGAAGTCCTCGCGGTCACGTTGGCTGTCGCCGCACTGCAGCAGCGCGAACTGCGCGCGGTGGCCATCGATCCCACGAAGCTGATCTACACCGATGGGATCGCAGGCAGTGCCGCCCCCGATCTGGTCAAGACGACGGCCGCGGCGGCAAAGTACCTCATGCCACGAATTCTCAAGGGTGCGATTCCCGTGATCCCCGGCTTCCTCGGCCGAGGGAAGAAGGGTGTCGTGGTCACGCTCGGCCGCGGCGGCTCGGATGTCACTGCCACCCTCCTCGCGCGTGCGCTGCGGGCGAACACCGTGATGTTGTGGAAGGACGTCCCGGGCCTCCTCACCGCCGACCCGCGCGTGGTCCCGGACGCCCGTCTCATTCCGTCGCTGCATGTTCGCGAAGCGTCCGAGCTGGCGTATCACGGCGCCAAGATCCTGCATCCGCGGGCACTCATCGGCCTGCCCGCCACCACGCGGCTGTTCCTGCGGCCCTTGGCAGATCCGAAGGCGATGGGCACCGAGATCTCCGCCTACGCCACCGCCGGCGTGCGCAAGCGAGGGGTGCCCGCGCTTCCGGTGAAGGCGCTGGCCGTGATTACCGATCAGGCGCTGGTCACCATCGTCGGCAACGGCATGGTCGGGTTGCCGGGCGTCGCCGCGCGCGCGCTCGGTGCGCTGGAGCAAATGAGTATTTCCGTGTCATTGATCTCGATGGCCTCGTCGGAGCACTCCCTCTGCATCGCCGTTCCCGGCACGCGTGCCACGGCGGTGGTATCGCGCTGGAAGGAGGTGTTCGCCGCCGAAATCGCGCGTCGTGACATCGACGGGATCGAGGTGCGCCGCAACGTCGCCACGCTCGCCATCGTGGGTCTCGGCATGGCCGGCACGCCGGGCGTCTCGGCGAGGCTCTTCGACGCGCTCGCCGGGAGCAGGATCAACGTCGTTGCGATTGCGCAGGGAGCGTCTGAGATGAACGTCTCGGTCGTGATCGACGATCGCGCAGCGGCGGTCGCACAACGCGCTGTCCACGCCGCCTTCCGCCTCGACAAGATCGGTGGTGGCGACGCTGGTGCGCGCCTGCACTCCGATATCATCGTGCTCGGCTTCGGCGCCATCGGTCGTGAACTTGCGCTGCAGCTGGCGCAGCGTCGCACCCCCGATGGTGGCAGACTCACGGCGCCGGTGCGCGTTGTGGCTGTGATCGATCGCAGCGGTTACGTGTTCAATCCGCAAGGGCTCACACCAAGGAAGCTCACCGCCCTCGCCGAAGCCAAGGCGGCCGGTAAGCCGCTCGCCTTACAGGCTGACGGCGTCCGCGCCACCGACGAAGCGGCGCTGCGCGCGATTGCGACGCACGCACTCGAGCGACCGATCGTGGTCGATGTCACCGCATCGGAAACGTCAGGCACCCTCGAGGCCGCGCTCAACGCCGGCATGGACCTGGTGCTGGCGAACAAGCGGCCGCTGGTGACGAGCGCGCGGCACGGGAAGGGCCTCGCCGCCGTCGCGCGCGCCCGCGGTCGTCGCATGCTCCACGAAGCCACCGTCGGCGCCGGCCTGCCGGTGATCGACTCGATCAACAAGCTCGTGGCGTCGGGAGACACCATCCTTCAGATCGAGGGGTGCCCGTCAGGCACGCTCGGGTTCCTGTTCAGCGAAATGTCGCGCGGCACCCCGTTCTCCGTTGCGCTGCAGTCGGCAATGAGCAAGGGGTACACCGAACCCGATCCGCGCGATGACCTCTCCGGCATGGATGTCGCACGCAAGGCGCTCATTCTGGGCCGACTGCTCGGCTACACCGGCGAGTTGCAGGATATCAAGGTCGAATCACTCGTCCCCGTGCCGCTGCGCAAGTTGAGCCTCCCGGACTTCCTCGCTCGCGCCGGCGAGGTGGACGCCGACTGGGCGTCGCGCGTGCGCAACGCGCAGACGCGCGGTGAAGTGCTGCGATATCGCATCATCGTCACCAGCAAGACGGTGCGTGTTGGTGTGATTGCCGTGGATGCCAGCAGCCCGCTCGGTTCGCTGGGCGGTACGGACAATCTCTTTTCATTCACCACCGCGCGCTACCGAACCAATCCGCTCGTCATCACCGGACCCGGTGCGGGTGCCGGTGTGACCGCCGCCGGTGTGTTCACTGATGTACTCACGCTCGCTGAACAGCGATGAACGCCAGTGAACAGGTGTGCGATGATTGCGCCGCGCGCTGCGACGCGCTGGATGCGCATGTGCAATGCGTCGCGTGCGAGGGCCTGCTGCACATTTATCACCCGCAGCCGCCCACCTGCGGTCCAGCGTTGCAGGCGCTGTTTGACACCCGGTTGATGCCCGCGCGCGGACCGCGTGGAACCGGCAGCGGCGACTCGGGGGTGTGGCGGTTTCGCGAACTGGTCATGCCGGGCGCGCCCGACTCCGATCTCGTCACGCAAGGCGAAGGATTGACGCCGCTGCTGCACCGCGAGCGCATCGCGCAGTGGGTTGGTGTGGACGACCTGTTGATCAAGCACGAAGGCCATAACCCCACCGGTTCGTTCAAGGATCGCGGAATGACGGTCGCGATCACGCAGGCCAGACGGATCAACGCCACCGCCGTCGCCTGCGCCTCCACCGGCAACACGTCGGCGGCGCTGGCGTCGTACGCGTCGCTGGCGGGATTACGCGCACTGGTCCTCGTGCCAGCCGGCAAGGTGGCGATGGGCAAGCTGTCGCAGACCATCGCCTACGGCGCCCAGACGCTGCTGGTGCGCGGAGACTTCGACGACTGCCTTCGCCTGGCCCGCGAATCGAGTGAGCAGTTGGGTGTGTACCTCGCAAACTCAATCAATCCGTGGCGGCTGGAAGGTCAGAAGACCATCATTTTCGACCTGCTGCAACAGCTGCGCTGGGAGTCGCCGGACTGGTTGGTATTGCCCGCGGGAAACCTTGGCAATACGGCCGCATTCGGCGCCGCGCTCCGTGAGGCGCGTCGTCTTGGCCTGATTGCGCGTGCACCACGACTCGCCTGTGTCCAGGCCGCCGGCAGCGCTCCATTCGCCGCCAGCTTTCGAGAGCACTTCGCCACCCGACACACCGTGCGCGCTGAAACGGTTGCCACCGCGATCCGCATCGGCGATCCCGCCAGCTACGACCGCGCCGTGCGCGCGATTCGCGAGACGGATGGCATCGTGCTCTCAGTCACCGACGACGAGATTCTCGAGGCGAAGGCCGTCGTCGACGGCAGCGGCGTTGGCTGCGAACCGGCCAGTGCCGCCAGTGTGGCCGGCGCGCGCAGTCTTGTGCGTAGCGGAATCATCCCTCCATCGGCGCGAGTGGTCGCGCTCCTGACCGGACATATGCTCAAGGATCCGGAAGTGATGCTCGCCTATCACCGCGACACGACGCCGCTTCCGACGTACGCCAATCGCAGCATCGAGATCGAGCCGACGCTCGCCGCGATCGAGCGCGTGCTGCGCGTCCAACCGGTCGCCGGATGATTGCACCGCACGCCACAGTGCATGTACCAGCCAGCACTTCCAATCTCGGCGGCGGCTTCGATTGCGTCGGCATGGCGGTCGATCGGTGGCTCACCGCGTCCGTCTCGCGAACGAACGCGCCCGACGCCGTCACCATGACACGCGCCGGCTCGCTCGCGTCGCTTCACTGCAGCGCCTCCGAAGACCTCCTCTACGAGGGCTTCGTCGCCGCCTGCGCCCGCGCATCGGTCAGGGTGCCGCATGGGCTGCACTTCGATGTCACATCGACCATCCCCGTCGCCCGCGGCCTCGGCTCGTCGGCGGCAGCGTTGGTCGCCGGCGCTGCACTCGCCGATGCGCTGCTCGATCTGCAGATCGGTGTCGCGGGCATTGCAACGCTCATCTCCCAGATCGAAGGTCACCCCGACAATGCCGCACCGGCGGCGTTCGGGGGCGCGATGCTTGGTGTTGCACGCAACGATGCCACCGCGACCAGTGCGTGTACGTACGCCTTCTCCGCGATACCGACCCACGCGACGCTGGCGTTCGTCTTTGCCATTCCCCCGCTCGAAGTCACCACCGCCGCCGCACGGGCCGTGCTGCCCCGATCGGTGCCATTCACCGATGCCGTGATCGCAGTGCAGCGCAGCGCCGCCCTCGTGCACGGCCTGACCACGGGCGACCCCGACCTGCTCACCCGGGCCCTCGACGATGTGTTGCATGTGCCGTATCGGATGACACTCGTCCCCGGCTACGAGGATGTGGTCGCTGCGGCGCAGGCGGCGGGCGCCTTCGGAGGCACCTTGAGCGGCAGCGGCTCGGCGATGGTCGCAATCGGCCGCGCCGCCGATGCCCACGCCATCGCCCGCGCCATGACCGGCGCATTCGCCCTCCACGGCTTGGCGGCCGACACGCTCGTCACCGTCGGCCAGACCGCTGGGCTTCGCTACAGTTGAGCGGGGCCGAAACCGGGCCACCTGCGCGGGGCCGAAACCGGGGTGCTCCTGCGCGCGTACGAAGCGCATTCCCTTTCATGGTGCCCGCATGCTCACTGCCCTCTTGCGCCTCTTCGCCCTCCGCCCGATCCTCGCCGGCACGCTCCTCGGGATCCCACTCCTGACGCTGATCCTGCTGGGGTTGGCGGCGGCGCTCTTCCTCAAGCTGCTGCTCTACGTGGTCCTGCCAGTCACACTCGTGTTTCTGCTCGTGAAGGCCTTCCGTAAGCCGCGCGGCGAACCCGTATACACAGTGTGACGTGCGGCCGTTTACGCGGCGTGGTTATCAGAGCCCGCCGCTGAACCCTTCCCGGAACGATGGGAACGTGGGAACCCAGCCGGTTGCAACGAGCGCCGCGTTGCTCACCCGTTGATCGTTTCGGCTCCGTTGATCGGCGTTGGAAAAAATGAGGGTCTCTGGATCCTCGCCACGGCTGGCTGCCAACCACCGGGCGACGTCGGCGGCGCGGGTCGGTGAGCCGTCCGAGATGTTGAGCACCGCGGGCGCCTGACCCAGTCGAAGGGTGTGCAACATCGCCGACACGATATCATCGCGGTGCGCCAGATTTACCCAGTACTCACCACGCTGCGCGAGCGCCGACGCGTGCTGCATACGTCCGCGCGGATCGCGCTCCGGCCCGTAGATCCCGCTGACGCGAAACACCGTTGCGCCGACATCGCGTGGCCCCATGACGATATCCTCAGCGCGAATGAGGGCCTCATTGCTCCCCGACACACCGAGCCGAGGGCTCTGCTCGGTGACCCACATGCCTTCACGGCCGCCGTACACACCAGTGCTGCTCGTGTAGAGCACACGCGTCGCGTGGTGCGAGACCGCGAGCGACATCGTTGCGCTGGCCGCTGGCGGGTATGTCTGATCGTACCCGTCGCCTCGCCCCGACGGCGCCACGGTGAGGACGATCGCATCCAGCGTATCGGGCAGCCCCTCGATCACGCCATGCGCGATGTCACCGCGCAGCCACGTGACGCCATCGTTCAGTGGCGCGACTGCCGAGCGGCGCACGGCCCACACGTGATGGCCTTTGCGCACCGCCGCGCCGGCGAAAGCGCGGCCGATGTACCCTGCACCGAGTACCGCAAGATTGAGTGGCGGAGTCATCACTGAAGAATAGCGCGCAACGTGACTCGCGTCAGGCTGGCTATCTTCCCTC
>Ga0335394_10011094_pt1 | contig 10150 bp, 9 predicted proteins | sample MAT03_FD_205741 | JGI IMG/M metagenome (GOLD analysis project Ga0335394, IMG submission 205741) | Freshwater microbial communities from Lake Fryxell liftoff mats and glacier meltwater in Antarctica - MAT-03 (spades assembly) (version 2) ...
CACGAACTGCCCTGCGCGTTGCCCTTGCGGGAAAATTTTGACCCCGATCAGCACTGATTTGCCCCCGCTGAAACTGACCCCTTCGCGGCTGATGGTCACATGCTCCGCATTGTAGGTGTAACGCCCGCTCGCGGACATACAGCCCTGCGGCTCAATCGGGTAGTAGATGCTGCCGCCGCCGGTCTGGATGTTGTATACCACTTGGTACTGCTTGCACAAAGCCCGTTCGAGATTGACCTCGATGAAGGCCCGCTTGTACTCGCCAGCCACCCGGACGATGGCCGATTTGCAGAAATTCGGGGTCTCGGAGGTCTGGATGCCGTACTCATCATAATCGAATTTCGTGAAGGTCCAAATGCCCTCCAGGCGGTCCAACTGGCTGTAGTTGTTGTTCAGGTAAGCATAGAGGTGGTCTACGGTGCCGTTGAAAAACTCTTTGCCTTTTATCAGCGTTGTCATTTGGGTGCCATCCTGCCCGAAACAAGGCATAGTGGAAGTGCTGAATAGGAAGAATAGGAGGAGAAAAAAGTGTCGCATGATGGTCTTCGTTTTTGTAAAAGGTGGTGAATCAGTAATACTTTTCGAGTATTGTGAGGCGAAAGCATTGCAGGTTTTTTTTACTGCTTGCATCAGTTCGGGTTACATAAAATGTATCAGGCTGGCTTTGAATGGGGAATATCTGGTAAGTGCCGAAGCCCGTGGCCCATACCTCCGAACCGTTTAGTTCGGCTGTTGAGCAGGGACAACTTGGGTAGGCTTGCATAATAAAGGCCAAACTTGCCCGGTCACCGCGCAACAACCAGTTGGGAGCGGACACTGCTAAACGTACACCGTTTTCCAACGGAATTTTTTTTCCCTTTTCCGCTTCTTTGCCCGCTGCATTGGGAGACGGAAGCCCCGATGTTTCAGAAACACACGGTGGCGGTACCGATAGGGAGGGAGATAGTTGCGCATTCAGATTGAAACGGGCATATTTCCGCAATGTCGCAGGGTTCTTAGTGTTGGACTCTATTTTTTGAAGATCATTTCGTGCCGACTGATCTCCCTTGTTTTTGGTCAATCGTGCCAATGCCGATACCATCAGTGCCTTATCTTTCCACACCGAAGGCTCGCTCCGGGCAGCCAGCAATTCGGCCTCTCGCTGGGCTTCGTCGGGTTTGCCAGCCAGCAGGTAGAGGCAGGTTTTTGCCAATTGGGCATTGAAAATGGTCTCGTTGCGCAGTCGTTTCTTATCTCCAATATCAACTAACATCTTGGCGGCACGCGCTACTTTTTCAAAATAAAATCGAGCCGCTTTCAAGAGTTCGTCTTTGCCCTCCACAAATTTTTGACCCGCACCTGCCGATAGGAGTAACTTAGGGTCGGCCACGTCAAGCGGCAGTGCATAGTGAAGGCCCTCCATTTTGACGAGCAGTAAAAGCGCGGCCATGCCCTGGTTATAATTCAGTTCGAGGAATTCAACCCCTGCAGCGGTGCTGTCATTGGTAGCCATATAGTCGTAGAGGTAAGTGGCGTGGTGTATTGCGTCCTCGTCGCCGGTGAGCAGCAGGGCATTGGCAAAATCAAAAACACCTACAAGTCGATGTGATTTGGCCATCACTTTAGTGTCGTGCTCTAAGCGCTCTTCGATGCCCGGGTAGCCGTTAGAGCCCCCACGGATACCAAGTGTGGGGAATATCTTGTCGAAAACCACCAGTGCGCTGTCGAATCCAGACATGTGCGCAAGCATGAGGCCGCAGAGGTCGGCGCGTTTTTCAGCATCTTTGACATCGGGGTCGAGCCACCTGGCAAAACGTGGACGATTTTTGTCACCCCGTAGGGCGTGCGCGATCTCATGGGCGATGAGGGTCGCCATCGCATCATCGGCATTGCCACCCAGGTTGTTCTCGAATTTCTGTATAGCTATGCGCGAGATATGGATGTCACCATCGTCGCTGTCGTACGAAGCGTATCCTTCATCAGTGTCTAAGATTAATTTGGGGCAATCTTTGTCGCTGCCCGATACCGCCCACATGAATTCAGTCATATTCTGGAGGTAAGCGTCGCTGAGCCAGCCCGTTTTCGAAGGCTGCTGCGCTGGTAAGATTGAAATGAAACATACTACAAGAAAGTATGAAAGGACTATGGTTCTCATGTTTTGATGATGATATGTATAGTGCTAGATAGCAGGTTATAAAGACGAGTAGGAGTTGGTGCTACTTGGTGCCTAGTAGGTCGGTAGCTAATTGCGCAAAATCGCTTTTTCTCCCACTTTCTCTAGCGGTGTCGTATGCCACGCGCTTTAACTCTGCCACGGATCGGGCATTGTTGCCCAGTGCTTTGTAGCACTGAGCCGCGTAGTACCGCGCTTTGTACTCGGTCTGGAATTGGGCGTTCTGGTTGTTCATCACTCCTTCGAAGATGGGGAGCGCCATGCCGTAATTTTTCTTTTGGAGCCAAGCCACACCGTAGCACAGCCGGATCTCGCTGTTAGATTGGTTGGCAGTGTGCTGATAGAGTTGAATAACATCGTCCGGACGGCCTTCTATCAGCATTTGTAGCATGAGGGCTGAGGTGTCTTGGTCTGAGAATCCCAGGTTAGAAGACTGAATGTGGAGGGAGGCTTGCAAATCAAAGGTCGAAGTCGCCTGGTGCGGCCAAAACAAGCATGCTGCTAGCAGAATAGCGATGCTTGCGGCGGCGGCCACCCAACCATATTGACGGAACATAGCAACTATTTGTCCCTTGCGGCGGGGATGTTGCCCTGGAACGGTCACCTGTTCCGCCTCTTGGGCCATTTGGCGGCGTATCTGTTCGTGCACATTTTCGAAGAAGCCTTCTTGCCGCAAAGCATCCTGTGCGGCCTGCAGTGGGGCTTCGTCGTCAGCGTTCTGCTTGCTGCTGCTGACAGCATCGGCGATGAATTGGTAGTCGTGCCATACTTCGGCAAGATCCGGGTCGTGCGCCAGTTGTTGCTTGAATTCAGCCTGCTCGCTGGGGCTCATTTTTCCGAGGGCGTAGCGCCGTATCGGGTCGAAGAACTTGAAATCTTCCATGTTGCTAAATTTCGATGGTGGATAATAAACCGAAAGTGGTGGTCGGTTCGGGGTAAGTATTATGTGGATTAGGAGGCGCGTTTGGGGGTTTGTTTTGGCTCATAGCCCTGTTTTCGCAACAGATCGCGCAGTTTTTCGACCGCGCGGGCACGTTTCACCGGAACGCTTGCAGGGCTGATATCCAGTTCGTGTGCGATCTCTTCCGTACTCAGGTCATTATCATCGTCAAATGATAATTCGATGATTTTTCGCTCGCCGGGCGACAGTGCGCCAATAGCGCGGAAGGCCGCGTCTCGACGCCATTGCAGGTGCAGGAGTTCGTCAGGCTGAAGAGCAGTGTCTTTGATTTCACCGAAGGCAGCGTTGGTTCCAGTGCTTTCGGGACGCTCTTGTTCGTCCGTATCGGAAGTGCCTGTTTTGTCTGGCTCGTCGTCAGAGGCAGTGGATTGTGTTTGATCGTCGGGTTTGGGCGGTGTATTCCGCTTTTTCTCATTGACAAAGTTGTTTTTCGAAGCGATGAACAAGTAGTCGGAAGTGTCTTCTACAGGTGGTAATTCGGGGTTGCGGCGGAGCAAACCGAGGAGGGCTTTCTGGAATGCATCCTCTGCATCGGCCTCATTTCCGCTGTTGCGGAGGATATAGGCCGCCACCTTCGGGTAACACTTGATATAGAGCGATTTGATTTCGTCTTTCGTCATGTCAGATTTGTTTTCGTGATGCGCGTATGTAAGGTAGAGTGGCCCCAAGGGCTGGGGTTATCATTTCAAGAAAAAAATTTTTCTTTGATAACCCTCCGGCAGGGTGCGGCTCTTTATCGGTAGGGGCGCAGCGATGATGCTGCCTCTGAAATCTCACTCATTCTTTCATTCAATTCTACATCTCAACACACACTGCCATGAAAAAGACGCGCATCATCTGTTCCCTCGTTGTTCTGTTACTCTTTTCGTTTCTTGCCGTCCAGGCACAGCCTGCTCCTATATTTGGCTTCGACCTCGGCCCCGTATCAGCCAAATATAAAATCTCGGAAGGTTTTCGGATCAATAACGTTCCGTATTTCTCCAAACCCTTGTTAAGTTACAGTGTCGGTGCTTCCATCGGCCTTCGTTTTGGGGAGCGCATCACTCTGATGCTCAACCCGACCTTTGCCCAACTCGGCTCTATTTATGAAACCGAAGGCGATGACCGGCCCCTTACCTATACCGCTAAAGATGGTCAACAGACCAACTTCACCGGATATGCTTCTTTCAAAGAAAAGTATAGAACCCTGCGCATCCCGTTGATGCTCCATGTAACCGTGCTGAAACTCGGCGAACGGATCGGGATCACCCTCGGCGCCGGAGCCTCCTATAACATCCACTTCAAGGGCAAGCAAGAGCTGGTTTATACAGACGTGGTGAACGACGAGACCTATAGCGATGATCCTGAAGACCTCAAATTTGGCGGTCGGCAGGCTACCTATGTAAAGAACTCCACCAGCTTGCTCGTAGCACCGGGTTTCTACTACCAGCTAGACGAGGACGGTGCAGTGCGCCTCACTTTCGAATCACGCTTCGAGATTGGCTCCAAGGATCTCATCTCCGACAATACGCGCCAGCAAGTCGACATTGATGGCACGATGAAGCAGAATGCCACCTATTTCAAAGTCGGAGTGGTTTATACCCCAGTGTATTGAGCCCGCCCGTTCTGGCGGCCGGGGCGAGCGGCCCGCTCCGCTCTCCCCGGCCACACTCCGCCAGTCTCCACACTTGTCTCACCTCATTCTTGTCATAGCCATGTTCATCTGCAAAAACTGCGGGGAAACCTCCCCCAATGGCACCCTCGTTTGCCCTTGCTGCCGCATGGGGGGGCGGTTCAAACAGCAAGAAAACCCCGGCCCAGAACGAGCCGCACCGAATGAAAAAGACCTGGTGTCGGCAGCTACATGCCGCAACTGCGCGGCATCGCTCCAGCCCGGTATGTCGAAGTGCCCCACCTGCCGCCTGCCGGTTACTCCCCAGCAACCCTGGGCACGTTTGGCCGACAGTAATGGCCTGCCTCACCCGCCTATCACTCAATTTTTCAACTAACTCCCACAACATGTCAAGGCGCTCCGTATCTATTTTTAACATGACCTTCTTAGACCTCATGACCAACATGACTGGCGCGGTGATGATTCTCATGCTCTTCGCGCTGAAAGAAGGCCAGAATAAGCCCTGTCCCAGAATCCCTTATCAAGGGAAAGTTTATTACGACCCCCAATCTGGCAAAGTGTTTGGTGACCTTGCACCCAGTTCCGCTGGCGTAGAAACCAACGACAGTGTCTTGGTCACGGTAGTTGGTTTTCAAGATTTTCCCAAACCCTCCGAAGCAGCTGTATGCCCCCCCTGCACCCAACTACACGGGAAAGAAAAATGCGACCGCACCCATTGCGACGACCCTGCTTGCCCCAAGGGGTCGGGGACACCAGAACAAGAGTGCAGCATCGCGCTCTCCACGCAGGCCTCTGGTTGTCAGGGAAAAGAATCGTACACCGTCAAAGTCTCCGTCAGCAAATCAGGCGCTTGCGCCAGCGATTGGACCGATGGCAGCGGTCGGACTTGGGCCTATGGATCTGAGATAACCTTCGGCCCATACCCCATCGCCCAAGGTGCCAAAACCATCACTGTGTGGGACAGCCAAAGTCCTCCGATGCGTCGCTCGGCCACCGTGTTGCCGCCAACAGGGTGTGGCAATGCCGGAGGGAAGGATCCAACAATAATCCAAATCGAGAAGCGGTTGGTGGGCTATGTGCCTCCGGGCCGCCGTGCTATCCTTTACTGGGAGAACGAGGCTTCAAATATTGACATCATAGTCGAGAAAGAAGGCGGCGCGAAAATAAAGGGAGGCCAGAATGATAGGGACTGGGGTGAATGGTATCGCGACAAAAGCAAGTGGATGGGGCGCCGCTCTACCGAGGAGGGGGTGAAACTCTATGCCATCGGGACGTACAAGGTTTTTGCTAAAAACAAAACAGGCCCCTCTGGCCCCGATACTCAAAAAGTTAAACTCGCGCTCACCAACTCCATCGGTGCCCGGGAAAGTGTAGAGAATGACTTCCAGATCAGCAAAGATGGAGGAGAAGTATGGCTGGCTGACATTCGGATTACCGATCAGGGGATCAATATCATCAAAATCAACAACGATATCAAAAAATAACACATCATGCAAGCCAACAACAATATTCAACAAGTTTTCACCCCTCGCGCTTTCAACCTGCTGCTGGCTGTCATGGCTGCTTTCATCTTTTGGCTCACTATGTACTTCCTGGCCAGTGCCATCGGGAGTGATTCGGGAAGTGGATTTCTCCGGGGCATACACCGCTTTGTGTCAGTATGGGGAGGCGAAGGGGTGAGTGCTTTCGTCAAAGTCTCGGCCTACATCGCTACGGCTTATGCGATGCTCGAATTGCGCGAAAAAGACCGGGTACTGCTCCGTGAAAATGAGGGTTTTGCCGAAGGGCTTTTGCCCGACCAGCCTGGTCAGGATCAAATGGTGCTTTCGCCCGATGAGGTGGACGACATCAAACTTGCCGTCATTAACCGCGAAAAACGAAACGTATTCTACTGGGTAAACGCTCTCATCAAAAAAACTGCCACGCAGTATCGTAACGACCGCTCCGTGAGCGATACCATGCAGGTGCTGGATGCACAAGTAGCGATTGGGAAAAACGAACAGGAAGGCCAACTTGAGGTGGTGCGCTATATCATTCAGACCATACCAATGCTTGGGTTTATCGGAACAATTGTAGAACTCACGGCCTCACTTTCGTTGATCAATAAGCCTGACTACATGAGACTGGTAAGCAACGCCATGTCGTCGGCATTCGATGCTACGCTCGTCGCACTAGCACTGACTATCCTGCTCACCTATCGTTACCACAGGCACCTGGAGTCGCTTGATGTGTTTTTTGCCCGCGCCCAATCCTATGTACTCGACAATCTGGTGTCGCGTATATACCGGCAATAAGAAGTTTTCAGGATGCGCCTTTTTTGAAAACGACCGCGCTTTGAGGCAGTGTCTCAGGAGCGGTTTTTAGTTTTTCCAGTCGCTAAACCCGTACGTTGCGGTCAATTCTGCCCCGATGCCGCTGCCCAGCCGAATGGAGGAATACCAGACAGGCCAGTTGACGGAGAGCCCGATTCGACAGATATTAGGGTGTACGTTGTAGGTGAATTTAGGGTCTTCGAATAAACGCACAAAGCCCACTTCCACGCTGGCTGTACCATTGGTGCCCAACCCCGCGCCCAGCCAGTAATGCTCCGGCTTGTAAAAACGTACGGTCGCATCTGCACTCAATGGCAGTGCTGCACGAGTGGTGAGAAATTTTGTTGCCCATAGATAGCGGAGCCATAGGTTGTATTCAAAAAAGGCCTCGTCTGCTATACCCTCTCCCATTTTTTGATAAAAACCGCCCATCACGTCCATCTGAGGGGCTCGATTGAGAATCGGTTGTTGATCGGTTGGGTGTTGGGACAAGCCTGCCAGGCTGGGGGTCGAGACACCCACATACCAGTCTCGCCTTGCACGCAGAAATGCTCCAAAACCAGCATCGAACTGCCACTGGTCATAGTGGTAAAAGTTGACAATCGCATCGTCGGGATTTTCCAGCACGAGCCGCGAGCGGTTGACAGTAAACGATGATACCTGTGGCTGCGCAGCCAGGTAGAGGGTATAGCCTTTCGAGTTGGGCAGTTGGACACTGTAGGTGAAATTTCCCGACAATCCCCAGGTAGTGAACGCATCGGTTTGATCGAACAGCAGCCGGGTACCCCAGCGCACATTGTCGAAGCGGTTGACCGGCACTGCTTCTGCGGAGAGGAACCCTGTGACGGGCGCACCTTCAAGACCTACCCACTGCAAATGCCCACCGCTGGAGAGCAGCCAGTTGTAGTCGGGTTTGCGGGTCATAAAATGCCAGCGATCCACTGCCGCCGGGTTGATCAATTGCCAGTTCTGACGGTAAATATTCCACCAGGGGCTGCGCTGGGCTTGGGTAATGAGCGCAGCGAAAAGGAGGCAACAAGTCAAAGTGCTTTTCTTAATCATCAGGTGTAAGAATATTCGGATCGCGGAGGATTAAGGTGCTATTTCGGAAGCCAAAAGATTGGGAAGTCAAGGTCCGTTTTTGATTTTTGGAGTAAAGGGGGGGGGATTTGCATATCCTTCTTCTCCGGTTTGAAGCACATGAGCAACTGGGGTACACGCAGTCGGAGGTAATTGGAAATATCCCATGGAGAAGCAAATCTCTCGGAGAGATAAGCACTTGCCTGCTCTCCAAGTGGGCAGCGGCTATCAGGCTTCCGATCCAATAATTCCTCCAGTGCATAAGTAAAAATACCGTGCTTTAATTCGTCTGACTCCCATGAACTCTGCCCATCGGCGCATGACAGGAAGGCGAACACATCAGGCGCAGCGCGGCTGTATACCTCCAATGCGCTTGCCAAAGACTGGTCTTTTCGACCACCTATAACCTGGGTGCGGCACGCATCCACAAAGACCAGTTTCTTCCCCAGCACTTTAGAACCAGCCATGTAGTCCATAAAGTCCTGTTTAAAGTGAAGCCGATTGCTTTTCTTCTCGTTTGCGTCGCTTGCAAGGAGGTAGGCTTCTCCATCCTCCATTTCGCCATGTCCTGAAAAAGACAATACGATACAGTCCTGGGCTTGATCGCTTTGAGTGCCAGCACGGCTTTTTAGTATGTCTTTAAAATGTATTAACTGCTGTCTGATCTTTTCAAACGTTAGTGCGGATGAATCTTCCAGTGCAAAAGCAACAGTCACCACGTTTTCAAAAAGGCAACTGTCACATGCCTGTGCCTGCATCAAGCGGGTCATGGCCTGCGCGTCGCGGAAGGCGTGCCTGACTTCGGAATTGCCTTGCCCACCGTTCGCTCCGATGGCAAGCACATAGAGCGTGGGCTTACGGCGCCCGTAGAGTAGCTCTACGGAATTGCAGAGTGTGTCACCGTCGCCGTAGCAGATTTTCAAAGAGAAGTGGTAGCGCAGGCTATCTTCAGGTACGCTCAGCAGTAAGTCTTTTGCCCTGAAAACATGGTGGTACAGACCATCGCCCGGATCGGGCGCCTCGCTCTTGTCGTGTTCAATGCGATAGGTTTCTGTATCTTGTTTTTTCCCGTTCGCCCAGATTTGAACCCCGTCATACCAGGACTCATACTTGTCCCGTACAGCCAGATCGATTTCTATGTACAGCTCTTTTCCCCGAATATGAATGAATCCATCGCTTCGGATAAGGGTTTTAGAAGGCTGACGGATAGCCAAACTCGGCCGTGCGATTTGAGTGGATGCTGTGGCATTCGGGTTATGCGTGTGAGGAAGCAGGTTCGTTCGTTGCAGCCAATAACAATGCACCGTACCGCCTTTGCCATTACCGTTGTGCCCAGCGATGAGCAAATTGCCTTCATCTGGTACTTCAAGGATGCGGAGCGATTGGAAGCCTTCGGCGTGAGGCAAACTGAGTGTTTTTGAATCCAAAACCACATTAATGGGTGACATTTCCACCAAACAGGGCCGGGTGTTTTTTCCTGATTGCAGGACGAAGAGTCGGCGGTTGTCGCGGGTGCAGCAGACTGCGCCGGCGATGAGTTCGTTGTCTGTCCATTGATTGGGCCAAGAGGGGGGCTTACTGAGCAGGTTGTTTTTGGTGTTCACAGTATGGAAGAGCGGCAGGGCGAAACCGTCTTCCCACTGTTGACCGGCCAATAACAGCGAGCCGTCAGGTGTCAAAGCTGCTCCAGTTAAGGTCTCGTGTAGCTCGGGCTCACCAAACTTTTGGTTCTGGTTGCCGACACATTTCCCCTGCGCATCAAAGTAGCGGCACCAGAAGTCGAATCTGGGTTCATGGGTGTTGCCAGAAAGCCAGACACCGCCGTCCGGGGTAGGGATAGCCACTTTTATGTCTTCAAAAAAATGTGCGGGGAGCGACTGATTCTTTTTCAGCACTCCTTCTTGAAGGAGCCAGGTGTCTAATCCGTGCTGGACGTTGATTGTACTGATCAATGCTGCGCCCGTGCTCAACCATCTGATCTGTTCGAAGCTGTCAGCTTTGATGTCGTCAATGGGAAAAGGCAGGCCGATCTG
>Ga0335394_10011095_pt1 | contig 10149 bp, 10 predicted proteins | sample MAT03_FD_205741 | JGI IMG/M metagenome (GOLD analysis project Ga0335394, IMG submission 205741) | Freshwater microbial communities from Lake Fryxell liftoff mats and glacier meltwater in Antarctica - MAT-03 (spades assembly) (version 2) ...
CTCCTCGATCACCCTGCCCCGGCCGTGCCGAGACAACCACACCGCTGCCGCTCCGGCAATGAGCGCCGTGGCGTAGGAGGTGCCCTGGCTGGCAGACACCTTGTCGGGAGGATCGCCTGCGGACGTACGCTCGGCTCTCCAGACGAACTCGGCCGGCGCGGAGATGGTGACACGGGAGCCCCGCGAACTGCCCTTCCAGGGTCGGTCGGCGGGACCGGTGCCGCCCGCTGCGATGACCTCCCGATAACGAGCGGGCCAGACGACCAGCCCCACGCAGTTACCCGAAGCGGCCACAACGATGACATCGTGCTGGACGGCATCTCGGATCGCAACGTGCAGGGCACGTCCGGCGACGCCGCCAAGGCTCATGGAGATCACTTGGCAGCCCTGGGCAACGGCGTGCGCGATCGCCGCAGCCACCGGTGCGGTGTTGAAGACCTTGACGTCGTCAATGCACCGGATCGGGACTACCCGGGCTGCAGGCGCGGCACCGAGGATGCGTCCGGTGGCCCGACTGGCCAGGACGCTCGAGGTCGACGTGCCGTGCCCCGGATTGGCCGCGCCGGGCCTGAGAGGGTCGGTCGGATCGGCGCTGCCGTCCATGATGTTTGCCGCACGCGTCAGATCGAGCATGTCCCCGCCCAACTCGGGATGAGGCGTGACGCCGGTGTCGGGCTGCCCGACAAGGATGCCCTCGCCACGCGCCAACTCCCAGGCGCGATCGAGGCGTGCCGTCTTGACGGCCCAGTGAGCGTCGGCGGGCGGCGCGCCGTCGGCCCAGCAGATCGAGCCCAGGACGCTCGCCTCCGCGGCTGGCCCCGGTTGCGCGGGGGTCGGGTCGCGGAACACCTGGATTCCCAGGTCCGGTTCGGCGCTGGTCAGGCCCAACTGGGCAGCGAGCTCATACCCGATGTCGAACAGCTCCTGTTGGGGAAGCGTGCGCTCCAGTGTCGGAAACCGCAGGGCGTGAAAACGCCCAGCAGTGGCGGGACCCACGTCCAGCGCCTGGAGTACGAATCGGTCGCTGGCAAGGAGCAGCTTGATTTGGGCATCAAGCTCGGGCGCTTGGGTAGCCGACCCAAGTTCCAAGGTGAATCGCAGCTCATCGGGCGGCAACTTGGCGCGGGCGTGCTCCGCGTCGATTTCCGGCGCAAAGGCGAGGATGCTGCGCAGCAGAGCGATTGCATTGGTCATGAGCCGTCCTCCATATCCCCGTATCAGAGGGCAATTTAGCCAGCCCCCATCGGACCTGCAATCCTTAGGTCTGCCGAGGTACCTTGGTTGTCCTTGGCGCGAGCGATGACCAACGGCTCGCCGGTTCGATCAAAGTCAAATGGGTCCTGCCGCACTCACCAGCACCCGCTTTGCCCAGAGCCAGTGGGCGATTTCCATAGCCTTTGTCGGCGAAACCCAGTCCCTCCACAGGGCTGGCAGGCTCGAGAAGGCAATGCCCGCCGGTACGGCGGAAAGCATCTTCGCCACTTGCACTCCGTCGACATAGGCAAAGCAACCCTCGACCCCCTGCTGCCGGACCACCTCGCGCAGCTCCACGTAGTCACCATCGATCACCGGCGCAGTGTCGATGGTCACGTCAGCCGCGAGAGCCACGCGAACGGCCGGCTTGCTCAGCGGGTCAACACTTGCGCTGGCCAAGGCAGCAGCGGTAGCTCCTGCCGCACGCTCGGTCCAGAACGCATGGGGCTGCGGCCGCGCCGCAGCCACCCGGGCGTATTCAGATCGAGTCCGACTGGCGTAAAGCCCGACGCGATCGGCCGACCTGAGGCTGTGGAATTGCCGCGCAGCCTCCGCGTTCGACGGCTTGGCCAGAATGGTGTTCACGACCACGGCGCCCTGCAAGCCCGACTGGATCGCCAGGTGCACTCCCTGCGATGAGAGCGGATCGACCGCAAGTCCTGCGTCGCCCACGCGCACGTGTTGCTCGCCCACCGGGTCAGCAGCGTGCTGGCTGGTCGCATCGCATGCCTTGAGCGGCGACAGGCGCCGAGCAAGGTGTCGTTGCCGAAGCGCGGGGAACTGACGGAGCAGGTCCAGGTAGCGCTCGAGCGGTGCCGTGTGCGACGCGAGCCGACGGGGGTCGCAGAAGACTGACACCACGGCCTGGTCCCTTGCAGTCTGTGCGTACCACAGCCATGCGCTCTCGCCCGCCTCGATGAGGCCGTCGAACCTGGGTGCATCGGCCAATGCCCACGTGGCGTGCAACGCCAGCAATGGTGGACCGTCCTTCACGCGTTGCCCGCGCAACGCGCCCTGCCGCCCGGCCGCATCGACGACGATGCGCGCGCCAATGGATTCGGCGCCGTGGCCGGTATCGAGTTCGAAGCGCCAGCCTCCGGTAGCCAGCCGTTCGTGGGACACCACGCTGGCGGGTTGGTGGATCGTTACTCCCGCCCGACGCGCCCGCTCCAGAAGAAGGGTGTCCAGCACACCGCGATCGACGTGGTACCCCGCCTGGGGAGCGAGTCGGACCTCATCGTCGCCCCAGCACACAGCAGTGACGCCCCGCCTCCAGAACCGCGCGTCCTCGAATCCTGTCCCGACGTCCAGATGCTGAAGCAGCAGGACTGTGGTGTCGGACAGACAGATCCCCACGTGCTCGCGCGGGAAGGTCCTGCGCTCCACCAGCGCCACATCGAAGCCAAGGTCAGCCAGTCGAATCGCTGCTGCGGATCCACTAGGACCACCACCCAGCACCAGCACGTCATGCTCAGTTGTGGCGGCCATTGGAACCGTCGCTCCTCAAGCAGAAAGGAGCGCTTGCAGCTTCTGCGGCGACTTCCTCAGGTCGGCGTAGACGCCCAGACAATAGTGCAACCATCCGCGGATGTAGTCGCACGCGGGTCGGCCACGCTTAATGGCCTCGTAGTGGCAACTGCCCGCGCAAAGGTAGCGGGCCCAGCAGCTGCCGCACGGCGACTGGTTCACCAGGTGGCGACTGTTGAGCCAAAGCACGCGCTTTTTATCGTCAATGCCGCCCGTGATGTCGCCCATGCGTCCGTCCTCGTCGTCGACGAAGCGATGGCAGGCAAAGAGTCCTCCGTCGGCCGACACGCCCATGTAGCCGCCGCCGGCGCCGCAAGGGTAGGCATCGCGCTCGTAGGCGTGGATGCGTTGCAGCGTCTTGATGAGGTTCGTGAACGGCAGGACCTCGCCATGACGCAGTCGCGCCACGACGATCTCTCCGCACCGCTTGAGCTCATCCAGCAGTCGATCAAGATCCTCCGCCTCCATCTGGGCCCTACCAGAAGGAGCGCTCAGCATCGGAGAAAACATGACGCCGTCGAACCCCATGTCCACGAGGCCAGACAGGGTCTGCACGAGGTCCAGGTTGAACGGCGTGGCCGTCACTCGGGCCGACACGCGATAGCGCCGCCCTTGCACCGCCATGAGGGCTGCAACGCCCTGCTCCACCCGCTCGAAACTTCCCTTGCCGGAACGCAGAGGCCGCAACTTGTCGTTGGTCGCCTGCATGCCATCGATGCTGACCGTGAGCGTGAAGCCGAACTCCTGGAAGAGCGCAATATCCTCCTCGGAGATGAGCGTGCCGTTGGTCGTCATCGAGAAGCCGATGGGAACTCTCCGCGCCGCTGCCTGCTTGGCCGCGTAGCGGGTACACGCATGAAGCACCTTCCGGTTGGCCAGCGGCTCGCCTCCCATGAAGGCCAGCGTGATCGGTTCGCCGGGCGGTGCGTCCTGCACCAGCCTGTCGACGGACGCGTATGCCACGTTGAGCTCCATGCTGCGCGCAGCGCCTCCGAACGCGCCCTGCTGCGCATAGCAGTACGTGCAGCCGAGGTTGCACTTCTGCGCGACAGCCAGCGAAAGCGCCCTCACAGGGACGCTGCGTGGAATACCCACCTGCTTCACCTCAGACTTGATCAAGCCTAAGGCAGCGGCTGTCAGCTCCGCACGACCCACATCCCCTTCGAGCGCTGAATGCAGCATGCCCGCGTGAGATGGTGGAACGGAACGCACTGCCCCGCTCTCAACATCGAGAACGAAGTGTCCGGAGGTGCCCTGAAACGCATGCAGCCTCGCCGAGCGCGGCCGCGTCGCCAGATGGCGGTCGGGCGTGGCCCCTCCGACTACCGCGACGGTGACCATTGCTCAGGTCGGATCAAGGGGGAACGGGCCGACCGGATCCGCTCCTGCGTTGTCGCCGCCGTCGCGCTCGGTGCCGAAGAGGACGTCGATGTTGTCGTTCAGGTCACGCGCGCTGTCCATCATCCCCATGTTCTCGTTGAGCCACTCAGCATTTTTCTCAAGGGGACCGCTGGTCGCAAATTGCTTACGCGACAGGTAACGAGAGGTCGGGGCTGCGTCGTACTCGACGAATTCGGGGTAGGTCGAAGTCCAATAGTCCAAGCAGGCAGTGAGGTCCGTCTGCCAAGTCGAGCACAGCCCGCCGGTGAGCGCGCCGAGCCGAGCGCGGCCTAGCCCGTACGCGGGACGAATCTCGTTGGCATGGATGTGCTGCTGTCCCCTCGGGAAGAACGCGACCCTGGGATCGGGCAGTGCGAGATTGATCGTGGCGGGGTCGATGGAGGTCTCCAGACAGATCTCCATTCCGGGACTGTACTCTCCGTTTATCGTTCTCATCATCGCCAAATCCATTGCGTAGCCTGATCCACCGAGAACGGCTCCCTGCGGAATTCCCAGGAGCGCGCGAGTCTCTTTGACGAAGTCGAGGTTCGTGCCGACGTTGAAGTCCCCGGGGTCGACGTCGGGCGAGTGGTCCTGCGGCGTGACTATGACGCATGCGGGAACGACGGGGATAGCTCCCACTCCCGTCAGCGCGGCGCTGATGGGGCCATCGGAGGTCGTGTCCAGTACGCCGTTGTCAAGTCTGTGCGCACCGTACGGCGGTATCACGGTGGTTGACGTCTTCCTGTAGACGCCGCCCTTTGGCGGGATGAAGACACCCGTCCCCGTGATGTCACCAAGCCATACCTTGGTCGCACGCCAGGGGTTCGCTCCCTCCAGGCGCTTCGTCTCGTTACCCGATGCGGAGGCCTGAGCCTCCACCACTGGAGTCGCGCTGTTCCAAGTATTGAGCTTGCGGTTGGCGACGCTCGCGGTCCAGGTCACGCCGATGCCCAGCGCCGTCATTACAGACTGCGTCAGTTCGCCGAGTTCGGTGCCGTCGGTCTTATAGGCGAACAAACGGAATCGAACGGCCTGGCGCTTGATCCAATGCTTGCCACCTCGCACGGACTTGTACTCGCGAGGCTGGTTCGCATTGCGCTTCTCCTCGAAGTCGAAGAACTCATAGAAGTCGTCGTTGTTGGCAAGTCGCGCACATCCGATGGCCGGATGGATCTTGAATACGGCTACGTCGGACAGATCGCTGGGAAACGCCATGGGCTGCTCTTTGAGTGTGCTTCGGTTGGAGAAGGGAACTACGGCGCGCCGGGCCCGAGGTACTCGAAAGGAAGTCCGGCCTTGATGCCGGCGTTGCGGGCAGCCCGAACGATGGCGCCGGCATTGGTGGTCATGCGACGCATAACTCCGATGGCGCGGCCGTACGCGGCCGCTGCGTTCTCGCTGTCCTGCGGCGTCGGGCAGTTGAAGGCAGTCTGCAGATCGTTGATCATGGCCGTGTACTTGTCATTCAGGAGCTTCATCTGCGTCGCCACTGTCGGCGCGCTGGCCACGTAGTCAGCATGCTTAGGATTGACGTCGAATTCATGCACGCCCTGCTGATCGAACACGAGGTCAGCACCGCTGAACGAGTGCTTCAGGTCCTTGACGCTCGGATCTGGAATCAGGTAGCGAGCATTCAGGATCGAAGCCAGCCGATAGTAGTGACCGGGGATGCCCTCCGCAGTAAGCGGATCGAGTGGGTCGGCTCCCTCTCCCTGTTCAACGATCCATTTGAGATGACGCACGGCCGACGCCTTGTCGTCGATCAGGAACGTGATGTCGGACTTGAGTGGGTACGTTTGATCGTCGGCGTTGTCGAGGTAGGCAAAGCTGTGGAAGCGCAGGTCGACCTGGATCTGCTTGTAGAGGTCGCGCTGAGAGTTGTCGAAGAGCCCGTCGATCACGCCTGACTCGATGATTTCGATGATCGACGCATAGAACTGTCCAATCGTCCGCGGCCTCGTCAGCGCCTCCAAGACGGTGGTAGGTTGCTTCTTCGGGTACTTGACTGGATCCTCGGGAACCTCGATGCGCATCAGCAACTCGTCGACGACCGAGAACGAGAACGACTTCAGGTCCAGGAGCAAAGATGGCTCCAACAGATCGAGGTCGCAGGGGTACGCAGACACTGCGCCAACGATGTCCGGCGCCACACCAATGGCGTTCATGATGTTCGCCACTGCCGTCATGTGCAGCATTTCCTCGCGGGCAATCCGCAGGATCAGGTGTCGGATGCGCTCATTGCTGTTGCCAAGGCTGTAGGCGGCTGCCAGGTAGGGTGGGACGGTGGCGAACTCCAGTCTCAATGCAGACTGAAGCAGCTTCCCCAACGTGCCCCGCGCCTCGTCTGGCGGTAAGGTCCCTCCCGCCAGCTCCGCCAAGCCCTTGCTCAGGGCCTTGTTGACGATGAGGGGGGCGTGCTCTTTTGCCATGGCGAGGTAGCGCATCCTGCGGGTAAAGCGCAGTCTCCTCATCCTCAAGTGTGGGGAGGCGTGCGGCGTGGTTGATCTGGCTGGCAGATTCTGACCTGGAGTCAAGGTTTCATGCAACCCCGCTAGGAATCGCTAATCAACGCATTCGGTAAGGCGTCCGGCGGGTGCTGCTGTGATGCGATGAACGTTTCGACAGAAGACGCTGTCTGCGGGTACTGAGGGGCGTACTTTGGCGTTCTCCGTGGTGCTGCTCACATTGCAGACGCGGGTGCAGAGGGCGCCCCGGTCCGGACCCAGGGACATTGAAGCCCAATGATGGGCGAGACAAGAGGTGCCAACGCCCCCCACGCATCAAGACTTGCAAGTCCACGTCATCCAGGCTGAGGATGCTGTGATCGGTGAGCTTCCGTAGCGTCTGCAGCCTCGTCATCGTCAAGGAGACTCACCATGTACGCCAAGGTCAGAACCGTGGAAAGCGTCAGTTCTGTGTTCCTGAGGTCGCATCCGCCGACCTTCTTGGTCAATGCCGTGGGCACCGTCCCGACGGGTGGCTGGAGCGATGGACAGCTAGCACCGCGTGTCTACATCACCCCGCCGGCCGACGGCCTGTGGGACTTCGATTTCATCGCCAAAGCGCCGACCGGCATTGCCACAACGGTGATCTCGTCCATCGGGGCGTCGTTTTCGCTGTTCGACCCGCCCGCTTGGGTGAAAGGCGCGCGCGTTCATGCGTCGCTGAACAATGCGGATTCATCCTCCGACGCTGCAGCGCCAGGCTTGGTTGCGTTCAGCGCAACCGCTGGCGGCGGGGACAAGGCACTCGATGGCGGGGTCGATGGCTTCCCGTGGCTGGTGACAGCCTAGGCCGATCAGTCCGCGCCATCCTGCAGCCCGTGCAGGTAGTCGCGGGCCTTCTTCGCGGCGCTGGCGGCGGTGAAGATCGCGCGCTTGCCGGCGTTCAGCACGGCGAGCCAGTGGGCGAGGTCGGTGGCATGGTCCTCGCGCGGCTCCGGGGTGATGGCCAGATCAGCACACAGGAAGGCTGAACCCAGCTCGGCGATCAGTTCCTCGACGGCATAGGCGTTGTCACCGAACCGCTTACCGAATTCGCGCTGCAGGCGGGTATCCTCCATGCGGAGTTCTGGGTTCATAAGTCCGAGCCGCTTGGTCAATACCGTTGGAGGAGTTGTGGAAACAAATACCAGCTGGAACAACCGCTTTGTCCTCCGTCGCCGGGACGAGCGGGACCCCACCCATCACAGAATCTACAAGTCTGCGGAAGAAGCAGGTGACATCACCGACGCGGACAACTACTTTGCCACCGCACCAGTTCGCGTCGCCAAGTCGATGTTCAGAGTGGTCAGTGTTGAACCTCGACGCTGCTGGCAAGTGAGTCTTGAGAGCCAGCCGAGCCCAGTGGAGATGTGTGTCTTTCAGCTAAAGAGTGGCTCATGAGGCGGGCCGTCGTTGCTACCGCAGTTGTGCTGCTCGCCGGCTGCGGGACCAAGCCCCAACTCCTGCGTCACTATGCTCAGGTCGAAGGCGCGACCGCTGCCCCGACGCTTGAACTCAGTGTCTTCATGGCAAACCCGAAGGCCGGGGACTCGAAGGCACCGATCCTTGGACTTCATGAGCGCGCCCAGGCTGAGCTAGTGAAGGCGCTGGCTGAGCGCGCTGGACCGGGCGCATCGGCGAAACAGTTGGTGGCCGCGGTTATGGAGTCGCCCGACGAACAGCAGCGGCCCTGCGCTTGGGCCGACAAGACCGTTCTAAACAAGCGCGTGGTCTTTACCCTCCTCGGTGACCTCACAAGACCTGCGGACCGAGTAGACAAGCTTGAGGTCTCCCTGAAGCTAGCCGACGTTGCCAAGGGTAAGTTCACGTCGTGGGACCGATCCGACTCAGTTTACGCATCTATCGATATCGGCTCGGCCAAGTTCACGCAAACAGACAAGCTGACGCTCGACCGAACCAAGACGGCCACTGCCGGAGGCATAGTCCGAGTACTCGACTTCGGCGCGGAATCCACCGATGTGCTCGAGGAGACTGCGAAGTACGCTCTACGGCGCCTGTCGCTCGGCGGTGCGCTCACACCTGAACAGGCAACGCTCATTCTTGAGGGCGGCCCTAACCTCAACCTGTTCGGGACGGCGACTGCAACGATCTCGCTCAAGCTCACGGCAATCGACGACAACCTGCCCGTCTATCGGCTCAACCTTAAAAAGGACGGCCAAACTGCGGCTCCAACGGATGTGACGATCGAACGCTGTCAGGCAAAGGTTGCCAAAAGCAGCAGCGCTGGACTCGCGGTGTCCTCTTCAGGAAAGGCGTGGATTCGGGAGGCGTTGTCGGGTGACTCGACCGTCTCCGAGGGCGACGACCTGGCGCGCATCCGCTCGGTGAGTCTGAACGGGCCCCAGCTGGGAGCTGTCGACCGCTGACGAACTTCTTGCGGAGACATACGGACTTGTCCTGTGCCCTCGTGGGGCCGGCATTGATCGATGCGGGCGAGTACGCATCGAGGTGGCAGAGATTGGACCAGGGGCAAGCGACGTTGTGAAGCCGTCGGTGGACGACGGACGACGCGTGGGGCTGGCGGACAAGGACGATGGTGCGGCGGCCCTCTCCGGGGTGACCAAGGAAGTGGCCGAGCAGCTTCGAGTGGCGCGGCTCTGGCACAACCGCTAACTGCATTTCGACGACCAAGCTTGGCTTGTGGATGCCCGGTGTAGGTCGCGAAGAGTGGGCTGGGCCAATCAGGACTAGTCGTTCGCGACCAGGACCGGGGCAGCATCGATCGGATGACTGCTGACGGAAGTACAGCAGCCGGTGGTCACCGCGAGTGTCGAGGAACCGATGTCGATCGCCGGCGCCGTTGAGCCGGGGTGTCGCGGCCGACCGGGATCAGTCTGGTGCAGCCGGCCAAGCCCAGAGGACACTGGCTCTCAGGTCGCCGCCTTCAACGCCATCGTCACGCCGGCCGCGCATTCCGCGGGGTAGTGAGCCCCATAGCCGTAACGTGCCTGCAGCGGCTCCCCGCTCCAGCGCCTGTTGCGTTCATTGCCGTAGTTGAACCACAGGCTGTGGTTGCTGCCCCCGTGCAAGATGGTCCTGGCGATAGCCGTGTCGTCCGGGTGCCCGAAGATGGCGCCGTTTGTGCTCACGACATGGTGCCTAGCCTGCACACACCCAAAGAGTTCGGTGGTGACATTGGCCTGGCTGCCATGATGGCTGAGCTTGAGCGCATCCAACTGCAGCGGCAGGCTCGCGCCCCTGTTCTTTGTTCTGCGCCACAGCCCGCAGCGCTGTGGTCAATACCGGCTCGAAAACATCGGCCGCAAGCAGCACCGATGCGCCCCGATGTTCGAGCAGCATGGCGATGGATGAGCCGTTGGCCACGGAACGGTCCTTGGCGGTCTTCTTCTCTGCGAGGGCGGTCAGATCCGGGGCGAACGCTGCCCGCGGCAAGGGCTTGGGCGGCTTGAGCTCCTGTGCCTTCTCCATCTTCGCCAGTTCGCGATCCCAGACCTTGAACAGCCGCGTCAATCGCTCAGGC
>Ga0335394_10011096_pt1 | contig 10148 bp, 8 predicted proteins | sample MAT03_FD_205741 | JGI IMG/M metagenome (GOLD analysis project Ga0335394, IMG submission 205741) | Freshwater microbial communities from Lake Fryxell liftoff mats and glacier meltwater in Antarctica - MAT-03 (spades assembly) (version 2) ...
CGAAGTCCTCGCCCACATGTACCATCCCCTTGTCACCGGACAGGCTGACGCGGTCTTCGGATCCCGCATGATGAAGGATTTCGGCGGGCCCCTGCAGGGAGGCATGCCGCTCTACAAATTTGCCGGTAACAAAATCCTCACGTTCTTCGAGAATAACGCGCTCAACCTCCGTCTCACCGAATTCCACTCCGGCTACCGCGCCTACGATCTCCACGCCCTCCGTTGCCTCGATTTCTCGCAAATGACCCACGATTTCCACTTCGATACGGAAATCATCATCAAGCTCCAGCACCAGCGTTTCCGCATCCACGAAATCCCCATCCCCACCTACTACGGCGACGAAATCTGCTACGTCAACGGCATGAAGTATGCCGAGGATGTCGTCAAAGCCGTCTACCGCTACCGTTCCTGCGTCAACGGCGCTCACTCCTATCCGGAGTTCGCCGAATACTTCCACCACTACGCCCTCAAAGACGCGCACTACTCCAGTCACTACTACGCCGCCCGCCTCGCCGGCAGTAACCAGCGCCTGCTCGATATCGGCTGCGGCGAAGGCTTCTTCGCGGAACACCTTCGCAATAATGGCAATGAAGTCACCGGCATCGATGTTCTTGAAGCCCCCATCCACGCCGCCTCCCTCCGCCAGTACTTTCAGGCCGATCTCCAACTCGGCCTGGGTGCCGTGGCTTCTCAAATCCGGGACCGGGAGTTCGACAAAGTCCTGATCCTCGACGTCCTCGAACACCTCAATCAGCCCGACCGCCTGCTCCGTGACGTTCTCCCCCTCCTCCGCCCCTCCGGCGGTTCCGTCATCGTGTCACTGCCAAACGTCGCCAATATCTTCGTCCGCCTCAATCTCTTATTCGGCCGTTTCGACTACGCCGACCGCGGCATCATGGACCGCACCCACGTCCGTTTCTACACCCGCAAGACTGCCCGCAAACTGCTCGAATCCAACGGCTACCGTATCGTCAACGAGTACTTCTCCATCATTCCCCTCGACCGCGGCCTCCGCGTCAAACCCCAAGGCAAGATCGATAAGGTCGGCAGCGCCATCCTCAAACATCTCACAGCCTTGTTCCCGACCTTGTTCGGTTATCAACTGATCTTCGAAGCGAAACCGGCCGCCATAACCGTTAAGACCGTCGACTTCAAAGCATCCGCGTCAACTCTTCGTTCAACGTAATTCCAAATCCTGGCCCACTCGGCACTGCGATTGTCCAGCGCTCAGACCGCTCCGGATCGGATCCTGTTTCGTGACCTTTCGGCAAGCATGCGCGACTTGAGATAGGCGTCGCGCCGGTAAGTTCAAAGATTCCTCGGTTTCAGAACCGGCCGTGCGCTTAGTGGGTGGTCTGTGGTCCGGTGACCGCGCCATCCAATTCGGCGAACTTCGAGGAAGGCGCTGCCGGGATTTCGCTTTCGGCGCCGTCTTCTTCGGAGAGCTTCTCGCCCGCCGCGTCTGAATCCGCCGTGTCAGCTCATTCTGCCGGGCCGGCGTAACGAACGTGTAGTCGCCCGTCATTCAAGATCGCTGTGCTCGGCAATCTTCGACGCTTCAAAAGCGCCGTCGTTACGTGATGTTTTGCTCGCAGGATCGATTGCGGTTCCCAGGCTCCTCGAACTCCGGCGACTATATTTCTCCCCTGTTATGCTTAATAAGATCGCCGTAATAGGCGCGTTCGGCATTAGAAAGAGGAATTCAAGTTCAACGCATCGCCATCGCAGGAGCCACAGGCTACATTGGAGGGCGCTTGGCGCCGCTGCTTCTCGATTCGGGTTTTGCCCTCCGTTGTCTCGTACGATCCCCGCGGAAATTAGAGGGCCGCGAGTGGATCTCAGATTCCCGTGTCGAGGTCAGGAAGGCAGATCTCTCCGACACTCCCTCGCTAACACACGAACTCGCCGGATGCGATGCGGCTTTCTATTTGGTGCATTCCATGATGTCTGCTGAAGGAGAGTATGCGCGGCACGATCTCCACCTTGCGCTTACCTTTGCCATGGCCGCTAAGAATGCGAGGGTGGGGCGCATCATTTATCTCGGCGGCCTTGGGGAGACGGGCTCCGGCCTGAGCGAGCATTTGTCCTCGCGGCGGGAAGTCGAGGCAGCGCTTTCCTCTACCGGCGTTCCGGTGACGGTCCTCCGCGCCGCCATGATTATCGGGTCGGGCTCGGCATCTTTCGAGATTCTTCGCTATCTCGTCCAGCGCTTACCGTTCATGATCACACCCAAATGGGTCAGCACCCCTTGCCAGCCAATCGGCGTCGATAATGTGCTGGCATACTTGGTCGGCGTTTTGTCGATTCCCGAGTCGGCTGGAAGTGTTTTTGACATCGGCGGGAGCGAGACGCTTTGCTACCGCGACATTATGGGCATCATGGCGGAAGAACTCGGGCTTCCGCGCCGCTGGATCATCCCCGTTCCTGTCTTGAGTCCTCGTTTGAGTTCTTACTGGATTCATCTTGTTACTCCCTTGAGCGGCAAAATCGCGAGGCCGCTCGCTGAGGGGCTAAAAAACGAAGTGGTCTGCCGCGAGGACCGGATCACGCGTCTCGTTCCGCAGAAATTGCTCGACGTTCGTGAAGCAATACATGCCGCTCTCAGTCAGGTGAAGGCCCATCTGGTGGAAACGAATTGGTCCATGGCCGGCCCGATGGCCGGCGACCCGGATTGGTCGGGAGGCACGGTTTTTCAGGACGTGCGCGAAGTCGATATTGACGCACCTGCTTGGGCCGCGTTTCGTGCCGTGTGCCGCATGGGCGGTGGGAATGGCTGGTATGCAGATGGGCTCTGGAGAATCCGCGGCTGGCTCGACCATTGGGCAGGTGGCCCAGGGCTGCGCCGCGGCCGTCGCCATCCCGATAGCTTGCGGTATGGGGACGCACTCGATTTCTGGCGTGTCGTCGGCTTCGAGGACGATCGTTACCTTTCCTTGCGCGCGGAAATGCGATTACCCGGTGAAGCTCTGCTCGATTTCCGAGTGCAAGCGAATGGTGATCAGCGGTGCCGGTTGCGCCAAACGGCCTTTTTCGAGCCGTTGGGTTTATTCGGCTTAATGTACTGGTACGCCGTCTTACCCTTCCACGGCATCATCTTCCGAGGTATGTTAGCTGGCATTCAACGCGATGCCGTTCAAATAGGGGCCCGTGGGCGGACACAATAGGACTTTCAGGTTATCGATCTCATCTGCCAGGATATTAATCGCCGAAGCATGTTGTTCCTGGCTAGCTTCGATTCTTTCGATCCTCGCGGCAAGGTCTTTATGGTTAGCGAGGATCTCTCGAAGCTTAACGAATGTCCGAACGTATATTCATCTGCGCTGCACGTTCGCTATTCAAAACCGGCGAAACAGGGTCACCCCGTACTCTGTGAACACATACGGCAAGTACATGCGGCGCCCACGCCCCGATTCTCAGGTCGCAATTTGCGACCTGAGAGAAACCGCTTCTTCCTGGCCAAGTTGAAACATAAAATCTTCCGGAAATCGGGTGATGTTGCGTTTGACCGCCTCGTTGAGGCGCTTTGTAGGCACTCGATAAAGCCGAGCCAGATCGGTGTCTAGCATCACTTTTTGCCCCGGACGATGCAGATCTGACGCTCTACAATCTCACGGCCTTGGCAAGCGTTCGCAAGAATGCGCTCGTCCTTCAACCCACGCTGTATACTTGCAAGACTTCATCGCCGTAGTGGTTGATGACTTTGATCGCGATCTTGCCGGGCGCCTTACCTTTGCCCTTCGGTTTGCGGAAGGGCCGGCTCACGGTCGAATAGAGGGCCGACCAGGCGCCTTCGTCGATCTCGGCGCGGAGGGCGTCGTCGCGCTCGCCCGCTGCTTCAGCGCAGACTTCCTCCACTTCCCGATCTGGATCGGATGCACCTTAAACTGCGAGCCCGACTGGCTCAGTGTCTTTACGCCTCGGATCGCTTCGATTGCTACCCGACCGCTCCTAGCCGGTAGATCGTCGCGACATGGCCCCCGAAGGTCTCAGCAATCTCGCTGCCGGTGAAATTTATTTTCGGTCCTCGAACGTTCGGACTTTTCCCTCTTTGACCGACTTATCGGCAAGCGGCTGGCAAAGCATAAAATCCGCGCACACAAATGGGGAGGGTTGCGAAGGTGTGCCGATGGCCGGTATCCTCGTACCGAATCCCATGCCACTCACAATCCGTCCGAATCAGTTCGATGCGTTAGGCAAGGCCCTTCCGGCCGACAGGAATATCTACCCGTGCCCGTCCACCAAGACATGGATCGAGATCCGGTTGCGGGATTGTCAAGGAAATCCGGCTGGCGGGGCGGCATACCTGTTGGAACTTCCGGACCGCAAGATTCTGTCAGGAAATCTGGGTGCGAGCGGCGAGGCGCGCCTGGAGAACCTCATCGCCGGTACTTGCCAGGTCAGCTTTCCGGAGTATGACGACGAAGCGTGGATGCCGATCCCGGCGCAAGCGGCAGCGCCGGGATCGGCATAACGAACCTGTGCGGGTCAGGCGGCAGGAAGGTGGACCTTGCACAGATCCCCTTCATCGTCCTGTTTATCCCGACGTTCGGTGTAAACCTCGATGCAATCGCCGCAGATCCCGAACCTCTCACCGCAGTTGGCGCAACTGCGGATGGAAGCGCTGGGCCTGTGATTCACTTCGCAGAGGTCGCAGACCACGGGTGCCAGATCGGGCTCAACCATGGCGGGGAGCTCGACCACGGGCTCGACGTAGGGCATGACCACGTCGGGTAGCGCATCGAGATCAACGGGTTCTATTTCGACCACCGCCGCCGCCCGATCCGCAAGGTTCAACATCCGCTCGAGGTTTTTGTAGAAGCGGCCGCCGAAAACGGAAACAGCCGTCAGATACGCCATATAGGTGAGCTGCGATTTGCGGAAGTTCAGCCGGTGAGCTGCGTCGGCAGCTTCATATTTGACTTTCCAGGCATCCACGGCAGCTTTGATTTTCCGGGTCATTGCCGGGACGTCGATAACCACGCCGTCGTCTGCTCCCTCCATCACTTTTCCCATGAAGAAGAGCAGCGCTTCCTTTTCGGTGGCGAGTTCGGAGAAGCCAGCCCGCAGCGTTGCAAGTTCTTTGCCCAGAATGGGATCGAGAGCGATGGCGCCTTGGAGTCCCGCTGCCGCGTTCGTGAAGTGGCCGTTTATAGTGTCCCGATCTTCCAATCGAGGATGGCCCGGATAGGCGCGGAACTTTGCGGCAACCTGGCGCTTGTAAGTCGCCTGCATGGGCGCGGTGACAATGATTCTCCAGGTGCTGCCCAGGTTGGGCGTTTTGGCGTTCCAGGGAACACGGTCGGTGCCGGCATAATTCGTGACATTTGTGGCAAAGTGAATTTTTTGAACGTAAAAGGCGAGATTGAGATTCCGTCTACCGATGGAGTCAAACCTGTCGGCTGGGTGATGAAGAGTGTGTGCGAGTTGGTCGACGATCGTCGCCATGCCGTTCATCACTTTCTCTTCGGTGGGATGGGGAAGGTCGGCACAACTGGCCGGATGCATTAGGTTGCCGGCCATCAGAGCGACGGCGAAGCTGTACTCTCCGGGAGCTTCCCTGGTGATCCGCACGTCCTTCCATGCGATGGATGCTCCTACCCCATTGCTCACGAAGTCGTTGAAGCGATCCTTGCCGGCGGCATTCCCCAGGGTTTCAGAAAGCAGGGCGCCCGCAGGAACGGTTGTGGTTCCCCGTCCCTGAATCAGCGTGTTGACCTTGACATAGGGCACTTCGTCCCGCACGTGGGCAACGGCATTGAAGGCTATGTTCCCGCTCCGTCTCGATTCCGGGTGATTGATGTAATAGGCGAGCAGGGACTTGGCGTGCATGAAGCCCGGCATCAGTGTCAGGTCGTCATCGCCCATGATCATCAAGGGATTGTCGAAAAGCGCTTCTTTCATCAATCCGCGCAGAACGCTCCGGCCGAGATCTTTGAGATCCGCGAAGTTCGCGATCGTGCCGTTGCGCATGGCGAGGTGGCACATCGAACCGAGGACAGCAACAATATTCCGGGCTCCGCCATAACCGCAGTTCAGGAGCCCGTCGGCCCACATCCGGTCCAAGTCGGCGGTTGACCAGTGTTTTCGAACCTCGCTGGTCACGAAGAACTCGGGAATTTTCAGCACCTTCGCCAGTTCAACCACGTCCTTGATACCGATGTGGTGAATATTGGCGTGCATGGCGATGTTGAGGTTGTTCAGATAAGCGGCGTTCTGGGCGAATATTCCCGGCTGGGATTGATCGAAGACCAGGAAAGGATAGTTAGCCAGAACCTTGGCGCCGCCAATGGTGTCAAGGGTGCTTTGGATGGTCTCCAACTGCGTTTCGACGTAGTGGAAATCGCTGAGCAGTTTGCCGGCGGTTGGCAGAGCCAGCATGATGCGGTCCAGGCCGTCCTGGACGCGCTGTTTGCTTTTATCGTCGACCAGGGCTTTGACGCTCGTCAAAACCTGCCAAGCCAGGACAAACCGGAAAAGCGCCCCGCCGTGCGCCGCAGTGGAGGACTCGAACGTATGTTTAGGGCGGAATCCAAAGATCTTCAGAAACGATTTGAAGTGAACTCTTTGGGCTCTAGCCGACTTGACCCATTTGATGTCCTTGTCCAGCGTCCGGCACATTCTGGCGAGCAGTTTGACGACGGCTTTTCTTTCCGCCTCGTCCACGGTTGCCGGATCCGGGAGAACTTCGGCTTTGTTGCCCTCCATAAAGGGGACGGCAACGGTTTTGAACCAGTTGATGAAAGGATCGACGCGGCCATCGGCTTCCATTTCCAGCGTGGTTTTGAGGTTGCCGGCGTTCAACGGCGTTGTCTTGCGAAAGTGACCCTGGCGGAGCTCGGTCCGTAATCGATCGACGCTATACCAGGTGGAGAGGCAGCCATCAAGTATATCCCGCTCCGGACCCGCTGCAAAGACCGAGGCTTTCATGGCGGTGAGCCAATGATAGGAGCCTTCGCGTACGTTCCAATAGAATTGGGCTTGATTGAAGCAGCTCTCCAGGAGGAAAATTCGTTTGTCGGGGGAGAGATTCTGGAGGAGTTCGATACGGCGGGCCGAGGAAATCTTCTCCGCCAGGATCTCATAGAGCGCCCAATAGAGGTCTTCCGTGTTCATCGCGGCAAACTGCATCGGAGGAATGTCCGTCAGGCGGATTTTGTCGCGCAGCGTGAGGAGCAACTCCTTCTGCTCTTCCCGGCGCAGTTTCGGAGCGACGGGAGCGAAATGGTCTTCCCCGAGGAACTGCCGGACTCTGGCAAGGTAGGGTTCCGAAGCGGCATCGTCGCCGGCCACATGGGCTGGAGTCTTCGAACCAAGGTAGAAGCGAAGGTCGCGAAGGATCCAGGGGCCATGGGCCTGGGCGAGCGCGGTGTTGAGATTCTGACGGAGGACAGAATTAGGATCGATGGCGGGCAGATCGGGAACAGTCAACCAGGCCACGACACCATCAAGGTTATTGCGGAGGACCCATTCGCGGCGGTCGGAATACTCGTATGCGTCGGCGAAGACGACCATGGCAAAGAGCTCGCTTTGGCGCTCGGAGGATAGGCGATCGGCATGAATCAGATTGATGAGGCGCGGGAGGGATGCCGCGTTGTGAGCCAGATTCATGAGAGCGCGGGCGGGAATGGCGGGGATTTGATCGGGGTTGGCGGCGGCCCAGGAATCGAGACCGCGGAGGAATGCCTGACGAATCACTTCCGCCCCGTTGTAGTCGGAAATGCCGGCATTGGCCGCGCGGGTGAACAGATCGTCGAAACGAGCGCCCAGGGCCTGTAGGGCGAGCGCCGGGGTAGCCTCTCCGAATGCCCTTTTGAAATAGTGAGCCGACTTGGCCGAGAGGTAGCGGATCGGGTCAAAATCGGCGTCGTTGTGCGTGGGGCCGTAGCGGCGGTATTTCCACCTCTTGAGAGTATTTCCAGTGGCAGGGTCGTAAGCATCGATATGTCCCCGAATCGCGGCTTCGGTTACCGGATTGGCATCGGCGTCGGTGATAGGCATGATCTGTTAGCTCCCGTGGATCTTCTCGAGTCGTTCAGCCGTTTTTGCGTCCAGTTTCGTCGCGTCCTCCGGAAGCTCGTCAGAGGGGATCTCCTGGTCAATTTGAAAAGAAATGATGGCGGAGCGGGTGCTGACGCCGAGCTCGCCAGGCGGGTCGTCGATTTCGTAGCCCAGGTTGGCGAGGCGGTGCTGCGCGCCGGCGATGGACTCGGCGGGATCGAGACGAGCCAATTGAATCTCGAAGATAATGCCGTCCTCGTCTTCCTCTTCGGACTCTTCGGTAAGGATCAGATAGAGCTCGGCAGTGCGGGCCGTAAGTGAGACCAGGGCTTCCACAAGGCCATCGGGCTTGGTGGTTCCCGGGTACTTATCGTTTCCGACGGTGAGGACGAAGCGTTTATCGGCGTAGGGAGCGTCGTCGGTATCGTACAGCCGCAGGCGCACATACACTTTTGGCGTAGGAAGGATGAAGACGAACTCCTTGTTCGTGTGCGCGTCGTGCTCCTTGGGCTCCACAGGAGGGATGACAACCTCGTCACCCTCCTGCAGGACATGGGGGTCGTCGCGTTTCTTTTTCAGCGAGTCGTTATCCGCGTGGTCGTAGATGGCTTTCCAGTTGCGGCGTCCGGCTTTCTGCGCGATCCAGACCATGTCGTCATTGGGGGCGGCTTTCACTTTCATTCTGGGGCATCCTTTCGGGGGCTGAAATCGGGAGTTGGCGAGGCCGGGCCGGGAGCGGGAAGCTCCCAGTCGGCCTTGTCGATGTTTGTGAAGCGGAGAGAATAGGAACCCGGCTCGATCCACATCTCCTTTACCCTGCCATCGGCATCGGTTGTGCCTTCGTGGAGGACGGCGCCTTTCCGAACTATCTGATAGGGCTCGCCGGCAACAGGATTGCCGCCGTCATCGCGTAGGACGGCCCAGACCGGCTCCAATGGGGGAGGTCCGGGAGGAACTGGCGGCGCGAGCCAGGGCCGGGAGAGATCTTCAAGGCCCCGGCCGGCGGACGGAGGAGGCGGCGGTGACCAGTCGGACTTGTCGATATTCAGAAAAAGTATTTTGTAAGGTCCGGGAACCACCCACAGTTCCTTCACACGGCCGTCGGCATCCGTCACTCCTTCATGGAGAATCGTCTGGCCGCGCAATAACCGATACGCCTCGCCTGCGATCGGGTTTCCGCGATCGTCTTGAAGAACGGCCCAGATCGGTTCCACCGGGGGCAACGGCGGCGGGGGCGGGGCGAGCCACGGGCGCTCCGGTTCGGGCAATCCGGGTACCGGCGGAGGATTGCCGGGCAGTTCCCAATCCGCTTTATCGATATTCGGAAAAATGATGGTGCAACGTCCGCGCAGGAGCCCCTCGATATAGGCGAACCCGCTATCGTCCAACTCCCCTTCAAGGGGTTTGCGGTTGTTCTGCAGAACCCGATACAACTCGTGGGGAATCGGCTTACCGGTGTCGTCCTTCAGAACGATCTTCAGCCACTCGCACTGGAGTTGAAATTCGTGAATTTTGCCGGTGACGGCGCTTTCACGTTTGGAAGGAATCGACGGATTCATGGGAAGATGTGGTCCAGCTTAACCTAATCTGAAGAACGCAGCTACCATCCGGACATGAAATCGGCATCCCCGCGTATTTCCCCACCCGAAGTAGGTCGTTATCATGCGTCAAAATGTATTGCGCCCTGCCGTCACAGCACATTCTATTATTCGATGGTCATTGAGGTGATCCGTAATTCCCTCTAAGCGGTGGGTAGGCTCAACGAACCTGTCACGCAATACCCCCAAACGTTTCGCCAAAAATCGCTGGCGAAATGTCGATCTGGACAATTCCCGCACGAGCCATGCCGAACCCGTCGCGCAGCGGATCCTCGACTAACTGGTCAACCGGACTACCCTCAGCGAGTGCCTTGGCCTCCAACTGTGCCCAGACGTCATCCGACACTAGAATCCGGTGTTCCGTTACCATTAAGACCTCTTCCAACTCACCATTCCCGCCGCCGCCAACGTCAACTCTGCCAAAAACCGTATCTTCTCAATAATTCGGGGAACGTCGAAGGCCGACGGGAAGGGGGCGCTGGAAACCCAACCGGAACGCTGCAACATTTTTGATTAGTTTTGTTTGATTTCTCTGGACATTCCGCCGCGGCT
>Ga0335394_10011098_pt1 | contig 10146 bp, 10 predicted proteins | sample MAT03_FD_205741 | JGI IMG/M metagenome (GOLD analysis project Ga0335394, IMG submission 205741) | Freshwater microbial communities from Lake Fryxell liftoff mats and glacier meltwater in Antarctica - MAT-03 (spades assembly) (version 2) ...
CCATTCGAAGGTCATCACCACCAAGGGTCCGAACACCAGGAGTGCAGCGGTGACCAGCAGGGTGATCTTGGTGTGCAGCGACCAGTGGGCAGCTCGGGCTGTGGTGCGGCGCTGGGCGGTTCGCCGCCAGAACTCCACCAGGATCGGAAATCCGAGGCCGCCGATGATGAAGCCGCCGGTGACTCCGAGCACGACGACGGGGTCGCCGACGAAGCGGGCCATGTTGTCGGAGTACAGCGAGATGCCGGCGTTGTTGAACGACGCGACCGAGTGGAACAGGCCGGAGTACGCCGATGCGATCGGGCCGTCCTCGATACCGGTCTGCCAGAACCGGAGGAACAGGACCAGCGCCAGCGTTCCCTCGACGCCGACGGTGATCTTGGCGATCGCCGTGATGAGGCGGCGGAGGTCGCCGATGTCGACCGCACCGATCTCGGCCTGGGCGAGCATGCGTTGGCGCAAGCCGACCCGATGCGACGCGATGATCGCCAGGACCGAACCGATCGTCATGATGCCGAAGCCACCGATCTGGATCAGCATCAGGATCACGAGTTCGCCGAACAACGAGAAGCGGGAGATGTCGGTGGATGCGAGGCCGGTCACCGTGGCTGCCGAGGTGGACGTGAACAACGCGTCGACCCAGCCGATGTGACCCGGACCGTCGGCGGAGATCGGCAGCGCCAGCAGCGCGGTACCGAACAGGATGAAGGTGACGAATCCTCCGACGACCATCTGTGCCGGGTTCTTGATCGCAGCGAGCAGTCTGCCTCGTGGCACCGAACGAGCATAGAAGGCGGCATCCTGTGGCCATGTTTCTCGGAGAGGATCTCCTCGCGTGGCTGGTATTGGCGTTCGGCGGCGCGTTGTTCGTCGGCAACACCCTGGCGCTGGTCAAGCCGCCGGCCAAGCAACTCGACGAGTCGAACCTCGACCGGGCGCCTGTGATGCGCAGCGTCGTCTACGCAGGTATCGGCCTCGTCGCAGCGATCTGGGCGCTGGCGTCACTGATCAGCGGCTGACGACAGCGGGTTGCGTCGTCAGCTGTTGGTGAAGACCGAGATGGTGGCCTGGTTGTCGGTCTGTTCGCCGTAGTAGGCAACTGAGACAGTCCAGCTGGCATTCGAGTACACGTTGTTGATCGTGCCGTCCGATGTGAACGTCGAGTCCTCGTTGAAACCAGCATCCTCGAGCGCACCGGCGAAGCTCCCGACGAAACCGGCGCCGTCGCCTGCGACGGTGCCGATGACCGTGAACGCCTGCTCGGTGTCGGACCCGATGACCGTGGCGCTGGTGATCGCCAGACCGTCCGGCTCGGGGATCTCGCCCGGCCACTCGTCGGGGAGTTCGGTGGTGGAACCCGAGCTGAAACTGCCGTCTTCGCTCTCGATGGCGACCTCGCCGGTCTCGGCATCGATGTTGCCGGTGACCACGGATCCGTCGGCGTCGGTGATCACGAGGTTACCGTCCTCGTCGACCGACATGCCGCCGTCCTCGGTCTGGACGGAGATGCCACCGTCGCCGTTCAGGTCGAGATCGACGTCGCCGCCGCTCTCCGACTCGATGAGCTTCTCGAGGCCTGCCTCGCCGGCGCTCTCGCATGCCGTGAACGTGAGGGCGAACCCGGCCAGGCCGAGCACGATCAGGGGCCGACGTGCGGTTCTGGGTTGCATGAGCGAACTGTACGACTTCGAGAGGATGAGATGCCAGGATGAAGACATGAATGGTCCCCTTCGTCTGACGTTCGTGCAGTCGGCCAGCCGGGTCGACCAGCTTCCCCAGTCACCCGCCGAGGTCGCGTTCGTCGGACGTTCCAACGTCGGCAAGTCGTCGCTGGTGAACGCGCTCGCCAACCGCAAGCAGCTCGCCCGGGTGTCGAACACCCCCGGTCGCACGCAGCTGATCAACATGTTCGAGGTCGAGAGCAAGCGGCCCGAGATCGCCACCATGGTCGACCTACCCGGCTACGGGTTCGCCAAGGCGGCGAAGAGCATCAAGCGTGATTGGCCGGAGATGATCGAGGGCTACCTGCTCGAACGAGCCAACCTGTCGATGGTGTTCGTGTTGGTCGATGGCCCGATCGGCCCGACCAAGCTCGACACCCAGATGCTCGACTGGTTGCGCTACAACGGCGTCCCGCACACCGTGGTGGCCACCAAGTTCGACAAGGTCAAGTCGTCGAAGCGGGCGACACGAAAGAAGGAACTGGCCGAAGGGTGCCAGCTCGATCAGGGGGACATCGTGTGGGTCAGCGCAGCGAAGGGCGACGGCATCGACACGCTCCGCTCGCTCGTGCGGACCTGGGTGGGCTGACCAGCTGCGCGTCGGGGTTAGCGTCGAACGCATGTCGCTCGCCGCTCTGCCGTCCGTCTCGATCACCGGAACGGGCCTGTTCACGCCGCCCGAGTCGGTCAGCAACGCCGAACTGGTCGCGTCGCTCACCGAGGCGGTGCTGAAGTGGAACGCCGAGCACGCCGAGGAGATCGCCAGCGGTGAGGCTGCCGAGCGCGCCGTGCCTGACGAGGAGTTCATCCTCAAGGCGTCGGGGATCGAGCGGCGCTACGTGATGGAGAAGTCCGGGGTGCTCGACCCGGCACGGATGCGCCCGCGCCTCGAGACGCGCAGCGAGGAACAGCTCGGCATCCAGGCCGAGATGTCGATGCCGGCGATCCACGAGGCGCTCGCCCAGGCGGGTCGCCAACCGAGTGACATCGATGCCGTGATCGTCGGCTGTTCGAATCTCCAGCGCGCCTACCCGGCCGTGGCGATCGAGATCCAGGATGCGCTCGGCGCCGAGGGCTGGGGCTACGACATGAACGTCGCGTGTTCGTCGGCCACGTTCTCGGTGCAGGCAGCCGTCGACGCGCTGCGGAACGGGTCCGCGAACTGTGTGGTCGTCGTGAACCCCGAGATCACCTCGGGCCACAACAACTTCGAGATGCGTGACTTCCACTTCATCTTCGGTGACGCCTGCACGGCGCTGGTGCTCGAACGCACCGCCGACGCCACGGCGCCGGACCAGTGGGAGGTCCTCGGCACCAAGCTGGTCACGAAGTTCTCGAACAACATCCGCAACGACTTCGGATTCCTGAACTCGTCCGAGGTCACCGAGCGCGATCCGCAGGAACTCGTGTTCCGCCAGAACGGCCAGATGGTGTTCCGCGAGGTGTGCCCGATGGTGGCCGCCCACATCACCGACCATCTGGCGCAACTCGACCTCACCGCTGCCGACGTGCGCCGCTTCTGGCTGCATCAGGCCAACCTGAAGATGAACCAGTTGATCGCCAAAGGTGTGCTCGGTCGTCTCCCGACCGACGACGAAGCCCCGGTGATCCTCGACGAATTCGCCAACACCAGCTCTGCTGGTTCGGTGATCGCGTTCCACCGCCACCGCGACGACCTTTTGCACGGCGACATCGGGGTGCTGTGTTCGTTCGGTGCCGGTTACTCCGTCGGCAGCGTCATCCTCCGCCGCCGCTGAGCGCTCGCTGCCTTCCTTCACGTTTGCGTTGCATTCCGGGCGGTTCGTCCCACCGAAAATGCAACACGAACGGGGATTCACCGACCTTGCACGTGCTCTACTGAGTTGTCATGACGTTCTGTGTCGGTGTCCAACTCCATCCGCAGGCCACTTCGTATGTCGAGCTTCGTGATGCATGGCGGCGGGCCGAGTCGATCGGTGTCGACTCGATCTGGACGTGGGATCACTTCTTCCCGCTGTATGGCGAGCCCGACGCCGACCACTTCGAGGGATGGACGATCCTCACGGCGATGGCGGCCGACACCGATCGCGCCAAGCTCGGGATGCTGGTCACGTGCAACAGCTACCGCAACCCCGAACTGCTCGCCGACATGGCACGCACCGCTGACCACGTGTCGGGTGGCCGTATGTATCTCGGCATCGGTGCCGGCTGGTTCGAGCGTGACTACAGCGAGTACGGCTACGAGTTCGGCACAGCACCCGACCGGCTCCGCAAGCTGCGCGACGACCTGCCACGCATCAAGGAGCGACTCGGAAAGCTGAGCCCGGCTCCGATCGGTGATCTCCCACTGCTGATCGGTGGATCCGGCGAGAAGGTCACGTTGAAGCTCACCGCCCAGCACGCCGACGCGTGGAACTCGTTCGGTCCGCCTGAGACGTTCGCCCACAAGAATTCGGTGCTCGACAACTGGTGCGCCGAGATCGGGCGCGACCCCGGGGAAATCGAGCGCACCGTTGCGATCGGCCCCGACGACGTCGACCAACTCGACGCGTTCCTCGAAGCCGGCGCGACCCACATCATCGTGATGACCGGCCACCCCTTCGACCTCGCCGCGGTCGAGACGCTGATCGCCCGTCGCGGCGCCTGAGCGTCGTCGTTCAACCGGGAGCGTTGACGCGCACGAAGTCGTCGAGCACGCGGTCGGCGTACGCGCGATCGAACTCGTCGCTCGACATGAAGCGGGCGAACAAGAAGCTTCCGACGATCGAGGCCAAGCTGCGGTGGACGTCGATGTCGGCGCGGAGTTCGCCACGCTCGATCGCCCGTACGAATGCGACCCGGAATGCCTGTTCGAACAAGGCAGCGAATTCGTCACGGACCGAGACCACCGCGGCGTCGTGGAGTGCCCGCTCCATCAGGTTGGCGATCATCGGCGCCCGCTGATCGTCGATCAGGTCGGCGACCAGGTGCTCGCAGAGTGTGGCGAGATCGGTGCGGATCGGGCCGGTGAGGTCGCTCTCGTCGGGCGTGAAACGTCCCACCGAATCGATCGTGGTTCGCAGGAGATCTTCCCGGGTGGGCCAGTGGTTGTACACCGTGGTTCGGCTGACGTTCGCAGCTGCAGCGACGTTGGCGTGGGTGATCGCACCCGGTCCCTCGCTGACCAGCAGGTCGGAAGCGGCCTCGATCACGGCGGCGCGCGTGCGCTCGACCCGTGGGTCGTCGCTACGGGGAGCGCTGAGCGCGTCGGAGGTGTCGGTGGTCATCAGGTGGTGGGAGGTGTTGCGCCTTGGCGATGTGTCGTGCGACACGTTGCCGGGTCATTCGTTGCGTTTGACCACCCTATTGGTCAGAATGTCCAATAATGAACATGACGTCCACTTCCCCCCAGGACGCGTCGAGGCAGCCCGACGATGCCGATCGCCCCAGCGAGCCTCGTCTCACCCCTCACGTTCCCCTCGAGGTGCCCGACTCAGCGTGGGGCAAGCTCGGCCGGTTCAGTTTCCGTCGCCGCTGGCTCGTCCTCGGCGCGTGGGTGACCGCACTCGTCACCGTGTTCGTACTCGTCGGCACGATCGGTGCGTCGAGTGACAGTTCGTTCTCGATCCCCGAATCGGAGTCCAAGAGCGGCTTCGACACCCTCGACGCGTACTTCGGCGGTGCCGGGAGTGGACGTTCGGGCACCATCATCTTCCGCGCCGATCAGGGCGTCGGCGACCCCGAAGTCCGAGCAGCGATGACCGCACTCTTCGACGAGGTCGGCGAACTCGAGGGGGTCACACTCACCAGCCCGTACGCCCCGCAGGGCGAGGCGCTCGGCTTCGTCGCCAGCGAGGGACCGCTGGCCGGCCAGGTCGCCTATGCGCAGATCGATCTGGCCGAGCGCCTCAGCGAGACACAGACCGGCGAGATCGGCGTCGAGATCGCCGACCTGAAGCCGACCGACATCGATGGCCTGCAGGTCGAGATCGGTGGCCAGGCTCTCGGCGAGTTCGAGCCGCCCAAATCCGAATTGATCGGCCTCGGGTTCGCGATCGTCATCTTGATCCTGTCGTTCGGCTCGGTCCTTGCGATGGGCCTGCCGATCGGTGTCGCACTGTTCGGAGTCGGCATCGGTGCCGGCATCATCACGCTGCTCTCGAACGTGATGTCGGTGCCCGACTTCGCCGTCACGCTCGGCGCCATGATCGGCATCGGCGTCGGCATCGACTACGCGCTCTTCATCGTCACCCGATTCCGAGAGGGTCTCAAGGCGGGGCTCGACCCCGAACAGGCCACCGTGGTCGCACTCGACACCGCCGGTCGAGCCGTCGTGTTCGCCGGGTTCACCGTGGTGATCTCGCTGCTCGGCATGTTCATCATGGGCTTGTCGTTCATCAACGGTCTCGCCACCGGCGCAGCCGTCACCGTGTTGGTCACGATGGTCGCCTCGGTGACCCTGCTGCCCGCCCTTCTCGGATTCGCCCAGCGTAGGGTCGAGGTCTCGCGCTGGCGCGGGATCATCGCCGCCGGACTGGTGGCAATGGCGCTGGTCGGTGCCGGGCTCAGCATCCAACCACTGCTGCTCGGCGCACCGTTGGCCGTCGTGGTGATGCTCGCATCGTTCGCTGTGGCCCCACTCCGTAAGGAACTTCCGCCCCGCAAGGAGAAGCCGCTCCGCCAGACGTGGGCATACAAGTGGAGCCGCTTCGTCCAGCACCGCCCGTGGCCGATCGCGATCGCCACCACCCTGTTCTTGTTGTTGATGGCGGTGCCCGTGCTCGGGCTGCGCCTGGGATTCTCCGACGAGAGCAACTTCGCCGAAGGCACCACCACGCGAGAGGCCTACGACCTCACGAGCGAGGCCTTCGGCGCCGGCACCAATGGCCCGTTGCTGCTCACCGCCGAGCTGTCGTCGCCTCAGGACTTCCAAGTACTTGCCGAATTGACCGCCTCGCTCGCGGCCACCGAGGGGGTCGCCGACGTGGTCGGCCCGATCCCCGACACCGGTGATCCTGCGACCGCCGAAGCGGCGATCATCCGGCTGACACCGACCACGGGACCGCAGGACGAGGCCACAGCCAACTTGGTGAACTCGCTTCGCGACGACCTCGTGCCCTCGGTCACCGAGGGCACCGATCTGGTGGTCGACGTGTCGGGTTCCGTTGCTGCGAACATCGACTTCAGTTCGTACCTCGCCGAGCGCATACCGTTCTTCTTCGCCGCGGTGCTCACCCTGTCGTTCCTGTTGCTGATGATGGTGTTCCGTTCAGTACTCGTACCGCTCAAGGCCGTCATCATGAACATGCTCTCGATCGGCGGCGCCTACGGCATCGTGGTCGCCGTGTTCGGCTGGGGCTGGGGAGCGTCGTTCTTCAACACCGCCGGCGGCCCGATCGAACCATTCCTGCCGATGATGATGTTCGCGATCGTCTTCGGGCTGTCTATGGACTACGAGGTCTTCCTGCTGTCGCGCGTGAAAGAGGAGTTCGACCGCACGGGTGACCCGAAGGGTTCGGTGGCCGACGGTCTGGCCGCCACTGCCCGGGTGATCACCGCGGCTGCTGCGATCATGATCGTGGTGTTCGCCGGGTTCGTGCTCGAGGACAACCGCATCATCAAGATGTTCGGACTCGGACTCGCCTCAGCGGTGTTCCTCGACGCCACATTCGTTCGCATGTTGTTGGTGCCCGCCACGATGGAGTTGCTCGGCGCCAAGAACTGGTGGTTGCCGAAGTGGCTCGACCGGATCCTGCCCACCCTCAACGTGGAAGGTGGCACGCACACCAGCGCGATCGCTCTCGCCCACGAAGAGGAGCAGCGCGAAAACGAAGAACGCAACAAGCAGCTCGTCGGCACCTGACGGCCACATCTTTCCGAATCGAGAACGGTCGGGGAACGATCTGAGACACCGTTTCCGCTGCGCATCGACAGCCGTACCTTGAGGTGATGAGTTGGATTCGTCGAAATCTCAAGGTCGTGCTCCCGCTGAGCGTGGTGGTGCTCGCAGGCGTCGCCTTCCTCGCGTTCGGTGTGTTCGGCGTGCAGACGTTGTTCATCGACGACAAGGTCGATGAGGATGGCCCGGTCTTCGCCTCGGGTGTCGCGGCCGCTCCCGACGTCACCGAAGCTCCCGTCGTCACAGAAGCTCCCGTCGTCACAGAAGCTCCCGTCGTCACCGAAGCTCCCGTCGTCACCGAAGCTCCCGTCGTCACCGAAGCGCCTGTCGTCACGGAGTCGCCAGTGCCGCAGATCGTTACGCTGGCCGAGGGCAGCTTCATCCCTCGCGGCCGGTACAGCGGCGAGGGCAACGCCGCCGTGCTCGCCGACGGGAGCGAGCAGCGGTTCCTACGGTTCGAGAACTTCTCGACCGACAACGGCCCCGACCTGCGGGTGTACCTCTCCAACTCGGACGCCAACGCCGATGGCGGCACGTTCGACGACGACTTCATCGACCTCGGTGTGCTCACGGGCAACATCGGCGACCAGAACTACGAGATCCCACCCGACGTCGATCTGTCGATCTACGACACCGTGGTGGTGTGGTGTGTCCGTTTTTCGACACCCTTCACCGCTGCCGACCTCGTCTGAGCAACGCTCACCGCGTGCCCGTCAGGGTGGGCAGGAGCGCCTCGGCAACGGCGGCGGGCGCTTCTTCGTGGGAGAAGAGCCCGACCCCTTCGAGGACCTCCAGCTGTGCATTGGGGAACTCGTGCACCATGTCTCTCGCCAGGGCGACCGGGAAGAACGGGTCCTTGTCTCCCCAGACCAGCTGCACGGGAACGTCGAGGCGATGATGGATGTCGGTCAGTTCGGCGACATCGCGCATGTCGAAGCTCTCGAGCAGCTGTGCAGCGGCGTCGCGGTGGGCCGGGTTCTCGTGGAGCGGCCGGAAGAAGAACTCGTCGAACTCACCTTCGAGGAGCGATCGGTCGACGAACGCGCCGCCGAACACGAGTCGCATCCGACGGATCCGCTGCGCCCCGGCGATCCAACCGAGTCCGGCGCTCAGCGCTGGCAACCGTCGCGACGCGATGAACGACTTGAACCGCCAACCCGGATTCGGTGGCTCTGTGTTGATCAGACCCATCGCTCGCAGACGTGCGTCGCCGACCATGGCATGACGGGCGATCAAGCCGCCGCTGTCGTGGCCGACGACGGCGACCGAGTCGAGTCCGAGGAGGTCGACGACCCGCCGCACACTGGTGATGTGCTGAGCGATCGACATCGGCGTGTTGCCGTCGAATCGGCTGGAGCCCGCTGACGGCAGGTCGATGACGTGACAGGTGACGTGCTCTACGAGGTGCGGGAGGAGCTTGCGCCACGTGGCGCCACTCACCGGCCAGCCATGGACGAACAACACATCGGGCCCGCTTCCGACTCGCCGGTGCGCCACCTCCCCGGCGCCCACGTCGAGGTAGCTGTCGGGCTCGCTGCGGAACAAGTCGGCGGCGGCTTCGGCGGTCAGGGTGGGCATGAGAGGCTCCAATCGGATTGGTGTAGTGATCACTACATACGGTAGTTGCAGCGGTCACTACAATCAAGGCCGTGGGTCCGAAACACACGAGAGCTGACATCTTGGAGGGAGCGCTCGCCGCTGCGCTGGTCGACGGGCTGAGCCAGCTCACCTTCGGCCGGCTGGCGAAGCGGTTGGGAATCAGCGACCGCATCATCGTGTACTACTTCCCCAGCAAGGACGACCTCGTCAGCGAGGTGATCATGGCGATGGGTCTGCAGCTGCAACAGACGTTCGCAGCGGCATTCGCGATGCCAGCGGCCGACCATCGCGAACTCATGGTCGCGGCGTGGCCGGTGGTGGCCAGGCCCGAGAACGACCGCGTCTTCGCCCTCTTCTTCGAGGCGAACGGACTCGCTGCGGTGGGCCGCGACCCGTACCGAGAGCTGGTGCCGACACTCGTACAGGTCTGGATCGACTGGGCGGCCGAATTCATCGAGGGAACGCCCGAGCACCGGCGGCGGCAAGCTGAGACAGCGGTTGCGCTCCTGGACGGGTTGCTCCTCCTCCGCCAGCTCGCCGGTCCCGAGGCGGGCGATCGCGCTGCGGCGACCCTGGGTATCGCCTGAGTCAACGGCTACCGGGCGCCGAAGCTCATCGCTCCGCTCGACGGGCGCAGTGCTTCGATCGGGTCTCGGACGTCGTCGATGTAGCCGAGTGCGTACGCGCCGATGCGGTAGCCCATCAGGCGCAGCAAATTGTCGGACAACGTCGTGGCGATGTCGGACGGAACCGAGAGGTATTGGTTCTCCTCCTGGCGCAACCACCCCACGTTGTAGGTGATGTTGAGTCCCATGCGGGTCTCGTCGGAGGTGTTGGCGCCGCCTCCGTGGTACACCTTGCCCGTGTAGAGCAGGCACGAGCCCGTCGTCATCTCGGCGGGCACGGTCTCGTCGATGGTGTGTCCTCCGACGGCGTCCGGGAGGTGCTGGCTGCCGGGCATCAGGCGGG
>Ga0335394_10011104_pt1 | contig 10144 bp, 5 predicted proteins | sample MAT03_FD_205741 | JGI IMG/M metagenome (GOLD analysis project Ga0335394, IMG submission 205741) | Freshwater microbial communities from Lake Fryxell liftoff mats and glacier meltwater in Antarctica - MAT-03 (spades assembly) (version 2) ...
AACAAGTCAACCTTCGATCCTTAAGTCCCCGACATCCTGATGACCATGAAGAACTCGAAGGACACGGATCCCGGCCACCGACTTCGTGTAGATGACGATATGCCCTTTGAGCGGAAAACTCTTCACTTCTCTGCCAAGTTCACTACGATCTCGTCCCATTCCGGGTTGTTTCGCGAGATCGATCATAACTCCTTCGAGCTCCTGTAGATACGATACTGCTTGATCAAAACCGAAAGACCCTCAGGGCCATCGGGTCTGCGACCCGCGCCCGCCATACGGCGGCCCTATAAATGGAACCGCAGATAATTTGGATAAACGCAGATGAACACAGATAAATCCTCGAGCACAGGGATGCAATCATATTCAACTCAAACGAAGCCTTGTCCCCTTTCGACGTGTGTTTCAGACCCGATGGCCCTGGAAAGACCCTACCGTTCGGTCGAATATCTCTTCCAGGTCCTGTACAGCACGTTTGGAAAGACTATATGGCCTTGCCATACCGCTTTTCATACTGAACACGTTTGCCCTTGATAATATCCTGGACACTCTTTGTGCTTATGGGACTTTCCGTGCCCTTTAGCACTTCCAACCTCAGATCTTTCAATTTAGCCTGATAGGCTTCGTGCATGCGTAACGCATCGCGAACCACTTCGCTACCATTCTGATAGTCGCCCATCTTGACCAGTTTCGCAATGTACTTAAGCTGCTTATCGGTGAAACTGACGTTCATATTCTCACGATTTGAGGCCTCAAAGGTAAACCACGTGGCGATATTCGCCAAATATGGACATCGCCCAAGCAATGCACCGCAATTGGAGCATCAAGCCTCGATGAGCGTTCTATACGGTAAGTTCAAATGATCAGGTTGGTCGGTGTTACCCCCGTTGTCCCGATCTTTACGCCATGAACCTTCACGTTATAGATACTGGCTTTTTCAAGCTCGATGGTGGTGCCATGTTCGGTGTGGTACCGAAGTCCATTTGGGAAAAGCGCCACGCACCCGATGCCAACAACCTATGCACTTGGGCCATGCGTTGCCTGCTGATCGAGGACGGGAAGCGTTTGATCCTGATCGACAATGGGATCGGTGACAAACAGGACGCTAAGTTCTTCGGGCATTATGATCTGCACGGTGAAGGTTCGCTCGATGGGTCGTTGATGAAAGCTGGTTTCAATAAAGAAGCTATCACCGATGTGTTCTTGACGCATCTGCACTTCGACCATTGCGGCGGAAGCATTGTTCGCCACGGTGATAAACTCGTTCCGGCCTTCAAGAATGCAACATATTGGAGCAATGCCGATCATTGGAAGTGGGCCACTGAACCCAATCCGCGCGAGAAAGCGAGTTTCTTGAAGGAGAACATCATGCCGATCAAAGAAAGTGGTCAACTGCAATTCATCGGCACATCTCCTTCACCGGAAACAAGCAAGACCGAACTTGGTTTTGATGTGCTGCGCGTGGACGGCCACACCGATGCGATGATGATCCCGCACATCCAATACAAAGGGCGAACGCTTTGCTACATGGCCGATCTTCTGCCAAGCGTACACCACATTTCTTTGCCTTGGGTAATGGCTTACGACACACGACCGTTGATCACGATGACCGAAAAAGCTGCCTTTCTGGAACGCGCTGCGGATGGCAATTTCGTCTTGTTCTTTGAACACGACGCGGTTCACCAATGCGCTACGTTAGAACGAGCAGAGAAAGGTATCCGGTTGAAGGAGACCTTCCCTTTGTCAGCGCTTTAGAACTAGTTCTTCGCCAGTATGAACGCTCCCTGATCGCGTACATCATGGACAGGCAGCGCATGTTCGCCACACCATTTCTTGGCGAAGGCCCTCGCCTTCCACGCCAAATCTCCGGCAAGGACCACTTGTTTCGCGTGTTGCGATATGTTCCCAAGTACTTCCTCACTGATGTACCGCAGATCGTGGATCACCAATACATCGATCGGATCCGATGCCGGTAGAACGGGATCATCTTCCGAGAAGAACCGCACGTCCAAGCCTTGCGATGACCAACGACCACCGCCCATCACGGTTGGGCCTACTTGCACCACTTCCTTGCCCACCAAGCTCGCGAAGCTCGCTGCAATGGGATCATTACTGCCGGTGCTCCGTTGATGTCGATCCAATTTCTTTCGCGTCCAATCCGATATTTCCTGGATATCATCATCGGTGATCACGATAAGCGAACGACCCACGGACAATGTGGCTTGCAAGGCATGCCGATCATCATAGACCACGAAGGTTTCCCCCGCTTGCGATGCACGCGACCTGTATCCCCATGCCACCAACAGACAAGCCATAGCAACCCCAGCGACCCGTACAGCTGGTCGCCATTTGAAGACGAGCGCCAACATGGTTGAAATGACCAGTGCGTACAACACGAACACTTCGGGGATCCCGATACGCACGGCAGGGTACGCCCCCGGCAACCCGGAGAAGAACTCCGTTACATGACCTACCGCCATCAACAAGGCCATGAGCAAGAATGCCACCAATGGTCCAAGGAGCGGGATCCGGAAAACGACCAACATGCCCACGGCGCCATAGACCGCAAAACCCGCAGCGGTGACAACAAAGAGGTTCGCGGGAAGAAAATACGTGGGAAAGGCCTTGAAGAAATACAAGGTCAACGGCGTGGTGAGCAGCTGCGCAGCGATGGACATGACCGACAGTGTCCAGATGCGGCCCACCCAAACATTGTCCGGCACCCATTTTCGTTCGATCGGAGCATGGAAGAGAATGATCCCCAACACAGCCAAAAAAGACAACTGGAAACCGATCTCCACGAGCATGTGTGGATCCCAGAGCAACAAGATGAATGCCGCTGCGAACAAACTGTTCAACGGACTGGCACGTTGGGAGGACATGCCTGCAAGTGTGAACAAGGTGAACATGATCGTGGCGCGCAATACGCTCGGACTTCCACCCGTAAGCCCAGCATAGCTCCACAGCGCGATCAGGATGATCAACCCGCGAACCAGTCTTGCCTTGTGCCCACCGCCCCACCAGCGGAACATGAACAGCAACATAAGGTAGATGAAACCGACATGCGTTCCGGAAACGGCCAGGATATGGATCGTTCCGCTGCGAACGAATGCTTCCCGTTGTGCACCATCCAATTCATCCCGCATGCCTAGGACCAACGCCTTTACCATGGCCCGTTCACGCAGTGGCAGCCCACTTTCCAACAACCATTCGCTTACCCGTATTCGCGGGTCCAAGAACAAATCTGACCAACGCCAACCGTGACCGGTGATCATCCACTGTTCCGGACCTGCAAAGCATTCGTGGTACATGCCTCGCGATGCTGCCCACGAACGGCGATCGAAGCCGCCCGGGTCCGGGATCCGCGTGATCGGTTCCATCCGTGTGCGAACGATGAGAATGTCGCCTGCTCTTGGCTCGGAACCATCATCGTGCCGGAGCAAGGTCATCATCACCTTGCCGTTGCTTGGCTTCATCGTTTCGCCTTGCCCAACTTGTTGAACAGTGGCATCGGCGCGAATGATCTTGGCACTGCTGCCATTGATCGTGTTCAGTTGCATGACCCACAAGGTCTCCGTGGGTCCCTGATGGGAAAAATGGAGCGGGTGTTGCAACGGATCACGCACCGTTTGCCAAAACCACCCGAAGACGAAGAACCAGATGAATACGAAAGGACCACGCACCCATCGCTGTGGAAATTCGACATGCCTGCGCATGACAATGATCGCCGCGATGGTCGTTAGCACCAACGCGACAGCTCCCATTGCGACCGTAGCTGGGAACCACATTGCCACGACGATCCCGAGAATGAACGGAACGGCGATGCGCATCATCGGTGCGCGAGATAGGGTGGCCCAAGCAGCTTGGGTTATTGGATCCATCTTTCAGTACGAAAGGTGAAGATAGATCCGTGGAATGGACCAATTACCGATCCCTCAAAGACCGACATAGCGAGGCTCGCCTGCCACTACCACACCTCCAGAACGATGCACTTCAAGTAATGCGATTCCGGGACGCCCCATAGGATCGGATGGTCCGGCGCCTGTGTGCCGTTATATATCTCGCGGACCCGTTTCCCAGCATCCTGTGCCGCTTCGGCGAGCATCTTGCGAAAGCGATCCGGAGACATGTGTTGGGAACAGGAACAAGTTACCAGGAACCCACCGCTCGGCAGACACTTCAAGGCGCGCAAGTTGATCTCCTTGTAACCCCGCGTGGCATTCTCCAGCGCTCCCCGGTTCTTTGCAAATGCGGGGGGGTCCAACACGATCACATCCCATTTCTCGCCCTTGCGATCCGCTTCTGTCAGGTAGTCGAATACGTTCGCTGTGCGGAATGTGCAGTTTTCCAAGCCGTTCAACTCCGCGTTTCGCGTGGCTTGCTTAACTGCATCCGCACTGATGTCCAGGCCTAGCACCTCCTTCGCACCATGGTTCGCAGCATTCAACGCAAAGCCGCCGGTGTGCGTGAAACAGTCGAGCACCCGTTGGCCTTTGCTGATCTTGCCCATCTCGGCATGGTTCAGCACTTGATCCAGGAAGTGTCCCGTTTTCTGGCCGTTCGCAACATCGACATGGACCTTCAATCCGTTCTCCTCGATCACCAGATCGGTCGGGAAGGCTTTTCCATGGAATTCCTTGTACAGCTCCAACCCTTCCTTCTCGCGGATCGGCACATCATTACGGATGTAGATACCTCTTGGCTTGATCACCTGTTCCAACGCTTCCAACACCACCTCCTTCCAACGCTCCATGCCCAAGGTGAGGAACTGCACCGAAAGCACATCGTTGAACTTGTCCACCACCAGACCCGGCAGCATGTCCGCTTCGCTGAAGACCACACGGCATGAACTCTTATAACCCAAACGTTGTCGGAAGGCCCACGCCCGTTCGATCCGCCCAATAATGAACTGTGCATTCACGCGCTCTTCAACGGAGGTGGTCAACAACCGCACCCTGATCAACGACGCCGGATTGATATAGCCTTGGCCCAACGGACGCTTGCGCGCATCGAACACCTGCACCACATCGCCGGGTGCGTATTCGCCTTCCTCCCGTATGATCTGGTTGTCGAAGATCCACGGATGTCCGCGTTGGATCCGGTCATGCGTATCGTTGATATACAGGCGCGCTTGTGGCATGGCCCTGCAGTAATGGGCAGGCAGGGGCGAAGGTAGCTGGGATGGGAACTATCTGAAATGCAAAACCCCATGCCTGTTCGACATGGGGTCCTGCTTGTTCACGGTCCTTCAAACTCTGCGGTCCCGTTGGAGATAGACCTATTGTTGCACGACCAATCGTTCGATCCAGCGCTGTTCACCGGCTTGCACATGCACCATGTACACGCCGGGCACCAAAGTTCGATCCATCACAACTTCCGTATTCGATGCGCCCGCCGACCATGCTATCTGCTGTTGAACTACACGGGCTCCGCGCAGATCAAATACATCGACCGAGATCCGATCCACATCCGTTGCAACACCTTCGATGTTCAGGAACACGCGATCGCCACGGCTCGGATTCGGATACAACGAAAGGCTCGGCTGAACCCCTACCCCACTTGGCTGACCAACCATTGCCGAAGAACAGGCTTGAATGGTAACATCGCATATCGGACCCCATTCGGTTTGTGGGGAACATGATGGAACTGGTTGGTCGAAACACCAAGTGCTACCGCCATCCTTGCTCATCCGTACATCCACTTGGTAGGTTACACCGCAGATCAATGGTGGTCCACTGGCCGCATTCCAATTCATATGCAAGATGTAGGTGCTCTGTGGTGGTCGAACAATGCACACGTTCAAACCCGCGTTACGGAACCGGAACTGGTAGCGGACCAAGGAAGCAGCAACCGCCGGCAAGAACTGAGCAGGCTTCGCGTACAAACGGTTCGTTGCCGAATTCGCCCCGCCGAATTTCCGCGTAACACCACAGCTATGGGTGTTCTGGCCGGGGGTATCCAGCAATCGACCCATTGGGCAAGCCGCCGATCCGGGATCCAACTTGAAACGACATGTTGGGCCGAAAGCAGCGTTCACGCCATTGACGCGACCACGGACCCGCACATTGAGTAGCTTGTTCTGTGGGATCAACGGTGTTAGCGCACTGTTGTACCATGCATTGATCTTCATGTGGCAGGCGCGTGTGGCCGTGGCAGGTGAAAATCCATCGCTCACATTATGGCTGCGGAAAACCCGGTAACTGTACGATCCATTCGGGTCGAAGAACCAGAACTCGTATCCACTGTTCGCCGGTTGCACATTGTTCGCACCGCCTAGCACCCACGATGCGCTCACAGCAGTATTCTCACCGCAAACCACGTACTGGTAATTCACCCAATTCAGCTTGTCGCAGTATGCAGCGATCAGGTCATCGCCACCCAATGGCAAACAGAAGGCCCCATCGCCACTGATCGCACTCAAGCTACCCGAACCGAAGTTGTCACGATCGTCGATGATCCGCTTCGCAGGCACTATGGTTGATCGAAGTACATATCCCCCACCCGTGATTCCATCACCCGCATCGTCGAACACGCGAAGGGTATAGCAACCATTCGCTAGGCACGCTATCTCGATGACTTCACCCGGCCCGGAGTATAGCATGCCACCGCTCGCCACCACTGCATTCGTCCCCTCTTCTCGCACATCCCAAGTGGTGGTGCTGCTGCCATCGGTCTGGATGGTGAGGGAGATCGGGTTGCCGGGAACAAGTCCGGTGTTCCCGCCTACACAAATGCCACATCCGTCAAGGAATGCAGTGCCACCAAATTCACCATTACAGTCTTGCACACAAGCTACCAGACCAGTGGTACCGCCTACGCACGTGTTGCAATTGTCCACGTACGCCGTGCCACCAAAGACTCCGCTGCAATCCAGCGGACAAGGATCCAAGCCCGTGTTACCACCTACGCATTCTTCGCAACCATCCATGAACGCTGTTCCACCGTACACACCGTTGCAATCCTGCGGACAAGCAACGAGTGTAGTGCCTGCTGAAGAAGAGAGCGCGCAACTATTATCCGCCGTGAACGCCGCTGTGAAAACGACCGGACCTTCCCCAAGTTGGAATGAAACGGTTTGCGGTGAACCCGTGATCGGATGCGTGGTCCCGTTCACCAATAACGATCCGGTAGCTGGTGCGTTGGTGTAGATCAACGTGATGTTGGCATTGTACGTGCCTGTTAGTGGATCACATACATTCTCGATGCCGAAAGAGTTGATCACCAACGTACATGGACCGGTGTTGCATGGGTCCAAGCCCGTATTGCCACCAACGCATGTTTCGCATCCATCGATGAACGCTGTGCCGCCGAAGTCGCCGTTGCAATCAGCAACACAGGCTACTTCGCCTGTGTTACCGCCTACGCAAGTCCCGCAGTTGTCCAAGAATGCCGACCCGCCGAAGTCACCGTTACAATCCGCGATGCAAGCTACTTCACCCGTGTTGCCACCTACGCAGGTTGCGCAGTTGTCGATGATGGCTGTTCCACCGAAGTCACCGTTGCAGTCAGCTACACAAGCTACTTCACCGGTATTACCACCCACGCATGTTGCGCAGTTATCCAAGAACGCCGTCCCGCCGAAGTCGCCATTACAGTCAGCGATGCACGCGGTAAGACCCGTGTTGCCACCTACGCAGGTTGCGCAGTTGTCGAGGAAGGCTGTTCCACCGAAGTCACCGTTGCAGTCAGCTACACAAGCTACTTCGCCGGTGTTACCACCGACGCATGTTGCGCAGTTGTCAATGAAGGCCGACCCACCGATGTCGCCGTTACAATCAGCTACACAAGCTACTTCGCCAGTGTTGCCACCAACACACGTTGCGCAGTTGTCGATGAAGGCGGTTCCGCCGAAGTCGCCGTTGCAATCAGCTACACAAGCTACTTCACCGGTGTTGCCACCTACGCAGGTTGCACAGTTGTCGATGAAGGCCGTTCCGCCGAGATCACCATTGCAGTCCAATACCAGACCACAACCCGATGCGACAGCGATGGTGCCATTGACTGTGACCACGCGCCCTTCCGAATCCATGATAACCACTGAATAGCTACCTGGAACGGCAGAGAGAACTGATCCCGTGCTGTCATTGGTCCATTCATACGTGTACGGTGCAACTCCTCCGAACACCTGTGCTGTGAGCGAACCAAGCGGTCCTTCAGTACAACCCGGAACGCTCGTCAGTTGTGCGACGAGCGCACCCATCGCGAAACGCGCTTCGTTATCCGAATAGGTGAATTCCAAGGCTGACGCATTGCGGATCCTCGCGATCATTGCTCTCGGTTGTTCTGTCACGGTCCATGCTCGGTTCAACACAACGGTCTCCGAACTATCCAACGAGACATACGAGGACGGGCCGATCTGGATGGTATCCAAGGCCGCATTGACGTAGTAGAAATAAACTTCACCAGCAATGGGCAGATCACCGTTGTTGCCGACCGCGGCCTGCATGCTGAGCAGTTGCCCGATGTTCGGTGTGGTGGTATTTGCAGTGAATGATGCGAAGTACAAGTTCGCCGCCGCACCGACCACTATGGCGCGCGTGGCTTCGTTGTTGAGCTCATCGCCTTCCACCACTTCATCCAACGCATCGATGATCGCACGGAACACATGCACGCCGACCAAGGGTGATGAGAATGGAACCGGGATGCTCACCGTGTTCGTTCCACCTGTTACGAGTCCGGGGACGTTCGCCACTGTGGCCAGTTCATCGTTGTTGGCCAATACTTTCAGGTCGAAAGTGCTGCCCAGATTTCCGTAACCGATGTTCTCGTAGGTCACATCCAAGGTGACTGGCTCATTCACATCCGGGTTCAGCAAGCTCGGATTGATGTACTGCGACAACACCCGCAGATCCGGCAAATTGGTGATGACGATATCCCGTGTCAACACGTTGTTGCCTTCATCGCACTCGGTGTATGCGCTATCCGGATCCACCGTGAATGTGAAGTGATATGTGCCTTCGCTGCTGAAGAGGAAACTGCCGGGAAGGGTTACACCAACACCGCACGTCCAGCAATGTGGTCCTGCATTATCCACTATAACGTCACCCAACAATGCTGTGCCAACGATGTCAGGCCCGCTCACCTGGAATCGAACTTTTAGCTCGGAGGCGTTATATAAGTGAGAGGAGAAGAGTGTCACGGCGACATAGGACGTTTGCCCGAGTACGGGAAGCTGTGGCCAATACCAACTCTGGCCGCAATCCCAGTCCGGTGCTAGCGTGTACTCCCAGCAAAGGTTATCCGTCGTACTGCCACCTTCGTTGAACTCTGGTATCGTGTTCAACAGATCCACCGTGGCGGTGAGCGATGCGGTAGCAGGTGCAACGGTCGGTGCGGTTACTTCCACCGAAGTGCTTTCGCCGGGAGCAAGATCTCCAGCATACTGCACCGAATATGTTCCGCCCGTACTAACCTCAAAGGTTACATCGATGGGTCCTTGCGCAGTTGCATTCCCATAGTTTCCGATCACCGCATGGTACGTCGCTGTTCCTGGGAATGTTGGATCGACAGGAGTTACCGGAAGATCGCATGGGTATGAGATGCCCAAGTCCGCTTGGCATGCGACTGTGCTTCCTGTGTATGTGGCGGTGTTGTTGGTTTCGTTCAACTCCGCAACTGTCCCGTTCGGCAATGGCACATCGCATCGCAGATCAAACGTATATGCACCGATCGCCGGTGGTACATAAGGAATGCTGAAAGAGATGTTAGAGAACGGATCGATGTTGTTCACCGCACTGCTGAAGATTTGCTCGAAGTTGCCATCGCGGTAAACATCTACCTCGCAGTTGAATGGACCGGAGGGAACTGCTCCTGTGTTCTGCACATTGAACGATGGTTCTCCGGAATTACATTGAGGAACAGCCTCACCAATGCCGCCTTGGTAATAAGGGACAATGTCCGGAAGCGCTGGGAACACCGTGAGTTGAGCGCAATGGGAGCTATGGTAATTCAGATCGTTCAGTTCGTAGTCCGCATCGCTGGTCCCACACAAAGAGTATGTTCCCGGAGTGTCGAATACAATGCCGCTGTACGGTAGTGTAAAGGACCCTCCAGCTACCAGTGGAGGTACGATCACATCGCCAAGTATGGGCAGACCACCGGTTTGGGAAATGTCCAGCCGTGTCGGAATGGTGACATCCGCACAGGT
>Ga0335394_10011112_pt1 | contig 10142 bp, 7 predicted proteins | sample MAT03_FD_205741 | JGI IMG/M metagenome (GOLD analysis project Ga0335394, IMG submission 205741) | Freshwater microbial communities from Lake Fryxell liftoff mats and glacier meltwater in Antarctica - MAT-03 (spades assembly) (version 2) ...
TCGATCCTCTTGTCAGGGCTGAAGCCCGGTGTTCTTCGGTATCTCCCCTCCGCCCTGAAGGACGGAGTTATGCAAAAGAGCGAGAGAAAAACTTTCGACACCATGAAGATCCTCTTGTCAGGGCTGAAGCCCGGCGCGTTTCGGTATCTCCCCTCCGCCATGAAGGACGGAGTTATGCAAAAGAGCGAGGGAAAAACTTTCGACCCCATGAAGATCCTCTTGTCAGGGCTGAAGCCCGGTGCTCTTCGGTATCTCCCCTCCGCCCTGAAGGACGGAGTTATGCAAAAGAGCGAGAGAAAAACTTTCGACCCCATGAAGATCCTCTTGTCAGGGCTGAAGCCCGGAGTTCTTCGGTATTTCCCCTCCGCCCTGAAGGACGGAGTTATGCAAAAGAGCGAGGGAAAAACTTTCGACCCCATGAAGATCCTCTTGTCAGGGCTGAAGCCCGGCGCGCTTCGGTATCTCCCCTCCGCCCTGAAGGACGGAGTTATGCAAAAGAGGGGTATTATAATAAAACAGAATTTTAAGCAGAGAAAGAAATAATTTGTGCACCAAGAAGATCCTCTTGTCAGGGCTGAAGCCCGCCGCGCTTCGGTATCTCCCCTCCGCCCTGAAGGACGGAGTTATGCAAAAGAGCGAGGGAAAAACTTTCGACACCATGAAGATCCTCTTGTCAGGGCTGAAGCCCGGTGTTCTTCGGTATTTCCCCTCCGCCCTGAAGGACGGAGTTATGCAAAAAAGGGGTATTATAATAAAAAGAAATTTTAAGCAGAGAAAGAAATAATTTGTGCACCAAGAAGATCCTCTTGTCAGGGCTGAAGCCCGGTGCTCTTCGGTATTTCCCCTCCGCCCTGAAGGACGGAGTTATGCAAAAAAAGCAAAAATATTTATTCTTATTAAATGCCAATCCTCAGGTTTGGATTAGTATGGCGGCGGCTTATTTTTCAAAAAAGCCAAATTTCTTTTGAGGCCTTTGTGGCCTGTGCGGGAGAGGGGTGAGTCGTGGAAGGTTTTATTGAAGAGGTCTTCGGTGATTTCGTGCCATTGGGAGGAGGTCATTTCGAGGATTTCGGTTTTGGGTTGGAAGGCCGGCTCTTTGGTGGGCGTTGAAAAACGATTCCAGGGGCACACTTCCTGACATATATCGCATCCAAATGCCCAGTTGTCGAAATTGTTTTTTAACTCTGAAGGGAATGATTCTTTTAGTTCGATGGTGAAGTATGAAATACATTTGCTTCCATCAACAACAAAAGGTTTTATAATTGCTTCGGTAGGACATGCATCGATGCACAGTGTGCAGGTACCACAATAATCTTTCATCGGAGCATCGGGTTCCAGATCGAGATCGAGGATTAATTCAGCAATAAAAAAATAGGATCCATTTTTAGGATTGATTAGGTTGGTGTTTTTTCCAATCCAACCTAACCCACTCTTTTTCGCCCACGCGCGATCAAGTACCGGTGCTGAATCGGTGAAGGCCCTGCCACTTACCTCACCAATATTTTCCCTGATAAATTGTATCAGTTCTTTCAGTTTATCTTTTATCACCACATGATAATCTTTCCCATAGGCATACCGTGAGATCTTTGGTGCATCAGGATGGATTTGTTCATTGTCGGGAAAATAATTAATCAAAAGGGACACCACCGATTTTGCACCATCAACCAACAACCGTGGATCGAGTCGCTTATCAAAATTCCGTTCCATGTACGACATGTTGCCATGCATGTTGTTTGTTAACCACTGCTCCAAACGGGGAGCTTCGTGCTCCAGAAAATCGGCTTTTGAAATGCCCACATGCGAAAACCCGAGGCGCACCGCTTCAGTTTTGATGAGGTGGGTGTTTTTTATGGTATTCATTGATGGAGTGAACACAGAAAGAGAAGGAGAAACAGAATAAGAATGAGTGAAGAAGCGAGAAGGAATAGAAATTGGAGAGAGAGTTGTTATATTTCTTCGAAGAGGCCACCTGGAGAGCCGGATCTTTTTTTGCCGAGGTGTTTGTAGGCCTTGTCGGTAATTTCTCTTCCGCGAGGTGTACGTGCGAGATAGCCTTCCATAATTAAAAAGGGTTCATACACTTCTTCAATGGTACCAGCTTCTTCACCAACAGCTGTTGCAATGGTAGTAATTCCTACAGGACCACCTTTGAACTTATCAATGATCACCGATAAAATTTTATTATCCATTTCATCCAAACCATGTGCATCAACATTAAGTGCGTTAAGTGAATAATTAACAATAGGGATATCGATATTTCCGGTTCCTTTTATTTGTGCAAAATCGCGCACACGACGTAACAGTGAATTTGCAATACGAGGTGTTCCACGACTTCTTCGTGCAATTTCAAAAGCGGCCGCATCTTCAATGGGCACTTTCAGAATTTCTGCCGATCGAAGTACGATGAGCTGTAAAAGTTTAGCATCATAATATTCGAGGCGAGAATTTATTCCGAAGCGTGCACGTAATGGCGCGGTAAGTAAACCCGATCGTGTGGTTGCTCCCACAAGGGTAAAAGGATTTAATTTTATTTGTACCGAGCGAGCATTCGGACCGGCATCAATCATAATATCAATACGAAAATCTTCCATTGCCGAATAAAGATATTCTTCCACAATAGGACTCAACCGGTGTATTTCATCAATAAACAAAACATCATTCGGCTCCAGGTTGGTAAGTAATCCTGCAAGGTCACCCGGCTTATCAAGTACCGGCCCCGATGTAATACGGATATTTACACCTAACTCATTGGCAATAATATTTGCAAGCGTTGTTTTTCCTAATCCGGGAGGGCCATGCAATAATACATGGTCCAATGATTCGGAACGCTGCTGCGCCGCTTTCACAAAAACTTTTAAATTTTCTACAACTTTTGCCTGTCCGGTAAAATCTCCAAAATCGAGTGGACGCAAAACTTTCTCTATTTCACGATCAACGTTGTTGAGTGCAGATTCGTCGGGGTTGAGGTTGGCGTTCACAAGGAGTTCATGGGTTCTTGAGTTAGTGGGTTCTTGAGTTTGTGACCAGTGACCAGTTGACTTACGAAATTAGGTATTTATTTCGTGGTGAGAGGTAGATATTTTTATTTTTCAATTAATATTTTCAATTTTCCACACCATTACTGATCTATCGTCGCTGGCGGTGATGAGGTGGCCGGATTCTTTGTGCCACAGTATTTTGTTGACGGAGTTAACGTGGCCTTCGTTTTTTAATTTGTCGATGCGATTTATTACTTCATAGGATATTGCATCCCAAATTTTTATGGTTTTGTCGCGGCTACCTGTTGCAAACAAAGTTCCATCGGGACTAAAAGAGATGGAGTAGATAGCATAGTTATGAGCTGGAATATTTTTGATACATTCAAAATCATTTTGCACATCATACACATGGAGATGCGCATCGCGTGATCCCGAAAGCAGATGTTTACCATCGGGAGAGAAGGTTAAAGCATTCACCGAAAATCCTTCCTGATGTGCCTGCCAGTGTTTGATAGGTTGCATCTCCGGTAAGGAAAAAGAAAAAATACTTCCATCGGCCGCACCAACTACTATTATTGATTCATCGAAATTGATAGCTACACTGCGCAGTTTTCCATTTCCAAGAAACAATTTTTTGAGCAGCGTAAAATCTTCTGAATTTAAAATTCCCAATTCCCCATCTCCCGAAAGGGTAAAGATTAATTTATTTTTTTTAGAAAATGTTATATCGAAAACAGGAGCCTGATGATTTTGCAACAGCCGTTCTTCAATATTATTTTCAAGATTTAAAACATGCACACCACCTGCTGCCTGTCCCACAAGCAAATAATTACGATCGGTATCGATACAAAGTGAGTAGATGGTTTCGTTTGTTTTTACTATCAACTGACCATCGCCGGGAAGAATGCTGTCCCAACGTGCAACAACTTTATCGCCACTGCCCGAAAAAAATTCATTGGAGCTGAGGGATTCTTCTAACGCATAAACCGATCCGGAGTGTCCTTTAAGACTGGCAATTTTGGTTATTTTTACTTCCGGAATCATCTCCGCAAAGGTACCTAATGTTGGCAGTTTTGTGCCTAATTGGGCAGAAAAACATGACAAACGAGGCTTTTCATGGAAAGTCAAACATGCTGGAATGATTTTGGGGTTGAAGAAGTTCGAATAATTTATGGATAAAGAACTACAAAACTTATTAAAGAGTTTTATACCGGGAGCCCTCCTCGTTTTGGTGCTGTGGCTTATAAAGCTCTTGGAATTGAAATCGGGATACCTGCTCACAGAATATGGGGTGCTTCCCCGAACTGTTGAAGGACTCAAGGGGGTGATAACCAGCCCGTTGATTCATGGCGACATAAAGCACTTGGTTTCTAATTCGGTTCCTTTATTGGTGTTGGGTGCCGGTTTAGTATATTTTTATAAAAGTTTGGCATTCAGGGTTTTTGTGGGAATTTACCTGCTTGGCGGATTTTGGCTCTGGTTGGGAGGGCGTGAGTCGTATCACATTGGAGCCAGCGGAGTTGTTTACGGATTGACGAGTTTTCTTTTTTTCAGCGGGGTATTCAGACGAGATACCCGCTTGATGGCGATTTCGTTGCTGGTAGTTTTCCTTTATGGCGGAATGATTTGGGGAATTTTTCCACTTTTTGTTGGAATGTCGTGGGAGGCGCATTTGTTTGGTGGCCTTGCGGGATTACTAATTGCGTTTGTTTACAGAGGAGAAGGTCCGCAACGTAAAGTATATATATGGGAAGAGGAGCCAGATGAACCGGAAGAGGAGCTAGCTGCTGCTGAAGAGGAGAATTTATTGCCAGCATCACCAACTATCGATGCTGAGACAGGAGAAGCTAACAGACCCGTTAACATTCATTATATTTACACTCCTAAAAATAACACAACTACTTCACCTGACGATGAAAAAAATTGAGCATATAGGCATAGCCGTTAAGAATTTGGAGACTTCTAATGATTTATTCACAAAACTTTTCGGAAAGTCTCCTTATAAAACAGAAATTGTAGAAAGTGAAGGTGTTTCAACTTCGTTTTTCCAAACCGGTGATAATAAAATTGAGTTACTTGAAGCGACAAATCCAGATAGTCCGATCGCAAAATTCATTGAGAAAAGAGGAGAGGGAATTCATCACATTGCTTTTGATGTGGAAGATATTGTTGCTGAAATGAAAAGACTGGAGTCGGAAGGTTTTGTGCTTTTAAATAAGGAACCAAAATCCGGCGCTGATAATAAATTGATTTGTTTTTTACATCCGAAAGGTACGAATGGGGTGTTGATTGAACTTTGTCAGGAGAAGAGGTAATTCAGTTGTTAATTCAGTGGTTAATTCAGTTGTTGGATTCGATTGTTGGATTCGATTGTTGATTCGATGGTTTGATTCGATGGTTAATTCGGTAGTTTGATTTGCGTTAATTTCTTTGTGTTATAATGACTCTCTACTAAAACCTAATCGAGTTGGTAATGACTCGGAGAAAATAACACGGAGGCAGGGAGGCACTAAGGACACGGAGAAATCTTATTCACAGTGAAATTCCATATTAAGAATTGAAATCATTAGTCTATTCAAACGCAATCGAGTCCATTTTTAGTTGAACAGCTTTTTTATTTACTTAAAAGAAATCAGATCTTCTACTTTCGAATTATTTTGCAAATGCAATGCTGTTAATCCATACTTGCGGGCGCCTTCGATGTGTTGTGGGGAGTCGTCGATGAAGAGGGTTTCGTTGATGGAGAGGTTGTTTTGTTTGACGACGTAGTCGAAAATTTCGGCGTTGGGTTTTCGCATTCCGATATTGCAGGAGTAATAGGTTTTTTCGAAGAGGGCTTCAAATTTTTGAAATCCGTATTGTTTTTCGATAATTTTTGAAAAGGCATCGATATGAATTCTGTTGGTGTTGCTGAGTAAAAATATTCTTTTTTGTTTACTGATATCCTCCAGCAACTTAAAAGTGGATTCTGGTACAGAGAGAAGCATAGCATTCCATGCCTCATCAATTTGATTATCGGAAACAGAATGGTCAATATGGTTTCTTATTTCTTCGCGAAATTCTTCGTTGGACAAATGACCTGTTTCAAAATCGTCAAAAAAGGAACCTTGTTTTTTCTTCGAATACAAATCATCAAAATGAAGTATTCCGAGTTTTTTAAAAGCCCCGGCAGCGAGGTTATAGTCGACATCGAGAATAACGACTCCGAGGTCGAAGATGATGTTTTTAGTTTTCACGTTATAAAAGTACTAAATTTCAGGATATTTGTGAAGAGAAGTATAGAGAACATTTTTCGGGTAGCTATATTTCTTAATATTCTAATCCAATTTAAGTAAATATAAAAAAAGCGCCTTGATATTCAAGGCGCTTTTTTAAATTAAATCTTAATGATTATTCAACTGCAATTCGTATTTGTTGCATATAGCCTTCACTGTTAGTGATGTTAAGTATATACATTCCTTTCGCAAGATTTGAAACATCCATTTTATGAAGATATTCACCTTGAGATATATTCACCTGTTCAGTACTGATAACTCTGCCGCTCAAGTCAAGAAGAACAATGTTGAATTTTGATGATTTATCTGTCGTTACCGAAAGGGTAAGTTCACTACTTACAGGGTTAGGATATGCGATTACAGAAGCGCCCGGTAAAATGGAGGCAGAAATTCTGCAATTCACTACCACATTTTTAGTTTTAGTTCCGGAAGGGCCGCAAAGGTTATTAAGAGTTACAGCAATTGTTCCACTTGATGTACCCCAGTCAACTAAAATAGAAGTTGTATTCTGTCCAGCTATAATAGTTGCTCCTGCAGGAACTACCCAAACATATCCCGCAGCACCGCTCACCGGAGCAACGCTATATGCTAAACCCTGGTCACCTGCGCAAACAGTAGCAGGGCCATTTATTACAGCCGGGGTATTTGGTGCACCTTTGATATTGATACATCTTGGTGAACTGGAACCACAACCATTTACAGCAGTTACACAAAGCTGACCGGTAGTAAAGTTACTTGGAAACGTTATATCAATTGAATTGCTTCCATTTGCTGAAGATATTGTAGCTCCGGATGGTACACTCCAGTTATATGAAGTTACACCGCTTACGGTTGGAACCGAATATGTCATAGTTTGTCCACATACTCCTGAAGATTGTCCTACAATATTTCCCGGAATTCCTGCAAGTGTACTTGAAATTGTTTTGCAACGTGGTGCAGAAACAGTTCCACAACTTGAAGTCGCTGTTACACAAATGTTACCTATCGAGAATCCTACATTAACACTCACCGTTATCGAGTTTGTACCAAGACCAGATGTAATGTTTACACCAACAGGAACGGTCCAGTTATAGGTAGCTGCACCGTTAGCAGGTGGGACACTGAATACCTGGCCACTTTGTCCGGGACATATTGCAAATGTTCCGCTCATAGCACCAAGAAGAGAAATTGAATTGCTTATGGAGAAGCACCTCTGTGGACCTGTATATCCACAAGGAAGCTGGCCGGCAACACAAATACTTCCACTTGTGAAGCCAACAGGGAAGTTAGCAGTTATTGATGTACCTGAACCGGTAAATGTAATTCCGTTGGTTCCTGTCCACAAATATCCTGCAGCTCCACCAACCGGAAGAGTGCTATAGGTTCCTGAACTTGAAGCACACGCTACGTTACTACCGGTAATAACTGCAGGCATACTAAGAGCTCCTCGAACAAATTTACAATTGGTATTAGATTGCCCACAACCATTAAAGGCGAAAGCACAAATTTGCCATCCTGAGCTATTTGGAGCCAGTGTACCGAGTGTAACATTTACTGTAGGAACAGAAGTTGTTACAGGACCCGGTTGACCGTTAATAAGAGTTCCTGCCGGCACCGACCATGTATAGCCTGTTGCTGAAATAACATTGTTAGCTGTAACAGTAATCACATTACCCACACAAGCTGACAGTGGTGAAGAAGCAATTGTTAATGAATTTGCAGGAGGAGCATTATTAACGTTGATAGTCGCCGACCCGGAACTTGTTCCTGTACAATTTGCATCTGATACTGATGAGATGGTGTAAGTGAGTGTTGTAGCTGGAGTTACAGTTACCAATTCAGGATTGGAGGATGTTGTAAACGGGCCGAACGTAGTGGTACCATCAGTGTAAGAATACACCCATGGAGATGTACCTGTAAAGTTGATTGTCAATATCGAATTCTGTCCTGCACAAATAGTAGATGAACCACTTATAGTTGCTGTTGGAGCAGGGTTAACTGTAACTGTCTGTGTGCATGTTGCTGTGTTTCCATTTCCGTCATTAGCAGTCCACGTAACAATAGTATTACCAAATGAGAATACACCCGGTGCATCATTGGTTGTTGTTACAGTTCCACAATTATCTGAAGTAACCGGGGTTCCAAGTGATGGAGTGGTAGAACATGAACTTACATCAGTTGGACAGGTGATGATTGGATTTTCATCATCAGTAACATTAACGGTCTGAGTACATGTTGCCGTGTTGCCACTTGCATCTGTAGCAGTCCATGTCACAATTGTTGTCCCTAATCCATAAGGGCCAGCCGGACTTAAAGTAATTACCGGTGTTCCGCAATTATCAGTTCCTGTTGCAGTTCCTATTGAAGCACTTGAAGTACACAGACCCAAATCGGTTGTAAGGTTAGCTGTTGCAGGACAAGTTATCGCTGGATTTTCTGTATCATTAACTGTAACTGTGAATGTACAATTGTCAGTTCCACATCCGTTTGTTGCAGTCGCAGTAACTGTTGTAGTTCCTATAGGGAATAAAGTTCCGGAATTTTGCGAGTAGGTTATAGTTGGAGTTGTTCCTGTTGCATTTGCTGCAAAAGTAACTACTGCTCCACATGCCCCTGCATCGTTTGATACCACTATGTTTGTAGGACAAGTAATTACTGGTATTTCACAACAAGGATTAGTGTTATCATTTACCGTAACAGTTCCTGAACATGTTGACGTATTACCATTCACATCAGTAATAAGAATAGTAACTGTGAAAGTTTGTCCTTCATCTGCACAGGTGTAAGTTGTCTGTCCACTTTGTATTGTTACAGAAGCGATTCCACAATTATCTGTTGAGCCATTATTAATTTCAGCGGCAGTTACAGTATATGTATGATTGACATCTAATTCAATATTGATGTTCTGACAAACAGCACTTGGATTTTCAGTATCGTTAACAGTAACGGTTTGCGTACATGTTGCAGAATTTCCACTAGCATCAGTTGCCGTCCAGGTTACCGTTGTTGTTCCCGCAGAGAAAATTGCAGGAGCATCGTTAGTATAAACCGGAGTTCCACAATTATCAAAACCTGTTGCCGAACCTAAGGTTACACCACTTGCAGTACATAATCCTGCGTCAGCAGAAACAGTAACGTTGGAAGGACAAGTAATGGTAGGATTTTCAGAATCGTTAACAGTAACGGTTTGCGTACATGTTGCAGTGTTTCCACTTGCATCCGTTGCAGTCCAGGTTACCGTTGTTGTTCCCGCAGGGAAAATAGAAGGAGCATCGTTGGTATAAACCGGAGTTCCACAATTATCAGAACCGGTTGCAGCACCTAAAGCCACACCACTTGCAGAACATAATCCTGCATCAGCAGAAACAGTAACGTTGGAAGGACAAGTGATGGTAGGATTTTGAGTATCGTTAACAGTAACAGTTTGTGTGCAGGTTGCAGTGTTTCCACTTGCATCCGTTGCAGTCCAGGTTACCGTTGTTGTTCCTGCAGGGAAAATAGAAGGAGCATCGTTGGTATAAACCGGAGTTCCACAATTATCAGAACCCGTTGGAGCACCTAAAGCTACACCACTAGCAGTACATAATCCTGCATCAGCAGAAACAGTAACGTTGGAAGGACAAGTGATAATAGGATTTTGAGTATCGTTAACAGTAACGGTTTGCGTACAAGTTGCTGTGTTTCCACTTGCATCAGTTGCGGTCCATGTTACAGTTGTTACACCGGCAGGGAAAATAGAAGGAGCATCGTTGGTATAAACCGGTGTTCCACAATTATCAGAACCGGTTGCCGAACCTAAGGCGACACCACTTGCAGAACATAATCCTGCATCAGCAGAAACAGTAACGTTCGAAGGACAAGTGATTGCAGGATTTTCAGTATCGTTAACAGTAACGGTTTGAGTACATGT
>Ga0335394_10011116_pt1 | contig 10141 bp, 7 predicted proteins | sample MAT03_FD_205741 | JGI IMG/M metagenome (GOLD analysis project Ga0335394, IMG submission 205741) | Freshwater microbial communities from Lake Fryxell liftoff mats and glacier meltwater in Antarctica - MAT-03 (spades assembly) (version 2) ...
TCAACAATTATATTTAAATAATAATCAATTAACAACAATTCCTCCTGAAATAGGACAGTTAAATAATCTTCAACAATTATATTTAGATAATAATCAATTAACAACAATTCCTCCTGAGATAGGACAATTGAATAATCTTGAAATATTATATTTAGATAATAATCAATTAACAACAATTCCTCCTGAGATAGGACAGTTAAATAATCTTGAAGAATTATATTTAGATAATAATCCTATCGAGTATTTACCTCCTCAGATTATTAGATTATTAAACCGACAAAAACAAGGCCAAGGAATCTACAAAGATACTCAATCTGTTCATAATTCTCAGATTCAAACGTCTATTAAACAATCAATTCTTAATCTTTCAAAGATTAAAACAGTTTTAACATTTGATGAAACTATTGACGAAATTCTTAATTCGTCTTTAAGTCAAGGGAGTAAAGAGTCTTTAATCGAATACTGTCGTAATTCTGATGTACATAGCACTCTTAATCTTACATTCTCAGAAGTTTTAGTATTTGTTTGGAATCAAATTCGTAAAATAACCGAAAAGGAAAATGTCATTTTAATCTTAAATGATGAATTAACCGATAGTATTTGTAAATGCTTCACTGGAAGAATCTCAAGGGTTGTTAATTGTCTTAATGGTTTTATTCCCGAGGTTAAAATTGAAATTGGGTCAAATGAGCAAATTGCAAATTTAATTATTATAACAAAAGATCGTTTAAATCCTTATAATCTTGAAAAACATAAAGAATTACTAATTAAAGAATTAAAAGAACGAGATTATTCGGATGATATAATCAATGAATGGTTATCATATCTTGACGAATAAATAATTTAAAAGAGAATACTAATTAGTATTCTTAAGAGTAGATTGGATATGTATTAATTTGTTAAAGTATTCCTTAAAGTCTTTAAGGGTTTTAAAATTTATTTCCTACGAAATTAGGAGTTAAAGTTACGGTAGACTACCCACAACAACTATCCTTCATTTTAAAACTATCTTTCAAAATAAAACCAAGTAAAATATATACTTTTTAGTCTTTTTTGTTGTTCGCGGGTACTCTACCCGAGTATATGGTTTACAAGTTTCTATAGGAGTTTTTCGCGCTTTTTAGCATCAAAGATGGCTTTTGAACTCCGCGACTACCAAAAAGAAGATATTGAAGCAATTGAAGACGATTTCCTGGAAAAAATTGATAATGACAAATACCAGAAAGCAGTTGTTGATTCTATCATGGGTACGGGAAAGACAAATTTGATGATCTACTGGTCTCACATGTTGGCTGAACATGGTCTTTCTTTGATAGTTGTCGTTGCCCCCACTCTCGCAATTCTTACACAAACTGCCGAGCGATATTTAAAATTCTACCCTGAAAACTTTTCGTACCTTTTCTTCGCATCATCGACAATTCCGGGAATAAAACGCACAACTTCCGCGGATGTGAGTGATTTTGTCAACGGGGTTTTTGACGAAGATGGAAAAGTGATCATTTTTACTACTTACATTTCATTTCCAAATCTTCTTCTGTTTATCAAGCCAGAGTACGTATTTTTTGACGAGTTCCACAGATTCAAAGATTATAATTTGATTGAAGATGATATTCATTATCTCGGTCTTTCTGCAACTCCTCCATTTTCCCCCTTCAATACAATTGTTAGGAGATCTTTATCATGGGCGATTGAGTCTGGAATTCTTTGTGACTACGTTCTCAACCTTATCGTCTATGAACAAGAAAAAACAGCCGTTGAACTTGTTGATTTTCTCATGCGGCAAGGAGACTGCAAAAAATTACTTGTGATAAATCGTTACCAAGCGGTCGCAACCGATATTGCTGAAAGTCTTGATGGAGAATACGCGGTTGAAGCTGTGATTTCAAAAGATTCATACACTAGTCGGAGGACAAAGGAAAATCGGGTTGAAAAGGCAGAGAAGGGAGTTCTCAGTTCTGTCAATATTTATAAAGAAGGTAGCGATAAACCATGGCTTGATGGTCTGCTATACACAGTAAAACCAGGTTCACATCAAAATATGATTCAATCATTCGGGCGAGTACTGCGAAAACATGAAGGAAAAGAAAAAGCGAATGTCTATTTCGCCTGCAATGTCGCCAAACTTCAAGATATGCTAAAATACCTGCGAAAGTTTGTTTCGGCGTTGAAAATGTATGATAATGAGCGTCGAATTCCATTTATGATTCTCGCAGATAATTCCGTAAATGATGTTCAGTACCAAAATGTCATTCAAAGTATTGATGACATCGTAAAAGTTAGGTAGGGAAGTTATCGAGAGATTGAGACCGTTGTAAATTAGACGAATACGTCTAATTTTTTGATTAATTTCTATTTTTTTAACGAAGGGTACATGCTTCGTCATGAACGCATACGATTCCCCGTTTTTGCTTCCGCTGTATGCTTTCCAAGACCGTAGATAAGTTCCTCCTCTCCGACACGAAGAACTTCTACAATTTTTGCCACGTTTTGAATCAAAAACAGATCATCGAAGTCGGTTTTATCGGCGGGTTGCACTTTCAACAATCGACGTCGGAGAGATGGTTCGATGAAGAGTTCGTTAGCGAGAAAATGTTGTACGGCCGTGTAATAATCAGGAAAAGATACGTACATGTTCTTTTTCGTCTGAGAAGTTAGGATAAAATACGTAATACCCGGATTCGATCGCTTAAAGAGTTCTTTAATCTTATAACCCGTCGCTTCGCCAAGTCTTGCGATTCCTTGGTGGTAAATCAAAAAAGATTCACCGTTCCCGTCCTGAAATGTAATAAACTTTGGCGGATTATAAAACCCTTTAATACCATTAAAATAATGAAAACTATATTCAAGTTGACATTTTTCAACAAATTGCGGTTCTTGTTTGTGATAGTGGATTTGAATATTGTTAATATCCGCATATTTTAGCTCGGAAACAGATCGCAACGGACTTTGGAGATTCATTTTCTTTTCTTCCGGGTCTTCAAAAAAATATCGGGGGAATATCGAATAGTTTTATCAAAAACCTACATGTTGGGTAGAGTACCCAATCAACCGTCCTGATCGAAAGTTTTGCAGCCTTATCAGCAAAACTTTCGATCCAAATAATTCTTTTAGCTTCAAATTTTTCCAAATCTTGCCTAGATATTCCTGATGTGTATGTGAACTTTTCGCTTTACAGTTTACACAGAGAAGAAATAGGAACAATATTTACATATATAAAATATTGTTCCTATTTCTTCTCTGATATCTTGTGAGCACGAACTGCAATTTTTGGATTCCATTTTAAAAGTTTATTAAATTAATAAAAGAAATCTCTGGGTAGTAAATCTACCTTAAAGGAGGCTTGCTTTACTTAAAAAGATTAAATAATCGTAAAGAGTTATTAAAAAATGGTGGTATTTTTCCGCCATGGCAAGAAAAGCTATTTAAATGGCAAAACTCCCCCAAAACTGGGGCTATCCCCATGGGATCCTCCGATTGTTCATCCGGAATTGGTCGTCGAGTCGGCTAAAACACTACCTCTTATTACCAGAATGATTGTTTCGCCATATCTTAGATGTCGACAGACAGCAACGTTAATTCTCAATACACTTAAACAACGTTACGGAAACAATATTCAGGTAATTTATGAGCCTTTGATTCGAGAATATCTTGGTCAATGGGGACATCGAAATGTTTATGTTGATAAAGAAACTTTAGACCTGATGCAAGGTACAAAACTTGTAGAAACTGTTCATGAGTATCAAATGAGAGCCGATGAATTTTATCTAAAATACGAGTTAAAAGAAACAGATTGTGTTGTGACGCACAGTATGCTTGTTGCCCATCTTACAAGAAAGTTTTACAATGGAAAAATTGATCTCCATCAAGGAAAATGTGTAATTCTCACAACTCCCTGTTATCTCATTTTCAACGCTGAAAACTTTTTGAAAAATTGGAAGGATCAGATTGGAGAGATTGATTCAGATTTTGCTCTCAGGGATTTGAAAAAAAATGGAATGATTTATCTCAGTGATAGTAATTTTACATATGAATCTCCCGAACTTTCTTATTCTTATGTCAAACGTGTGACTAAAGAAAAAGATATTATTATCAATCTCCAAGAAAAATATGGAAAAACAAAAAATATTACCATTTTTAAGATATTTGATGATGGAGATCTAGATGATATTTGTTTTAAAGTTATTAAAGCTTTTAAGATGTTTGAATATGAACTTGTAGATGAATTGAAATCTATTATGTCATTTACAATTAGGGATAGAGTGATGAATGTCGATGAAGAAAGTGGCGAAGAAAGTGAAGATGATTTGCTTGACTCAGAACAATAATTATTGTTCAATTTTTATCATCTCCCAATATTAATTAATATTGGGATTAAGTTATTTCTATTCTTCTTCATCACTCTTTTCTTCTTTTTCTTCGTCACTTTCTGCTTCATCTAGTTTTTTCTTCGCGTCCTTTTTGATTGCGATCCCAACATACTTATCCCCTTCATGAATTAATCCTTTTGCACGCATTTCTTCTAAGAAGATATTGCGAGGCGGGAATTTTTTACTGAATTGTATGTTAAACCAGATTTTAAAATCGGAATAAAGCTGGGCGACGCTAACCTTTGCATTCGTATCAATAGTTTTACCATCAGATTTATAAGCGATAACGATCCTTTCATCATAATAGTTAAGATAAAGATCAGTTAGTTGTCGATATCTCTTCGTTTCCTCGATAATTGCTGCGCAATCTGGTAATCTTTTTGGTTTGTTATTCCAATAGAATTTCCAACCATGCACCAACATCGAAAAATAGATTTCTGCCCATTCGGGAAGTCGATTTGTCATAAAATCATCATCAAGTTTAAATTGGCTCTTTTCCCATTGTTCTTTGAAATTGGTTGGAGCGCTTTCTATCCATTTGGAACTATATTTAACAACCTTTAATCTCTTCTCCCACAAAGCGCCAACTGAACCACCTTCTGCAATAGGAGGTAGCTTATTTAGAATTAGCTCGGTTTTCGGCATTAAGGAAAACCCCACGATATCGTCGGCAAATTGGTGTCCATCCCGAATGGAGCCAAAATTATCGCCGCCAGACATCTTCCTCAACGCGCCGCCTTGCAAGGGGCATTTTCCATCGAGTTCTAGGTAAACAACGATTCGCTTACCCCTAAGTAGGATCTTTTCGGGTTCTGGGCCACTTGCATTGGCCCTTACGTCGGCCAGAATACTTTCATTTTTCCCACATAAATAATAATCGCCAAAAGCCAATTCTTTTAATCGAATATGCCCGGATTTCGAGTTATCACCGCCACCAATACCCATAAAAATATTCTTGTCGATAGTTCCACCCCGTAACAGGCTAATATCGTGCAAACGAACCCATCGTCTCAGAGACGGATCGGGGAATAGTTGTGCAAAATACACACGAACATGTTTCACACGAACATCTTTCTTTAATTTATCAAGAGGTATATAGTTAATTCGTGTACTGAGGGTTATATAATCTTCCGGTAACCCTTTTCGATGATATATTTTATCCTCCACTATATGTAATATACCATTTTTCATACCAAGTAGATTTGGATTCTCATCTCGAAACTTATTAAATGAAGGATCAACATATCTTTCCATTAATTCATTTTTAAGCTTATTTTTATAGGTATCATTGAGACATTTTCCTATTAGTGTATTAATCGCGGCTTCGCATTTTGCATTTTCTTTAATCTTTTCCTTATCTTTTTCGGCGGAAAAAACCTTGTTAACTAATAATTTTTTAGTAGCCTCTAATCTTCCGCGAAAAGGACCGGAAATATATTTTCTCACCTGTAAACCTTGTTTATCAACCCACCATTTATGATCTTGATAATATAACCATGCTTTCTTACTTGGATCATAGATGAAATTTCCCTGATAATGATGAACAAATAGATCTGCAATATATGAATCTAGAAGACTAACTGCCAAACCCATTTTAACCTTTGAAGTTTCAATGATATGTTGGCGGTATTTTTCCTTGTTAAGCGAATAGGCCAAAAAATGTAGAGATTTAATTGTATAATGACAATTTTGACATGTTCGGAAACTATGCCAAATCTTTTTATATGGATCTTGAATATCATCTTTTGCAAAATCTGGATTTTCATTAGGGCGACGTGAGAACAATTCTTCCATTGTTTCTAGCTCATCTTCTTCCATGGTACTACCACCCGTGTAAGTCTTCGAAAATGTCGAAAAAGATGATGTGCGACTAGCATTTTCACTTTTTTCACTCTTTCCGTCTTCATCATCGTCATCTTCATTAAAATCTTGACGACGACTCGATTCTTCGCTATTAATTTCGCAAACAGATTTCCAAACATCAAATCCTTCATCCGAGCCCCGTGATGTATGCCAACAAATTCTACCGATAATTGAGAGATATGGTTCATGTTTAATAAGTTTCGATGAAACTAATTTACAAAGGTCAACGATTTCCTGAAGAGCGACTTCTCTGTTTTCTTCAACGGGTTTTTCATCCTGTTCAGTTTCCGATGTATTGACGCCACGTTTCAAAAATAACACATCTTTCGAAAATGTAATTGAAAGGAAAAATGGAAGCCAATAATCGACTGAATGGGTAGCTCCCGCTTCAGAAACTCGTGAAACTACCGAAGGTGTTGATAACATCGATACAAAAGAATCTCTAGATGCCGATCTTAAATCTAATTTTTCCTCTTTCTTTTTGGTATCATATCCGCTGCGCGTCGAAAATGTATCATTGGTAGATTCAGACATACCATCTTTGAATATATTCTTTGAAACAAGATTTGACTGAACCAATTGGGAATCTTTTCGATGAAAAACATCCTTAAATGCTAATTCATCTTGATCTTCAAAGATATCTTCTTTTGATAATTCACCATAAAAACGATCAAATGTAAATTTATTGCCACTTTTTGGATAAATAGAACCATAAATGGGATAACTCGTATCGAATATATTCTCATAATAGTTATTAACTGGTTGAGAATGTAAATGTTCTGTCGGATTTTCTGCAAGAATGGCATTAACAATACTTTTACTCATACTTTTATCTCTGACATCAACATCAATTTGAAAAAGAGGAAATTGAAGAAGAAGATAATGTTCTAATTCATTTTTCATACATGACGAAACCGCACATAACATCTGTTTCGATGAAATATTGAGATTTCCTCTAAAACTTTTCTGGAAAGCGTAAATTAGACTGCGGATAAACGACGAAGGTAGTGGTGTTTCTTCTTCGTCTGAATATTGTAGATGGAAAATAGCGCTAATATTTGATTTATCCTTAACAATTTCACTTAAAGAAAATTTTGTTCCATTTGAAGCTAACTCGCAGACGTTCAACCAAAAGCTGGCTATATCAGCATCTGGGATTTTATATTGTTCTTTCTTTAACTGGTTTGTAACAGAGCCGTTAGTCTCAACTCTCTTACTTCTTAACCATACGTCCATTCTGGAATTTGTGTTAATGAGATACGTTTAATATTTTAATAGATTTGAAGGCAATCTTGATAAAATAAAGTTGGGAATATCTTTTAGGTTAATTGTATATGGAACACGTATTAAATAAATACCTAATCGTGAACATAAACTGGCTTTAAACTCATCTCGTCGTCGTTGTTCTATAAAATCATCATAATTTTTATGGAAAAATTGTACATGCTCATAATGAGCTTGTCCCTGATACTCAACGGCAAGACGTAAAGAACCTTCATAACAATCTAATTCTAATGCTTTATCCGTTTCTGGGTTGATTAGAAAATGAGGTCGACAACTTTGAAAAGGTAATTTAAAGTAATTTTGTAAAAATTCACGACAGATCTTTTCTCCCTTACTTCCGCGACCAATAAACGGTTTTTGGCATTTGTAAAATTCCTCAAGACCATTTTCAGAAAAATCGGAAACTTGGTCAGATTTGAGAGAGGTTGAGTTTTCAGATTCGGGCTCAGGAATTTTTTTAACGTCGATAATTTCCTGAAATTTTAAACCTTTGAATTTTGCTAGCTGCTTAGAACCAAAAATATAATTTAATACTAGTATAATTATAACAATAATTATAATTAAGACGATTATCCAGAACCAAGACATTTTCTTAAACTGATAACTTTAGATTGATAATTTTAGATGTATAATTAGATCACTTTTAGAAAAAGATATTAATTTTTTATAAGTACATTGATTAATGTACTTTGTAGATTTGCTTCGTTAATCTTCTTCGTTAATAAAATCTGGATTCATATTCTGTTCCCGTAGTTGAATATCTGTCCAGGTGGCCACGACATCAGTATCTTCATCCAAAAGAATAGGATCCATTCCATCAAGATTGCCTGTCTGAATTCTATACCAAATGAGATATCTGAATACTTCCCATACTTGAGTTTTTAACAAAATACCATCTGTAATTTTCCGGAAATTTTCCGGATTAATATCTTTCCCCTCGTAATGAAAAACTGTATTAACTTTTAAAGCTAAAGCTAAAAGAACTGCATTCTTACCGCTAAGAATATTTGGATCTTTAGCAACAAGATTGTTTACCGCGATAACATGAGTGTCAATATCTACTATATCTATTTGTGCAAGAGCTTTTTTAAGCTTACCACCCATGGGGTCTCTAACAACAATCGGCTTAGATGCCATCCTTTCACAAGACAGGAATTACTTTAGAAAGTAAATATAATGATAAAGGGATGGTGTCAAGTCTGCCCTAAAAAAGGCTTTGGTCAGAGTTTTTCATAAAGCAAAATTTAAAAATGACGGAAATATATGAAGATTGCGATGCTGGTATTCAGGAAGGAAGTCAATTATTTAAAATAGATGGAACTGTTTTAAATATCAAACCAAAAAATGGTATAAAGTTTACACTTGAAGAATTAAAAACTTTTGTTAATGGTAATATCGAAATGTATCCTTTCAATGATGAATATATTTTTATACTCAATGAAGAAGGATTAATTAAGAAAATGCGTGTGAATATAACTTTAAAGTTGTTGACCGGAAAAACTTTCTTTGGTGATGTGATTCTATGTTTGCAAAGTGAAATTGAATGAAAAGAACATCAATTGATGTTCTTTTTATATCGTTTTCTTTTATCATTTTCGCCTAACTACGCTTCGCGATGAACTCCATTCGTTTCTCGTAACGGCGGACAAGTTGGTAAAGTTCATTACCGTCGAGATGTGGTTCGTTTGCATTGTTGGACATGATCACGTAACTAATCTTTTCCTTCATATCGCCTCGAGAATATCCGTACGATCGGTTAATGACACGTTGCTCAGAAAGTTCTAGTTTACAACGTCCGGCGAGATTCGCGACATGCTGATCATGGACAAATTGCGGCAATTTACTAATAATACCGTTTTCTCCCCAGTACTTCTCGTAGAAATTGCCAGCATCTTCGCGTTGACCTTGCGGTGCAAGTTGTGAGACGATCTTGAGAACATTCCGAATCTTTTCGTTTGCGGTCTTGGCTTCGCCGATCAGAATCGGCCAGCGCTTCTGGTACTCTTTTGTGGATAGGAATCGAACGTTTGACAGTTCAAAGCAGCGTTGGGAAAGAATGGTGTGATGGGGAAGAATTCGTCGGCGCCAGACTGTCGACAGCGGATGGTATGTTTCAACTGTTCCATTATTGTCGAAGTTGCCGAGGACAAAATCTCCAGCGATGTAATCCAAACCAAACTTTGCACTCAGTTCTGCAGGGTCGTTGACAATCTTTTTGATATCACTCCAACCTCCAAAATTGACAGTTGAATTTTCAACGTTTGAATCCCACAGAATCAGACCGTAATCTTGTTCGGTCGAAGAGTAATCCTTTGAGTTGAGATAAAACATATAGTATCCGGGAATTTCATCGTACGTATTCTCTTCGAGGAAAAGCGTCTCCACTGGGAATCCCCCAGCCTCAAGATAGGATTCGTAGAAACTGTTCTTCGGCTTGTAGAGAGTCCAGTCATCGGTTGTTATTTGCTTTCCGGCATTGATCATTTGCGAGGACGAGAAAAAGATTTCACCGCGATACTTCCAAATTCGGACAATTGGACAGTTCGGATGGTGGAAAATTGTTCCGGCACATGTCACTGTTGGCCCGTCGACGCTGTTAAATTTAAGATATGTTCCAAGAAGTTCCT
>Ga0335394_10011118_pt1 | contig 10140 bp, 6 predicted proteins | sample MAT03_FD_205741 | JGI IMG/M metagenome (GOLD analysis project Ga0335394, IMG submission 205741) | Freshwater microbial communities from Lake Fryxell liftoff mats and glacier meltwater in Antarctica - MAT-03 (spades assembly) (version 2) ...
GGCGGAATACGCCGCAGGAAACGGCTTGGAGGGCTGCCGAGCTACTACTACCGGGAGGCGGCGTAGTGCGGTTTTGCTGGGGGATTTGAGTTATTTGACCACACGGTCAGGCGTCAGAGGCGTGCTTTACGTAGAAGCATCCGATCAGACCGCCATTCTGTAGAACTGCTGTCACCACTTTCGACTTGTCGCTGTGCTGTTCCACATCCACTCGCCCCTTTCCTGCCGCTCGTAGAACGTCCGAGATCTGAGTGAGTCCATCATATGCAGAACCTATTTTACACAGGTGCTTAGACCTCTTGGCAAGTATGTTCCCCAAAGAAACGGCATCTACACTAGTACGCTCGCCAGCCACTCCCTCTAACATGAGGTTCTTGATTTCCCGAAGGACGACTTTTGCCACTTCGTGGAAGGGATGATCCGTCGAAAGCTCAGCGAGGATGGACTCAGTTGTCTTATTCATGGGGGCTACCAATCGAAAATGGTTTTGGCGTTTTCCACGGTCCCGGTTCTGAGGACCTCTTTTTCATGGAAGACATCTGGCGACGGAACCAATGTCGAGGGGGCAACTTCATCATGAAGGACAACACCCTTTCCTGAGTTGTTCGTCGCCCATCCTTCAGCGACTGCCCTATCTGTGGTCCAAGAGGTATAAGGACTCTCTGTATTCCCAAGGGCATTATGCTCAAAGGCCGTAGCCGTGCCGCCTCGTGGTTTTGCGATTCCTTGAACTGCGTTCTCAAACCCGGGATGATCCGGTGCGATGCCGCGATACACAGCGACCCTGGACTCGCCAAGTGCCCCAGCTACCGCATTGGCAACACGAGGTCCACCCGCACTCACTTCCGCCAGCACATCGTCAGCAGCATTGATTACGGTTTGGCCGGTAGGAGTTCCCGCCGCAACTTTGAGACCCGCAGCTACGCCTCCCGCTTTCGTCGCAACCGTCGCTACGGTTGCGTCTGTCGCTACTTTGGTCGCAGCAGCCGTCGTCGCGCTTATTATTCCCGGCAACGCAGCGGTGACGGCGAGTGCGACAGCAATCGTCGTGTCCATCTGGTTCTTGATTCTGCCCGCCAAAGCGGGGTCGTCCTTGAGTGCTTGGTGGAACCTCTTGCTGTGCTCCTCGCGCGCCTTGGAACTGAAAATCAATTGAAAGAAGTGCGCAAGGCTATCAACAAGACCCAACGGATCGATCCGGTTGATCGGGTTGTTCTTCACATAGGCATAGACGTTCATCCCGTCCAAATATCCAATCGGATCCCTGCTGATATACCGTCCAGTCATCGGATTGTAGTAACGGAACCCCACAGTTCGAACCGCACCCACTCGCCAACCAACCGGACTCACCGCCGCCCAGGCCACGACATGCTGACCACGCACCACGTGGTCGACAACGATGCCGACCTCGCTCGGCATACGCACGTCGAACGGCAGGATCAGCGGAGCCGGGAACATCGGCAGGAACGTCAGCCCAGGCGGACCACGCGGCTGGTACGGCTCGGGCCGGTCATCAGCGAACAGGAGCGGTTGCGGAGCAGTGGCCGATTTTTCAGCATCAGTCTCGGCGTGCGCCGGCTCGGTGACAACTTCGGCTTGTTGCTTGGCAGCAATCTGTGCGACGGCCGAGGTGTGATTCGTTGCCGATGACCGCGCGGTAGCCTGACCGCAGCCAGTGCTCACCAGCAACGCGAGCAACAGGCCGAACACAGCAGGGATGCGCAGGATGGCGAGGACCGCTGACATGGGCGGGACGCTATGTGGGTTTGTTTCCAGAACCACTCGCACCGCCATCTGGTGCGGGACCCTGTGCCGCGAGGAACGCCTCGATGGTCGTGAGCAGCCCAGGGAGTTCCTCGCACACCACCTTGAAGACGATGCCGAAGTCGGTGTTGCCGTAGTCGTGGATCAGGCGGTTGCGCATGCCCCACATCAGATGCCACGGGATGCCGGGCATCGCCTGCTGCACTCCTGTCGACACCTTGTGCCCGGCCTCACCGATCACCTCGACGCAGCGCACTGTCGCCAGTTTGACCATGTCGTTGGCCTCGAAGGCTGCCAAAGTCCGCTCACCGACGATCCGCCGGGCGAGGACCGCAGGGTGCAGCATGTCCGTCAGGCGCGTGCGGTCTCACAGCTCAAGCGGCATAGAGCGGTTCGGTGGTCGTCAGAATGCCATCGCGGCGGTACGGGTTGAAATCCTTCTCGACGCACTCACGCGTGAGCAGGTCCACCTTGTGCTCGAAGACGACTTCCAGTTCCTCGGCCAACGCAACGAAGGCCAACCCAGGCGTCTTCCCAGGCTCAAACGTCACCAACAGATCCACATCGCTGTCCGGTCGTGCCGTGCCCTTGGCGCGGGAACCGAACAGCTCCAACTTGGCGACGTGGTAGCGTCGGCACAGCGCGGCGAGGCGGTCCTGGTCGATGGCGATGGCGAGTGGCATGGCGGGGATCCTACGCCTCAGTCGACGGCGGTGAACTGGAATCGGGGGTCGCGGGAGGCAGGCCGTGGACGGCAATCGTCGGCATGGGATTGTCGCATTCTTCGCGCAGGTCAACGACCAATTGTAGACACACAACCTTTGAGCAGATAGTTCCCCGCCGTCCGTTGAACTCTCCGGTTAAGTCTCGTCTCTTCATCAGCGAAAACCGCCCCCAACCCTCAGCCGTTCCGGTTGGCGGTTTTGCAAGCACCTGCTCAAGCAGGCGGCGAAGGCGTTCGACGACTTCGCCGGCACCAAGCCGGACAAGGAACAGCTCCACCGCATCCTGGGCATCAGTCCGGTGAAGGCAGCGAAGCAGTAAACTGTTCCGGTTGTCGCGACTCACGATCCAGCCGCGGAGTTTCTCCGCGGCTGGATCTTTTTCGCGCTCCTACTTCGCGTCTTTCCACTTCTCCCATCCGGGGATCGGATGGTCCTTCATCAGTTCGTCGACCATCCAGAAGTTCGAGCGGTTTTCAGTGGCCTTGCGCACCTTACCGACGGCGTCCGGTGTGATCGGGTCGAAATCGTTGCCGAAGGACTGGCGCACGTAGGTCAGCACCGCGGCCATTTCCTGATCGTTCAGTAGCGGGCCGAAACCCATCATCGGCGGCACGCCCTTGGAGGGGTCGAAGCGTTTGCCGTCAACTTCGAGCGGACCCCACAGGCCTTTGAGCGCGATCTTGATCAGGCGTACGTCGTCGCCGGCGATCCACTCCTTGCTGGTGAGCGGCGGGTAGATGTTCGGCAGGCCCAGGCCATTGGCCTGGTGACAGGTGATGCAGTGAGCGTCGCGGCTATAGATCGCCTTGCCCTGTTCGTAGACCTTCTGCTGGGCGTCGTCGAGTTTGCGCGTGGGGCCGTACTTCTTGTCCTCCTCGCTGGGCGGCGCCTGGCCGAGTTTCAGGCGGCCAGCGACATACTCGATCGCCTTGGGATTATCGACCAGTTTGCCCGCATCGCTCAGCGCTTTGACCTCGTCCGCGAGGGTGGTCTTCAGCACCTGATCGGTGGCCGGGGTCATCCACTTGTCCATTGGGAGGCGGAGGGCTTCCAGCGCGATGCGTGCGCCGTCCTCGTTGTCCATCCATGACGCAGCCACGATCGCCGACAGGCGCACGCGTGGATGTGGATCGCTCGCGGCAGTCAGCAACAAGGCGGTGGCGTCCTTCACCTTGCGGAAATCATTGCGCAGGACTTCGACCGCCGCGGCACGCGCCTGGGGCGCCTTGCTCGACAAACACTGCATCAGCAAGTCGTGATCGATGCGGCCCTGACGCCAGGTCGCCCACATGCCTTCGAGCACGTGACGATCATAGGACGCATCGTTGCGGTCGAGAGCGGCGACCCATTTCTTCACCGCGGGCAGGACCTTGTCCGCCGGATGGCCAGCGAGTTCGCGGCGCGTGCGGTAACGCGTGCGGTATTCCGGCGCTTTCAAGTTGTCGAGCAGTTCCGGGATGCTGGCGCCAGCGATTTTCGCCGGCGTCACTAAAGGACGTGACGGATAGGTGATGCGGTAGATGCGACCGTGCGTGGTGTCGCGGTTCGGATCGCGGATGTTGTGCTGCATGTGGCCGATCAGTGGATTGTACCAGTCAACGAAAAACAGCGAGCCATCCGGGGCGAACTCCAAATCCACCGGGCGGAAGTTGGGATCGCTTGAGGACACCAGATCACCGACGTTCTTGCCGCTGAAGCCGGCACCGTCGTCCTCGATTTTGTAGGCAGTGGTGCCGAGGAACCCGATGCAGTTGTTCTGCATGAAGTAGCCCTGCCACTCATCCGGGAAGTGGCGCGATGATACCCATTCGGCGCCAGAAGTCGGACGCGAACGTTTAGGTGCGAACTCGCCGACTTTCGGCACTTCAAGACCGTGCGGCAACTTGGTCGACACCGCGAGTGCCCACCAGTTCTGGCCGGACGACGCATCGCTGATGTAGCACTGGCCCCATTCGTCGAACGACACGCCCCAGGGATTGCTGTAGTCGCACTGGCTGTAGCGATCGAGGCGCCAGTTGCGCGGATTGAAGCGCCACACGCCACCGTCGCTCATGCGCTCCGGACCGTAGGGCGTCTCGACCTGCGAGTGCAGGAAGCGTCCTTCGGACAAGTAGAACGAACCGGAACCATCTGCGGTGTAGGCATGGATCGCGTGGTGCGTGTCGTGGGTGTCAAAGCCGGTCAGTAGGATTTCCATGCGATCGGCCTTGTCGTCTTTGTTGTCATCGATCAGCAGGCAAAGGTGCGGTTCCTGCGAGAGATAGACCCCCTCCGGCGCCAGTTCGAAACCGATCGGCAGGTTCAGCTTGTCGGCAAACACCGTCTGTTTGTCGGCCTTGCCGTCACCGTTGGTGTCTTCGAGGATCAGCAACTTGTCGTTGGGCAGGTCCGAGCCCGGCTTGTAGTGCGGATACGCTGGCGTCACCGCGACCCACAGGCGGCCCTTATTGTCGAACGACATCTGCACTGGCTTCTGCAGATCCGGGAACTCTTTCTCGCTGGCGAATAGTTCGACCTTGAAGCCTTCTTTCACCGTCATCTTGGCGATCGCCGCGTTGCCATCGAGGAATTCGATCGGGCGGTTGAAGTTGGTCGCCACCGGCGTCAGCGGGCGGGTCTTGTCGTCGGCCACCGGCGGCAGCGAGACGGGATTCTTTGGCTGAGGTCCAGTCACCACTGGCGTCACCGGCTTGGCTGCCGCAACGGCGCTGCCGCTGGCGATCTGCCAGATGCGCTCGTCGCGGATGCGGGTCATCTGCCGCATTTTCTCGATCTCTTCCGGGTAGTTGAAGTTGCCGAAGGGTTTCCAGCGCTGGCCCCAGACGTGCACGCCGTTGAGCATGCGATAGTCGTTGGTCCAGAAGTAATCCTTATCCTGCACCGCACCCCGCAGCACGGCGGCGGGCGCCTTCGACTGCACCGCACCGGTGCCGAACAATCCGTCGATGACGAGCGGCGCGAGCTTGGCGTAGCCGGCATCCGACAGGTGGCAGCCATTGATGGTGAGTTTGCTGCCCTTAGCAGCCTTAGCAGCGAACCATGCCGCCGTCGGCGTGAACAGATCGATGGCACCGACGTTCTTGCTCTTGGCGACCTCTAGGACGGCCTTTGCATAGGCAGCGAGACGTAGGTTCTCAGCGCTGCCGGTGGGAAGGTCGTAGGCGTCGCTGCGGTCCTCAAAGGCGATCGGCGTGGCCAGTACCAGGCGAGCGGGGCGCTTGCCGTTGTACATCAATGAATTGCTATGATCGACGAAGGCGGCGAGTTCGGCCTTGAAGTTGTCGAGGTTGGCCATGCCGCCGAACGACTCGTTGTAGCCAAAGAACGCGACGATGGTGTCGGCCTTGAACTCCGTCAGCCACTCATCCGGGTAGGGATAGTGGCCGATGCCGAAATGTTTCGTCAGACCGGGATTGAACTTCTCTGCGCCTGGGAACGCCCACTGCGACTTGCGCGCCGAATGCGGACGGAATCCGGCGGTATCCGCCGGATTGCACATGTTGCGGAAAGTCAGCTTCGACACAGGGAAACGCTGCTGGAGCAGCGTTTCGAGGTGACCGAAGTTGAGATCACGTTCGCCCAGCGAGTTGCCGATCAGGATGATGTTCTCGCCATCCACAGGTTTGTACGGCAGCGACACGGCCTCTGCCGGAGCAGCGGCCTTTACCGGCTGCGGGTACTTGGGCGCTTCGTTCATGCCCTGCGGCTTGTCATCCTTCTTGTCGTTCTGCGCACCGCCTGGCGCTGGTGGCGGCGGTAGCGGCTTGCCGAGGTTCATTTCCTCAACCTTGAAATTCTTCCGCTCGGTTTTGAAGCCGTAGAAGCTCGGGTTGTAGGGATCGACGTAGGTGACGTCGGCCTTCGCCGGTACGTCCATCTTCAAGCCCCAGAACACTGAATTGACGATCAAACGGCGCAGGCCTTCGCTCTGCAGATCGGTGGCCGCGCCCATGGTGGTGGTGACGATGCGGTTGATGTTGCCGCTTTCGTTTTTGCGCTCGCGCACCCACACGATCGGCTGCATCGGATCGTTCTTCTTGCCCGCCACTGGCTTGCTGTCGGGCTTGAGCGAGTCGGTCACCTGGCCACGCATCAGCACGGTGTAGTCCGCCGAGGGATTGGCGGTGTAGACATCGCTATCGGCGAAGACATCGGTCACGCCGCGCAGGATTGCATGATCCTTGTTGGCGTCCTCGATAATACCGCGGCACCCTTCCTTGGCGTGGTCACCGTGATGCGCGACCCAGGTTTCACCCAGCACCTGCTTGCCGAAGCCACCCTTCCAGCCCTCGACATTGCCATTCCACGTCCACTTGTGGTACGGGTGGTTCTTGTCGCCGAAGTCGAAGGCGTGGGTCGAGGTGCGCAGCGCGATGATCGGTACGCCGCGCAGGTACGCGGTCTCGAACTTCTGCATCGCTTCGGGATTCCACGAGCGAAAGCGCAGCAGCATGATGATCGCATCAGCGCGTTCGACCGCGCCGCTGTTCGACAGCAGGCTGTGGTCCGCGGGTTTGCTCACGCCATCGGCGGAGGCCGAGAACGACACCGTGCAATCGAAGCCAAGCCGCTGGCTGAGGATCTTGGCCAGCATCGGCAGGCCTTCTTCGCTGCGGTACTCGTCGTCACCGGCGATCAGCGCGATCTTCTTGCCTTTGCCGGGACCTTCCTTTCCTGGGAAGTCGAGCGAGTCCTGGGCTTGGGCGGTGCCAAGGGCCAGCGCAGCGCACACGGCGAGCGGGAAGAGACGGGTGGTGGAGTGCAGGAAGCTGGGCATGGGTTCTCCAGTGGTCAGACCAGTGATACGGTAGGATCGGGTTGGCATTTCAAAGCTCTTGGCAGCGGTAAGTCAACTCCGCGTCCTCGCTGTGTCGCATCGGGAAAATCACCGGGACGGACTGGGACACGGCATGCGTGCCGATCATGGCTGCGGATGCGGAGCGCGGCATGCCGGGAACTGGCTGGCACCTGACGATTCTTGACCTGAGCAGTCCGGAAGTTTTGTCGTCAAAGATCGGCGAGCTGCTCCAGACGAAACCAGTTGGGACTGGAGTGCCACAGGACTTCCGGACCTCCGGACCCATTCCCCGCACCAACATCCGTTGCTGGAAAGCGAAGGCCCCGCCCACCTAAAATCCGATTAAACCGCCACGACGCGACGACGCCACGGAGCGAAACCGAGGCCAGAGCTGGACAGGTCATCGGTTTTCCGCCTTCCCGTGGCGTCGTCGCGTCGTGGCGGTTCAATTCATTCGCCTTAGCTTTCCAGCATTGACCTACATCCCGCCACCCCAGGAGCCCCCCATGTTCACCAAAGCCTCGTTCCTCAAAAGCATCGCCCTTGAAGCCAAGATTCTCAAACACCTCGTCGCGCAGATCCCCGCGGGGCAGGCCGACTGGCGCATGACGCCGCCACAGCGCTCGACGCTCGAACTGCTACGCTTCCTCACCTTCATGCCCTACGCCTCGGTCGAGTTCGCCCTGACGCAGGGATGGGACAAGTGGGAAGGTCACGAGGCCGGCGCCAAGGACCTGCAGCCCGCCGACTTCCCCAAGGCGATGGACAAGCAGATCAAGGGCATCACCAAGCTGCTGGCCAAACTCAATGACGGCGCGTTGAAGCGCAAGACCGCCAAACACTGGAACGGCACCAAGATGTCGCTCGGCGACGCGCTGGTGGGAATGGTGCTGAGCACCATGGTCGCCTACCGCATGCAGTTGTTCCTGCAGGTGAAGGCCAGCGGTGCTCCGCACCTGACCTCCAGCGATTGCTGGCAGGGCAAGGCGGCGAAGGCGGCGAAGGCGGCGAGCGCCTGAACCCCCGCGCGGAATCACCTGACGGTACCGATCCAACGGCCGTCATGCAGACGGCCAGGTCGGTGTCCGGATGATCCAGAATCACGTCCATCCGGGGTGAAGTCCTTGCAGTTGTTGCCAGGCCCCGGATCCATCATCCCGTTCGCATCGTCGAACTGGGGCAAACATCATGGGCATGGGCACTCGTATCTTCGTCACTGGTCTGGTCATCGGCGGCTTCATCGTCGTCGGGGTCCTCGTCGGCACCGTCATGGTCCGCTCGGTCCAACGCGCGTCCGCGCCGCTGCCGTCGTACGTCCTGCCGAAGGAACAAGGTGCCGACCTGGAAGTTGCTCGGCGGGCTAAACTCGATCAGACGGTCTTCGCCAAAGAGATGGAAGCCCAACGCCACGAAGGCTGGTTCTACCGTCACTGGGATCTGGCGCGGGCGAAGAAACATGCCTTCGATTGGCTGAGCACCCTGTCGTTCAATAAACTGCGCCTGGGCGTTCCGACCAGCAACGAAACCCACGACTGGGGCGTCACGCTGACCAAATGGGCGAGCAAGCCGGAACACCCGACGCTCGATGCCGCCGGATGGAAGGCTGCGTTGGTGACGTGGCAAGCCGCTGGATTCCAGGTGGTGGAAAGTGAATGGCACCAACCGCTGTTCGATTACTTGCCAGACGGACAAGCGTACTCGCTCATCAACTTCATCATCCACGCGATCAACACCACCGATCAGCGCCGCATCGTGATCAAGGGACAGCTCAAGGTGAGTTGGCGTGAGCCCACCGTGAAGGAACCAACGCCCCCAGCCAGTGATGAAAAACCATCGGCGGAATCCACCCTGCGCCCGCCACCCTTCGGCAATGGCCGCTCGGTCCAGCCCGAGGCCACTACGACCACCAAGCCCGCGTTCGTGTTCACGGATTCTCGACCACTTCCTGAGCCGGACGAGGTGACGGTCGTGGATGTGTCGGTGGTCGAGCGCACCGGCGAACCGGCATTCGTCGAGGTCACCAAGACCGGCAGCGACGCGGTGAACATGGCCGGTCCTTACGACTTCCTGCACCCGACGCTGGTCTACGATCTCGATCGCGACGGTCTGCCAGAGATCGTCATCCCGTCGGACAACCAGATCTTCCGCAACCGTGGGGGCATGAAGTTCGATGCCGAGCCGCTGTGCCCGGAAAAACTTGAAGTCGAAACGGCTGTGCTCGGCGACTTCAATAGCGACGGAACTATCGACATGCTGGTCGTCGATCGCCACCGGCTTAAAATGCTGCAGGGACTCCCAGGCGGAAAATTCTCGCCCTCGGCAGAAGTCGCCAACCTGCCGGCGATTGATGTCGGCCAATCGCTCACCGCCGCTGACATCGATGGCGACGGCGACCTGGATGCGTTGTTGTCGCAGTACCTCGAACCGTACCGCGACGGACAGTTTCCCACCCCCTATTACGACGCCAATGACGGCTACCCGCTCTACCTGCTGCAGAACGACGGCAAAGGCCGCTTCACCGACATCACCGTTGGATCGGGGCTAGAAGCTAAGCGTCACCGCCGGGTCTCGGTCGCGTCGTTCGTCGATCTCAACGAAGACACCTTGCCCGATCTGGTGCTGACCTGCGACTTCGCCGGCCACGATCTGTTCATGAACACTGGCAAAGGCGGCTTCAAGGACGTCACCAGCGAATGGATTGACGATCACCACAACTTCGGCATGGGCCATACGTTCGCCGACTGGGATGGTGATGGCCATCTCGACATGTACCTCATCGGCATGAGCTCGACGACCGCGCGCCGACTGACCGCCATGAAGGCCGGCCTCGACACCTTCCCCGAACACCAGACC
>Ga0335394_10011124_pt1 | contig 10136 bp, 6 predicted proteins | sample MAT03_FD_205741 | JGI IMG/M metagenome (GOLD analysis project Ga0335394, IMG submission 205741) | Freshwater microbial communities from Lake Fryxell liftoff mats and glacier meltwater in Antarctica - MAT-03 (spades assembly) (version 2) ...
GGCGGGCCGGTGATCGTGGGCGTGCGGGTGCTGGTCCTCAGCGGCGTCTGGGACCGAGCGTATGCGGCGTACCTGCACGCCCAACCCGTACCCGGAGACGTGAGTTGGCGGCCCCACGGAACGAAAAACCTCGCAATCGCTGCGTAAACGCCGGGATACGGGCGACGCCACCCGTTCAGGAGGCTGAAGGGTTACCCAGTGTCAATCGCCAGCGCGGTGCCATCCGTGAAGTGGATGACGATCAATTCGCTCTGGTGGACCTTCGGGATTTGCCGCCGGTGGCCCGCCTCGACGGACGCCACAGTCTTGCCCACCATCTGGCGGGCCTTGTTGATTGAGTAGTGCGATTCCGGCGCGGCCACAGGCTTCGGTGGCATTCTCTTCAGCTCTCGTGCCATCAGCAAGCCTCCGGGGGCCGAACAAGTGATTAGGATGCGCGGTGCGCATCCGCACGCGCCGACGAGGCAGGGGTTAGCCGCCCAGCTGGTCGGCTAGTCAGGCTAACCGACGTGTGAACCGCTGTCAAACCGCACGCGGCGTCAACCGTGGCTCCATTCGCCGGCCGAATCGGGGCCGGGCTTGACTAGTGTACGCCCGTTCCATACTATGCAACCGAGGTGTCGGGGGGTGACCCCGCCGGCGTTCGCCCGCGGCCCGGACCGCGGCAACCGTCCCGGCGTTCTTCGGCCCCCGGCCCAGAGTCCCCAAACCGCGATCCGCGCGGTTAATCCCCCGTTCACCGGGGTGTCGGGGGGCGGTCGTCCGGGCGACCGCGGCGGGGTCAAAACCCGCCAACCCCACGACAGACACGCGCGGACCGGAGGGGCAGAGCGCGCCGGAACTCGACACCACGCCCCCGACGGTCGTCGGCCCGCGCAGCGATGCGCGACCGACGGCCGCCGGTCGGCGTTCCCCGTCGCCAACCCCTCAACCAACCCACAGTCATGCGGAACGCGAGCCCCGCCGGCGGCCCAAGCCGCCCGGAGCTACGAGGTGAGTTCGGGGATCGCCCGGCCGTGGTCCACGATCGCCGTGGGGCGGCCGTTGAAGTCCTTGATGAACGTCCGGGCGTAGTCGATCCCCAGGTGGTGATAAATCGTCGCCAGGAAGTCGCCCGGGCCGCACACCCGGTCGATCGAGTCCTCGCCGCGCTTGTCGGTGGCGCCGACGAACCGGCCGGTGGCGATGCCGCCGCCGGCCCAGATGTTCGAGAAGCCGCGCGGCCAGTGGTCGCGGCCGGGCTGCGTGGTGCCCGCGGCGGCACTCGCGTCGCCGGCCCCGGTGCTCGCGGCGTAGCTGATCTTCGGCGTCCGCCCGAACTCGCCGGTCACCACCACCAGCACGCGCTTGTCGAGCCCGCGCTGGTACACGTCCTCGATCAGCGCCGACACCGCCTGGTCGTACGCCCCGGAGCGAAACCGCATGGCGTCGAACACGTGCATGTTCACGGCGTGGTCGTCCCAGTTCTGCACCCGGCCGCATAGCGGGCCGCTCAGGCTCGTCGTCAGCACGTCCACGCCGGCTTCTACGAGCCGCCGCGACAACAGCAGTTGTTGCCCCCAGGCGTTGCGGCCGTAGCGGTCGCGGGTGCGGGCGTCCTCGCGGGTCAGGTCGAACGCCACCTTCGTCTGCGGGCTCGTCAGCAGGGCCAGCGCCTGCGTCTCGAACTCGTCGAGCGCCGCCAGGTCGCGGGCCTGGTCGAAGCTCCGGTCGAGCGTGTCGAGCCGTTGGCGGAGTGTGGAGCGGCGGCCGAGGCGGCGCACCTCGTCGGCGTCGGTCAGGCCGATGTTCGGCACCGAGAACGACGGGGCGTTCGGGTCGCCGGAGACGACGAACGGCGAGTACGTGTCGCCGAGGTACGCCGGGCCGTTGTACTCCAGCGGCGGGTTGATCCCGACGTAGGCCGGCAGCGCCGTCGGCCGCGGGCCGCGCTGGTTGAGGAGGTAGTTCGAGACGGTCATCCAGTCGGGGTACTTGGGCTTCGGCTTGTCGCGGGTGTCCGGGTCGCCGCTGAGGAGCTGCATCGACCCGGCCGGGTGGCCGCCCGCGCTCTGGCGCATCGACCGCAGCACGACGAGCTTGTCGGCGAGGGCCGCCTGCCGCGGCATCAGCTCGGTGAACTGCAAGCCTGCGACCTTCGTCGGGATGAGGTTGAACGGGCCGCGGTACTCGCTGCCGGAGTCGGGTTTCGGGTCGTAGGAGTCGATGTGCGACATGCCGCCCGGCTGCCACACCATGATGACCGCCTTCCGCTCGGCGGGCGGCGTGGCGGGCTGGCTCCGCAGCTTGAGGAGGCCGGGGAGGCTCAGCGTGGCGAACCCCGCCAGCCCGGTTTGCAGGAACGCGCGCCGGCCCGCGGCGCTGAACCGGACCGGGCCTCGGCAGGTGCGATCGGGAGGGGTCATTTCTTCTCCGCGGGCCGGACCCGGATGGTGAACGGTTCGCACACGATGATGTCGGCCACGTCTCGCGGCTGGGCCGCGTCCTTCGCCCGGGTCAGTTGATTCCGCGTGGCGGTGAGGGCGTCGGTCGCGGCCTTCATGCGGGCGGTCGTCGCCGTGAGCGTCCGCGTCATCTGCTCCTTCTTCTCGGGCGGCGCACTCTGCGCGTCGTCAGCCACGCGCTTCACCTCGGCCTCCAGTGCCTTCACGTCCAGGAGCATTTTCTGGGACGTGGCTTCGACCTTCGCCACCACCTCGGGCTGGTGGCGGTACTTGACCACGCCGCCGCCGACGAACGCGACGCGGTACTCGCCCGGCGGCACGTTCAGCGCCTTCAGGTCGAGCACCACCTCGGACTTGTCGGCCTGGATCGGCAGGTCGAAGATCGGTGCCTTGTCGAAGCCCGCGCCGACGGCGCGCACCTGAATCTTGTCGCCGGAGAACTCGCTCGTCCGCCGGTGGATCAGCGACACGGTGAGCTTCGCGCCGGCCACCGCGTCCAGGACCGGCGACGCCGCCGCGATGGTCAGCGGGGCGCGGTCGATGCCGCTCACGGACACCGGCACGTCGGCGAGCAGCCGCGGGCTGGGAATCTCGCCCCACGAGTCGGGGACCGGCCACGCCACCGTCGCCAGCCGGCACGGGCGCGTGACCGCCTGACCGGCGACGGTGGCGCGGCCGACGAACGCGGCGTTGGCGTAGCCGCGGGGCGCGTCCGCGCGGGCGGTGACGAGCATCAGGCCGTTCGATCGGCCGGCGGGAATCTTCAGCCCGTGGGCCGTCACGCCCGGCGGCAGGTTCTCCATCGCCAGCTCGATGTCGCCGTCGAACCCGTCGCGCCGCAGGGCCACGACCTCCAGCGCCATCGTCGCGCCGCCGCGCAGGGAGAGCGGCTTCGACAGGGCGTTGCGGTCGCCGTTGCGGAGCTCCATGTGCAGCGGCCACGCGACGAGCGCGAAGTCGGGCGCGGCGCGGCGGATCACCAGCCGGTACGTGTGCCCCGGCTCGCTCCGCGTGCCGCCGAATAGGTCCGAAAGCCGGAGCCGGTACAGGCCGTCGGCCGGGACCACCAGCTTGCCGAGGACGTCGGCGGTGCCGGCGTTGTACGGCGGCCCGTCGTAGGCGTAGCCGTTGCTGGACACCCGCACCGGGCTCGGAATGTCGCTCAGTTCCAGTACGTCGGCGAGCGTGTCGGGTGCGCCCTTCTCGCCCTTCACGACGCGCTGCACGAGGACCGCCGGGTCGGTCGGCAGGCCGAGCCGCTCGGACGCGACCTCGATCCACCACTCCTCGCCCTTCTTCGCCTCGAACTCGTACACGTCCACGTCCGCGGCGGGGAAGAAGCGGCCGGCCACGTCGCACGGGAGCGTGACGCGCTGCGGGCGGGTGCCGTCGTTGGGCTCGACCTCCGCCGCCGCCTGCGCCGGCAGGCCGGTGGGCGGCCACGAGAACGAGTTCACCTCCCGCGTGGCCGGCTGGCGCACGACCGGCGTCCCGGCGGGCTGCTCCCACACGCCGAGACGGTAGTAGAACGCAGCGCCGCCCTTGAAGGTCAGCTCGTGGAGCTTGATCGTGTAGCGGCCGTCGGCGGGTGGCGCGAAGTCGATGACGCCGCCGCGCCGCTCGACGAGCAGGTCGCGCCCCGCGGCGTCGCCGACGATCACCGTGGCGTTCAGCTTCGAGTCGATGCCGCGGCTGGCGCAGTCGATCACCACGCGCTGCCCCTTGCGAGCCTGGAAGGTAAAGTAGTCGATTGCGCGGTCGGCGACGGCGCCGTTGCACACGGAGTTCAGCGGCAGCTCCACCGCCGTGGCGAGCGTCCGGTTCGGCGCCGTCACCGTCACCTCGGCGAGCGTTCCCACCGCGAAGACTCGCGCCGACGAGACGCCGAGCCGCGTCAGCACGCGGGCCTCGTACAGCCCGACGGGGCAATCCGGGGCGATGGTGACGGTGTAGCGGTCCGAGTCGGGCTTCCGCTTTGCGGTGATGCGGGGGTCAGAGAAGGTCAGATCGCCGGCGTCGTCGAGGTGCTCGCCGGTGACGGCGACCTCGACCGTGGTGCCCGCCTTGCCGCCCATCGGCATCGTGGTGAGGAGCCGGGGGGCGGGGAGGCCTACCGACTGCGCCGGCGCTGTCGAGGCGCCGCCCAGGAGGACTGCCCAGACGGCGGCGCGGCGGAGGTGTCGTGCGGTCATCGTCATGGACACCGTGAGAGTGTGTCGTGAATGTCGTCGGCACGCGCTGTCGGAGTGCCCGGCGTGGGTCTTGAGCCCCGAAGGGGCGGCAGTCAATAGCCCAGGGCGTCAGCCCTGGGCAGCCAGTGGCGGAGTTCGTGCGTCGTCGGCCCTCGTGACACCGCCCAGCTCGCCCAGGGCTGACGCCCTGGGCTATTGACTGCCGCCCCTTCGGGGCTCAAGACCCACGCCGGGGGCTTCGACAGCGCCAGCCCACTCCTCGTCAGTGGTTGAACAGGAACTCCTTGCTCGTCATCAGCGCCCAGAGCAAGTCCTGATACCCCTCGCGGGCGGCCCGGCTTTCGGCCAGGTAGCCGAGCGCCGCCCGCAGCTCGTCGGGCCGAGGCTCGCGGGCGAACGCCACCCGGTACAGCTCATTCACCCGCTCCTCGGCGGGCCGGGCGTCCTTTGCCAGCTTCTCCGCGCGGCCGGTGGGGTGCGCCAGCTTGTTGCGCACGTCCGGCGAGTTCAGCAGGTGGAGGCTCTGCGCCAGGTTCGACGACTGCACCCGCTCGCACTCGCAGACGCTCTCGCCCTCCGGCCGGCCGAACACGCGCAGGAACGCCGACGAGCGGTTGTAGCTGTTGTCCGGCAGCGCCACCGCGCGGGTGCCCGGCGGCAGGTTCGGGAAGTCGGTCTGCGTGCCGCTCAACTGGTCGATCGCGTCCAGCAGCACCTCGGCCGACAGGCGGCGCGGGTAGTAGCGCGAGTAGTTCTGGCGGTCGCCACCGTTGAAGGCGTTCGGCGTCGCGCTCAACTGGTACGCGTTCGAGCGGACGATGACGCGCACCAGCGATTTCAGGTCGAACCCGCTCGTGATGAAGTGCTTCTCCAGCGCCGCGAGCAGCTCCGGGTTCGACGGCGGGTTGGTGTCGCGGATGTCGTCCTCGGGCTCGATCAGCCCGCGCCCGAGGAAGTGCTTCCAGTAGCGGTTCACGAGCGCCTTGGCGAAGAACGGGTTGGCCGGCGAGCCCATCCAGTCGGCCAGCCGCAGCCGCGGGTCTTCGTCCGGCGCGATCGCGGGCACCGCGTCGCCGAGCGCCGCCGGCCGAAGCGCCGCCTTCGTGCGGATGTTCGTTGCCGTCGCCACGCCGCGCTTGTGGAAGATCAGGTCTTCGCCGCGGGTGCCGGACGGCTTGCGCCCGACCTGCCCGAAGAACGCCGCGAGGGCGTAATAATCGTCCTGGCTCCAGCGCTCGAACGGGTGGTGGTGGCACTGGGCGCACTGGATGCGCACGCCGAGGAACAGCTGGGCCACGTCCTCGATCTGGTCCTTCGGCTCCTTCACCCGCTTGTACCACGCCACCGGCGGGTTGCCGATGATGGTCCCGGTCGCGGCCAGCAGCTCGCGCACGAACTGGTCGTAGGGCTTGTTCGCCAGCAGGCTGTCGCGGACCCAGGCGTGGAAGGCGAAGTTGGACACCGTGTCGCTGGCGTCGTCGCGGCGGTTCTTCAGCAGGGCCGTCCACTTGGCGGCGAAGAAGTCGGCGTAGTCCGGGCTCCGCAGCAGCTCCTCGACCCAGCGGTCGCGCTTGTCAGCGCCGACGTCGGCCAGGAAGGCCTTCGCCTCGGCCTCAGTCGGCATCCGCCCGGCGACATCAAGCGTGACGCGGCGGAGGAATGTGGCGTCGTCGCACACCGGCGACGGCGGGATGCCGAGGGCTTTCAGGTTGGCGAAGACGGCGCTGTCAATGAAGTTCCGCGCCGGCGGCAGTTCGCCGACCGGCGCGCCGAGCGGCACGGCGGCGTTGAACACCGCGACGCGGCCCTGGTGCCGCACCATCACCGACACCCGGCCGGGTAGATCGGACACGCTGACGAGCCCGCCGTCCGTCACCTCGGCCATCGCCTTGTCGTTCGACTCGAACAGGGCAGTGCCGGTCACGTCGCGGGTGCCGCCGTCGGAGTAGCGGGCCACGGCCTTCAACGGCTGCTTGGCCTGCCGTTGCAGCACCCCCTGCTTCGGCTCGATCTCCAGGCCGACGAGCTTCGGGGTGGTGGCGTCGTCGGGGCGCGAACCCTGGGCGATCCAGTCGCGGACGACGGCGAACCCCGGCGACCCCTTCGGCAGCCGCGGCCCGCCGCCGTGCGGCACCTGACCGGACGCTTTGAGGAGCAGGAGGCTGTTCTCGGGGCTGCCGAACTGGAGTCGCCGGCCGCGGCCTTCGAGCACTAGGTGTTCGTAGTCTTCCGCGGGCTCGAACCCGAACAGCGACAGTTGAAACCCCTTCTGCCCGCCGCCGGCCTTGGCGTGGCACGACCCCGCGTTGCACCCGGCACGGGTCAGCACGGGGACTACGTCGTTGGCGAAACTGACCCGGCCGTCGGCCGCGGGCGCCGGGTTTCCCGGGCACGCCAGTGCGAGCACGACCGCCGCGCACCAGGACACGTGAACGGACGGGCGCCGGCGGTAGCTCGGGTCGAGAGGCATCACAAGTCCGCGGGGGGAACGCGGCCTCGGGCAGTTTGGGGCCGCCGGGCGGCGGAGCTGCCGGTCGAGGGGGCACTGGCGGGGAGAACAACCCCTTCAGTATCGCTCCTCCCGACTCGCAGGGCAACACGGAATCAGGGCACCTTCCTCCCCCGGCCCTCGGCGCCGTCGCGCCGCACCCGCCCCCGGCGGCTCCGCCTGTTTACGGGCGCTTCCTCATGAGCGAGGAGAACGCCCGCTTCACCCCGGGGTGGCCGGCGAACGGCCGGAGCCAGGACGGATCAAACTCGGCGGTGTGCCGCGCGTCCCTCGTCACGGCCCGGTCGAGGAACGCGGCGATGGGCACGTAGTATCGGTCGCGGTCGTCGTCGTCCCCGACCAGGAAGGCCACCACCCCGTCCGCCAGCGACAGCGCCTTCGCGTCGTCCGGCTTCAACTCCAGGCGGCTCTCGTCCGCCAGGGTCACGATCCGCACCGGGGCGAAGGCGGTCAGGTCGGCGTTCCCCGCCACCAGATTGACGCCGCGGGTGGTGACCGACAGGAACGTCGTCAGACCGCCGAGGGTCAGGTCACTCGCCACCTCGTGCCCGAGGTGCTCGCGGTCGTGCATCGTCTCCGGCCGCCGCTCCGGGATCGGGGCATCGACGGCCGGCAGGTCGTCCGCGTCGTCGTCCTCGGCCCGCCGCCGCTTGGTCTTGGTCTGAGGCATGTCACCCGCTCGGGAAATAAGGGAACTCATTATCTAGCTCCAGATTAGACCCGTGTCCAACGAAAGGGATTACGCCACGGGAAAGCCGGCCGGTTGTCGCGGCGTCATCGGGACGATCCCGAGCGCCACCGCCCCGGGCTCAACTTCCGTCCGTCCCCGCCGAGGGTCGGTCCGGCCGTTCGTCCACGGGGAGGGGTCCGACGGCCGCGGCACCGGGCGGTCAGGCCAGGAGCCCGGTCACCACCCGGCCGTGGACGTCGGTCAGCCGGCGGCGGCTGCCGTTGTGGTAGTACGTCAGCTTCTCGTGGTCGAGGCCGAGCAGGTGCAGGATGGTGGCGTGGAAGTCGTACACCGTGACCGGGTCGCGGGCCGGCTGATATCCCACCTCGTCGGACTCGCCGTACCGGAAGCCGGCCTTCACCCCCGCCCCGGCGAGCCAGCAGGTGAAGACGTGCTGGTGGTGGTCGCGGCCCTTCCCGGCCGCGCCCTGCGTGAACGGCGTGCGGCCGAACTCCGTGGACCACACCACCAGCGTGTCCGCGAGCAGCCCCCGCCGCTTCAGGTCGCGCAGCAGCGCGGCGCACGGCCGGTCGAGGAGGCGGCCCTGCCGGTCGTGGTTGTCCTTCACGTCCTCGTGCCCGTCCCAGTTGATCCGCGGGGACCCGAGCGCCCCGCCGTTGTATACCTGCACGAACCGCACCCCGCGCTCGACCAGCCGGCGCGCCAGGAGGAAGTTCCGCGCGGTCGGCCCGACCACCGGGTCGTCGATCCCGTACAGCGCCTTCGTCTCGGCCGTCTCGTCGGCGAACGCCAGCGCCTCGGGGATGCTCGCCTGCATCCGCCCCGCCAACTCGTACGCCCGCAGCCGGCCGGCGAGGGACGAGTCGAGCGGGTCGCGGGCGGCGTAGCCGGCGTTCAGCTGCGTCAGCAGGCGCCGCCCGTCGCGGCGGGCGTCGGCGGAAACCGACGCCGGTGGGGTAAGGTTCCGTACCGGTTCGGCCGCGGCCGCCTCGAAGACGGTTCCCTGGTGCTCGGCCGGGAGGAAGCCGTTCGTCCAGTTCGCCGACCCGCCGTTGACCAGCCCGCGCGGGTCGGGCAGCACCACGAACGTCGGCAGGTCGTCGCTCAGTCGGCCGAGGCCGTAGCTCAGCCACGCCCCCAGGCTCGGGAACCCGGCGAGGGTGAACCCGGTGTTCATCTGGAAGCAGGCCGGCTGGTGCGACGGGCTCCGCGCCACCATCGAGTGGACGAACGCGATGTCGTCCACGCACCCGCTCAGGTGCGGGAACAGGTCGCTCACCCACGTCCCGGACCTGCCGTACTGCTTGAACCCGTAGGCGCTCTTCCGCAGCACCCCGGGCTGGGCGAAGAACGTATCGACCGGCCCCCGCCCCTCCAGCGCCTTCCCGTCGAGCCGCGCCAGCTCCGGCTTGTGGTCGAACGTGTCGACGTGGCTGACCCCGCCGGGCGAGAAGACGTGGATCACCCGTTTCGCCCGGGCGACCGGCGGCGGGGCGTCGGCGGCCGCGGCGCGGTCGCGGGCGAGCATCCACGCCAGGGCGACGGCCCCGAGGCCGGTCCCGGTGTCGCCGAGGAAGCGGCGGCGGTCGAGGAGGAGGTCGGCGGTCATCGCGTCACCGCAGGTAGAGGAATTCGCTGGCGTTGAACAAGGCCCAGCACACGGTCCCGAGGCCGTGCCGGCGGCGGACTTCCACGGCCGCGTCGAGTTCGGCCTGCGCCGGCGGTCGGCCGAAGGCGGTCTCGAACGCGAGCCGCACCTGGTCGGCCGGGTCGGGCTTCTCGGCCGAGAGCCGGACCCCGAGGCGTTCGGCCTCGCGCACGACGAAGGCGTCGTTCATCAGCGCGAGCGCCTGGAGAGCGGTCGTGGTCGGCCGCCGGCGCGGGGTGGACACGCCGGGGGAGGGGCAGTCGAGCGCGTCGAGGAGTGGGCTGCGGCCGGTGGTCAGGTGCATCCGGTAGACCGAGCGGCGGTTGAAGGCGGGCTCGTCGCGGTCGAACAGGTGGTAGAAGTACGTGTTGAGCTGGGTGACGGTGTACGGCTTGAAGCTCGGCCCGCCGGCCGCGCGGTTGAGCGCCCCGCTCGCCGCCAGCATTGCGTCCCGGACCGCCTCGCCCTCGATCCGCCGCGGCGGGAATCGCCACAACAGGCGGGCGTCGGCGTCCACCTTCGCGGCAGCGGTTGCGGCCGGCGTGTCGGCCGACTGGCGGTAGGCGGCGCTGGTGAGAATCAGGCGGTGCAGCGCCTTCACCGACCAGCCCCGCGCCACGAACTCGGCCCCGAGCCAGTCGAGCAACTCGGG
>Ga0335394_10011126_pt1 | contig 10135 bp, 6 predicted proteins | sample MAT03_FD_205741 | JGI IMG/M metagenome (GOLD analysis project Ga0335394, IMG submission 205741) | Freshwater microbial communities from Lake Fryxell liftoff mats and glacier meltwater in Antarctica - MAT-03 (spades assembly) (version 2) ...
GCTCTTTCAACAGATGATCTAGCTGTGTGCCAAATTGACAATCGACAGTTTCGATCGATACATCGATCCAGAACTAAAGCCAAGTAGGTTGAGATTGCGTTGTATTTCTCTAGTTCACACTTAAGGCGTAACTTACCTTTAACCTCATTAATAATTTCAACATAAGTTACCAAGGTCAGAAGTTGCCTAGTATTGAATAACCCTGACCAAGATTGAAAATAATTTAGGATCTGACCATGATCGTTGATAATTAATTCATTAGGGATATAAAATCTTTTCTCAGAATCTTCATGATACTTATCTACTAATTCCGCAGCTTTCTGAAGACCATTTTTGTCTTGATCTGAGCTAGTTCTAAACTCTAATTTGCCTTCTCCTTTTCGGTAGGCAATTGCATAGATTTGAGAATTAACCAATCCGCCTTTTATATTCTTTTTGATAACGTCATCATCAATTACAGTGCCACAGCAAGGGCATTTTCCCACTCCTCTAGCGATCGTTGCAAAATCATCAGGATTATAGTCACCATCCTGTGTCTCGATCGTTAACCCTTTTCCCTTCTTTCCCTTTACCAATTCAAAATCAACCCGTTTCTCTTTCAGGTTCGGAATCGGCTTCACTGCACACCACTTATTCAAATTCTGTTTCTCAGGACGCTTATATAACCACCAATTCGGACTCAACGGCACCACCGACTCACAGCTTGGACATACCACCGTATGCGCCCACAAGTAATTCTGCACTTTCTCCCCCGACAACGACGGAAAAAACTCCGCCAGCCTCCTCTCCGCCTCATCCCCCACCCACTTCACCCACCGATCGATCTCCACCTGCAAATCCGGCCCAAACTTCAGCGGATACTCGATCGCCGCCTTCATCGTCACTACTGCCACCGGATTCAAATCCGAAGCCAACACATTCAACCCATACCGCGCCGCCTCAAACGGAATACTCCCACCCCCCGCAAACGCATCCAACACCGTCGGAGTCCGAGTCCCCCACATCTGCTCACACAAATCATGCACCCGCTTCATTCGCTCTGGCGAAGGCGGCGTTTTATACAGCTTCGTCGTCTTATCCTGCATTCCCCCCACCCGCCGATTCAACCCCAGCAAATACTCAAACTCCTCCATCGTCACATCCGCAGGCAGCAGCGAACCCAACACACTGGCACGGCTAAACGACAGCGGCTTCCGCGAATACCAACGGTGCAGCCCCTTAAACGGGTTGCCCCCATGCTCGTAATAGACCTGCTCATTGAGTAACTTAACAGGCATGATCCTTTCAATGAAGACAGACTTACGCTTTGGGGGGTTATTCATGTAAGGTAGAAATAGGAAACCGCAGGCAGTGTTGTATCTTATGGCTATTCAGCCATTCTGCCCATTCTACTCAAACCCATTGCTAGAAGCTTGTTTTTACTTGAGTGTATTTTGTATTACGATCAATAACAGTGGCTAAAAGGCAGCATGAAAGCAGAGCTTCTCAAGAGATTGTTTAGAGCGATCGCCAGTTCTGATACAGAAGCGGTACAGAGCCTGCTACCTATTGTTGTAGAAGAAGAACGCCAGAAAGGGCATACCCAACTAGCCGCACAACTCGAAACAATTGTCAGAAAAAGTAGCTCCAACACCAGAAATGGAACTAAGTCACCTAGTGCTGATGCCCAGATTTTGCCCTCTCGATCGACTCCTCTTGCGATTTCAGGCAGTGCTCTCTCCGCTCTGACTCCTTTATCTAGCAAACATCGGTTCAACCATTCTTTCGTCGTCTCGATTCCGCGTGAACAGCTTCGACATCACATGATTTTGACTGATGCTGTAGAACAACGGTTTCGTCGTGTTGAACAAGAATATGCAGCCCGCGATCGCCTTGCCCACTTCGGCTTACTCCATCGCCAGAAAATCTTACTTTACGGTGCTCCTGGCTGCGGCAAAACAATGGGGGCTGAACGCATTGCTTGGAACACAGGTTTACCTTTAGTAAAAGTTCGTTTCGATGCGATGGTTTCTTCCTATCTTGGTGAGACCGCAACCAACCTACGGGAAGTCTTTGAAACGGCTTCTCAAACGCCCTGTGTATTGTTTCTCGATGAGTGTGATGCGATCGCTAAATCTCGTGAAGACGCACAAGAAGTCGGCGAAATCAAACGAGTCGTTAACACCTTCCTCCAATTGCTAGATGAATACGCATCTTCCAATGGACTTCTAATTGCTGCGACTAACCTAACCCGCTCCCTTGATGACGCTGTATGGCGACGGTTTGATGATGCGATCGAAGTACCAAAGCCCACAGCAAAAGAAATTGAAGCTATCCTGAGACAAACACTCTCTACTGTTGAGTTGGGCACAATCGACTGGCAAGCCATTGTGCAAAAGCTCATAGACTCCTCTGCCGCGCAAGTTGTTCGGGTTGCCCAAGATGCTGCAAAACGCGCCATCCTTGATCGAGAAGAACTTGTGATTCAAGAGCATCTAGAGATATCTATTCGAGACATTGTTGTTTCCCATGACTGAGCGATCGAATCCGTTTCCTCATCTTCCTTTCAAGTTTGTTGAATCAGGTACGGCTAGATCGGGGCAACGGCCTCGGCGATCGCCCCGATCGAATGTGAACCGTGGCAACCGGGACGGACATGGGCGTAGCCTGAAATCTTCCACTTCTTCCATCATCTCAGACTGGCAGACAACTGTTGAAGCAAGGAAAGAGGAAGGATTGCCCGATCTTCCTAATGCACCATCGCTACTCCTTAGAGTCGATCCAAAGTCCTTCGATGCAGATGCCCTAAAAGGCTTTGGCATTGAAGTTGTTTTAGAGCTAGAGGATGGTTATATTCTAGGTGCATCAGTAGACGCAGACTTAACCCAACTTCAGCGGAAAATTGCCAAGTTTATCGCCGAAGAATATGGGGGCGCAAAAGTCGGAGAAATATGGGAAATTCTTGAAGGTCGCTTGGGACGATTGCAGTATATTCTATCTCCCGATTTGTTAGAAGCCTGGGAAACTGTTGAGGATAGTAGGCTGTATACACTTGACGTCAGTGTTGCCTGTGTCGGACTTGTTTCCAAGTTCCCTGAATGTCCGCCACAACAAGAAGGAGAGACTCCTGAAAAATTTGCTAATCGCATGGCACGATGGTCAGATAAACGTGACCAGACCATGCAGACTTGGGACGATTTGCAATGGGAACGTGAGGTGGACTTCAAGAAATTTGTTGCTGACTGTGAGGGAACATTTTTACAGGAAGGAGCTTATGAGGATCGAACCCACCTGAACTTACTACCTGATAGCTTTTCCTGTCGAATTCGAGTTTCTGGAAAAGGATTAAAGGACATCGCGTTGAACTACCCTTACGTATTTGAGATCAGTGAGCCTGAACAATTCGCCCAGATCCAAGTAGCAGCAGGTAACGGGGTTAGAGAAGAATCTACTTTTACACTTGAACCGCCATTAACTAGCGCTTCCACCGTTTGTGTAATAGACAGCGGTTTACAAGAAAAACATCCTTATTTGCGAGTTGCGATCGATACTGCTAGTTCTCGCTCCTGGATTCCTAGTGAAGGAACTGTCACTGATGATCCTGTTAAAGATGGAGGGCACGGAACAAGAGTTGCGGGAGCTTTACTCTACCCAAGAGGCATCCCCAAGACCACGAGAGAACAAGCTATCTGTTGGATTCAAAATGCTAGAGTGCTTGATAGAACTCGCTTTCTACCTGAAAAGCTTTATATGCCTGATGTTCTGACCGATATCATCAGCATTTATCATAAAGGAACAGGAACTCGACTCTTTAACCATTCCATCACAGGATCAAGCCCGTGCCGAACAACATACATGAGTGCATGGGCAGCAACGATTGATTATTTATCATGGCAAAACGACGTTCTGTTTATTGTTGCCGCTGGCAATATTCCAACTGTTCGACTTCCTGGGCTAAGTAATACGAGACAGACGATAACAGAACATTTCGCGGCTGGAAGAAGTTATCCAGAGTATTTGATTCAACCATCAGCAAGAATTGCCAATCCTGCCCAAAGCTTTCAAGCCTTAACTGTAGGTTCCATTGCTCACAACACTTACGATACCCCACCCAAAAAATCTTTAGCGGAGTCGGAGCATCCATCAGCATTCTCTTGTACAGGTTATGGGATGTGGGACTCCATTAAGCCTGATGTCGTCGAATACGGCGGAGACTTAGCTATTGATACGGGTACGCCACCTACACTCTCCACGCCTGAAGAGGTTTGCCCTGAGCTAGTTCGGACAACGTTAGGCGGAGCACCAGCAGTTGCATCTGACAGTGTTGGAACATCCTATGCTGCCCCTAAAGTTGCTCATATTGCAGCAGTTCTTGAATCCACATTTCCACAGGCAAGCTGTTTGCTGTATCGAGCTTTAATTGTACAATCTGCGCAATTACCAAAGTGGACAGATGAATCCACCGTAAACCTCTCCTATGCTATTCGGATGATGGGTTATGGCTTGCCTAACCTAGAGAAGGCTATGGGTAACGTTCCTTGCAGAATTACCCTTATTACACAAGAAGACGTTCTGATTCACGCGAGACAAGCTCATATCTACCAAGTCAGCATTCCACCTGAATTACAATCGCAAGATAAAGACTTTGATATTCGAGTTGAAATTACGCTTTCCTACAAGGCAGAACCTCGACGCACTCGACGAAACAAGCGCAAATACTTATCTACCTGGCTTCATTGGGAATGTAGTCGTAGGGACGAATCGTCAGACACCTTCTTAGCAAGCGTTCTAGACAATTACAGCACATCAGAAGAGGATGCAGAAGATGACGGTCTTTTTTCTTGGACATTAGGGCGGCAGAAGAATCATGGTAACCGTGTCAAAGATGCTTCCCGCAGCGTTGGAACCATCCAGAAAGACTGGGCAATCCTTAAATCCTTTGAGCTTCGAGAAGCTTTTTGCATAGCTATCGTAGGACACAAGGGGTGGAACAATGATCCCACAGCTCAAGTTCCTTATGCGTTGACTGTGAGTTTTGAAGCTGTTGGAGCCACAGTTCCAATCTATGCGCCTTTTGTCGAAGCCCAGGTTGATCTACAAGTGCAACAATCTATCACCATTGAGGCAAGCTAATTTGCTCTGAAATTGAAATCATTTAGACTTCAAAGACAGGCGATCGCTCAATGATGAACCACTCATGATAGAGCGTAGCCAGAAAGAATTCCTCGCCCACAACCTTTTCACAAACTGCCATAAAACCAGATGCACCCCAGTGATCATCGTAGGTTGTATCTTTCAAAAACAAGGTCAGAGCCTTGCCATCCTGGCTGAAGATCGCTCGAAGAATCGTCATGTTAGGATGATGGGACTTTTCAACGGGCAGTAAAACCGATCGCCCCTCGATCGTCAGAAACTCAGGCTCATAGTATTCCAGCACTGCACTCCAATTTTCTGGGCCCTCGTGCTTTTCGATGATCCGATCCCAACGAACTGACTTAATTTTCTCTAATGTTTCCAACGATAGCTCAGACAATTGCATGAGTTACTCCCCCAACAAAACCCGAATTGCCCTCAACGCCGTCCGCCGCTGCCCATTCGACACTTTTGCAAACCAATAGTGCGACTCCTCGTTCCCCATCGCCGTAATCCCCGTTGCAATATTGGCAATTCGCTCCGGCTTCGACAACGGCTGCAACGCCTGAAACAACAGCGCCAAATTCACCCCCGACTCCTCATTCAACACATAAGGAGACTGGCGATCGCCACTCAGCGTTTTAGGGTCATACTGATTTGCTTTCAAGCAACCATAAACCGCCTGTCTCGCCTGCACTAAAGCACTACCCTTCAGCCGCCCAATCCGCTTCGCCGCCGGACGCTTCTTTTCTCCTGCCCGTTTGTACGCACACTGGTACAGATCAAGGGCAAAGTTATTGTTATCGAGAGGAATGACCCGCAACTGGAACTCTTGCATAGGAGATTAGGGCAATTTACCAATAATGAACGCTGGAGAATAAGACTAGCATAACGAGATTAATATGTGACCTCAACGCTCAAATTTAGTCTCTCTACCGGATTACGCCCCAAGGCTTGCTGAATATCTGTCATTTCCTTACCCGTAGGCAGTACCGGAGCCGCAAACTCAAACACCAGTCGCATAAACACATTCGCCTGCACTTCTGGGGCATTCAACAACGCATTTGTCGGCGTAAAGAAACTTTGAAAACCGCGCATCGAACCTTGATACTCAATCCGGGCAAATTGCTCACCCGTCTGTGCGGTCACCAATTGCTCAATCTGCATCGAAAACTTTGCCAACAGCGGCAGAGTCGTCCCCATCTTGCGATAGTCCATTACTTGCGCCACCGATAGCTCTAGCTTTTTAATCCCCTGAATTTTGAAATCTTGAATGCGATCGCCCAAATCATTAAACACACTGTTAGGCGTACCCTCCAAATCAACTCGCTCAGGTTTGACGGCAAACAAACTCGGCTGATCCGCCCCATTCGGCGCAGGAATCGTCGCCCCACCGCTGTAGATTAACGCCTGGGTTTCCTTCTCTGCCGCTTCGCCCTTGCCATAATCAGCAACCACCCGAAACCGAGCCGTTTTTTGAGTCGTAGCACTGTACTCATCCGAAGGACGGAACTCACCTGGAATCAGTTCATCATCCTGGTAGAGCGCAACTGTCAGCGCTCCCCGAGCCCGCCACCGAACCTGCACCAAGCGCGCTGCTTCGCAGATACCGCAAGGGTCGCTTTCAGAACCCGGCATCAGTTGGGCGCTCAGTTCAATTTCTCTAGGTTCTGGCAGTTTCAGAATCCCTCGACGGTAAAGCTCCACCCGCTCCGAAAACTCAACAATCTCTGGCAAAACCAGATTTGTACCCTCTACTTTGATGAACAGGCGATCGCCCATTTTCAGATCCCACTGACCCGTTTCCAACCCCTTACGGATGGTATCCCGCAGCTTCGAGACTTCTGCATCGACTAAAATATTCAGACCCAAATCCTTTGCAAAAGCTTCCCGTAGCGACCTAGTCGTCCAATGCTCCAATCCCGCTGACCACACCTTCTGAAGGATATAAGCCGGAGCATAGGGAGCCGAGTCGTCCGAGCGAACTTTGCCACAGTCCTTCAACACCTTCAAAATCACGTCCTGTTGGTTGCTCTTCCCCCGCAGATCGCCTGAATCTTGGGCAGGCAACACATAATGCATCAACCCTTTAGGAGCCTTAACAGGGTCATTAGAAGGATAGAACAGATGGCGATAGGCATTGGTCAACGAAATGCGGACATCTAAATCCATCCCGCCCGCTTTATTTTTAAGCTGACTTTGTTGGTTCTCTGACAAATCATCCAGCCGATTCTGATTTTTCAAAATATTCTGAATCGCCTTGTACTCTCTGGCATTGTCGATCGCCCGATTCAACTCGTGCCGATTGGCAACCAAAAACAACAGACGGTTGCGGAACGTCCGAAACTTTCCCGACTCACCTGTATTATTGAAAATTTGCTCCACCAACCCCGGCGCACCGTCCGTAGGACTAGAGACAGTAGCTTCATTAAAATCAATCAAACAAAGGGCGATCGAGTCCGGGCGATCGTCTACATCATGCGCTCCTTCCGGTGCCGCAACCAGGGTAAAAAGCTTGCTGGCAAAGACAGTATCTCGCCGTCCCCGCAAGTCATCTTTCGCCTCTGTCACCCCAACTTGTTCCTTCTCTTCGGCAATGATTTTGTTAATCGAAGGCTCTTCTTTGAAACGAGCGATCGAGGTAATCGGATCATTATCTAAGTACCAAGCTACAGAAACCAGTTGATCGAGGGCGCGATCGACAAAGTTAATTTCCATGCCGGGTGTCAGCAAGGACAGATTCAACTCCGATCGCCTGATTCCAGATGAAGTCCCTAACGTCAGAGAATGCAAGAAAATAGTCCGGCTCACCCAACTCGAAAAAGGTGCTTTCCCTGCCGCCAACCATTCCTTATCCTGCAACTGAGCATACGCCTCTCGTCCATCCGAATTATAAATGTCAGCTTGAATCGGCAGGCGCATTAACTGACGTTGCAACCGGGAAGTTAAATCATTCGTCACTTCCGGTTCAACTCCGACTGGAACATGATGGGGATGAATTAGCGGCACCCATTCTGGATGCTCCTGGCGAGTCACGTTCCACAGATAGCGCACCACCCAGGCAAAGAGACGCAATGCCCCTCTGGTCTTCTGAAACTCAGGAATTGAGGCGATTTTTTTAGTTAACAGATTAAATAGCTCAGGATGGAAAGGATAGCTCTCGGCGATCGTCTGAGCATATCGCGCCTCCTGACACCCTTCCGGCAACGCTAATCGACTAGAGCGATAGGCTTGAAGATATTCTGCCGCAGCATTTTCTGCCGCTTCTGCACTAACGCTCAAAAAGAGCCGCTGTTTCACAATGTTGTAAACTTCGACATCCGTACTCGGACTGAGCACCCGCTCCTGCCGCGCCGAAGCCTGAATCATCTCACGCAAATCAGCAGTTTCTTCCCCAAACGTATCCGCAGCAGAAGCCAGTGTGTAAACAAACACTAGATGATTGCAAGCTGCCGCTAGATCCATTAAGGAGAACAGGAAAGCCACCACTTGTTTCGACAACGTACTGTTAGCAACAGGCGTTGCCTCGGCTGCCCGCAGGTGTCGCGCAATTTCATCTAACACAATCAGCGTGGGTCTACCACCGAGTAATCGTTCCAAAACCGACGTTCCTGGACTAATCCTCTGCTCATCCGAACCTCGTAGCAATTGGTATCCTTCAATCCCTCCAATTTGGTAGGCAATCTCGCCCCACAAGGTATAAGTTGTCACGCCACTCTCAGCATGATAAACCCCATTCACTGGATCTAAATCTCGTCCGTCTACTGCCGCAACTTGCACCGGACGCTCTGGAATCAAATTCAAATCCACAAATTGATCCAATCCGTCAATATTTCTGCCTTGCTTACAGATGTGCCAAAGAGCGATTTCATCATGAGTTTTACCGCCCCCAAAGCTGGTTTCCAAACGAATGATAGGCGACCCTACAATTGCTCCGACCAAGCGCCCAAACACTTCCTTGATCAGGTTCTTGAGTCCATCAGTCGGGTAGGTATTGGCAAAGAAAAGATTAGGATCTTGATAAACTTTAGGGGCACTGCGCTCAACTACCAATCGCAATTTGGCTGCGAATAAGTCCAGAGATAATTCACCCGATAAGATTTCTTCTCTGGGAATGCAGGTATTGAAGACAGATGGCAGCACAGATTCTAACTCCTCGCATCAACGGTCAAGCGTCTAACAGCATAACTGCAACCATTATGGCTTTGAAAAACTGCTGAGGAGAAATATTCATCAAATTCTTGAATTTCCTTTTCTCTCGTCGTCGATAGCTGGAATGGCGTAAACTTGTTCAACAGAACAGATGTACATATCAGGGGGTACTTCATCAACTCTGGAAGTTCTGCCATTTCTGTTTCTGCCGCTGCTACAGTCTTCACGCGCTCCTGCTGAATAGCTCTTGTCTCCAAGAGAGCTACTTTATTAGCCGCAAGTGTTGGGATGCCAATGCGCAAAGACTGAATTGGCATAGCGCACTGATTGGAAGCGATCGCCCACATCCAAATGGTTGACCATATCGCGGGTAGGAGAGCGAATCGTCCCCTCTGAAATAAACAGTGTTGCCGCAGTTTCACGATTGTTCAACCCATGACTCATGACCTCCAAAATCTCCTGCTCGCGTAGGGTCAGTATGTTGAACTCGGTCATGTCCAGTTCAATATCCCTGAACTTATCAGCGATCGCCATCATCTTTACAATCTTTTCCAACACTCCTGGACTCATCAGTAGATATCCCTAATGAGCCAATCTGACCGCCTACGCTAGTTGGTCTCAGTTGATTACCTTGTTGAAGGCTTATGGCGATTTTTAAACATTCTTTTGGCATAAGACCTTAATTCAAAGCGATCGTCTACATTCAAACGGCTGATCATATTGCTGATATGGCTACGGATTGTGCTGACTGAAAGAAACAGCGTCACCGCAATTTCACGATTGTTTAATCCCTGGCTCATCGCCTCTAAAATCTCTCGCTCTCGTCGCGTCAGATTGTTGAACGCGGTTAAATCTAGTTTCTCCGTTTCTC
>Ga0335394_10011127_pt1 | contig 10134 bp, 9 predicted proteins | sample MAT03_FD_205741 | JGI IMG/M metagenome (GOLD analysis project Ga0335394, IMG submission 205741) | Freshwater microbial communities from Lake Fryxell liftoff mats and glacier meltwater in Antarctica - MAT-03 (spades assembly) (version 2) ...
CCACGTGGGTGCCGACGTCGGCCCACGAGTCGAAGTGGTTCTCGGCACGGATGTAGCCGGGCACTCGGCTGACGACGAATCCGGCACCGAGCAGGAAGAACGTCATCACGACGACCACGTAGGCCGCACCGTCGAGCGTGCCGGCCAGCTCCCAGACCTCGGCATTGATGAACAAGAACGTGTTGAACAACAACAGCAACGGCAACGCCTTGGCCACCAGTGGGCCGAGACCCGAGAGTTGGCCACCGGATCGACGGATGCCCCAACGCACGAGCGCTGCGATGCCGTACGACGACCACACGTAGATCACCGCCAGGAGCACGACGCCCAACCCGAACGCCTCGAGGGCATCCCGGTACTGACCGAACGCAACCGCTGGCACGAGCGGCCCGAGTAGGAACAAGGCCAGCTCGGGCTTGTCGATCTTCGTCGGACGATCGAACGACGCCACCCCACGCAGCCGATTCGACAGCACCCAGGCGGCGAGCAGCATGGCCACCACCGCTGCGGCGCCGAGCAGGTTGCGGACGATCGACCAGTTGCGCAGATCGAGCGCGTTCAGCCCGAGGAGCAGGTACGCGACCACGAGGAGCGGGAGCGCTCGCGTCCATGCGTCGCGAATCGCACTGTCCGACCGCACGTCCACGAGATGCGGCACGCCGCGGTCGACCATCCAGCGCTCGATGCGTTCGACGTCGTCGCTCACCGTGGGACGCTCCGAGCGCCGGGGGTCATCGGTCACAGCCACTCCGCCTCCACGGTCCCCGGGGCGTGAACGGTGCTGACATCACCGACCAGAACTTACTCCCCGGCGGTGAACGGTTCGTCAAACGTCGTGGAAGTGGACTGCCGGATCCGATAAGCAGGGGCCCATGGCTCGCATCCTGGTCACCGAAGAAATTGCCGACGGCGGCCTCGACCGCCTCCGCTCCGAAGGGCACGAGGTCGATGTACGGCTCGGGCTCTCGGCCGACGAACTGCTGTCGGCGATCCCGGGCGCTCACGCCCTGATCATCCGTTCGGCAACCGACGTCACCGACGACGTTCTTGCTGCCGGTTCCGAACTGATGGTGGTCGGTCGCGCCGGTATCGGCCTCGACAACGTCGACGTCGAGTCCGCCACCACCCGCGGCGTGATGGTGGTCAATGCTCCGCAGAGCAACATCGTCTCCGCCGCCGAGCACACGATGGCGCTGCTGATGGCCTCGGCGCGCAACGTGCCCCAGGCGCACGCCGCGCTCGTGCAGGGTCGGTGGGAGCGCAGTCGCTGGGAAGGCGTCGAACTCGCCGACAAGACCCTCGGCATCGTCGGTCTCGGTCGGATCGGCAAGCTCGTGGGCGATCGTGCCAAGGCGTTCGGGATGCGACTGATTGCGTACGACCCCTTCGTCTCCGAGGACCGGGCCAAGAAGATGGGTGTCGAACTGCTCGCGCTCGATCAAGTCGTTGCCGAATCGGACTTCCTCACCGTGCACCTGCCGAAGACGCCCGAGACGATCGGGTTGATCAACCGCGAGCTGCTCCTCAAGGCCAAGCCGAGCCTGCGTGTCATCAACGTCGCCCGAGGCGGCATCGTGCACGAAGGCGATCTCGCCGACTGTTTGCGTGAGGGCATCATCGCTGGCGCTGCACTCGATGTGTTCTCCACCGAGCCGATGACCGAGTCGCCACTGTTCGAGATCGATTCGGTCATCGTCACCCCGCACCTCGGCGCCAGCACCCGTGAAGCCCAGGACAAGGCCGGCGACACGATCGCGTCGATGGTGCAGCTCGCCTTGGCCGGCGAGTTCGTGCCGTTCGCCGTCAACGTCAATGCGGCCGAGGCCAACGAGACCATCCGTCCGTATCTCCCGCTCGCCGAGCGACTCGGCGGTCTGTTCGTGTCGCTCGTCGGCAGCATTCCGAGCGAGCTCGAGATCTGTTGCGAGGGCGAGATCGCCGGCTACGACACCCGGATCCTGGAGTTGGCGGTACTCAAGGGCTTCTTCGGTGCGATCTCCGACGAGGCGGTCACCTACGTGAACGCGCCGCAGCTCGCGAAGCAGCACGGCGTCGAGGTTCGCGACGTGTGTTCGGCCACGTCGGCCGACTTCGTCAATCTGCTGTCACTGCGTGGTGGTGGCCACTCGATCTCCGGCACGCTGGCCGGCCCGAAGGCGCAACAGCGCATCGTCAACATCGACGACACACCGTTCGACGTCCCGCCGGTCGACAACATGGTCGTCATCCAGAACGACGACCGCCCTGGCGTGATCGGCACGGTCGGCACGCTGCTCGGCGACGCCGGCGTGAACATCTCCGACATGGACGTGAGCCGCGTCGCCGGCTCCGACACCGCCACGATGCTGATCGCCCCGAGTGCCCCGGTCCCCACCGAGGTGCTCGATGCCCTCCGTGCTGCCCCCGGCATCCTCCAGGTCACCAGCCTGAGCGCCTGACCGCCATTCCAGACCGAAATGGCGCGTCAGCGTTGCGCTCAGCGCAACGCTCGCGTGATTTTTCGGATTGGGGGGCGTTTGGGGGAGCGGGGCGGCGGCAGGTCAGGGGAGGCGGAGGGAGGCGGCGGTGCGTTCGGCTTCGGCTCGGGCGGCGTCGGCGAAGTCGGAGCCGGAACTCGCGTAGAGGATCGCCCGCGACGAACTGACGATGAGGCCGCGGCCGCTGGCGCCCACTCCGTGTTCGATGACCGCAGCAGCGTCGCCACCCTGGGCGCCGACGCCCGGCACGAGGATCGGGACATCGGGCGCGATGGCGCGAACGTCGGCCAATTCGCTGGGGTAGGTGGCGCCGACGACGAGGCCACAGTCGCCGCGCTTCGACCAGTCGTCGGCCACCAGGCGCGCGACGTGTGCGTAGATCGGCTGGCCGTCGGCGACGAGCGACTGGATGTCGTCGCCGCCCGGATTGCTGGTACGGCACAGCGCGATGATCCCGCCGCCATGCTCGAAGTACGGCAGGACCGAGTCGGTACCGAGATAGGGATTGACCGTGACCGCATGTGCGCCGTAACGCTCGAAGGCTTCGCGTGCGTAGTGCCCGGCGGTCGAGCCGATGTCGCCTCGCTTCGCGTCGAGGATCAGCGTCACGTCAGGATAGGTCTCGCGCACATAGCGGCAGATCCGCTCCAACGCTTCCTCGGCGCCCTGGCTCGCGAAGTAGGCGATCTGCGGCTTGAATGCACACACCAGGTCGGCGGTGGCGTCGATGATCTCCTTGCAGAAGTTCTCGGTTGCGTCGGGGGTGCCGTCGAGCGGGAGTGGCATGCGCGCCGGGTCGGGATCGAGACCGACGCAGAGCATCGACCCCGATGCGCTCCAGGACGCGCCGAGTTGGTCCAGGAACGTCAACTCGGGATCAGTCCTCGATGGTGATCGCCGCGGTGGGACACAGGTCGGCGGCCTGGCGGACCTTGTCGGCGAGATCTGGGCCCGGGTTCTCCTGGAGGATGTAGAGGTAGCCGTCGCTACGGACCTCGAACACCTCCGGACAGACCTGCATGCAGGCCCCCGTGGATGCGCAGACATCGAAATCGACGCTGACCTTCATGTCATTCCCCTTTGGATCGGCGGTGGAGTCCGGTGTTGGAGTCCGGTGTTGGAGTTCGGTGGTGGAGTTCGGTGTTGGAGTACTGCGACATGGTGTCGTGCGATCGGGTCAGGTCACGACTTCGAAGGACGGTAGCCGTCGGCCTCTGCCGCAGCGGCAGTGGCGTAGCAACGCTCGGGTTTGGTGCGGTCGTAGAAGCGGCCACCCGGAACGTGGAAGATCTTCGACGAGTCGTTGGCCTTGATCGAGTGGCTTTCCGGCACCGATCCGTCGTCGAGCGCTGGGAGCCATGTCGTTGTGTCCAGGGTTGTCTCCGTTGCAATCGGCTGCACGGGTGTGGCGGACGGAACAGGTGTCGACGACTGGTCGGGCAGCGGCGGCCATTGGGGTGGAGCGCTCGGGGCGGGCGTGCCCGAGGTTCGGCGCCGCCACGACACCACCGCCCCGACACCGGCGGCGGTCACCAGGAGGAACACAGTCCTACGCAGGGCAGTCGTGATCGATGTCATCGGTGCGACCATAGCCCCACGTCAGCGTTGGTGGCGCTCGAACGCGCACAGCACGGCGCGTAGCGACGCCGTGGTGATGTTGGGGTCGACCCCGATTCCCCAACGCACCTTGCCGCCGTCGCTGATCGTCTCGACATAGGCCGCGGCCTGCGCGTTGGCGCCCTTGCCGATGGCGTGCTCGGCGTAGTCGAGCACGTCGAAGTGACCGCCGACCCGATCGCCGAACTCGGCGATCAGTGCAGCGACGAATGCCTCGACCGGGCCATCGCCTTCGCCGTAGATCGAATGGGCGGAACCGTCGAGGTCGAGTTGGGCCCGGATCGAGGTGTTGCCACCGTCGTCGCCGGTACGGGTGTGCAGTTCATGGCTGCGCAGTCGGAACCCGGGCTCGTCGGGCAGGTACTCGGACCTGAACGCATCCCACATCACGCCGGGGCTGATCTCGGTGCCGGTGTCCTCGGTGATGTGCTGGATGGTCTTCGAGAACTCGATCTGGAGTCGACGTGGCAGGTCGAAGCCGTGCTCGGCCTTCATCACATAGGCCACACCACCCTTGCCGGATTGGCTGTTCACGCGGATGACGGCTTCGTACGATCGCCCGACGTGCGCCGGGTCGATCGGGAGGTATGGCACGCCCCAGGTCGGATACTCGCCGGCATCGTCGCGCTTCGCGTCGAGCGCTTCGAAGCCCTTCTTGATCGCGTCCTGATGGCTGCCGGAGAAGGCCGTGTACACCAGATCGCCGGCATACGGGTGGCGGGGATGGACCGGCAGGCGATTGCAGTACTCGGCGGTGCGGCGCAGCTCGTCGATGTCGCCGATGTCGAGTTGCGGGTCGACGCCGTTCATGAACAGGTTCATCGCCAGGGTGATGATGTCGACATTGCCGGTGCGCTCGCCGTTGCCGAACAGCGTGCCTTCCACCCGGTCGGCGCCGGCCATCACGCCGAACTCGGCAGCAGCGACGGCGCACCCGCGGTCGTTGTGCGGGTGCAGCGAGATGATCACCGAGTCGCGTTGCTTGATGGTACGGCCGAACCACTCGATCACGTCGGCGTACACGTTGGGCGAGTAGCACTCGACGGTGGCCGGCAGGTTGAGCACGATCGGATTCTCGGGGGTGGGCTCCACCACATCCATGACTGCTTCGCACACCTCGATGGCGAACTCGGGCTCGGTGAGCGTGAAGCTCTCGGGCGAGTACTCGTAGCGGATCTCCGTGTCGCCTGCGGCGTGTTCGAGCTTGCGGCACAGTTTGGCGCCGTTCACGGCGACGTCGACGATGCCGGCCTTGTCGAGACCGAACACGACCTCGCGCTGCAATGGGTTCGTGGAGTTGTAGAAATGGACGATCGCGCGGGGCGCGCCCTGGATGCACTCGTAGGTGCGCTCGATGAGTTCCTGACGACACTGCACCAGGACCTGGATGGTGACGTCGTCGGGGATGCGATCTTCTTCGATCAGTTGGCGCACGAAGTCGAAGTCGGGCTGGCTGGCCGAGGGGAACCCGACCTCGATCTCCTTGAAGCCCATCGCGACGAGCTCTTCGAACATGCGCATCTTGCGGGTCGGGTCCATGGGATCGATGAGGGCCTGGTTGCCGTCGCGCAGGTCGACCGAGCACCAGAGCGGTGCGGTGTCGATGGTGACGTTCGGCCATGTGCGGTCGGTGAGCACGATCGGCACGAACGGGGCGTACTTCTCGAAGGGCATCGGTGTCGGGGCGACGTTCTGGGGAGGCATCGGATTCTCCTGTGTGTTCGGTGAGGCTGGTTCGGTGAGGCGGGTGGTGTTCGACGGGCCGGGATGAGGCGAACTGTCACATCAGGCCCGGCACGGTGTGACAGTGGTGATCAGGTCGGAAAAAGCAAGAACCCCCCGACCAGAGGGGCGGGGGGTTCGGGCGAACGCGGGTATGTGGCGCTCGCCCTACGTAAGCAGAAGGAGGTTGTTGCGCAACATCCACTCGGACGCTAGCACCACTGGTGGCATCTCGCGGTCGCGGGGAACATGCCCGGTACGCTGGGGCGCAACATGACTGAATCAACAGCGCGTCGAGGAGCGCCTCGTCGCCAGCGGACACGCCCATCTGACCAGCCGTACGACGGTGGCCACATCAACACCTCGAACCTCACATCCATCAATGCTCTCCCCCCGGTCGAGACACCGACCGGGTTCTTCGACCTCGGTGTGCCCGAGCGAATCGACGCCGGGCTCGCAGCGTGCGGGTTCGCCCAGCCGTTCGCCATCCAGACCGAAGCGATTCCTATAGCGGTCACCGGCAAGGACGTCTGTGGCCGGGCCAAGACCGGCTCGGGAAAGACGCTCGCGTTCGGCGTGCCGATGCTCGCCCGAATCACCGACAAGGCGGCGCCGGCGCGTCCGCTCGGGCTGGTGCTCGTGCCCACTCGCGAACTCGCCGTGCAGGTTGCCGAAGTGCTCGAACCGGTCGCCCACCACGCCGGCATGCGGGTGCTGCCCGTGTACGGCGGGGCGTCGCGGCATCATCAGGTCGAGGAACTCGCGAAGGGCGTCGAGATCGTCATCGCCACACCGCTGCGCCTGATCGACCTCATCAAGTCGAACGAGGTGTCGCTCGACGACATGCAGATCGTCACGCTCGACGAAGCCGACCGGATGGCCGACGACGGATTCACCCCGCAGGTCGAATGGATCCTGCGCCACTGCGGCAGTCGCAATCAGACGATGCTGTTCTCGGCCACGCTCGACGGCGACGTCGGCCACCTGATCAAGCACTACCAGACCGACCCGGTGACCATCGCGATCGACGAGGCCACCGACACCGTCGGCACGATGCGTCACCTGTTCCTCGCCGTGCACCACATGGACAAGGACAAGGTCATCGGCGCTGTGGGCAAGTCGATTCCCAAGTTGCTCGTGTTCTGCCAGACCAAGCGCAACTGCGACCGGGTCACCCGCAACCTCGAAGATCTCGGCGTCGACGCCGGCGCGTTGCACGGCGACATGCAGCAGAGCGCCCGTGAGCGAGCGCTTCGCAAGTTCGCCGAAGGCAATCTCTCTGTCCTCGTCGCCACCGATGTTGCCGCCCGCGGCATCGACATCGACGACATCGGCGCGGTGATCCACTACGAACCGGCCAAGGACGTCAAGGACTACCTGCACCGATCGGGTCGTACCGCTCGCGCCGGTCGCGACGGCTGGGCGGTCACGCTCGTCGAGTACAACCAGCACACCCAGATGCGGATCCTGCAACGCGGGATGCGCCTGCCGACCGAGAAGCCGATCGAGGTCTTCTCGAACGACACCCGCCTGCTGCACCTCCCCGAGTTCGAAGCCGGCTGACCCACCGACCCGAAGCAAAGGAGCCACATGATCAACGCGGACTCCGCCGCACTCGGCGAACGCAGGATGGTACTGCTGGTGGCCCGGGCGATCAGCTGACCGGTGAGCGCGGGTTCTGAGTTCCTGGCTCAGCCCAGCGTGGTCGCCATCGTGGCGATGAGCTGATCGACGGAGTCGGACGCGACGTCGGCGCCCGGAATGATCAGTGTCAGCACCTGATCGCCGACCTGGAGCACACCGAGTTGCACTCCCGAGCCGGAGATCCGGATCGCGGCGTCGCCGGCGGACACCTCTTGGGTCTCGGCGCCGTCACCGGCCACCGCCTCGTTGATGCCGACCACGAAGTCGTACGCCTCGCTGCCCGTGAGCCCGCCCATGTCGGCGGGCTGCATCGATGCCACGGTGAGGTTGGAGACAGCACCGGTGTCGTTGTTGTACTCGTACGCGCAGTTCGGTGTCCCCGAGTCGTCCGGAACTGCCCGGGTGACGTCGAGGCCGGTGTCGGCGGCGACCGAGTCGACCGACAGTCGCTCGCAGATCACCGCTCCGCTGAGAACGTCGGTGTCGGTGTCGGTGTCGATGTCGGTGTCGGTGTCGGTGGCAGCGACGGTCGCTTCGGAGGATCCGCCGGTGTCGCCGGTGTCGCCGGGGTCGCCGTCACTCCCACACGCGCTGAGTGCGACGAGGGCGATGGTCGCAGCGGTGAGGACGACTCGTGTTTTCACGATGCGAACAGTACTTCGCCGCCGGTCGAGGCGGTGTCAGGACGGCGTTGCGATGAACACCGGGATGATCCGGTCGGTCCTGCGTTCGTAGTCGGCGTAGGTGGGGAACACCTCGACGGCGCGCTGCCACCAGGTTGCCCGCTCGTCGCCGTCGGCGACGCGGGTGGTGTAGTCGTGCGGTTCGGGTCCGTCCTGGACCATGACCAGCGGCTCGGCGAGGAGGTTGTGGTACCAGCCGGGGTTCTGGGGTTGTCCGCCCATCGACGCGACGAGCGCGTACTCGCCGTCGTGCTCGACGCGCATGAGTGCGAACTTGCGGATCTTGCCGGTGCTGGCACCGAGCGAGGTGACGATGACCACCGGGATGCCGGTCTCGTGCAGCGTGTTGGCCTCGCGGCCGTTGGTTGCTTCATAGGTGGCGACTTGGTCTCGCACCCATTCGAGTGTGCTCGGTGCGTATTCTCCGGTCAGCGGCATGGTCGCAGCGTAGACCGATCGAGCCGGCGTCAGGTCTCGTCGAGGGCCGGCGCCGGCGTCCGCGCAGGGCTGGCTGCCTTCTCGTCGATCCAGGCCCGGACCTGTGGGAGCAGGGTCGCAAGTCCGATCACCCCGGCAACGGTCACCGACACCCCGACCACCACGAAGCCGGGGAACATGATCGACCCCACGATGCCGCCGACGATCATCGCCACGCCCGAGAATGCGAGCGCTGCTCGACCCTTGCCGTTGTTGCTGACCTTGCTCGCCGCGCCTGCCGCCGTGCTCGTCGTGCGATCGAGCACCCGCTCGGCCCATGTGAACTCGGTGGCGAGGATCACGAGACCGAGGATGATCACGATGACACCGGGTCCCGGTAGGACCAGCATGGCGCCTCCGGCGAGGACCACGGCGAGACCGAGGATGAGGATCATCAGGCGACGAGCGTTTCTCGCGATGACACGAATCCAGGCCATGGGGGAATGCAGGTCGGGCATGTGTGCAGTATCGCCGCGCCGACGGCGTTCGGAACCCCTCCGGGTGACCGGATTTCATCGCGGGTCTGACCCTGTTGTGATGCTCAGGTGTAGGAGAGGAGTTCGGCCATCGTGCCGGGCCGGGCGAGCAGGAAGCCTTGGACGGTGTTGCAGCCGAGTGATTTGAGCAGGTCGAGTTCAGCTTCGGTCTCCACACCCTCGCCGCACACGGAGAGATTGGCTGCCTTTCCGATGTCGATGCAGGCCTTGAGCACGCTGCGATCGATCGGGTCGGCACCCGCCCCGGCGACGAACGCTCGATCGATCTTGATTTCCGCTGGTCGTAGGCGTCGGAGGTACTCGAGAGACGACTGGCCGGTTCCGAAGTCGTCGATCGACACGCCGACGCCGAGCTCGGCGAACCGATCGATCCCGTGTGCGATCGAGTTGATGCTGTCGGCCACGGTGCGTTCGGTGATCTCCAGCAGCAGCACACCGCTCGGGATCTCCAGTCGTTGCATGATCTTCTCCACCGTTTCAGCGAACTTTCGGTCACCGATCAGCGGGCCCGGCACGTTGACGGCGATGGTGGCGTCCGGCAGTGCTGGCAGAACGGCGACCCATTGGGTCAGCGCCTGTTCGATCACCCAGATCGTGAACGGGAATGCCATCCCGCTGGCTTCGATCGCCGGGATGAACTCGTCAGGGGTGATGACGCCGTCGCTGACGCGGGTCCATCGAGCCAGTGCTTCGGCGCCGACGAGGCGACCCGTTTGCACGTCGAATTTCGGCTGATACCGAAGGAACAGCTCTCCAGCCTCGATCGCTCGCGGAATGTCGCCGAGCAGTTCGATTCTGCGGATCTGCTCCACGCCGAGGTCGGCTCGCCAGCCGACCTGACCGCAGCCCTCTCGCTCCGCCGTCCACGCTGCGGTCTTCGCCCGGTGCAGCAGGTCGTCCGGGGTGCGGCCGTGGCGGGGTGAGATCGCGAAGCCGATCGAGGGATCGACCGGCAGCGTGGCACCTGCGACCTTGACCGGCACCGAGAGCCGAGCGGTCAGGACCTCGCCCAATCGT
>Ga0335394_10011129_pt1 | contig 10134 bp, 8 predicted proteins | sample MAT03_FD_205741 | JGI IMG/M metagenome (GOLD analysis project Ga0335394, IMG submission 205741) | Freshwater microbial communities from Lake Fryxell liftoff mats and glacier meltwater in Antarctica - MAT-03 (spades assembly) (version 2) ...
GATGACCGGGGCCAACGCCATCGAGTTCTGCGATCCCGCCAATCCGCAGTTCATTCCGGTCGTGGCGGTGCGTTCTCCCGTCTCCATGGCTGTGGAGACGCAGGGCCCGGCACGCGCCGGCGCCGAAGTTCAGGTCACGGTCAGGCTGGCCACGTCGTCGGGGAAACCGCTCGGGCCGGAGGACCTTCTGATCGCGCATACGCGCAAGCTCCACCTGCTGGCGGTGGATCCGACACTTCAGGACTATCGGCATATCCATCCCAACCCTACAAAAACGCCCGGCGAATGGAGTTTTTCGTTCACGCCTTTGAACGGCGGACTCTATCGGGTGTTCGCCGACTTTACTCCCGTAGCCACCGGCCGCGGACTCTACGCGCATGCGGACCTCGTCGTCGCCGGGGACGAGGCACAGCCCATCGCGGACGCGGTCGCGCATCCATCGGCTTCGACCGGCGCGCAGGAGCGGGTGGAAGAGGGATACCGCTACGCGCTTGTCGGGGTGGGGGAGAAAATGCGTGCGGGCGCGCCGGCGGACCTGACGTTTACCGTTTCCCGCGAGGATGGACAACCCGTGAATCTCGAACCGGTGATGGACGCGTATGCCCATCTGGTCGCGTTCGACGCCGCTCGCGGGGGTTTTGCCCATTTGCACCCGGCCGAGTCCGATCTGACCAAGGCATCCGATCCTCTCCGCCCGACACTTTCCTTCAAAATCACCATTCCACAGGCGGGACGCTATGTTATCTGGGCGCAGATCGCGATCGACGGACGCGAACGATTCGTTCCGTTTTGGTTCGACGTGCCTAAGCGCTGAGTTAGGCGAGGGACCGCCGCACGGTCTAGCGCCGGACGCAGGCACTCCCAAGCGATTTCCATCAAAACTTCAGGTGCTTTACCGTGAGGCCCTGATTGATAAGTTGCTTGAGGGAGTCGATCCCAATGATCAGGTGTTCCTTGACGTATTTTTCGTCCACCTGTGCGTCGCTTGCCGCAGTTTTAACCCCTTCGGGAATCATGGGTTGATCGCTGACGAGGAGGAGCGCCCCCGTCGGCGTTTCGTTGAAAAATCCGGTCATGAAGATCGTCGCGGTCTCCATATCGATCGCCATGGCGCGGATGCGTTTCAAGTACTGCTTGAATTTCGCGTCATGCTCCCAGACGCGGCGGTTTGTCGTATAGACCGTGCCGGTCCAGTAATCGCGGGCATGATCGCGGATGGTGGTTGAAATGGCCTTCTGCAGGGCGAATGCCGGGAGCGCGGGCACTTCGGGAGGAAAGTAGTCGTTGCTCGTGCCTTCACCGCGGATCGCGGCAATCGGGAGGATCAGGTCCCCGACCACGGCGCGATGTTTGATCCCGCCGCATTTGCCGAGGAAGAGCACGGCTTTGGGTTCGATCGCGCTGAGGAGATCCATCACGGTCGCGGCCGTAGCGCTCCCCATCCCGAAATTTACGATTGTGATCCGGCCGGCCGTCGCGTTGGGCATTGGCTTGTCTTTGCCTCGGATCGGCACGCGGTTTCGCTTGGCGAAAAGCTGCACGTAGCGCTGAAAATTCGTCAGGAGGATATGATCGCCGAATTCGGCGAGAGGGACCCCCGTGTAACGGGGAAGCCAGTTTTTGACGATTGTGTCGCGCGTTTTCATGAAGCGGTGAAGGAACGTGGCGGGAGTCAGGCCCCCGAAGTGCCTCTTGGCGACCTCAAGTGCGCGGCCAACCCATCGATTATTTCAACTCCGACTCCTCGATCGAGCGTTCCCAGCGGGTGACGCCTGCAGCATCGATACAGCGAATCGCGAGGCGGCGGCTTCCTTTGTGGCCCGACACCGACAACTGGGCAAAATTCCGCTCGTTGACAAGCGTACCCTCCACCCGTTGGGGATCGTTCGCGCGAATTCTGGGTGCGCTGGCGAATGGACCGCTGGTGAGCGGGGATGACGTCAGTTCATAGATCGTCTGGCGGTCGCCGATTTTTCGACGGGCGAGTTCCGTAAAGTGGACATCGCCGGTTAGGAAAATGACGCCGCCGATCTTATGATCCGCGATAAAGCGGAGGATTTCCTCCCGCTCGCGCTGGAAATACTCGTGGGTTTCGCTGCTACCGCCGAAGCCCGCCAGAAATTGGCCGCCGGTAACGATGAATTTGAAGGGATAATGGCCGAGTTGTTCGAGGTGCAGGAGCGATTGCTTCAGCCAATCCACCTGACGCGGTCCGTACTGGGTTTTCTCTGGGCGCAGGTTTTGGTCGAAATTGGTATCGTCCCGGTGAGTGCGATTGTCCATCAGCACAAAAGCGGCGTCGCTCCAGAAGAATTTGCCATAGATCCCTGGATTATCCGGTTCGCCCCAGGTCGCATTTCCCCAGTAGAGTTTGAAGGCCGCGGTGGTCGATCCCTTGAATTCGAAACTGCGGTTGCTGTTGTCCGATCCGAAGTCGTGATCGTCCCACGTCGCATAGTGGTTCATCGAAGCGAATAGACGCTGGATTTCGGGCACCGCGCGGTCGTGGGAGTAGCGATACCAGATGCCGCTTTCGGAGGAATAGTCGGCTTCCCGCAGGTAAACGTTGTCGCCTCCCCAAACCATAAAATTGGCCGACGTTCGAGCCATCGCTTGAAAGATCTCCCGCGAGCCGCCGTAGGGTTCGCCGGGTCGGTCGTAAGGGGCTTCGTTCTGATAGGCGCAGGTCCCGAAGAGAAACGAGAAATCGGGCGCGGGAGTCCGCCATTCCCATTGCTGGCTCGTTTCGAATGCGAGTGGGTAGGGGAAGCTCACGCTCTGGCCATCCACCGTGAGAAAGTACTCGTAGCGTTGCCCCATCTCTAGGAGGGGCAGAACAAACTTCACCGGCTGAACCCCCGCCGGAGTTTCCGGAGGCTGCACGATCGTCTTGCGCAACGCAGTCTTCGGTTGGCCGACGATCCGATAATCGATCGAAATCGATGCGGCATTCCTGGTCTCGAGCCAAATAAGCGCTTCGCGATGAGCGCGATAGCCTAACATCGGTCCCGAGACGAGCACGCCTTTCGCTTCGGCTTTGCCGAGCGCAAGGAGGAACCCGACGAGAGGGAGGAGACAAGATCGAGGGAAGGAAAAGGTCATGCGACGAAGCGCGCTGAAGTGCAGGATGCGGACAGAAGGGAGGCAAAAGCGAAAGGCAAAATCCCCAGCCCTTCCTTCCGTCGTCCGCCCCACCGATCGGAGGCGTCCCATTTACACGCCGGCCAGCGCGTTCGTCGTATTCAGATGATCCACACCGGTGTACTTTTGCGATTGCTCGTCCGCATGGTAGCTGGAGCGCACCATTGCGCCGCTTTCGACCACTCCGATGCCGAGGGAAAGTCCGATTTGCTTCCAGCGTGCGAACTCGTCGGGGTGGACCCAGCGGTCGACTTTCCAGTGCTGGGGCGTCGGCTGTAAGTACTGCCCGACGGTCAGGATATCGATGCGGTCGGCGGCAATGTCACGGATGGTCGTTTCGATCTCTTCCTCCCTTTCGCCCAATCCCAGCATGATCCCCGTCTTGGTCGTGAAACCTCGCGTCTTGGCGTGTCGCAGCACGCTGCGCGAACGATCGTAACGTGCCTGCACGCGCACCGGCTTCTGCAGGCGCTCCACCGTTTCCAAATTGTGGTTGTAGATGTCCGGTTTCGCGTCGAGGACCAGATCGATGTGTTCGGTGCGACCCTTGAAGTCGGGAACGAGCACTTCGATCGCGGTTTGCGGATTGCGATGCCGGACAGCGCGGATCGTGGCCGCCCAAACGCTGGCGCCTCCATCGGCCAATTCGTCGCGGGCCACACTCGTGATCACACAATGCCGCAGCGCCATGTTCGCGACGGCATCGGCCACGCGCGCAGGCTCGCCGAGATCGAGCTCCGTCGGGCGGCCCGTTTGAATCGCACAAAAATTACATGAACGGGTGCAGATGTTTCCAAGAATCATCACGGTCGCCGTTCCCCTCGACCAACATTCGCCTAGATTCGGACACTGCGCGCTTTGGCACACGGTGTGGAGCTTATGGTCGTCCACGAGTTTACGCACCGCAGCGTAGCCTGGACCGCTGGGTAGTTTGGCGCGAAGCCAGGACGGTTTACGAGAAGTGTCCATCGGAGGGAAGTAAGTCGTTTAACCACAGATGAACAGGGTTGAACACTGATTTTTTGGCGGGAGTTGGGGCGGGCGGGACCCCGTCGTCCGCGCTCTGACTTCGTTTGCGCCTCGTTTGCGGGCGCGACCGGTCTTCCGGCCGTCCTAATCCGCTCGCTTGAACGCGTCCCAGCGAGGGAGAAAGGCACACCTAAACGCCGCGGTGGCATCAGCCATCGAGACCGCGTTCAACCCTTCCCGGTGGAGCGAGGTGACGGTGCCTTCGTCGGCCTCGATTCCGCACGGAACGATACCGTCGAAATGCCTCAAATCGGGTGACACATTGAGGGCGACTCCGTGGTAGGCGATCCAGCGGCGGGCAGCGACACCGATCGCCGCGACTTTGCGATTTGCGATCCAGATGCCGGTTTTGCCTTCGCGCCGGTTCGCCGAGGCCCCTAACGAGGCAACCGTTTCGATCAGAACGTCTTCCAGGAAACGCAGGTAAGCGTGCAGATCCTTGTGCGTTTCCAAGGAGACGATCGGGTAAACCACCAGCTGGCCGGGCCCATGGTACGTTATGTCCCCGCCTCGATTCGTCTTGGCGATGTCGATTCCCTCTGCCGCCAATTTTTCGGAATTCCAAAGCAAATGCCGATCCGCTCCGGGCCGGAGTCCGAGCGTGAAGACAGGGTCATGCTCGGTGAAAATCAGTGCGTCCCCGCGGATGCCGGCGAGGCGTTCGTCGAGAAGCGCGAGTTGCCGCGCCAGCGCATCGGAGTACCGAGTCCGACCCCACGCGATCGTGGCGATTTCGGTCGACGCAATCGCGGGATTCGAACTCGGGGCCAATGCGCTGGAGGGCGTGGGCACTGGTCTTGCTTAGAGACCGAGGTAGAGGTCGCGGCCTTTGACCAGGGCTTCCATTTTACGATCCGCAATCGAACGCTTGAGCATCCAGAATCCGCAATCGGGGTGAACCCAGCGAACGCGGCCCGCGCCGACCTTTTTCTCCACGGCAGCGATGCTCGCGGCGATTTCGTCGGGAGTTTCGATGTGGTTGACCTTGATGTCGATGACGCCAATCCCGAGGGAGATTTTCTTGTCGATGTGCTTGAGCGCCTCGAGGTCGCTGGCCGGACGATGCGCCAGTTCGAGGACAAGGTGATCGGTGTGAAGAGCGTTGAGGAAGTTCACCAATTTCTTCCAGTTGCCCTTTTGGATCGTTTGGCCGCCGTAGTTGCCGAAGCAAAAGTGCACGGCGCGCTCCGTGCCTTGATCGATCGCATCGAGCACCAGGTTCATCGACTGGGCGGCCAGGGGCGCATCCGCCGGATTGCCGGGAATATTCGCTTCGTCCACTTGGATACAGGCCGCGGGCAACCCGGGCATCTGCGCGGCCAATACCTCACCGAGTGCGAGGGTCAGTTTTTCGAAACTGCCGTAGTGATGATCGAGCAGGGTGCGCGCGAGCATGTAGGGGCTCGTCACCGTGAACTTAAAAGCACCGCCCGCGACCGCTGCGGCGCGTTGGCAGTCTGCCAGGAGGTTCAGCGACCCTTCGCCCAGAGGACCCACGGCCACTCCGGCGGGCTTGCGGCGGAAACCCATCGGGTGGTGGCGGGAGAACTCATCCGTCACCGACCGGCCGACCACCGACGAAATACCGGCCATCGGGCGGATGAAGTATTCGATCATCCCATTCGTATCCGGGTGGTTAACGTCGAAGCGGTAGAGCTCGCCGTCGGTCGGGAGGTCGATGCCCGCTTGCCTTTGGATGTCGAAGACGACGCGAGTGGCGTCGATGACCGCTTGTTCGCTGGGGAGCGAGGCGAGCCAGTCGGGGACCGGGTAAGAGCCGACCGTGGTCGTGAGGATACGAGGTTTCGAGGGGATGGTAGCCATGGAAAATCGGTGCAACAGTCACACATGAAAACACGAGCCTCTGAGGGCGCGTGGCCGGGGGCGAGTCGAAATCGAAGGCCTTGAATTATCGACTTCGACGGGTAGGCCGACGTCCTAAGCCCGATTTTGACTTCCGGGAAGCGCTTTTTTCCCAACGTGCGATGACGATATTGATCGTTTCCAGCTGGTCGCGCAGCATCTCCACCGTGTCCGTGAGCGATGTCTCTATCCGACGCGCCATCGCCGGCCGCTTCTTTTCCAAAAGGCTGAACCTCCATTCGGGACTTTCCCGATACTCTCGGAGTTGCCGCTCGACATCTCTTCGGGCGGAAAACAGCTCCCGAATCGCCCGCCGCAGCCGTCCTAAGGAAGACTCGGAGCTGAGGTCTTCGCTGTCCGCATCCCACTCGCTCTCGAGCCGCAGCAGGCGATCGACATCGCGCAATGCCCACGCTTCCTGAGCCTGGTGCCAGAGCTGTTCGCGCCGAGGCGTCCAAGGACCGCCGCGATCGGGGTGGAGCTTTTGCACGAGACGGCGATACACGTCTTTTGCCTCCGCAGTCGGGGGCGGAGGCTTGGGTTGCGTCGAGTAGTGTTCGAATGAAGGGTTCTCATCTGGCCCCACCCGTTGGCCACGTTGTCCATGGGGAGGCGGATTCTCGAAATCGTCCTCGTCGGCATTGAAAAAGTCGTCGAAGAAATTCTTCTTTGGCCCGGTTTTGGAGGCATTCGGGTCGTCACCATCGTGGTCTTCGTCGTCTCCGTCCTGAAAATCGCGTTTTCCCGACTGCCACTCTTTCCAGAGGGTGTGCGGAGAGCGACCTGTGAGCATCGCGACGTATTCCACCTCACGGACTGCTCGTTCCTTCGTCGTGAACTCGGTGCCGAGGTCGCGGACCTGATTCAGAAGCGTTGGGAACGTTAGGTGAAGCCAGGTTCGATACTGGGGAACGTCGGTTTGCTCATGCCGAGTGACACTCTCCATCGCTTTGGCCACCGCCGCGCGAGCGGCCCTAAATTCCTTCCAAGCGGCGCGTTGCAACGCTCCATTGTCGATCAGCAGCAGGGCGCGGCTTTGAGATCGAACGATGCGCCCTTTGCGCCAAGCCGGAGAGGATTCGACGGACTTTCGTGGCATGAAGACGGGCACCATGCCCGAGACGGGACGGGTTGCAAATCCAGTCGCGCATCCGAGCGGGAAATCGGAGTTCGGGAGGGTCTCGCGACGGGGCGAAGAACGCGCCGATCGGAGGATTCCGAAGTGCAAGGCATCCGACCGGAATCGACCTTGTTTCTACCCTTCGCGACTTTGTTCTTCCCTCGCGAGACTTTGGTCGGAGAACGACGTTGTGGCCAAGGAAACGGCAATAAGCGTTCCGTCGATGCGATCGACTGTCCATTGCAGCGGCCAATTGTGTCCAGTGTCTTCGTCGGAGATCGCACCGAGGAGCAACTTCTTCAAAATGGGGGAGCAGCCGGGTGGACGCCGATTTCGGCGCAGATCGCGCGACTCGACGCTGCGAGCGACGTGCCGTTGGCGTATCCCTATTGTCACCAACGCAGGCTTTCCAAACGCAATCCCGCGCCGGCGTCACGAGCCGGTTTCCTCGGTCAGAGAAACTTGCAGTGAAAACAAATCCCGCCGTTATTGCCGCGCGAAGAGGCGACGATGACGTTCCCGTAGGTGTCGCCGCTGATACAACGGTCCAAGGCGGTGCAGGACCGGTCGTAGAGCCAGGCGCGGAGATTGTCGATTTGCACGCCGAGGTTTTTCAAAACGCCGAACAACTGACTGGCGACTTCCAGGGCGGCGGGCGCCGACCGATCGAGCGTTATCCAGCGCGGAACGAGAATATCCAAGAAGAGGCGTTCGGAGGAAGTGGAACTGGGAAACTTAAAAACCACCAAGTCGATTCGAGCGGAGCTGGAGGCGGGGGAAATTCGGACATTGTCGGGAAGCGCCCCGATAATTTGTTCGCGTGAGCTGATCTTCATGGGAGTTACGATACGCATTACTACGGCCCTGTTCCATCAGGGGGCGGCCGGATGTCCCATGGGGGAAAGAGCGAGTGAGCGGAGGCTAACGTGGGTAACCTGTGAATATGCCTTCTGGTTTGCGACCGGCCCTGTTTTAAGCGCCGCCAAAACAGTCGGTTCCGCGTGGGTGATTCGAGTTCGCAAATCGGAATGCGATGTGAACAACTCGCAGGCAGCACGTTTTCAGCCCTTAATGAAACGACCATCGTTCGGTTTTTCATTTCGTATTTACGTTTGAGTCCCGTTTTTCTCCCCGAAAACTTCGTATTTTCTCATGAGTCTTCCCAACGCATCGTTTCGTTCTTCGTCCACCATGCCTGTTCCTCGTCGCGATTTCCTCAAGGGTTCTGCCGCGCTGGTCGTCGGCTCCGCGCTTGCCGGCACACGCGGTCTTTCGGCTGCAGAACGCACGCGCTCGATCGGCGCGAACGATCGCATGCGGATCGGCATTATCGGCTGCGGCGAGCGGGGCCGCACCGCCCACATGGAGGACATCTACAAGCACGTTAAGTCCACTAATTTCGAGATCGTCGGATTGTGCGACCCGTGGCGGGTCGCCCGAGAAAAGGCGAACGCGATGGTCAAGGGCTGGTTCGGCCGCGAAGCCAGGACGTTCACCACCTACCGCGATCTTCTCGCGATGGAGGGACTCGATGCCGTGATGATTGCGTCGCCGGACTTCCATCACACCACTCATCTCGAAGCGGCGGCGAAGGCGGGCAAGCATATCTACGTCGAAAAACCTTTGGCGACGGAGATGGACAAGCTTGTGCGCGCCTACGACGCCGTGAAAAAAGCGGGCACCGTCGTTCAGGTCGGTACGCAGCTGCGTAGTCTTCCCTCGATTGTCGGAGCGCGCGAAGTCGTCAAGAGCGGCTTGATCGGCAATCTTTCCCGCGTGGAAGAGTGCCGTAACGACGAAAAGCCATACTGGTACAACTATCTTTCTCGGGTGTCGGAGGTGAGGGCCGAGGATCTCGATTGGAAAGAGTTCTTGGGCGATCGTCCCAAGCGCGCCTTCGATGCCCGCCAGTTCGCCGCGTGGTATGGCTACTACGAATTCTGCCAAGGCCCGATCCCGCAATGGGGCGCGCATTTCCTGGACATGGCTCACTACATCACGAGCGCCAGCATTCCGGAATCCTGCGTCTGCACCGGAGGTATTTTCACCTGGAAGGACGAAAACAAATTCACCGTTCCCGATTGTGTGCAGGCCAACTGGATCTATCCGGAGGGGTTCCTCCTCACCAGCTCCAACAATTTCGGCAACGGCTATGGCAATACCCGGAAATTCTTCGGCGACAAGGGAGTGCTCAAGGTCGATAACTGGAACGCTCCGACGTACAGCCCCGAAGGCGGCCCGAAGCGCGACGGCAAGATTCGCGGGCAGAACGCGGTCACACCGATCGATCGCCCGGACCATTTCCTCAACTGGCTCCAGTGTATGCGCACAGGCGAAACTCCGCACGCGTCGATCGATGCCGGTTTCCAACATGCCGTCGCCGTTTTGATGGCGACGCGTTCCTATGAGACCGGCCGGAAAATCCTCTACGACGTAAAGTCGCGGTCCTTGAAGTCTGCCTGAGGTCTTCGCACGCGCGCTCTTTCCGTCGCTTTCGGTGCACGGCCAGGCACGCGTTAGGCTCACTCTCCTTTCCCGGACGAGAGACTGCGCAATTTTTCCCATAAAGCCTGCTCCTCGGCGGTCACTTGGGAGGGAGTTCGCAGCACGATCGATACATAGAGATCGCCCTTCGATGCGTCATCCGTCGTCGGCAAACCGTGGCCGCGAATGCGCAGGGCTTGGCCCGATTGCGAGCCGGCGGGAATCTTGACTGCGATTCGTCCGGTGAGCGTGGGCACCGTTTCCGTCGAACCCAGCACCGCGTTCCAAGGAGCGAGCACAAGGTCGTAATGGAGGTCTGCGCCCTGCACCCGAAAATCCGGATCGGCCGCGAGACGAACGTGTAGCAGGAGGTCGCCGGTCGCGCCTCCTCCATGGCCCTCGCCGCCCTTGCCGCGAACCCGGATCGTCTGGCTGTCGCTCACGCCGGCAGGAATGCGCACCTTGAGGGTTTGCACCTGTACGTCGCCCGTGCGCGG
>Ga0335394_10011130_pt1 | contig 10133 bp, 6 predicted proteins | sample MAT03_FD_205741 | JGI IMG/M metagenome (GOLD analysis project Ga0335394, IMG submission 205741) | Freshwater microbial communities from Lake Fryxell liftoff mats and glacier meltwater in Antarctica - MAT-03 (spades assembly) (version 2) ...
GAGTTTCGCTACTACCATGTTGCCGCAAGGAGGCTTCTTTGTCACTCCGGCTTGCTCAATACAACAACCAACTTACGACCCAGACAATAACCGCGAGCGATGCCGGTCACACCCAAATGGAATCGACGAAGACCCAATGGAGCCTCAAACCTGGCTTATGCTAGCGGGGTCTGGGCACGAATCGTGGTGATTCAGCCCGCTACTCAAGGGGTTATACAATGAGCGTTCAAATTGGCGGCATGGAACATCAGGTGACAAGCGGGCCATTGGTGTCCCAAAAAGTGAAGCCATCGACTGATTTCGATGCACACTACAAGTGGCCTGTAGTTCTTCCTCATCCGGGCGGCCACACAGAGCCCGAAACGGAACACGAAAAGGAACTCCTGGACGATCTGCATTTTCGTCTTCGCTTTGCGAAGGACAGTGCGAAGCAATCCCAAAACAAACTGCCGATGCTTCGGGAAATCGAGTTTTTGCTCCAGAACGGCCGTTTCTATTCGCCTCGCCCGTTACCGAAAGACCTCAAACCTGGAAAGCGACACGGTTGTTATTCGGCCTCTCAACTGCACGCCGCCAATGCCGCCGAGGTGACGTACGTCGAAGGCTACGGCTTGCTTTCCATTGTTCATCCCCACGCCTGGTGTATTGACGCGGAAGGACAGGTGATCGATCGCACCTGGACCGGACAAAAAGGCAGGCCCATTGGCCAAGCCTATTTCGGAGTTCCGCTGGATCGAACGTACGTCGCGGAACTCCTGCTGGTACGCGGATTCGGCGACGCCTTCCTCATGCCGGCCGCGTTCGTCGGGTAAGAGAGCGTGTGTCTTGACAAGCTTGAGGAGCGGCTACTATCGGCCGCTCCGATTTCTTGCAATCCACACGAGTCTTTGACAGTGAAGCGTTTCGCGGACTATGCAGCAGACAGATCAAGGGGCACGGTAATGAACAATCGCTGGTTTGACGTGGACAAGGAAGGCTTGAGCAAGCTGATGGAGAACCACGGAAAAGGCCGACTGATTGCCGAGTTGCTTCAAAATGCTCTGGATGAGCAGGTAACTTCCGTGACCATCAAGTTGACTACCTTTCCCGGTAGGCCAATCGCGGAGTTGGTGGTTGAAGACGACTCCCCCGACGGGTTCAAGGACCTTGCTCACGCCTACACACTGTTCGCAGACAGCTACAAGAAGGACAACCCGGAGAAGCGAGGCCGGTTCAACCTGGGAGAAAAGCTCGTCCTTGCCCTGTGCCGGTCAGCCTCGATCAGCACCACCACCGGCACCGTCGTTTTCGACGAAGACGGCCACCGTCATCTGAAGCCAAGGAGCAAACGGGAACGGGGATCCGAGTTCCGTGCCATGCTCCGAATGAATCGGGCGGAATACGACGACGCCATCGCGTTTCTGAACACGGTCCTGATCCCAGTCGGCACGACCGTTCCCCTGAACGGGGAATCGCTTCATCCACGAGTACCGCTCCACTCGTTCGAGGTTAGCCTGGAGACCGAGGTCGCGGATGAAGAACGAGTGCTCCGCACCAGAACCAGGAAGACGCGGGTCGAACTCTTCGAGCCGAAGCTGGGTGAAACCGCTTGCATTTACGAATTGGGTCTGCCCGTCGTCGAGACGGGGGACAAATGGCACATCAACGTCGGCCAAAAAGTGCCGCTCAATCTTAACCGCGACAATGTTCGTCCCGCCTACCTTCAGCGACTACGCTCGATCGTGTTCAATGAGATGCACAGCCACCTGAACCATGAAGACGCGAACAGCACCTGGGTTCAGGAGGCAACGTCGCACGCGGATTGTTCGCCCGCCGGCATCGACAGTTTTCTAACTCTGCGATTCGGCGAGAACCGAGCTTCCTACGACCCCACCGACCCAGAAGCCGGAAAGCGAATTCAATCGACAGGTGGAACCATCGTTACCGGGAGCATGTTGAACAAGCAGCAATGGCAAAAGGCAAAAGAGGCAGACGCTATTCAACCAGCAGGCAAGGTCTGCCCAACTCCGAAGCCATACAGCGACAACGCCGACGCTCCCCGCGAAACGCTCGTTCCAGCCGATCAATGGACGGAAGGCATTCGCAACATCGTCGAATACGCCAAAGTCCTGGCGAGGGAGTTGATGGGCGTGGCACTGGTGGTCAGGGTGACGAAGACCCAGAACAGTTTCCTGGCCTGTTACGGCCGCGGCGAACTGACCTTCAACCTGGAGCATTTGAGCCACCGCTGGTTCGAGCAAGGCCCATCCGAGGAAGTGGACGAACTGCTGATCCACGAGTTCGGACACCAGTATTCCGGCGACCACCTCAGCGACAAGTACCATGAGGCCCTGTGCCGCCTGGGGGCCAAGCTGAAACGGTTGGCCATCGAAAGGCCAGAATTGTTCAGGCCTGTTCATTCGTGTTAATGCCGGAATAGTCAAGCGTGGTAATCAGTTCTTTTCGCCAGGCTCCAAAACACTCAGCTTGAACGCTAACTCACTGGCAGCCGAGGCCGGAAGCGGGATGCGACTGGAGAGCTTTTCGGTTGTACGAGTATCAACCTTGTAGTCTTCGCCCATCACGACGCTGAACCAGCGTTCGCGATCCATGACGACGCGATACATCTTCTCATCCTGCGTTTCCGCAATGAACGGAATGTAAATATGGATCGGCTGACCTGCTATTTCGGCCTTGGCTCCGATCCGATCGACGCGTCCTGTTCGCTGCTCCAGAGTACTGGGATTCCAGCACAGGTCATGATGGAGGACGTACCGACAATTCAAGTGCAGATCTACCCCTTCGGCCATGACGCTGCTGGCAACGAGGATTTCCGGATAGAACGGCGTGTTGAAGGTAAGCATGAGCCGCTGCCTGGTGTCCGACCGCGTCGTTCCGTTGACCAGCCTCACGTTCGGGACAAGGTATTCTGGTTGTGCCCCCTGAAGCTCATCATCGTCGTATTCGTTCGCGACATCGACGCCGAAATGAGTTCCAGTCTGAATCTTCCTCACGGCCTCGATGTAACGATGGCGATAATCCGGCCCACACCGCACCACAAGGAACTGCATGAACTGTCGAAGAATCTCCCGAAGAGTGAGTCCGGAAACATCAGGTGAATCCAACGCGATCCGCATCGCATCCTCGTCCAGCTTGTCTCTCTCCAGCGGAAAGAACCTAACCAAGAATGAAGGGGTCCGCACGTTTCGCCGGACGATTTCGACCAGTTCCTCAGAATACTGGGCCAGTTCCGGAAACTCGGCGAGAAGCTTCAATGCCTGAGCGTCGCATGCTCTGCGAATGGGGGAATCTTCGTCAAAGAATCGCTTCCCCATCAAGTCGAGCTGAGTCTCGACCTCATCCAGCGTGCATCCTAGCTTTTGAGCACCCAGGGAGCGTATCTCTGATCGAATCGCTTCGGAGATCCGCTGTCGCAGAATCCGACCAGTGGCAATGTAATGACAGAACACGACCGCCTTCTCGCCTCGTCGCCAGGCATCCACGACCCTCCGAACCGTAGCGTCCACTTTGGGATGTCCGGCCTCAGCCGTTCCGTCTCGGGGAATGAGCGATTCAAGGTGATCGAGATACCACTTGGCCGCGTCGTTGACTTCAACAGCCTGTGAAGCTTCGTCGTCCGTATCGACCTCTGCCTCAGTGTTTTCGCTCCCTTTCAGGCGATTTCGGCGAGTATGCAGGAATGCCTCAAAGCTTGAGGCCAATCCTTCGGCAAACACGGGCCGCGAGTCAGGTGCCTGGGATGTTGCACGAGCCGCTAAGAGAAACGGAAGGAGAGCGTCTCCAGAGACAGCGATTCCGGCCTGCTCGTTTTCTGCACAATCAGGATGGATCGACCTGCCAATGAACCGTCTCCGGCGAAGCGTTTCGGTTTCACCGCCAGGCAAGTACCGTGATTTCAAGTGACGGATGACCCAGCGACGGAGTTGTTTTTCGGCCAACCCCATACGATCCTTGGCCCGCTCGAAGCAATGAATGACATCGGCAGCAGAAGAAGTTAAGCCTTCAGCCTTTCGGGCTTCCGGCCACCATTGGTCAACGTGCTCGAACAGATTGGTTCCGATGGCGAGGTCTCCCGCCTTGAGGCGTCCCCAGGCGTGATCCAAGGTGACTGTCGCTTCCTGTGCAGAATCGAGCGTTTCCCGAAGGTCCTCTCGTTGCTTGGCAAACCCCTCCCGGCCACACTCCGGTGCGGACACACCGCTCCATGAGATGCCATCGAAGCGGTCGAGTACCGAACATAATTCTCCATGCCCCAGTTGGAACGGCGTGGCAGTGAGAAAGAGCATCCGTTCAAAAACGCCCGCCAGTGGCCCCCGTGAGATTTCGTCGGCGTCTCCTTGAGCGTCCTCCGAACGAAACAGGGAGGCCAATCGCGTATCAGCGTTCTTGAGATGGTGGGCCTCATCGAGAATCAACAATGGAAGTCGGAACCTGGTCTTGGTCAGACATTCCTTCCAGAGATCACGAACCTCCTCCTTGATCACACGCCGGGCATTGACGACGTATTCGTGGAAGTTCTTCGACATGCGAAGGGGGATCGCATGTAGGGCGTTGTAGACGGCATCGGTACTTAATTCTGGCAAGACCTTCCACACTGCCTCAGGAACCGGATCGTCCTCTTCCTCGATGACTCCCTGGATCGGCTTCAACCACTCGGATGGATGTGTCGAGAGCAACTTCGCCCAAAGTTCGCTATCACGGCTGTCGACCCATTTCATCTGGAGCAACTCGCCCATGACGCGGCACAATGCGTTGCGGAGGTGGTCCACCCCTTTCCGTCGGTGCAGGCTTTGCCAGATCAGGGCCAGCATGACCCATTGATCGTTCAGACCCTGGCTCATGGCACCATGCGTGAGAAAGATCACCGATTTGCGTCGGTCTGCTGGATCGTCCAGAAGCTTGAGGAACTGAACGGCACGATCCGCTTGCCCGCCGCGAATTCGCTCCCGCAGGTTGTCCGGGAGACACTTCTCGCAGAACAGGGAGAAGTCCGCAGGCCACTTGTCCTTCAATGATGATGGCACCATCACGACGATGGGTCGTTTACCACGATTCTCCAACGCCACCGACACCGCGACGGCTAGGGCCACGAACGTCTTGCCCATACCGACCTCATCAGCGAGGATTAAGCCAGGTTGCTTGCTCAGCCGTTTCAAGATGTCGCGAGCCGTACGCTCCTGGCGTGCAGCATCCTCTGCGGAAATACGGCCCTTCACGTGAAGCCGGATGTCGGCACAGTATGGATACATGGAGTTCATGTGGACACCGCCTTGAAGACGGACTCGACGTATTCACGAAGGTTTTCAGGTTCTTTGGGCGTTTTTTCGGGAATCAACGTCTTCAGTTCAGAGATCACGGCACGAATCTCAGTGATATGTTGCTTGGGCGGCACGCATCCTGGGGCCACAACCGGTTTGACGCGAGCGAGCTCCAACACCAATTCGGAAATAAGAAACGCCCTCTCCTCAGTGGACTGTGCTTCTCTAACCAAGGCCTTGGCCAAGGCCATCACTCCGACAGGACCATGCAGCCGCCATCGCAAGAACTCTAGGGTCGCCACGGGGCGTTTCAAGCGTTCTCGAAGAGCGGTGAGTGCCCACGAAATACGACGGGTCCGCTGCAACAGGAACTGACTTGTATCGACGCGTTTATGCGGATCCACTACTGGCTTATCACCCACCTTGGCCTTTTCCCGTTCGCGTCGGCGAAGGTAATCAGCCAGGACACGGTGCAGGGGACGGGCCGAACTCAAAATGTTGATCAACACATCGAGAGGAAGGTCCTTCAGCTCGTCCGGAGGTGGCAGGGCATTTCCATTGAGCACATTCACTGGCCACCATGCACTTCCACTACTCCCGGCCCAGCGAACCCAGAAGCCTGATGGTGGACGGACGGTTTCCCATTGCAACTCAATGGATAAAGGTCGCTCAAGGATTCCCCATTGTGCTTCGTCGAAGAAGTGCCGATCGTCGCCGTCGGTGATCAGCTCCCAACCCGGCGGTGGGCTGCCAGAGATCGAAAGGGCAACCGTGGCACGGTTCTTATCGTCGCAGTTGTAGACAGCATCGCCGAACGAATCGGGAAGCAGTACCTCATCGCCAACGGAATCCTCAGTCTCGCCCAGAAGAGGCTTCCATATCACATTGCCATCGAGGTCAACGCAATCACTTTCTGGGAAGGTCGCTTCGAGCTGCTTTCTTGCTTTTGCCTCACGGTTGGAATCAACGATGTAAACAAGATTGGCCTCCAGATTGGGAACTTTTCCGAGGCCCGTGCCGGCACTGGTGAAATTGCTCGACCCGATCTCGTACACGCTCCAACGCCCGTCTTCGAGCCAGATCCCTTTTGCGTGAAGGGGTCGTCCCTCTCCGAGCAGTACGCGGTATACCTCCGTGGTTACATTCGCACGTCCGATTGGCTGAGCATCCAGCAACGACTTCGGTGCGTAGAGGAAAAGGGCGTCCTCGCCGGGAACCTCTTCCGCAGCCACATAAAACTCAACAGTGGCTTCGCCCCGCTGCCGAATCAAGCCCCACAGTTCTTTCGCGGGAACATTGGGCACTTCGGGTCGATCAAAAAATGGGCTCAGCACGGACGCGGCGTCCGGTGGTGAGCCACCCGGCCACAGTGTCCTGAGGCTGTCGATGATGTTCGGGTAGCCTGGTCCGGAGAACATGGTCTGGACTCGCACGGCGTTGCGACGCACGTCATCGTCAGTCAGCCCCCAGGTCCGAGCTTCCTTGTGGGCTCGATCCAGCAGCAGATTCCACCGGTCAAGGGCCGGCGACTTGGTGCTCGCCAAGGTCGTACTGAAAAGAGCCGCATTCCGAAGAAAAGCAACGGTGTCGATGAGGCACGAGAGCGGCGAATCACCGCCCGCTCGAAAGTCGAGGACCCCGAAAACTTCTTGATTTCGCCGATAGCCATCATCCGTGAGATTTGCCGAGCCAATGATAATTCGCAGGAGTTTCGACCAAAAGAGCATGCTCACCTTTGCATGCTGCAAGCCTTGCGGCATTCTCGCAGAGAGCAAGTCCCAACGCAGGCTGCGGCTTCCTCGGCAATGATTCTGGTCCACCAAGGCCGCCGCACAGGTGACCTGAGCGAGCTTCTCTTCACGTTCGACGAGGTAGACCGGACCATCCTCGGTTGGGTCGCTTTCCAACTGAAGAAATCGAGCCAGGCACTCCTCCTCGAAAAAGACCGGCGAAAAAGTGAAGGTGGTGGCAAGACATCCAACGGGGCCGCCTGCGTCGTCAGGTGCGACCCAGGCATCCAACAGCTTTCCGTACCCCGGTTTTTCTTCGTGCCGTTTCTTTCCCATTTATTTCACTAGTCCCAGATCTCTCGCGAATGACCACAATGACGCAGTGCGGTAGGCATGTACGTAGGAATCGTTGTGGCGTCCTCCCGTCTCCCGGATGTAGCCAGTGCGGATCATGCACGAGCCATCGTCGAATCGGTCGAACCAAGGTGCTTTTCCTGCCGGCGGTTTCGAGTGTTGCACGCGACAATGATGCTCCAGGAGCTTTTCGAGCCAATCCGAAACCGAAACTCGTTCCGCGAGGCTGCTGTAGCTCTCCTGGAATCGCACTGCTTCACCGAATGGTGCTAGACGTTCAGCCACGTCGATAAAGATGTCGGGTACGCCCTTGGCCGCACGCTTCACGCCCTGCAAACCCGCCAATTCGCTTGGCTTGATTCGCTGCTGATGCTGCGACAGCCTAAGGAAAACGTCATCGAAAGCATCCTGAAGGAAGCGAGAGAATCTCTCGTAGGCGTCGATCGCGTGAAGGACCACCTTCAGTTCAGCACTGGCCACATCGAGGAGAGCCGTGTGAAATCGCCGCTCCGAGGGCCAATCCTGCGACGCTTCTTCCGCCCACAACTGTCGGCCCTCTGGACTGATCAGCAGTCCGAGCACTTCTTTGCGGAATCCGGATGTTGGATTCAATAGGGCTTGCCTGATGACCCGAGATTCTTGCTTTCCTGCCTCGTAGATCCCCAGGCGGTCGCTGAAGAACTGCCATCCGTTCCATCCACCCTTCCTCGCCACACCGCCGTTCTCCAGGCCATCCTGGATCGCGTCGATGAGCCGTCGCCGCACCGCTTTACCAGGACCGTCCCCGCTACCGCAAAAGCCATCCAGGCCTTGCTCTTTTTCCCATGAAGTCACAAGAGCGAATCCAGTCTCACCGAGTCGATCGGCTCGTTCGACTTCGATATCACGGGCCAGTGCACGGTAAACGCCGTGAAATCCGAAAACGGTCGGCGTCTTGAGATAGCGTTTTGCTGAAAGGGGCACACCATCCTTGATTGACCCAGCAGCCTTGTCCTGCCCCGGCAATCCGCGTAGCAACTTTCGCTCGTCGGTAGTCCGAACCATTCCCTCGACGAGATACCATTCAAAAACCTGCCACGGCTCGCTGATCCCATCGGCAGCGATCATTTCGTCAGAAAACTCGGCACAAAGCGAGAGTGACACAGCAATGCTGGTCAAGAACCGGGGATGCTGCTGTCGCTCCCGAACCCCCGGAATCATCCGCACGGCCAATGCGTCAGCAATCGCGTAGATGCCCAGCGGGTCAATCGACCCCTCGGCGGAAACCCTTGGGTCGGCTTCGCTCAGCAACGGCATCAACATGTGGTCATTCCTTCTATTCCAGTCGTCGTTCCACGAGTTATCCTACGGACAACAAAATTCAGCCAGTGATCGGTAGCCACTTCGCCAAGCGACGGCTTTACCTATGCCATGCAAAGAGCCGTCCTCTTAAGGGCATCCGTCACCACTCTTTTGGTGTCAGAGCCGAAATCCTGAGCAAGCATCCATTTCAGGTAGTCCGGGCTTTCCCGAGCGACTGCATCGAGCGGCTGACCTCGATACTTCCCGAAACGAAAACGGATTTCGCCCTCAATACGGGTGAACCTCTCGCCGAGATCGACGGCACCTGGATCCGTGAACTGATCGTGCAGGTCGCTCACTAAACGAGGGAGATCTTCGTATCGATCGAGCATCGCCGCCAGGACTTTCGCAGTAGCCTCTACGTCGGACTCGGCAGCATGTCCGTTTTCGTGTACGTGGCCCAGGTAAAACTGAACGGCCGCTGCAAGATCACGTCTCTCGTAATGATAAAAGATCTGCATCGGGTCGATTATCGAACGCCCCTCCAGATCGAGCGTGAAGCCTGCTCGCTCGAATTCGGCGTACAGCATCCGCAAGTCAAAACGCTTCAGGTTGTAACCGCACAAGTCGCAATCATCAAGAAACCTGAGAAGATTCGGGGCAATGTCGCAGAAACTCGCTTCGTCGGTGACGTCGGCGTCGCTGATTCCGTGAACTTCTGTTGCCTCGGCCGGTATCAGAATACCAGGATTCACCCGTCGGGTTCGCAGCACTCGCTTATCCGGTGGGGAAAAACGCAACACGCTGATCTCGACAATGCGATCCTTCTGCGGATTGACGCCGGTCGTTTCAAGATCCAGTAGTGCCAACGGACGTTCGAGCTTCAGGTGATGGAACATGTGCAGTCTCTGTAAGTGTTGCTGCTTTCGCTTAACCGTTCCCGGTGCATCGAAGCCGCTTGGACTTCCTGGCGTCCCTCACTGAACTCGCCGGCACGTCATCAACCGACCCATTCGTAGCGAACGCTCACGCGGTTCGCAGATCGGCAAGGGCCGTAACGTGCCCCTGGATGTCGATCAGTCTTGCGTCGATCTTTTTCTTGAGGCCGCCGGCCTTGGTAACGATCTTTTCGCAGTGGTTCTGTGCGGCGGACGCACATTTCACGATCTCATCGAGAATGCCGACATCGCGGCACAGGGCGTCAATTGCCGCCTGCATCTCGGTGATGTCGGCCGTGGCTTCTTCAGAGACCTTGCGGTCCTGAACCGCGATCATCCGGGCCACTGAAATCGCCGCCTTGAGGAGAATGTCGCTTTGCGGATCCGCGGCATCCCAGACCACGACCACATCCTTGTCCCACCGGCTCAGGGGGTAGCCGTGCATTCTCTGCGCATGGCGAAGCACCCCGAGAGACTCGGTTTGCGCATGTGGGCTTTTTGAAGTGGGCGTTCGCCACGGCGAGGGGCGGCGAGTGGAGTTAGCCATCCGGCGCGGGGAGGACTTGATCGAG
>Ga0335394_10011132_pt1 | contig 10131 bp, 8 predicted proteins | sample MAT03_FD_205741 | JGI IMG/M metagenome (GOLD analysis project Ga0335394, IMG submission 205741) | Freshwater microbial communities from Lake Fryxell liftoff mats and glacier meltwater in Antarctica - MAT-03 (spades assembly) (version 2) ...
TTTTGTCTTGCTGTTGAGTCAGGAATACCCTTAATCTAGCGCCCATATATTGAGTTACCTCAGTAGATGTATTCTCTGTGTTTACTTATTTTAACATAGTTCGGTTTTTTCGCGCCGACTTACTTAAATTGTCATAATGAAGAAGCTCAATTTAAAATTAAAGACGCAGGCATTGGCATTCCTATAGAAGACCAAGAACAACTGTTTGAATCGTATTACCGAGCCCAAAATGTAGGAAAAATACCCGGTACAGGACTGGGTTTATCCATAGTCAAGCAGTGTGTAGACTTGCACGGAGGTCAAATCGAATTTTCCAGCGAGACAGGGTTAGGTACTACCTTTATAGTTACAATTCCATTTTACAAACAGAAATAATACAATTTTCGATTTTCGATTTGACAATTGGGAATTACCCCGCCTAAAAATGGGTACAAGCCCCCGACGCGAGCGTCAGGCTCGATCTCAAAATTTTATACTCCTGTTCAAGCTGCCCGATTCAATGCTGCAAGTAAATCTAAAATCGACTCCTGACGAATGACTAATGACTAATGACTAATGACTAATGACTCCTGACTAATGACTAATGACTAATGACTAATGACTAATGACGATCAGGAACAGAGGGCGCATTCACTACTAAGAATCCAACATGAAAACCCTGTTAAAAAAACTGTTGGTTCCCCACCACTTGGAGTACCTAGCACTGGATCAAGACTTTTTAATCAAAGAGACATCTCTCCAAGTGCAGCGCTTTGCTGACTGTCCCGATGAAGTAGTTGCCGGCAACGATGTCCGTATTCCATTTCCCGAATTGGTGGGAACTGAAGAAATTTTAATCGATATTTTTGAAGGGCGGTTGCCAAATTTTGAATTTAAAGCGATAACTCGGGTATTAGAAAATGGCTCGCGGCTTTATTTTGATATGTATATCGTCGAGTTTAGCAATGACGATAATTGTCACAGATTAATTGTATTTTTTGAAGACGTAACCGACAGGATGGGTTTGGAACAAACTCTAGTCCAAGCTACCAATGAAATGAATATTTTATTGAGTACCTTAGCCGCTACTAATAATTATGTTGAAAAAATCATTACTTCAATTGCTGAAGTTTTGTTGGTGACAACGGCATCGGGAAAAATTAAAAAAATTAATCAAGCGACTCAAGATTTGTTCGGTTACAGCGAATCAGAATTAGTAGGACAGCAAATAAACGCTCTTGCTGCTGATGGTGAATCTTTGCAAGCAGTCAGCCAACAGCCGCCTCAATCCTCTCAAACCAATGTCGAAGTAGTTTGCACGGCAAAAACCGGAGAAAAGTTCACAGTTGCTTTTTCCTGTACGGCAATTCCGAGTGAAATTCAAGGGATTTCTCAAACAAGGGCCGCCCTCCAAGATTTCGTGTACATCGGCCGCGACGTTACAGATAGAGAGCGAGCCCGCAAGCGAAAACTAGCTCAGTACGTCACCACTCGTATCCTGTCTACATCCGAAACAATCAACAAAGCTCTAACAGCAATTCTCCCCGTAATTTGCGACAGCTTGGGATGGGATACTGCCGAACTTTGGATGCCGGAAGCTGGGGAAAAACTGCTGTCAGGAAGTAAGAGAATAACTGCGGTTTCTGACCCCAATTTGCTCAGGTGTGTGATCAGTTGGAGGAAACGCTCGGTTTCTATCCCTAAATTTTCCGAATTTGGCGAACAAATGACCTGTGGATTCGGGGAAGGATTGCCCGGTATTGTTTGGGCTAGCGGTTCCCCTCAGTGGATTGCAGATGTCACAAAAAGTGACAGTTTTCTGCGCCGAGAAATCGCCGCAGAAGAAGGACTGCACGGAGCTTTTGCCTTCCCAATTTTGGGCGACTACGAACGGGAAAATTCTGAAAAGTCGGTGTTGGGGGTGATGACTTTTTTGAGCTGTGAAGTGCGGAGTTTTGATGAAGAATTGCTCCAAATAATGGGAACAATCGGCAGTCAACTCGGTCAATTTATCAAGCGCAAGCAAGCTGAAATAGCTTTGCGGGAAAGCGAAGAACAACTGCGAGATTTATTTGAAAATGCTACTGATTTAATTCAAAGTATTGGAGCAGACGGTCATTTTTTGTATGTAAATCGGGCTTGGCGGGAAACTCTGGGCTACAGCGAAGCAGAAATTGCTCAAATCAGTGTTTTTGATATTATTCATCCCAACAGTTCCCCTGAATTTATCGATATTTTATATCAAGCTATCCGTAAAAATGACTTCAATGAAGATACATTTTATCCCGATTCTATCGAGGTAATATTTATTACGAAATCTTCCGAATCAATTTTGCTGGAAGGCAGCATAAGCTGTAAATTTTCGGAAGGTTCGTTAGTAGCGATTCGCGCTATTTTGCGAGATATTACTGATCGTAAAATGGCAGAAGATGCTCTAGCACAATCGGTGTCTTTGCTGCAAGCAACGTTTGATTCTACTGCTGACGGTATTTTGGCTATTGACAGGAACGGAAAAATAGTCACTTTCAATCGAGAATTTGTGGAAATGTGGGGGATACCTAATGAAGTGATGGCGCTGCGAGACGATGCCACAACGATCGCCTTTGTGCAGAACCAACTCAAAGACCCGCAAGCATTCCAAGAGAGAATAGAATCGCTTTACGAGCAGCCCGAAGCCGAAAGTTTCGACTTGTTGGAATTTCAAGACGGCAGATTTTTTGAACGCTATTCGGAACCGCAGCGGCTGGGAGATAAAATTATCGGCAGAGTCTGGAGTTACCACGATATTACGGAACGCAAGCAAGCGGAAGATGCCCTGCGGGAAGAACAAGTAAAATCAGAAAAGCTGCTGTTAAATATCTTGCCCAAGGCAATAGCAGAACGCCTCAAACAAAACGAAACTACTATTGCCGAATATTTTCCGGAAGTGACTGTTTTGTTTGCAGACATTGTGGGGTTTACAGCTTTGTCTGCTGTCATGAATCCGATCGACCTCGTGGAACTCCTGAATCAGATTTTTTCAGGATTCGACCTGTTGTGTGAACGGCATGGCTTAGAGAAAATCAAGACTATCGGCGACGCATACATGGCGGTAGGAGGGCTGCCAAGTCCCCGCGCCGATCATGCTGAGGCGATCGCCCAAATGGCCTTAGATATGCAAACAGAGATAGCTCGGTTTAATGCTAACAATAATAAATATTTTAGCATCCGCATCGGGATTCATAGCGGCGCGGTCGTTGCGGGAGTAATTGGGCTCAAAAAGTTTATTTACGATTTGTGGGGCGATACGGTAAATATTGCTTCCCGGATGGAATCTCACGGTTTGCCTTGGCGGATTCAAGTCAGCGAAACTACTTATAAGTTATTGGAACACAGATATTTGATTCAGGAGCGGGGAACTATTCAAGTTAAAGGCAAAGGGGGAATGAAAACTTATTTGTTGGTTGGCAAAAAAATAAGGTAGTTGTTAGTTATCAGTTGTGGGTGGTGAGTTGTTAGTTGTTAAGGGTGCATCTCATTTAGGCAAATATATTGGTAGGGGCTCTCGCATTCCGGCAGTAAATCTCTGGTTCTCACTAATAAATCGTCTGCCGGAATGCGAGAGCCCTTGCACTCGCCCTGATGCACCCGTTGTTAAGCTGTCGCGCATTTAAATTGTATATTTAGAGCGGGCGGGACGCCCACCCCACAAGAGTTTGATTGTTTTTTAACACCCAATTTAAGTGCAGAACAGCTTAAGCATTTAAATATACAATTAAATGTGTGACAGCTTATTACTTAGTAATGAGCTAAAATTGTAAAAAAATATTCAGACTTGATCTCAATGAATTTATTTGTTTCATCGCCCTTAATTCTCCTCGCACTAACCACAGTAGGCATCGCCTTATATCTGCTGACACCTCGCAGTTATGAATCCTCTAACTCCGTAGCCAACTCCTACGACGAATGGACTGAAGACGGTATTTTGGAGTTTTACTGGGGTGAACATATCCACTTAGGTCATTATGGTTCGCCACCGCAAAGAAAAGATTTTCTCCTTGCTAAATCTGACTTCGTACATGAAATGGTCAGTTGGGGTGGTTTGGATAAATTGCCCGCTGGTACCACTGTCTTAGATGTTGGCTGTGGAATTGGCGGTAGCAGCCGCATTTTGGCACGAGATTACGGCTTTGCAGTCACGGCTATTACCATCAGTCCCCAACAAGTCGATCGCGCCAAGCAGTTAACTTCTGGGGAACTTGATTTGCAGTTTTTGGTGGATGATGCGATGGCACTTTCTTTCCCTGATGGTAGTTTTGATGTGGTTTGGTCGATCGAAGCTGGCCCCCATATGCCAGACAAAGCCGTTTTTGCCCGCGAGTTGATGAGAGTGCTCAAGCCCGGTGGTATCCTAGTTTTGGCTGACTGGAATCAAAGGGACGATCGGCAAAAACCGCTAAATTTCTGGGAAAAACCAGTCATGCAGCAACTACTGGATCAATGGTCACATCCGGCGTTCTCAAGCATCGAAGGCTTTTCCGAACTTTTGGAAGCAACCGAATTCGTCGAAGGAAAAGTAGTAACAGCAGATTGGACAGAACAAACAATTCCTTCTTGGTTAGATTCTATCTGGCAAGGAATCGCTAGACCAGCAGGATTAGTACGTTTTGGCTTATCTGGTTTCATTAAATCTCTACGAGAAGTACCAACTCTTTTGTTAATGCGCCTAGCATTCGGTGCCGGTCTTTGCCGATTCGGGATGTTCCGCGCTGTACGGGCTAATTCGTCGCAGCAATTAGCAGAAACAGTCACAACCAAAGCTGCTCAAGTCTGATAGGCTTACTTCAAAGCCCACAAAAACAATACAGCGGTTCCAAACCGCTGTAAAAACATGATTTATCATAAATAATGACTACCAACACCAACACCCAAGAGCAGTTTATCTCCATTCTCACAGCCAGTATAGAAAGCCAAGAATTTGTTAGATTGACTTTAGGAAAATATCGAGGCAAAGAAGAATTTTTAAATAAAATTGTTGTTAAACTTATCAAAATCAAATCCGGCATCAGATTATCTTTGACATACTGCTATAAAACTAAAGAAATAGGAAAAAATTACTCAACACAGGAAGGTATCGATCTAATCAACACCTTGATTGGTAAAGATTTTATGAGTAGCAGATTATTCACTATAAAACAAGATGTTCAACTTGAATATGGCAATCATCAGAAGCTAAAACTCTCCTTTATTAAGCCTACTTTCCCTAATTCTACCACCACAATTCCGCAGGAACACGATCGCAAAAAGAAACGCTTGATTGAATCCGAAAATAATCCCTATCTTACAGCATTAGGCATTACAAATAAGGAGGGTAACATCGTAAAAACGATGGAAGATAAATTTAGGCAGATTAATAAGTTTATTGAAATTGTGGATAGCTTACTTGAATCATCAGGATTAGCAGCAATAAATCAGTTATCTGTCGTTGACATGGGTTCGGGTAAGGGATACTTGACCTTTGCAATATATGATTTTTTGAACAATATTCTCAATAAACAAGCATCAGTTACTGGGATAGAAAGCAGGACAGATTTAGTAGCTTTTTGTAATTCTGTTACGGAATCAGTTAATTTTGGAAATTTACATTTCGAGCACGGAAATATCAAGAGTTACAGCGCCAAAAAAACAGATGTGACCATAGCACTTCATGCGTGCGATACTGCAACAGATGATGCAATTTATCAAGGAATAAAGTCTGATTCTGCTTTAATTATCCTAGCACCATGCTGCCACAAGCAAGTTAGGAAAGAAATTCATCCCAGTACGACTGTAAAGGATTTGCTGAAGTTTGGAATTTTGCTGGAGAGACAATCAGAAATAGTGACTGATGGATTAAGAGCACTCCTACTTGAATTATCTGGCTATGAAGCTAAGGTTTTTGAGTTTATATCTTCTGAGCATACAAGTAAAAATATCATGATTGTCGGAATTAAAACTAATCGGAATATAGATAAAGATCGTATTGTTTCACAAATCAAAGAAATCAAGAGTCTTTATGGCATAAAGTTTCATTACTTGGAAACTTTACTATTTCCCAATCAGTTGTTTTCCCCTGATTTAGCTGATCTGATTAAGGCTTAGCAAACTCGGACACGGCAGTGCCCATAGGTGTCAACTTAAGCTGTGAGCCCGCCAAGTCTTTCGTCTGCCCGTTAGTCCAACCGGGGTTGAAACCCCTGTCTAATAGCTAAAGTCCTCTCAAAGAGGACTCAAGAACTCATTAGTCCTCTTTGAGAGGACTTGCGCTTTGAGGCAGGGGTTTCAACCCTTGCCGGACTATGGGTTGTACCTTAAGTTGACACCTATGGGCAGTGCCGTTTCCCTACCCAAAAACAATCTATCGCGCGATAGTTACATCTATCGCGCGATTAATTGTAGTAAACAGTTAACTGTCAACTGTCAACTGTCAACTGTCAACTGTTAACTGACGGTGCAACCGGAAATGATATTACTACTTGACAGATGCCTTTGCGCCCACAGCTTCAAGCTGCTTCTTCATTTCTTCAGCAGCATCCTTACCAAGAGCTTCTTTAACTGCTTTTGGTGCGGCTTCTACCAAGTCTTTGGCTTCTTTCAAGCCCAAACCGGTAATCGCGCGGACTTCCTTCAGAATGGCGATTTTCTTGTCAGCAGGAACTTCTTCCAACATGACAGTAAACTCGGTTTGTACTTCTACTTCTTCAGCAGGAGCAGCACCGCCGCCCATCATCATCATGCCGCCTACAGGAGCAGCAGCGCTAACGCCAAAAGCTTCTTCAATTTGCTTGACCAATTCAGAGGCTTCGAGCAAAGTCAAAGACTTAAGTTTATCCAAGATTTCATCAGTTGCAGTAGACATTTTTTGAACTCCTAATTCGATTCTAGATTTTGGATTTTGGATTTTGGATTGCTCCTTCATCATTAGTTTCTCGTCTCCAGTCTTCAGTCTGTCGCTCAACACTAATGACTGATGACTGATGATTAATGACTAATGACTAAGCAGATGCGTTTTCTGCTTCTGCTTCAGGTTGTGCTTGTGCTTCTGCTTCAGGTTCTGCTTGTGCTTCTGCTGCTACTTCTGCTGAATCGCCGTCTTTTTCAGCATAAGCTTTGAGACCACGCGCGATCGAAGTAGGAACTTGATTGATACCCACAGCCAGCTTGGTAGCGACACCGTTGAGTGCACCAGCAATTTGAGCCATGAGTTGTTCTTTCGACGGCAGATCGGCTAATGCCTTGACATCAGCTTGTTTCAGCACCCGTCCTTCCATCACACCGCCGCGAAGTTCACTCTTCTTGGAAGTTTTTTGGAATTCTTGGTAAGCTTTAATCGCGCCGCCAATATCTTCTTGCACGAACAGAAACGCTGACGTACCGGTCAGTAATTCCTGTATTGGCTGCCATGTTTCATTGCCTTCAACAGCAATGCGCATTAACGTGTTTTTTGCCACTTGGCAAGTGCTGCCTTTGGGACGCAAACGTCGCCGCAAATCTGTGATTTCAGCAACAGTTAAGCCCGTGTAGTCGATCGCGATTACCAATTGAGATTCGCTCAAGGTTTGCTTGAGACCTGCAATAATCTCATTTTTTACTGCTAAACTTTTGCCCATACTTATTTCACCTCCTTTTAGGATCGAAAATTGCCCGTCAAAAACCCCGACCATCGAGCCGGGGCAGAGAATTAAAAGTTAAGAAGTCAGAGTTAAAAATAGAAAATTTCTAATCTTTGAGTCTTGAGTTTTTATTTCTTCAGCCTCGGCAGGAAATTAAGCGATCGGCACCTGCGGTCTTCAGCTTATTGATTTTTGATTAGGCTATCACCAGAAGGTAGACATTAGCAAGGATCTGGCGTAATTCTTGCGAGAGATTTACACAGACAGCCGAAGCAGTCTTTTACCTTCTGCCGAATGCTTAATTCTTTCTAGGCAGCATCAAGTTTCAGATCCCGGAGGACACTGATATCGACTTCGATCGACGGGCCCATTGTTGCGGATACATACAAACTGCGCCAGTAGCGACCTTTCGCACCAGAAGGACGATTGCGATCGACTGTTTCTTGCAAAGCTTGAAGGTTGACCAGCAAATCTTCCGCTGAGAAAGCGGCCTTGCCAAACATAACATGAACGATGCCAGTTTTATCGGCACGGAATTCCATCTTACCACCTTTGAACTCGTTGATCGCCTGAGCTACGTCAGCCGTCACCGTGCCACCTTTGGGAGAAGGCATCAAACCGCGAGGACCAAGTAACCGGCCCAATTTTGCCACCAATGGCATCACGTCTGGGGTAGCAATCAGGCAATCAAAATCCATCATGCCTTTTTGAATTTGCTCGATCAGTTCTTCAGAACCAGCAATATCCGCACCGGCATTTAGGGCTTCTTTAACTTTTTCGCCCTTAGCAATCACCGCAATTCTGACTACTTGACCAGTTCCTTTTGGCAACGACACAGTTGTCCGCAACTGTTGGTCAGTATATTTTGGGTCAATTCCTAAACGGATGTGAGCTTCAGCCGACTCTGCAAACTTGGCTGTAGCTGTTTCTTTCAAAAGTTGGAGAGCTTCCAAAGGTAGGTAAGGTCTTTCTTCAACTTTTTTGAGAAGTTCTTGGAGTCTTCGGGATACTTTCTTTGCCATTTTGATTTTTTGGGGTATGTCGATTTTAGATTTTAGATTTTAGATTTTGGATTGAACTTGTCAGCCAATCTGATATCTAAAATGTGTTCGATTCCTAGCGAAGCTTTGCTTCTCCCCCTGAATCGATCGATTTTGGATTTTGGATTGAAGAATTGAAAATCAGGAATTTTGGATTAGCAATTGGGAACTTGGACTAGAAGTTAAGAATTGGGAATGAGAAAAAACTTTTCTCTCTTCCTTCCTCCTTCTTCCTTCTTCCTTCTTCCTTCTTCCTTCTTCCTTCTTCCTTCTTCCTTCTTCCTTTAATCTGCGATCGCCACGCCCATGTTTTTAGCTGTTCCCGCCACAATTTTCATAGCAGCGTCAACATCATTAGCGTTAAGGTCAGGCATTTTGGTTTGAGCGATTTCTCGCAACTGAGCCTGAGTAATCGACCCTACTTGCTTGCGATTTGGTTCTCCCGAACCCTTATCAATGCCAGCAGCTTTTTGAATCAAAACCGACGCCGGCGGGGTTTTGAGAATAAATGTGAAACTGCGGTCTTCAAAAACCGAAATTTCTACTGGAACGACTAAACCCGCTTGGTCTGCGGTTCTAGCATTGTACTCCTTGCAAAACATCATGATATTGACGCCGTGCTGACCCAATGCTGGGCCAATCGGAGGAGCTGGGTTGGCTTTTCCCGCTGTAATCGCCAACTTAATTACTGCAACAACTTTCTTTGCCATTAGTTAGTTCTGTTTCTGAACTTGATTGAACTCCAATTCTACAGGCGTATCGCGCCCAAAAATCGAGAGTAAAACTTTGAGTTTGTTCCGTTCCGGGCTAACTTCAATCACATCACCTTCAAAATCCTTAAACGGCCCGGAAAGTACCACAACGTGGTCTCCTATCGCCATCGATACTTTGACAACTGGTTCTGATTCCTGAGCGTTTCTGAAGATCCGTTCTACTTCTGAGTGACTCAGAGGTAGCGGTTTGACGTGACCCCTGCCGCGCCCGTAGCGGCGTTTCTGCTCTGCCCCGACAAAATTAATTACATTCGGGGTATTCTTGATCACCTGCCACGTATCCTCGTCCATAAACATACGGATGAGTACGTAGCCGGGAAAGATTTTTTCATCTGACTGGCGCCTGGAACCGTCTTTACCGACTTTGATCGCTGGAGTTTGCGGAATTTCGACTTGAACGATGCGATCGGCAACATCCAAAGTTTGAATCCGCTGTTGCAAATTTGCCTTCACCCGCTTTTCGCAGCCAGAGGCAACTTGAACAGCATACCAGCGAGCGTCAATTTCCGGCACATCTGATGATGCTGCCTGTCCAGTCGCTTCTGTGGAATACTCAGATTCTTCTGATGCAAAAGTCATGCCCCAAACACCTTTGCTGCGCCCCAGTTAAAGAAGTTATCCACCAAATAGATCAGGCTTGCTGAGAGGATTACCATCAAAAGCACGGCCAAAGACTCGCTAATTAGCTGCTGGCGACTTGGCCAAACC
>Ga0335394_10011135_pt1 | contig 10131 bp, 7 predicted proteins | sample MAT03_FD_205741 | JGI IMG/M metagenome (GOLD analysis project Ga0335394, IMG submission 205741) | Freshwater microbial communities from Lake Fryxell liftoff mats and glacier meltwater in Antarctica - MAT-03 (spades assembly) (version 2) ...
GTCAAAAGTCAAAAGTCAAAAGTCAAAAGTCAAAAGTCATAGATCATTAATCATACATCATTAGTCATACATCACAAATCATACATCACAAATCATACATCATACATCAAATCATACATCTAATCATACATCAAAAATCATACATCACAAATCATACATCAAATCATACATCTAATCATACATCAAAAATCATACATCACAAATCATAAATCAAAAATCATACATCACAAATCATACATCACAAATCATACATCAAAATCATACATCACAAATCGTACATCACAAATCATACATCAAAAATCACACATCACAAATCATACATCAAAAATCACACATCAAAAATCACACATCACAAATCATACATCAAAAATCACACATCAAAAATCACACATCAAATCATACATCATAAATCAAATCATACATCATAAATCTTTCCCTATGACAGAAAGACTCCTTCAATACATCTGGCAGTTTCAATATTTCAACAACCGAAACCTTCAAACTACGCAAGGCGAATCTTTACAAATTTTATACAACGGTACTTATAATACCAACCAGGGGCCTGATTTTTTAAATGCAAAAATTAAGGCAGGCAATACCACCTGGGCAGGTAATATTGAGGTTCATATCAACGCTTCAGACTGGCAGGCTCACCATCACAATAATGATAAAAATTACAGCAATGTTATTTTGCATGTGGTTTGGAATGATGATGCCCCTGAATTACTTCCTTTTCCAACGCTGGAACTGCAACAGCTTGTTTCGTCAGTTTTATTAAGCCGCTACGAAGAGCTGATGCAGAGCGCTCAATTTATTCCCTGCCAGGAGCATATTCAATCTGTTTCTTCGCTGGCTTTTACAGCATGGAAAGAACGGCTACTGGTAGAACGGCTGCAGCAAAGAGCGCTGTACATTGAGAAATTATTGCACAAAAACAAACAGCACTGGGAAGAAACTTTTTGGTGGATGATTGCACGCAATTTTGGAATGAAGATCAACAGCGATGCATTTGAAAAAATTGCTTTTTCCATTCCGCTTAATATTCTTTCCAAACATAAAAACCAAATTCATCAGTTGGAGGCCTTACTGATGGGGCAGGCTGCTTTACTGGATAAAAATTTTGAAGATGATTATCCCAATTTGCTGAGAAGGGAATATAGTTTTCTACAGAAAAAATATGTACTGCAAAAGGCACATGCACCTTTATATTTTTTAAGAATGAGACCTGCCAATTTTCCTACAATAAGGTTGGCGCAACTGGCAATGCTGGTACATCAGAGCCATCATCTGTTTTCTTTCATTAAAGAATCAGTTGATATTAAACAGGTGCAGGACCTGTTAAATGTAACCGCCAATGACTACTGGCATTATCATTATACATTTGATGAAGAAACTGTTTTTAAAAAGAAAACACTGGGTGAGCAAATGATTAAAAACATACTCATTAATACAGTGATTCCGGTATTATATGCTTATGGATATCTAAATAAAAACGAAACGTATATTTCTAAGGCATTGCTTTGGCTGGAGCAACTGGCCTCAGAAAAAAATGCTATCACTAGAGGATTTGAACAAATGGGTATCCAAAATAAAACTTCCTTCGATTCTCAAGCCCTTATCCAGTTAAAGAATGAATACTGTAATTACAAACAATGCCTGCAATGTGCAGTAGGGAACCAGGTGTTGAGGATGAAAGATGGGCAAAGGTGAAGGGAAAAAGGTGAAGGGAAAAAGGTGAAAGCCCGCCAGTCTGAACGCAGTTCGGAAGGGGTGAAACCTTTGAGGCTATATATGAAACTTCAAAGTTGAAAAACGTTAAACCTTTAAACGTTGAACTCATAACCCCCACACATATTCAGTCACTACTTCCAGGTCGGGATGAAGGCTTTTCATTACAGGGCAATTATCGCCAATTTTTTGTAAAATCATCCTGTCTTTTTCATTAACGTTGTGTGCAGGAAGATGAAGGGTTATTTCAATTTTTCCAATGCGCCGGGGATCGCTCAGCATATGTTTGGTTACATCCAGTCTTGTGCCACTTATATCTATCTCCATATCATTACATCTTAAACCCATGGTAGTAATCATACAGGTGGCTAAGGCTACACAAACAGTATCTGTAGGGCTGAACCTTTCCCCTTTTCCACGGTTATCTGTAGGGGCATCGGTTTCTATAATGGTACCACTTTGCAGGTGAGTACATTCACATCTCAGGTCGCCTTTATAAATGATAGAAGCTGTCATATATTAATATTTTAAACGTTATTTGTTAATTGCAGCGCTTATACATTAAATTGAATCCAACATAAAGCAATACATCTTATTTTTACATAAATTTACTTAAGTAAAAAGTATACATGAAGAAATTATTTTTAATACTCATTGTCAGCATTTTTGTAATCCCGGTTTTTGCCCAGCAGGAAACACCTAAAAGGAAATCAAAAAAAGAAGCAAGAAACGAACGGATTTCTGCTATGTCCAAGCTGGAAGAAGAAGGACTGATTACGTATAAAAAACATACCGCTTTTGGCGGAAAACTAACTTCGGATGGGTATGGTGCATTCATTGAAATGGGGCGTGCAAGATCTGTAAGAAAAGCATTGTTGTTTCAACTGGAAATTACAGAACGCAAACACCCGAAGGAAGAAAAGCAGCAAATTAATTTTTCTACCACTCCAATCATCTATGGTAAAATAAATTTCTTTTACCCGGTAAAATTGGGGGTACAATATCAATATCTGTTAGGCAACAAAGGCAATAAAAACGGGGTAAGTATTACCGGTAATCTTGGAGGAGGCTTGTTAATGGGCTTGTTGAGACCTTACAAAGTGGATGTATTGGTACAGGGGGAAAGAAAATTTGTTGGATACAATTCACCCGACAGCAGTTTATACCTGAATGGACCAATAGTGGGAGGACCAAATTTTGGAACCGGTTGGAAAGATTTAAAAGTTACACCAGGTATTTATATAAAGCCAGCCATCAGGTTTGATTACGGAAAATACAATGAAATGATCAATGCCCTGGAAGTAGGTTTGATTGGAGAATTTTATAGTAAAAAAATTCCTCAAATGATTTATATCGAACAAAAGCAATTGTTCGTATCAGCCTATATAGCTGTAGTATTTGGCCGGCGTAAATAAATTTTAAGCTTACAATTTTATCTGTTTAACATCAGTATACCTTATCAGGGTTATTTGGTTACAGACACCATGTTTCTATCAAATATTTCCACATTTAGATATTAACGGTACTTTATGTTTCGATGGTACCCGGTATCTTTGCAAGGCAATTCAAAATATATTTTTATCTATGGCTTGTGCACCTACATTAGACGAACAATTACCTGCTTCAATAAAAAAACCCAATTGGTTAAGAGTAAAGCTTCCCATAGGAGAAGATTATAAACATGTAAGAGGCCTTGTAGATAAACATAAACTGCACACCATTTGCGAAAGCGGTAATTGCCCAAACATGGGAGAGTGCTGGGGCGAAGGCACAGCCACTTTTATGATACTGGGAAATATATGCACCCGCAGTTGCGGTTTTTGTGCAGTAGCCACCGGCAGGCCACTGGAGGTAGACTGGGATGAACCTCAGCGGGTAGCAGAAGCCATCAACCTGATGAAAGTAAAACATGCCGTCATTACTTCGGTAGACAGAGATGAATTGAAAGATGGTGGCAGCATCATTTGGCACAACACCATCAAAGCCATAAAAACGCTCAATCCGGGTACCACACTGGAAACACTTATTCCGGATTTTAAAGGAAAAAATAAGCAGGAAAACGTTCAAAGAATAATAGATGCTGCCCCAAATGTTGTAAGCCATAATATTGAAACAACCGAAAAACTAACACGGCAGGTTCGAATACAGGCACAATACTGGCAAAGCATGGAAACACTAAAAATGTTGAAGGATGGCGGCATGAGAACAAAAAGCGGTATCATGCTTGGACTGGGTGAACTAAAAGAAGATGTTATTCAAACTTTAAAAGACCTTTACAATAACGGGGTAGATGTAGTGACGATTGGCCAATACCTGCAACCGAGTAAAAAACATTTAACTGTTCAGCGTTTTGTGCATCCGGATGAGTTTGCAGAATACCGGGAGATTGGATACCAGATAGGGTTGGATTATGTAGAAAGCGGCCCGTTGGTGCGTTCTTCTTATCACAGCGAAAAACATGTGGTGCCTCAGTGGGGAAGAAATAAGTGGATGGAGGAAAAGATGGCAGACAATTGTTAGGAGGGGAGGCAGGGGTCAAAAGTCAAAAGTCAAAAGTCAAAAGTCAAAAGTCAAAAGTCAAAAGTCAAAAGTCAAAAGTCAAAAGTCAAAAGTCAAAAGTCAAAAGTCAAAATTAGGCCGAAAGGATAATAGCCAATTAAATAAAATAGTGAAGACCTTTACAGAAATGTGAGGGTTTTTTTATATAAAAGGTTTATTTAAAATAAAAACAATATTCAATGTCTGGATCTCAATTTTCAATTTTAAAATTCCCCTTAATTAGTGTACTGGTATTTTTTAGTTTGGGTTTAAATGCACAGTTAAATTGGAGGAATGTTGATATCGATTTTGCACCATTGCCCAAAGGGTTTCATGTATTTAAAACAATGGATTCGTTAGATGGCAAACCCTTTGTGGCTTATTACGCCATTGCTGGACTTAAAAATAAAAAATTACTGTTTACTACAGATACTACTTATAAAAGAAGGTTAACTCCTGCCGGCTTCTACGAAAAAATTGGCCAGCCGCTACTGGTAGTGAACAGCACTTTCTTTTCTTTTGGTACAAACCAAAATTTAAACCTTGTAATGCAAAAGGGTAAAACGATTAGTTACAATGTGCATAGCCTGCCTATGAGAGGCAAAGACACATTGCAATACCGGCATCCTTTTGCCAGTGCTATTGGGATTAGTCAAAAAGGCAATGCTGATGTTGCATGGACCTATACTGATTCTTCTATGACTGAAGTTTACGCAGTGCAAAGGCCTGTAGAGTCAGTAAAGGATTCACTGAATTCATTTTCATTTAACAAGGCTAATTTTCTTACAGATAATCCGGTAAAGGATAGGTTTGAGTTGCGGCAATGGAGGATGCAAACGGCTGTTGGTGGTGGCCCTGTATTGGTACAAAACGGGCAAGTCAATATCAGCAATAACGAAGAATTAAAATTTGCTGGCAAAGCTATCAACGACAAACATCCCCGAACAATGATGGGTTATACAAAAGATCATAAAATGATCATAATGGTTGTGGAAGGCCGTAATCCCGGCGTTGCCGAAGGAGCCAGTTTATTACAGGCTGCAAAGATCATGGTTGATCTTGGATGCGTAGAGGCGCTTAACCTCGATGGCGGCGGCAGCAGTTGTATGCTCATCAACGGAAAAGAAACTATTAAACCGAGCGATAAAGGTTTGCAGAGAGCCATCCCCGCAGTATTTATCATTAGCCAAAAGGGCAAATAATAAGTAACTGTTTTTTTTAGTATTTTTAAAGCCGGTTGCTGCCAGCAATTATCAATAAATTTAAAAATAACGAATGAGTGAATATCAATTGAATGGTTTAAGGCAGTTTAAAAATTTTGTAGGATTAAAATTTCAGCTTTATAACAGTTTATTTACAGGGCTACCTTTTCACAGGATAGAAAAAACGGGTATCCTGCTTTCCCTCTTGCTGGACAATTGCGAAGAAGGTTATAAAAAGAACCTGAGCCCACAGGAAATTATCGAAGGCTTTTTTTTAAAGCATACGAATTTTAAAACCCGTGAAGAACAATTGAACTTCCTGTTTCGGTTAACACAATTTATAGAACGACAGGTTGTATTATTTGATGCATTGGAAGATGCCGCTTTTAACGAGGTACACGACAACTCAGGACCCGGCAGCCTAAAGCATTTGGCGCTTCAAATACAGGATCACAAAAAAGAAGACGAACTGTCTCAAAAATTAAAATCTTTTTCTGTAAGAATAGTGCTCACTGCACATCCTACACAATTTTATCCCGGGCAGGTGCTGGGTATCATTCACGATCTTTCCAAGGCGATGGCTGTTAATGATACCGGGCTCATTAATATTTACCTGAAGCAATTAGGTAAAACGCCCTTTTTTAAAAAGCAAAAACCTACACCCTACGATGAAGCGGTTAGCCTAATCTGGTACCTGGAAAATGTATTTTATGCTGCATCCGGCAATATTATTTCGTTTTTTAAAAATCAATTTCCACAGGCAGTTGATGACAACAACAGTATTATAAATATGGGTTTTTGGCCTGGTGGCGATCGGGATGGAAATCCTTTTGTGAACGCCGCTACCACATTAAAGGTTGCAGATGCATTAAGGGGCAGTATCATAAAATGTTATTACCTGGATATTCGTAAACTTAAGCGCAGGCTTACTTTTAAAGGAATAGACCCATTATTGAATGAACTGGAAAAGAAATTTTACGAAAATATTTTTATCCCCGAACACCGTACAGCCATCACCCCAAATGAAATTCTGAATACACTTTTTGAGATTAAAAATATTCTGATACAGCAGCACAGCAGTTTATTTGTGCACCTTGTAGATAACCTGATAAATAAAGTAAGCACATTTGGGCTGCATTTTGCATCGCTCGATATCAGGCAGGAGAGTACCGTGCATAACAGGGTGCTGGAAGCAATAGCGGCCAATACTCAAAGTGTTTCCAAACTTTACAGCAGTTGGAGTGTAGAAGAAAAAATACATTTTTTAAGTACACATACAAACATAGCAGAAGAGACCAATTATACCGACAGCCTGGTAATAGATACATTGAGCAGTATCAAAGCCATTCAAACCATTCAAAAATACAATGGCCAACAAGGCTGCAACAGGTACATCATCAGTCAATGCAACAGTGCATTAAATGTGATGGAAGTGTATGGATTATTTGTGTTATGCGGTTGGCAAAAAGATAACATGAACATAGATATCGTTCCTTTATTTGAAACAGTGGACGATTTGCAAAGGGCCGGTGGCATAATGAAAGCCCTGTACGAAAATCCTGATTACATCCTGCATCTTAAACAAAGAAATCATAAGCAAACCATTATGCTGGGTTTTAGTGATGGTACAAAAGATGGAGGTTACATGATGGCCAACTGGAGTATATACAAAGCAAAAGAAGCCCTGACCACCATTTCAAAAAAATATGATATTGATGTGGTATTTTTTGATGGCCGTGGCGGACCACCAGCAAGAGGAGGAGGAAAAACACACCAGTTTTATGCATCTATGGGACAGAATATTTCCAACAAAGAAATTCAACTCACCGTGCAGGGGCAAACAGTAAGCAGTAATTTTGGAACCATTGATGCAGCGCAGTATAATATAGAGCAATTAATTCATGCCGGCATTTCCAATGAATTGTTTAATAACAGGCCGGGTACGCTGGAATTGGACGAAGAAGCACTTTTGCAAAAACTGGCAGATGACAGTTTTTTATCCTATAAAAGTTTAAAAAATCATCCCTGTTTTATTGATTATTTAGCACACGTAAGCCCACTTAGATTTTACAGTGAAACCAATATTGGCAGCAGGCCGGCCAGCAGGTCTGCATCCGGTCAATTATCGCTTAAGGATCTCAGGGCCATTCCTTTTGTAGGTTCCTGGAGCCAGTTAAAACAAAACGTTACCGGTTATTACGGGGTTGGTTCAGCATTGCAGCAAGCAGATAAAGAAGGCAAACTGATTGGATTAAAAACCTTGTACAACGATTCATTGTATTTTAAAACACTCATTGATAATTGTGAAATGGCAATGAAGAAATGTTATTTTCCATTGACACAATATTTAAGCAGGCATCCAAAATACGGAGAGCTTTGGCAAATGATTTTTAATGAATATGAACTCACAAAAAAATACATTTTTTTATTAACCGGAAAAAACGAACTTATGGCAGGTTATCCTGTAGAGCAATTGTCTATTGGGATGAGAGAAAGAATCGTGTTGCCATTGGTAACCATACAACAGTTTGCTATAGCATCCATTAGAAATATGGAAGAGGCATTGGTGAATGATCCGCAAAAAGAAACATTTGAAAAACTGGTGATGCGTTCATCATTTGGAATTATTAATGCCAGCAGAAATTCTGCATAGAAAAATAGAGAGCCCCTGTAGAAACAGGGGCTCTTTCCTTAACGATTGCTTGCCATATAAGAAAAAGGTAAATTAAAATTTATACATCACTCCCAATAATGCACTGGCTGTAGATTTGCTTCCGCTGCCATTATCTTTTACAAATATTTCGCTTTGAGCAGATTCAAACCTAAGCTCGGGAACGATTGTAAGCGGTCCTATTTTTGCATTTAAAGACAGGGTATTTGCAAAGATATTTTTTGTGCTGAAATAAACCATGTCCTTATCACTAATATATTCACTTCTTAGCGTAAGGCCAATCACGGCAGTAGGATCAAAATTCAGGTACAGTGCATTGCCAATCCAGCTTCCACTACTTCCGCTTACCGGTTTTCTTGATTGAATGGTACCGTTGTAACCAATATTAAACTTACTGCTGATGGTACCTAAAACAACTGCATCAAATTGGTTTAATGATTTTAATCCGGTTGGATTTTCGCCATTATCCGAACCGCCAAAACCAGAGTAATTAAGGTACACTTTTAGTTTGCCATTTTTAGAAGCACCACTTACCTGGGCTATAAAATTCTTTACGGATGTTGTAGCGGTAGTTTGATCTGTGAAGTTGGTCAGTCCCACCATAAACGCTATTGGGCCGGCAGTAATATCTGCTTTTAAACCCTGGTGAAAAAATGGTCCGTTGGTAAACATATAACTCATGCTGTAGTTCCGGTTCAATGGAGCATCTACCAATTCGTATCCAACATGTGTTGCAAATTTACCTGCCGTAAACTTTACTTTAGTGGAAGGAGCATAGGTTACAAAAGCCTGTTTTATGTTTGATAATGATAAAAAACCGTTTTTATCGCTGCCGTTTCCAACATTGTCATTACCATCATTATAGGAAAATTCTTCCGCTCTTCGGCCAAAGCCTAAATCCACTGTTGCGCCTGCTTTTCCATTCATGGCAGTGGCATCTGCTCTTAATGCGGCCATACCCAATTCAAACGAACTTTGCGAATTGGTAAAACTGGTAAAGTTGTTGGGTTTACCCGAAAAATTGTAACGGTAATAGGCATCAATGGATCCGGAAAGTGTTAATGATTTGGTAGAATCCTGTGCGCCGACAGTAAAAAAGCAAATTGCAGATACTCCTGCTAAAGAGAATTTTCTTAACATTGTAATTGGTTTTAATTATTAATGAGAGGTACAACCATGAACTTTGTCCAGAAGCTCATAATCAGGTTGTACCTTTTTCTTTTTATTGATATATTTTACTAATTAATCTTCTACTAAAGATTCTTTAATCACTCCATTATTTTGCACCAGTAAAGTGCCCTGTGAGTATTTTTCGTCATGCTGAGAAGCATCTAATCCCAATTCTTCTTCTGCCTCAGTAACTCTTAATGGAAGAATGAAATTGATAAATTTGAAAATGATATAAGAACCGGCAAAACTAAAAAGCACTACTATTGCCAGCGCTTTTACCTGTGTAAAGAAAAAAGTTGCATTGCCATAAAAAAGTCCGTCATTACCTGCGCTGTTAATGGCTTTGGTAGCCAATATTCCGGTCATTAGCATTCCAACCATACCACCAATTCCATGGCAGGGAAATACATCCAGGGTATCATCCAATCTTGATCTTTGTTTGTAAAAAACAGCGATGTTTGAAATAATGGCTGCTACTACCCCTATAAAAATACTTTGTGGAATTGCTACAAAACCTGCAGCGGGTGTAATGGCTACCAGGCCCACAACAGCACCGATACAAAAACCCAATACGGATGGTTTTTTACCTCTTAACACATCAAAGAACATCCAGCTTAAACCTGCAGCCGCAGCAGCAGTATTGGTTGTAGCAAATGCAGAAACTGCCAGGGCATTGGCACCTAATGCTGAGCCTGCATTAAAACCAAACCATCCAAACCAAAGTAAGCCTGTTCCTATCAAAACGTATGGAACATTGGCAGGTGGTATTTCTTTATTTTCTAAATGCACTTTACGGCGTTTTAAAACCAATGCTCCGGCTAA
>Ga0335394_10011142_pt1 | contig 10130 bp, 11 predicted proteins | sample MAT03_FD_205741 | JGI IMG/M metagenome (GOLD analysis project Ga0335394, IMG submission 205741) | Freshwater microbial communities from Lake Fryxell liftoff mats and glacier meltwater in Antarctica - MAT-03 (spades assembly) (version 2) ...
CCAGCCTCCTCAACGTGCAGAAAGTACGTGGTCGTCGGCTTCCGGTCCGCGCCACTGCGCACCTGGGGGGCCTCCTCCGAATCGAAGTCATCCGGCAAAACGCTCAGGCGCAACGACGAATCTTCGAGCGACCGCGCGGCAGGGTCGTTCGCGGTGCTACTCGTGTGGATCAACTTCAGCTCCATGATCCTCTTCTTCGGCGCGGAGTTCACGCAGTCTTCTCCCGCTCGCGCGGAGGAGGAGCAATCCACCCGAAGAAGGCGCCCGGCGCAGGCGCGGGGAACATTCCGAGGACAACCACATGAGCTCCGTGATCATTCGATGAGCGGGAGCTCGCTGGCGGCGAGCAGCGCCTGCGCAGCATCGCCGAGCACGTCGCGCTGCAGGCGTTTCGGGTCTCCGAAGAAGGCTTTCGCGATGGCGTTGTCGAGGCGACGAGTTCCCACCAACTCGTGCGCCGCCACGGCATCGTCTATGCCCTCGCCGTACGTGACCCGCTCTTCCGCGCCAGCTTCTTCCCCCAGCCGCTTCCGAAAGTATTGCATCGCGAGGCTGCGACTGCGCGCTTGGTGGTCGCCGGTCACGACCACCTGCAGGGCAGCACGCTCCGAGCCCGAAAGATCAGCAAGGGCCTCCTCGACGCACGCGTCGAGGGCTGCAAGCTGGACGCGCGTGGCTGCCTCGGTGATCCGGAGCAGGAGCGGTCCTTGCTCGGCAGCGAAGCGCGCCAGCGAAACCCTCGTTGTCGACGCGGACAAGGTGTTGCTGAAGGTCAACGTCGAGACCAGGACCGAGCGCAGCACGTCGAGCAAGGATTCATCAATCTCCTCCTCGCCTTCCAGATCTTCAATGGAACAGCGCACGCGCTCGGCCAGGCTTTCGGTGCGCCTCGACTCGGCCCGCTCGCCGCGAAGCGCAACGAAGAGCGCGATCGGCGCATGAGCGACGGACTTCATCAGATGAAAAATCCGCGGAGTGAACGTTCGGTCACGCCGCGCGTCACCGCGGAACAGCGTGAGCACGTCTCCGCACACCACGAACACCGGCGCGTCGCTCTTCGCTTCAGCGCGCGCGCCATCGTAGTTCTCGCGGAAACGGCTGTTGACCTCTTCGAGCGCGTTTGGAACGCGCGGCGGAGCGGAGGGGGGACCAGGAGCCATGGTGCGGTGAAGTTTACCTGATTGGGCTAGCGGGCCCTCGGGACTCCGAGGTAGAGCCTCCGGGACCGCACCTTCTGCAGGCGGCGAGCCAACCTCAACGGCGCACGACACCCAGCTATTCGGCCAGGCGCCACCCGTGGCCAGGCGCCCCGTCGTCGCACGAGGGACGCCCACATCTGCCTGAAGCTGTACCCACGTTGCCCTGGCCTAGTCGTTGCAAGACGCATTGCGATGCCGAGCCTCCTCCTGGTCGAAGACGACCGCCAGATCCGCACGGTCCTAACTCGCTACCTCGAACCCGTCGCGGACGTGCAGAGCGTCGCGCGCGCCGATGAGGCGCTGCTGCGCCTCGAAGCGGTCCAGGTTGACATCATCCTGACGGACGAGGACCTGGGCGCGGGCGGAAACGGCCGTCGTCTGCTCAAGGAGGTCGCGCTCCGCTGGCCCCACGTGAGGCGCTTCTTGATGAGCGGGGTGCCCCGCGCAACGGAAGAAACGTTCCTGCTGAAGACGGATGGCCTGAAGAAGCTCGCCTCGCTCGTCGTGCCGAATTTGTAGCGGACCCTGTGCACGGTGAGCCGTGCGCCAAGAGATCGCGCTCTTCTCCCTCGGTGGCCCGCCCCTCCGGCAAAAACGCCACATGGACACGGGGCGCGCGGCAGATCGGCCTCACAGGGCAGGCCGCACTCGCTTGGTGCTGCAGAGTCATGCGCCCGAGCCGCCGGGCCAGGCTCGACCTGCCACGCGAGCATTCGATTGAGATGATGCACGTGGTTGCAGGTTGCTCCAGGTAGAAACGGCGGCATCCCTGCCGAAACGAAGAATGCGTGCTGGGCTCACACCGCGGACAGGACAACAAACAAAGAAAGCGGCGCACCTTACGGGACGCGCCGCCATTACGACGGAGAGTGCCGCCTTCAGCCTGGCTGAGCGTTACCCGTCACGTGCTGATAGGCCTGTACCGTCTTCTGGGCATTGCTGGCCAGGGACGCAACCTGCTCCATCTTCTCCTCGGCGCCGTGCAGCACGTCCTGAGCCGCGTGGCGCGCTCGGTCGACCAGCTGCTCCTTCACGTCCCCCATGAGCTCATCTTCCTTGCGCGTGTGGGGCAGGGCGAGGCCCACGGCGATACCGAGGGCGAGGGTGCCGGCGCCGAACGCCAGCGGGTTGATGTCGTAGGCGCGCTCGACCGACTGTTCGGCGCGAACGACCTCACGTCGAGCGTCGCTCGCCAGCTCGCGCGTAGTCTGAGCCGCGCTGCGCCCCGCGGCACGCGCCTCTCCGGCAATAAGCCCAGCTCGGTCGACCGCGCCATGCGCGAGGTCGTGGGCGGTGCTGCCGACCCCTGAAGCGATACGCCCGGCGCGGTCCGCCGCGCTGTGGGCGATGTCTGCGGCACCGTGGACGATGTCCCCCGCCGCGCTGCTCACGCTCGACGCGAGGCGCCCCGCGCCGTCACCCACCTGGTGCGCGAGGTCGCCTGCCTTCTGTGCGATGCCCTCCGCTCCTTCCTGAGCTCGGTGGCCCAGCCGCGAGGCGCCATCGCCGACCGTCTGAGCTGCGCGGCCGACCGCGCGCTGGCCGTCTCCCAGGAGTCCCCGAGGACCGCGACTCGTCGCAAGCTCGCCGCGTGTCGCCTCGATCTCCGTGGGACCTGCGTAAGGGCCGTACCCATCGCCGTACAGCGGTGCGCCGCTGCCATAGAGGCTGCCGCCCTGGGTCACCCGGGAGACACGCATCTTCCGTGATCCTGCTTGCTTGCGCGAGCTCATGAAGAGCCACCCGATTCCCACGGCAATGAGCGCCGACGGGATCGGGTTCGCTCGGACGGCGCCCATGAAAGAGGTGCTAGCCTCGGTGACAGTTTCGCGTGCATCGTCATACATGTGGCTCACTCTTCCTACGGTTGCGTCATACGCCGCCGTCTTGACGTGATCGATCTCTTCATTGACGAGGTGTCTGGCATCGCGAAGTTCGCTCTGGACGGCATTCTTCGCCTCGGTCAGCTCCTCTTTGACAGCGACCTTGGCTTCGGAAAGCTCTTCCTTTACGGCCTGTTTCGCCTGCTGGAAATCCAGCGTCAGGTCCTCCTTCATCTGTTCTTTGGCGTCCTTGAGCTGCTCGACGACCGCCTCCTTGAGGCCCGCGAGCTGCTCCTTGAGGTGCGCCGGGCTCAGCCTCTCTTCGATTGCATTGACGGTGCTCGCCATGTGATTGCGGGTGGCCTCGATGTCGCTCACGATCGCTGCCGTAGCGGGGGCCGACCCCGCCGTGTTCGAGCGCTCCGACCTGGCTAGGGTCGCCATGCCGACAGCAGCCTTGCCGGAAACATGATTCTCGTGGTTGCCGGCGGTTACCGGCTCAGTTGATCGTCGAGCCATTGCTTGTCCTCTCGAAGGGTTTCCACCGTTGCGCGCGGCACGGGGTCAATGTTGGCGATGGCGCGGACACGGCCGATGGCCAGAGTCACGCCCAGGATAGTGAGTGAGCCGCCCACGGAAAGCGCGGCAAGCCACATCGGCAGGACAACGCCCAACCCGAGGATGGCCGCGGCGACCAGGGCGCTGATGCCCACAAGCGTGACGGCTGCTCCAAATGCTGCGAAAAGCGCATCGCGAATCGCTATCTTGGCCTTGTGCGTCATCTCCGTCTTGACGAGCTCGACCTCTTGGCGCACCAGCGTGCCGGTACTCCGAGCGAGGTCGGCGAAGAGCTCGCCGAGGGGTCGCTGTTCCACTGCCGTGTCCATCAGGGGCGCGCCGGAGCACGGCCGTTCTCAGACTGCGCCGCGCCGTCGGTCTTCTTGCCCTGACCGCTCCAGGACTCCGACTTCTTGGGATCCTCGGTCGGGCCGCCTGACCGCTTGGTCGTGTCGCTCGAGAAGTCAGGTTTCTTCGCCGGCGACATCGAGTTTTCGGCCTTTTTGCTCGACTCCTTGCTCTGATCGTGGTTGGGAGTCTTGTTCTGATCAGGGGTGGTGTCGGGCAGCTCGGTTTGCTCAGGCGTGCCATCGGCGGTCTTCGCCGACCGCTCCGGGATGGAGGGGGTCGTCGAGGTCGAGCCCGGCAGTGACGGCACGGTGCCAGGGCTGGACGTGTGGCTCATTTCATTGCTGGTCTTGTCTTTGATGCTGCTGTAGCTGCCCAGGCCGGCCGCCACACCGCCCGAGGCGTGCGCGTGCGGCGGGCTCAGCCGGTCCGGGCTCTCTTGGCTCAGGTTATGCGGATACTTGGTCGGATTCGCCCAAACTCCCGGCCGCTCCACGGCGGTGCGGTCCACGTTGCCGTTGGAGAAGCGCTCAGTTCGCGCACCCGACTGGGGGAGCGCGGCGGAGGCGCGGCTGTCGGTCACGCGGTAGTTGGTCTGGACGCCGTAGCCCGCTTCGCGCGCCGCGCTCTGCCGGCTCCCGCTGCTCTTGAGAAAGCGCCCGCCGAGCAGTCCGAGGGCGAACGTACCGCCCAGGAACAGCGCGGGCTCCCGACGCGCGAAGCCCTCGACTTCATGCAACAGCTCACCTATCGAGCGCGATTGAACGTAGTCGGCAACTCGGTCCAGTTCGCCCGCGGCGCGGTCGGCCATGCCGTTAAGGGGTCCCGCCTCGTCACCCTCGGTTGCATGTCGCAGCGCTCCCGCGACGCTGCCGATGGCGCCGGCTGCGGCGTCCTTGCCGGTGGTAACTCGCTTTTCGACCTCCTCTTTGGCTCCGTCGGCAAGCTTTCCGACGACTTCCTTCGCGCCGGCTGCGAGTTGCGATGCGACATCCTTGACCCCCGAGGCGAGGCCGTCGGCTCCGGTGTTCTGCGACTGCCCCGAAGTGCTTTGTTCGTTCAACTTGCTGTCCATGGTTCACGTCCTCCTGCCCGCTGAGGCTTGGTGTGCCCTGTCACGCAATGATGGTGCCGACCTACCCGCAGGCACGAGGGGCGCGGGAATCACGGCAACAGCACAGGGCGCCGTGGCGAGCCGGTTTCCTGAAGGCGAGGCGGCGGGGCCGATGGCCACACCCGACAAACGTCGAATGGCGGTAGGTCCAAGGCCTGCCGCCATCGCGGGCGAGCCAATGAGCGAAGAGGCCGCTCCACCGGCGCAGCCCTTTCTCAACATGCAAAGGAGCGGGTCTCTACGCGCGCGCGGTGCTCTTCTTGCCCGGCGAGCCGCCCTTTTTGCCCCCGCTCGAGCTGGTGGTGGCAGGCTTCGTGGCGGGCTTCTTGGTGGGGGAAGACTTCGCTTTGGCAGGGGCCTTTTGGGGAGCGCTCTTCTTGGCCTTCGGCGCCTCGGCGTCGTCCTGTTCCTCGTCGTCCTCGTCGTCCTCGTCGTCGTCAGCCTCCTCGCTCGGCTTGGTCTCGAGCGCGCCCGCCATGACTTGCTCGAGGTTGGCCCGCACCGCCGCACGGAAGTCCTCTTCCAGGGCTTCAGCGAATCTCTGCTCCATTTCGGCGCCCAGCTCCTCGAGTACCTCGGCCGACATGGCTTTTTCGACCTTGGGGAAAAGCTCTTTCTCCTCCTCCTCGACGTGATGCTCGACGATGTCGGCGAGTACCTTCACGCAGTGCTTGAGATCCTCGGCGTCGGCGATGTCGGCCTTGTAGATTGAGAACTCGACCACGCCGTGTTCGACAAGCGCTTCACCCAGGGTGTCGTCGTCTTCGCCCAGCGCTTCCTTGCAGGCCGGGTAGAAGATCTCGCGCTCGATGGCGTCGTGCGCGGCGAGGCGGGCGCCGATCTGCTCGAACAGCTCGTCCTGTTCGCCTTCGTCCTCGGTCTTTTCGAACTTATTGAAGAGAGCAGCTACGTCTTTGTGGTGCTGGGTGAGCAGCTTCGTGGCTTTCATGAGGGCTCCTGCGGGTGGTTGTAATTGCCGGCAGCTTTCGCAACGAGCGCGCCGCCGCCACGGGGCTGTTCTCAGGGACGCAGGACGACCTTCACGCAGTCATCTGCCTTTTTGTTGAAGATGTCGTACGCGTACGCGGCCTGCTCGAGCGGCAGCCGATGGGAGATCACGTCGTCGAGACGGATCTTTCCGCTCTCGACGAGCTTCACGAGATCGTCGATGTAGCGGTGCACCAGAGCTTGCCCCATGTTCAGACGCACACCCTTGTCAAACATCTGCCCGATCGGGAAGTTGTCGTAGCTCATGCCGTAGACGCCGACGATCGTGATGGTCCCTCCGCGCCGCACAGCGGACGCCGCCGTGCACAACACGTCGATGCTACCGACCTGGCCATGAATCAGATTGCTCGCCTTGTCGAGCAGGGTGCGGTGCGCCTCCATCCCGACGGCGTCGACGCAGACGTCGGCGCCGCGACCCTCGGTGCGCTCGCGGATGAATGCCACGACGTCATCCTTCCCTTCCTGGACCGTCTCGGCATTGGCGGCGGTTCGGGCGCGCTCTAGCCGATAAGGCTCGCGATCGACGCCGATCACGCGCGCTGCGCCCTTGAGCCAGGCGCACTTCATCGCCATCAACCCCACAGGGCCACAGCCGAATACGACGACGGTCTCGCCGCCCTTCATGTCCGCCCATTCGATCGCGCTGTAGCCGGTGGGGAGGATGTCGGTGAGGAACAGCAGCTGGTCGTCGGTCATGTCGCTGGTGACCTTGCGCGGGCCCACATCACCAAAGGGCACCCGAACGTACTCGGCCTGCCCGCCGTCGTAGCCGCCGTAAAGGTCGGTGTAGCCGAAGAGAGCAGCACCCTTTTCGGTTAGCAGGCCGCCCTCTGGGCCGTAGTTCTTGTTCGACGTCTGGCAATGCACGGGCAGCTCGTGCGAACAGAACCAGCAGCTCCCACATGCGATGGGGAACGGGACGATGACCCGGTCGCCGCGCTTGAGCTTCGTCACGCCTGAGCCCACGTCTTCGACGATGCCCATGAATTCGTGCCCGAGCGTCATGGGCTTCGGCTGGGGAAGGAGCCCGTTATAGATGTGGAGGTCGGAGCCGCAGATGGCGGTCGAGGTAACCTTCAAGATGACATCGGTTGTCGCCTCGATCTTCGGCTCGGGGACGTTGTCGACGGAGACCTTCTTGGGATGGTGGAAGACGACGGCTCGCATGGGAGAGCTCCTGTTGGGCGGTTGTGCGAGGGGTGGGCAAGGACGAGGGAAGGTGCGGCCAGGCGACGATCAGGACTTCGTTTCACCCGCGGCGATCAATCCCTTGTGCGGCTTCGACGACGCGATCGCGGGGTTTTGCGCGAACCACACCAGCTCACGCTGTGCGGACTCGACGAGTGGGCGCCGCTCCGCGCCCCAGTGCTTGCACCAGCTTGCCAGTGCGTCGTTTCCCATCTCCTTTGCCAGGTAGCGAACGAGCGCCACCAGATCGAGCCCGTGGTGCAGGCCGATGAGGGTCCCTCGATAGGACTTCTCCACGCTGATCATCCGATCGACCACGGCGTCGCGCACCGTCGAGAAGAGCTCGCCGGCGACGGCGCCGACTTTCGCCATGCGGTGGTCGTCCGACAACGACAGCTGCTCGAGCTTGGGGAACTCGGCCTTCGCGTGCGTCGCAATGGCTAGCAGAGCCTGCCCGGGCGGGGTCGAACCGTAGCGTTCGCCTTCGCGCTCGGGGTGGGCGATAGCGGAGCGCTCCGTCTGGAACAGCTCCACGAAGAGCGTGTCGAGCAGCTCGCGCTGCTCCGGCGTCTCGGCCGGCTGGCTGGACACCGTGTTGGGGGTCGTGGTGTTGGCGGTGTTGGTGTTGGCGGTGTTGGTGTTGGCGGTGTTGGTGTTGGCGGTGTTGGTGTTGGCGGTCGACTTTTGTTGCTGGTCCATATCTTCGGCTCTCCTGGCGCGCCGCATTGCAGTCGGCGTGCCGTCGCGCGCCCCCTGCCCACGCGGAAAGATGCGCCAGTCGTGAGGCGAGTTGCCTCGCGCGCGGCGCTGCGGCGCGCGGGTAGCCACGCCATATCGTCGTGGAGCCGGCAGACGTTCTCGACCGCGGAAAGTGTGCAGGGGGGCACCGGCGCAAGCAGTGGAGCAAGCGGGAGACGATCTGGCGCGTCGACGGGCGACGTGAGCACATCGGTCAGGGAGTCTCGCCACGGATGAGGCAACACGCCACGTGGGTCGGTCCCAGGGGTGGCCTCTCGGTCGTGGTTTCTCGCGCTCATCAAGCCACATCGGCGTTGGCCCCAAGCTTGCTGTGGCCCTCCGCAGCGAACGGGAATCGGCGGTTCATGCGCCTTTTCCGATTCTCGCGGACGCAGCCCATCGACCTTTCCTTCGCGGATAGGTCGCAGGCCTCACGACCAGCAGAAGGACAAGTCGAATGAAGCGCGCCATTTTCGTCATCTTGGGAGCACTCGCAATATCCGGCTGCGACAGCAAAGCCGAAGACAGGAAGGAAGCTGCCAACGCTCCTGCCGACAACACCAAGAAGAACGAGCGTGATAGCGACTCAGCCACGAAGACCCCCCTGGACCAGGGCGGTAGCGAGGCCGATCGCACGATGACGGCAGAGATTCGCAAGGGGGTCGTCGGCGCCGATGGGCTCTCGATGAATGCCAAGAACGTCAAGATCATCACCAAGGATGGCCTCGTCACCCTGCGCGGCCCGGTGAAGAGCGAAGACGAAAAAAACAAAATTGCGTCCATTGCGACGGATGTCGCGGGCGTGAAGCGCGTCGATAATCAGCTCGAAATCGCAGCCAACTGAGCTGCTTGAAGAGAAAGAGAAGTCATCATGGCATCGAACAAAGCAGTCCTCGGTTTCGTCACCACCCGTGCCCAGGCGGAGAGCGTCGTAGGTGAGCTCACCCGCTCGGGGTTCGTCAACAATGACATCTCGGCGCTCTTCCCCGACACCCAAGGGACCCGGGATTTCGCGCACGAGCAGAGCACCAAGGCGCCGGAAGGCGCAGTCGCTGGCGTGACCGCTGGCGGGGCGATCGGCGGAACGCTCGGTCTGCTCGCTGGTATCGGCGCGTTGGCCATCCCGGGCCTCGGGCCCTTCATTGCGGCCGGTCCGATCCTCGCGGCGCTCAGCGGTGCCGCCGCCGGGGCGGCGGTCGGCGGCATCACCGGCGCCCTCATTGGGATGGGAATCCCCGAGGTCGAGGCGAAGGCCTACGAAGGCAAGCTCAAGCAAGGGAACATCCTCCTGTCGATCCACGTCGAGGACGGCGAGGAGCGAGCGCGGGCCAAGAAGATCCTCGAGCGCGGTGGCGCGACGGACATCGTGACCGTTGGCGAGGCCGCCCCGCCGTCGCCTTCCTCCAGGGATAAGGAGGCGCGCGCCTTCTGAACTCCGGCTCCTGACGTCACTCGCTGGAGCGCGCGGCATCTTTCGGGGTGTCGCGCGTTTCACGTGGGGCGATTCGAGCTCGCTCAACCCTCTGCACCCCCTCTGCACCCTCTGCGGCGCACCGTCCAGTTCGAGCGCCACGAAGTCACAAAAGCGAACCGCCCCACATGTCGTGGGGCGGTTCGGAGCGGCGTCATATGAGCGGTACCGACGTCTCACGGACCCGAGCCGACTGGACCGGAGCCGTCTGGGCCGGAGCCGTCGATCGTGGAGTCGACCGTACCCGAAGAACCGTCGGGGTCACCGCTACCGACCGGTGCGGTCGTGCCCGCGCTGGCGTCAGGTTCCACGCTGCCCGCGCTCGCCTCCGCCCCCGAGGCATTCGCACCCGAGCCCGCTGATGCATTGGACGCGCCGGAGCCAGCCGAGCCGTTGGACGCGCCAGAGGCGTTCGAGGCGCCCGTCTGGCCCGCCCCGGTTCCCGTTTCGGTGCCGTTGCTCTGGGTGCCGTTGCTCTGGGTGCCGTTGCTCTGGGTGCCGTTGCTCTGGGTGCCGTTGCTCTGGGTGCCGTTGGCTTGGGTGCCATTGGCCTGCGTGCCGTTCGCGCCCGACGCGCCGCCGGCACCACCGCTTCCACCATTGCCTCCGGTGTCGTCTCCACAGGCGGCCACCGTGCCGCCCAGGAGGATGGTGCCACCCAGGATGGTTGCAAGCAGGAGGGG
>Ga0335394_10011145_pt1 | contig 10129 bp, 8 predicted proteins | sample MAT03_FD_205741 | JGI IMG/M metagenome (GOLD analysis project Ga0335394, IMG submission 205741) | Freshwater microbial communities from Lake Fryxell liftoff mats and glacier meltwater in Antarctica - MAT-03 (spades assembly) (version 2) ...
GGGCGAACTACTTTTTTAGACTTTGGACGAGTGGTATCCAGCGTTCGTCCCGATTGCTGATCTCCGTGATGCGAAGACCGAATTTGTCACCGACTTTGACCACTTCCCCTTCTGCGATGACATTGCCATCGATTTCTAGCATCAATGGCTTGTCGCAGGGCTTATCAAACTGGATCATGACCCCAGGTACAAACTGGAGGATTCGTTCCACTGGTAGCTTTTGGTGTGCCAATGTTACGGCCACGTCGGCCTCGATTTTCAGAAGGCTTTTCCAGAAGTCGACCCTGGCGGGATTATTTGTCGAATGCGCTCTAATCGTGCTCATGCAATCCAAACCCTGCGAAAATGCCAAAAAACTGCTGCCGATCTGGAATTATCGACGCCAATCTATGGCTATCTTGAAGGTGACCCATCGAATTTCTTGAAAGATTCCTATAATTGATCCCATCGATTGATCCTTGAATCGAATTCAGGATGAGGACAAATTGACCTTTCGGCTATTTCAATTCCCGCGGACTATTTAAATATGAGCGTCGCACTCGAACCGTTGCCGTTTCCGCCGTATCGAGAACTCGGAAACGAAACTCTCAAGGAACGCATTAAGCTTGCAAAACAGGAACTGGGAAAGCGCTTATTGATCCTGGGCCATCATTACCAACAAGACGAAGTCATCGAGCATGCGGACTTAAGCGGAGACTCGTATCAACTGAGCAAATTGGCGGCGGACAGCCAGGACTGTCGCTCCATCGTTTTTTGCGGCGTCCACTTCATGGCGGAAACTGCGGACATACTCGCCAATCGCCCAGAAAAGCTTCGCGAACGCTACAATGAGAGGGTCTCCGTAATCCTTCCCGACATGTCCGCGGGCTGCTCGATGGCGGACATGGCAGGTATCCGCCAAGTGGAAGCAGCATGGAAACAACTTGGCGAAGTGATCGATACCTCGGATATCACGCCGGTCACTTACATCAACAGCGCAGCAAGCCTCAAAGCGTTTTGCGGTCGTCATGGCGGAATCGTTTGTACCAGCAGCAATGCTAAGGCAGTTCTCGAATGGTCGTTTGCCCAGCGCAAACGTGTTTTCTTTTTCCCTGATCAGCATTTGGGCCGAAACACATCGCTCAAGATGGGAATCACCAACAGCCAAATGCCAGTTTGGAATCCACATGAAGACGAACTTGGTGGCAATACCGAACAAGCGATCCAAGATTCTCGCGTCATCCTTTGGATGGGGCATTGCTCAGTCCACCAGATGTTCCAAGCAGAGCACGTGGCCGCGTTTCGAAAGAATCATCCTGGTATCAAAATCTTAGTGCATCCAGAATGTCCGCAAGAAGTGAACGACATCGCTGACATTTCAGGTTCGACGAGTAAGATCATCGAAACGGTGCGCAACGCGGCCGCAGGAACCAAGTGGGCGATCGGAACCGAATTGCACTTGGTCAACCGCCTCAAAAAAGAACATCCCGAACAGGAGATTCACTTTCTTTCGCCACTGGTTTGCATGTGCGCTACCATGTACCGAATCGACTTAGCCCACCTTTGCTGGTGTCTAGAGAATTTAACCCAAGGAAGCGTCGTCAATCAAATCGTGGTTCGCGAAGAGATCGCCAACTGGTCTTTGATCGCACTCGAACGCATGCTGACGGTTAAGTAAACTTAGCCGCCATAGCGAACGCTGAGCCGCCTAAACCAGATCAATCCATTCCCACCGCCACTTTATAACGTCGCAAGAAACCGAAGTCCAAATGATCAAGTTACCGTTTGTTTTATTATTCACCGCTATAACAGCCCTTTTTTGGGGTGTGTACGGCATCCTTTTGCACCAGGGGACAGAGCAGCTTGGCCATAGCTCATTACGCGCTTTCATCGGGGTCGGGATCGCTTACTTTCTAATTGCGGTTCTTGTGCCGTTAGGGCTGCTGAGTAGAAAGCCGGAAAAGGGATATTGGTCCATCGGTGGAACCCTGCTCTCTCTGTTCGCAGGTACGGTTGGAGCACTCGGTGCACTCGGAGTTATCTTGGCCGTCGCATTAAAAGGACTGCCAATCTATGTCATGCCGATTGTTTTCGGTTCAGCACCGGTGATCAATACGCTCGTCACCTCATGGCTTAACAAGTCCTTCTCGCAAATCAAACCGACATTTATCTTCGGGTTGGTTTTGGTCGCACTCGGTGCGATAGGCGTCTTGGTCAATAAGCCGACCAAGGCGGTGGTTGCAAAAACGGAGGTGACATCCACGATCGAACAGAAAGTGGATCATGTCGACGCCGTGGCGGCGAATCCGTTGGCCATCGGTGCAGCTATCTGTTTAGCGGTAGTATGCTGGGGAGCCTATGGCCCGTTCCTACACATGGGGCAAATGAAGATGGGCGGCTCGCGATTGCGTCCATTTTGCTGCGTCGGGATTGCCTACTTTATCATTGCGGTAGCTGTTCCGATGATGATCTTAATGGCGAGGCCAGATAACGTCTCGTTGCAATGGAGTCAGATTAGTAGCGGGATGATGTGGTCGATACTTGCCGGCGGTGCCGGCGCGATCGGTGCGCTGGGGATCATTATGGCGTTTAATTATGGGGGCAAGCCGATTTTCGTCATGCCGCTCGTGTTCGGTTTTGCACCGGTTATCAACACGTTGACATCAATGGTGGTTGGCGGATCCCTCGACAAGATCTCAACCTATTCAACCTATTTCATCGGCTCGCTGCTTCTCGGCATTGGTGGTGCGGTCACGGTTTTAGTGTTTGCACCAAAAGCGAAGCCGCATGGTGCGCCAGCGGCCGAGCCAAGACCGGTGCCGCTACCGTCGACCACAAAACCCAGCGAGAACGCGGTTAGCGACGCTCGGGCTACTTAATCATGTTTTGCATCATGTCGTTCATACCAGGGAAGAACTCGGCTCCGCCTGTTAACTCTTTGACTTCGTTGATATGCATTTCCTTGGCAGACCGGACCGCTTGATTCATGGCTTCTCTGGTGAGTTCCTGGAGAAGCGACTTTTGTTCGGCACAAGCGAGAGAATCGGATACGCTAACCGATTGAACGACACCTAGCCCGCTCAACTCCACATTCACACTGAACTCTCCTGAGACTGCGCTGCCATAGACACGTGCGGCCTCCAGTCTGGCGTTCATTCCCTTGAGCTGCGACCCAATTTGGGTCATGTTCTTCATCGCGCTGGCCAGATTGGTTAAATTCTTGAACATGTTTTACCGTATGGTGAAAAGTGGTTTTAGTGGTCTCGATCTTGAACTATTCTGCAGATGCCGTTTCCAGTGCGACTTCACGACGAAGTGCCTCGTGTAGAGGGATGTCGTTGGCTGCCGGTTCGCTAGGATTCTGCGGTTTAAAATGCGGAGCTGGAGGCTGTAACGCACAGGGATCGACCCGGACAACTTGCCCCTCAAATACTTCCATAAATTGCTTGATCAACGGATGCACCATCGCATTGCGAATGAGCTGTGCTTGTGAGATAGCGGACCGGATTGGAGAAGCAATCGTGGGTGGATCATCTACCGGAAGTGACACCTCGGCAGAAACATTTGCGACGGCTTCAGACGCAGCGGCGGCTGGAGCCGATTCCGGCTGCATTTCTACATTCGAAGCGGCTGGTAACTCGTATGCCCTGGCTGGTTCCTGTGTGTTTGACTGAATTGCGGGAACGACACCCAGCTCAACTGGTGACACAATGACAGGATCGTTGGCCGGTGCGAGTGTGGCAACGCTGTGTACTCCCCCGTCGCTTTGACCTTCCCCGTCCAAGTCTTTGTCATGTTCCAGTGTCGGACTCAGGTCAACTTTTTTTTTTGCTTCGACTGGCGTTGCGACCGAGGGTGCTGTTCGTGCTACCGCGCGATTAGGCGGTGCAGACTGAGTGGAAAACGCTTTCACTAGATCAGACAGGGCCTGCAGATCTTGCAGATTGCAGATTTGAACGAGTGCGACCTCGAGCAAAATGCGACTTTGAACGCTGTAACGCATTTTGACAATGGTCTCGTCAAGCAGTTGCAATGCGGACAGCAGAGTCATTGTGCCCCAGGTTGTGCCCCATTCCTTGAGCTGATCAACGCTGTTCGGGTTGGCGGTGCGCACGAGATCAGCGCCACCGCCGACGGTCACGGTCATCATGTCCCGAAGATACCCAAGTAACTGTTCTGCCAATTGCCCGACGTCGACTCCGTCATCGGCCGCAGAGTTGAGTTCTCGCAACGCACCAGCAGCATCGCGCTCGATGAGTCGAGACGAAAAGGATGCGAGTCGAGTCTCGTCAGCAGTGCCTAACATTGCGTGAACGACTTCGGCTGTGATTTGATTTCCGCCGAAGCTGAGCAGCTGTTCGAGCAACGATTGGCTGTCCCGCATCGATCCAGCGGCTCGACGGGCGATCAAACGGAGAGCGGCTTCATCCGCCTTGGTTCCTTCGTTTTCGCAAATGAACTTCAGTCGCTCAAAGATTTGCTCGGTTTTAACTGGCGGAAAGTCAAATCGTTGGCATCGTGAAAGGACCGTAATCGGAATCTTTTCCGGATCGGTCGTGCAGAAGATGAATTTTACGTGCCCCGGCGGTTCCTCAAGCGTCTTCAGCAACGCGTTGAAGGCTTGGGTTGTTAGCATGTGCACTTCGTCAATGATGTAGATCTTGTAGCGTGAGCGACTTGGCCGAACCGCTGCGTTGGATCGAAGTTGACGAATCTCGTCGATACCGCGATTGCTGGCACCGTCGATTTCCAAGACGTCCATGTCTTCTCCCGCATCGATCGCTTGCGAAATGTCGGAATTTGGATCGAATTTGCCATTGGTTTCGGCGGCGGCGTTCAGGGCTTTTGCAAAAATGCGAGCCGTGCTCGTCTTTCCAACTCCACGGGCACCGGTAAAAAGATATGCGTGTCCGACGCGATTGCTTTCTATGGCGCTGAGCAACGCTTGGGAAACGGTGGATTGCCCCACTAGTTCGGCAAACGTTTTCGGTCGATAGCGGCGAGCGACAACCGTGTATTTTCCGTTTCCAGCAGCGACGGCTGTCACATCGGGTTTTGCTAGGTCGCCGCCAGTTGTTTCTGCATCTTGAGATTCTGAAGATGTCGAGCTTGCCGACGCAATTCCTTTCTTTGCCATAACAAGATCCGCAAACCACTCGTGGGACAAGACAACCATTTTGAACGGGCTGCAAGTATACCACGCCCATGGGCGAATTGATCCGGTCGTTGACGGAAACGACGGAACAAGTTTCAATGCTTGAATGAGCAAACCAAAAATACTAATTCAGTTGGATACCGATCCGAAAGCCAGTGTTTTCGATGCCGTAGTGGCTTTGGACGGAGGCGCGGAGCAGCTTTTGCAATATTCGGCTATCCGTCCGGAGGATGTTCGAGGGCTGGTACACGGAGCCATGTATACGCGTGGCCCCGGGGATCTAAAGAACACTGCGATCTTCATTGGCGGAAGCAATGTCACCGAGGGCGAAGCGATCGCAAACATTGCCAGGGAGACTCTGTTTGATCCGTTTCGTGTTTCTATCATGTTGGACAGCAACGGGGCCAACAGCACTGCGGCGGCAGCAGTTCTCAATGCGGCCAAACATGTTTCGTTAGCGAATTCGAGAGCGGTTGTTTTGGCTGCCACGGGGGCAGTGGGGCAACGGGTATGCAGAATCTTGGCCAACGCGGGCGCTCACGTTTGCGTTGCATCCCGATCGATGGATCGTTCGCGGGAGTGCATTGAACGATTGGTCGCTGGCGGTTCGCCTGCGGAGCATCTGAGCCCGATTTGCTCAACAGATTTGGCTGAGTTGAGCAATGCTTTGTCCGAGAGCCAATTGGTGTTCGGTTGTGGTGCGGCTGGAGCGAGACTGCTTTCTGCAGATCAACTTCAATCTGCGAAATCGTTGCGAGTTGCGATCGATCTCAATGCTGTTCCTCCAACGGGGATCGAGGGGATCGAATTGACCGATAAAGGAGCCCAACGAGGTAGCCGATTTGACTACGGTGCGCTCGGCGTTGGTGGACTTAAGATGAAGATCCACAAAGCTTGTATCGCAGCCCTGTTCGAATCTAATAATCGATTTCTGGACTGCCAGGAAATGCTGGTCATCGGCCAAGAAATCCTCGATCGGTCCAAATAGGCCTCTAGTTATTTCAGACTACGACGGACACATCGATTGATTCAGGGACGAGGCAAAGTAAGGTCGAAACTATTGCGATCGGCCTCGCCCCTCAATGAGGGTCATAAATGGCGAATCGCAATCGAAGGATTCGGTCTTTCCGTTCCCCCATGTCACCGAGATATTCGACAACGAATCGGTTCCCGTTCCAAAATAAGTTCTTGCACCATAGGAGCTTTCGTATCCTTTCCCGGACGTCAATACATGAGTTTGCATTTTTCCTGAGGCTGATATCGCGATGATTTTAGCGTTGAAAGCATCTCGGTTCATGCTCGTTCCTATTAGCCTCACCGAGTATCCCTTGTTCGTTGAGGAGGAATCGGTTCGACCGACTGTTGGTCTTGCGTTTACATTCAATACCACTATATCGACGTCACCATCATTATCCAGATCATCAAATGCTGCCCCTCGACTGCTTTCGATTACTTGCAATGCGCTGCCAGCGTTCTTCGTAACATTTGTAAAGCGACCACGTCCATCATTCGCCAGAAGATAGTTGGTCACCTTAACATCCGTTCGATCATCAATGAATCGAATGTTATCGAGAAAGTGCCCGCACGCGATAAAGAGATCTCGATCGCCGTCATTATCGAAATCGACTCCACCGACGCCCCATTTGACGTGCGCTTTCAAGGTGTTATCGACTCTAGCGAGGTTGGTGATGTCCGCGAATAAACCTGGACCAACCGCACGATATAGGACAGGCATTTCTTCTTGGTAGGTCGTGGTAATTAAATCCAATTGCCCATCACCATCGAAATCAGCAAAGTCGACTCCCATATTTCCATTGCTTTTTCCTAGTCGATCGACAGCTACACCTGAGACGAGGCCCTCCTCTTGAAACCTGCCTTGCCCATCGTTGATGAGTAAGAAGTTGGGTTTCTGGTCGTTTGCCACAAAGACATCTATGTCGCCATCCGCGTCAAAATCAGCGCTAAGAACACCCATACCTGGTGCGGGAAGTTGGTTGATACCAGACCATTCGGACACATCGGTGAAACGTCCGTCTCCATCATTTCGATACAAAAAATGATGTGCGGGGACATAATCATTGGGGCCTGTGTGAAATTGGTACCCAGAGATCATTCGCGTCTTGTTGAGCGGATAGTCAAACTCCACGTAGGAGGCACAATAGAGATCCAGATCCCCATCTTGGTCCATGTCGAAAAAGGAATTGCCACCCCCAACTCTTTTTGTTGATGTCAGACCGCAGGGCTCGGTCGATTCACCAAACGTACCATCCCCTTGGTTCACATAAAAAACGTTGGTTCCGAAATTGCTAATAAAAACATCAGCATCCCCATCTTGGTCGTAGTCCCCGACGACCACGCCCATTCCGTACTGCGGATCACCCAGGCCCGAGGCTGAAGTTACATCAGTAAATGTCCAATTCCCATTGTTCCTGTAGAGCTGATTTCGCGGAAGCGATTCGGACTTGGTCCCCAACAAAGGTGCGCCATTGATGAAATAGATATCCAGCCATCCGTCGTTGTCGTAGTCGAAAATTGCTAACGAGCCTATGACTGTCTCGATCATGTAGCGATTCCCACTACTCCCATCAGTGTGCACAAAGTCAATCCCACTGTTTGATGGATCAATCTCAACCACCTTTGCGTCCAACGCAACCTGTCCTGAAACTGGTGACATCTGCGGGATAGCAAACAAGAAAAAGTGTGCAACAACTGAACAAGCAAGCCAAGTAAAATTTTTCGGATGGGACATTATCAATTGATGGGAGCGAGTCGCGGATCGTTTGGAGCGATGGCTTTTGCCTTTAGGTAGGCTTGGTGTGCGGATGTGCGATCGCCTACTGCACTCAGGGCATCCATTAGTGCTAGATAAGCATCTAGTGTACCGAGACGGTCGACTGCAATCTGCGAGTGCGAAACAGCGTTTGCAACGTTTCCAGAGCCAAGTAAAAATCTCGCCAATCGCAAGTCGGCTGCTCCTGTTTTGTCTGCGTTGGTTGCCATTCGCAAGGCATTTTCCGCTAGGGGTAAATCGCCCGCCGAAACTGCCAAGCTAGCTAGGTTGTGGTAGTTCTTTAAGTTGTCAGGTTGAATCTGCACCAAACGTTTGTACGTTGTTATGGCATCTTGAGCACGACCTTGATTTTTCAATAGGTCAGCCAGACGCAACGCAGTCGATGCCGAATCTGGAGTTAGTTCTAGTGAACGAACAAAAAATTGTTCCGCCAGTGCAACGGATTGGTGGGCAGCATATGCCGACCCCAATTGCGCATAGTTGTGGCTCGCAAACCCACGAAACGAAAGCTCATACTTTTGATCATCTTCGACAAGATTAGTGGCGAGTTTGGGGATTCGCTTTTGAATCTCCAACGCTTCTTCCCGTTTTTTTTGATTCATCAACACATTCGAAAGTGCCACATAAACCGCGACATCGGTTGGGCGTTGCGAAAGCGAGGTTCGAGCGTATTTTTCAGCTTCCTCGAACCGCCCAAGTTGAGTTAGTGCTTGGGCTAACCGAAGCGTGGCTTTGGATTGCTCGGGCTGTGGTGAGGTTGTAGCGACCGCGAGTTCAAGGGTCTTGACTGCGTCTTCCATTCGGCCAGTTTGACTGTAGGCTTCTCCCAAAGTGGATAGCAAAGATTCTGTGCGCTGTCCTCGTTCAAGAGCACGTTCGAGAACCGTCGTTGCTTCTTCTTGCTTTCCAAACTGCATGAAGACCTCGGCTAATTCGACCACTACCTGCGGGTCAGTCGAGTCAGCTTTAATAGCCCTCTCCAGATACTCGATCGCTTTCGCGGTCTGCAGAAGCTCGGAGTACGTCAAACCGGCAATGTGCAAAATGGTAGCGTCCGCCGGATATGTTTCGACTGCTTTTTCCACATCGTTTAGGAGTCGTTTCTTTTCCTCTGCGCTACTTGTGTAAACGGTTTGCTCAGGCAAGTTCAACCGAGCTGAATCACGTGGTGTGCTGGCTGGCGAATTGGAAGCCATAGAAGCCTTGGAGTCACTCGGTTCCGCAGGATGATCTTGTTCCGAGGGATCTTCGGGCAGGGGCGTAAAGTAAAAGCAGGCCAGTAATAGCGATGCACACAGAACCGAGATAAGGGCTAACTTTCCAAAGTTGGATTGCCCTTTTATCGCTTTCGTAACCGGTTGCTTAACAGTCTTTTTGTCGCATTGCTTGCGCATCAATCAGATCCTTGGCTTTATGTCGTCTGTGCCCAATGGTACTCACTTTGAACCGCATCGCGCTAGCGTGCGGGCCGAAGCGCTAGTAATCACCTGCGAATCCAGCCCCTCATGCTAGTGCATTTCGGCTCAAAACCCTTAAAGTGAGTGTCATTAGGCCTCCGCTGTTCCGCTAGCAAAGTGAGCGCCATTAGACTGGAGATACTATTTGAAGTTTGGGACCATTGTCCCGAACACATCAAAGGACGGGAGATTGGTCCCATCCTACGATAATTTTCAGTCTGCCGATCGCCTCGAAGCTAATTTGTGGATTCGGTCATCTGGTGAGACTTGCGGTAAAAAAGTGCAATGGGAGACTTTTCGAGTCCCGGCGAGGCTGGTAATGACGCTCATCCCGCCATCAAGCTTCGGGATCGCACCTAAACACGGGAATAAGGGAAGCGAAATATGCTTTGGCGAAGAAAAATCCCATTCTTTTTTGCTGTGTGATCGGCATTTACATTGCCTTAAAAGAACCATTGGAATAGAATTCCCAGCATTGCTCGTTCGCAATTTTCGCGTTTGTTTTTCTTTACAAAGGGTTTTAGGTGAAAATCATGACAGTTAGAATAAGCCGAGGTAGTCTCGTGCGGAAGAGTGCAAGCGGGTTTACGCTTGTCGAATTGTTGGTCGTTATCGCGATTATCGGGATTTTGGTTGGACTTTTGCTGCCTGCTGTGCAAGCCGCCCGTGAAGCGGCTCGCCGTATGCAGTGCAGCAACAATTTGAAGCAACTTGGTTTGGCGGTTCATAACCACCACGATTCCTTCA
>Ga0335394_10011147_pt1 | contig 10126 bp, 9 predicted proteins | sample MAT03_FD_205741 | JGI IMG/M metagenome (GOLD analysis project Ga0335394, IMG submission 205741) | Freshwater microbial communities from Lake Fryxell liftoff mats and glacier meltwater in Antarctica - MAT-03 (spades assembly) (version 2) ...
CGGCTGGCTTTTTTGTTCCCAATTCAGCAGCGTTAGGGGAGAGCCAAGAGCACAAGAATCCAGATTTAATTATTTTGACGGGACCAAATGCCAGCGGCAAGAGCTGCTATTTGCGGCAGGTCGGTTTAATTCAGCTGATGGCGCAAGTCGGTAGCTTTGTGCCTGCAAAAGCGGCGAATTTAGGAGTGTGCGATCGCATTTTTACCCGCGTCGGCGCAGTCGATGACCTGGCAACAGGGCAATCAACCTTCATGGTAGAAATGAACGAAACCGCCAACATTCTCAATCACGCCACCCCAAAATCCTTAGTTCTGCTCGACGAAATTGGTCGAGGAACCGCCACATTCGATGGTCTGTCGATCGCTTGGGCAGTTGCAGAACACCTCGCCACCATTATCCTTGCCCGGACTATTTTTGCCACCCATTACCACGAACTCAACGAACTCGCCTCCCTTCAGCCCAATATCGCTAACTACCAAGTCACAGTCAAAGAACTCCCCGATCAAATTATTTTCCTGCACCAAGTTCGCCCTGGAGGTGCCGATCGCTCCTACGGCATTGAAGCAGGTCGCCTAGCGGGATTACCTGCTACCGTGATCCAACGTGCTAAACAAGTAATGAGTCAAATTGAAAAGCACTCTCACATTGCGGTTGGTCTTCGTAAAGGCAACTCATCGGTGAAGGAAAAGTCTGTAAATAGGGCAACTCGGTTTGATCCCGAGGAACAACTCGATATTTTTAAGAAATTGCTGTAATAGCGTCCCAACCGTCCCCCCACCCCCTCCAAATGAGACAACGGGCAATCTACCGAAAACCCGCAACCACCCAAAACAACTCTTTTATCCCAACCATCCCTTTCGAGGGGCGTGGGGGAGTTAGGACCCCACATTGCGGGGGTACGGGGGGAAGTCCCCCGGATAGCGGCAGAGCCGCCCAACCATCTCCGCTTCTAAACCACCCTACTTCTAAACCACCCTACTTCTAAACCACCCTACTTCTAAACCACCCTACTTCTAAACCACCCTACTTCTAAACCACATCCAAACTTTTCAAACTTACCAAGAACTTAAAGCTAACCTAAACATTCCCCACCGACTCAACCTAAATCAACAACTCAACCCCATCACAGTAGATAATAATCATGGGAGTGAACCGAGATATCATCCGTGAAATATTTTTTTCTATCTGAAGGCTGGAACGTCGGTCGAGTTTGGGAGTTCGGAGGACTCTGGAACGAAGCATCCTGGAGACGCAAACCCAAAATCGATCGCCTCAACCTCCACATTAGCGAAAACAACGAAAAACTTTGGCTCTATCAAGTCGAAGAAGAAGTGATCATGATCGAAGTCAAACCCGCAGACGAAAACGCTGTTAACCGCGCCATCGGGCAAGTCGTCCTCAAACGACTCATCACCGCCGAACAAGTCATCGAAAGAATCTGCGCCGATCACACCTAATCAATAACCCATCAAAAAAAGGAGGAGAGCGATCGCCCTCCTCCTTCTTCTAACAAGCTTTTTCTAATCAAAAAAGCAAGAACGCTTAGTAAGTTTCAACGTGCCAACGCTCTTTAATCGATCGCTGATACTCCTTCCAAACCACGCCCTCTGGCTCAGCAGCGCTCGCCATTGCCGCATCAATGCCATCTTCCATGCCCTTCAAACCGCAGATGTAGGTGTGAGTTTTTTCATCCTTCACCAAATCCCAGATCTCTTGAGCATGTTCTGCCACGCGATGCTGAATATACATCCTGCCGCCTTCAGAGTTTTTCTGCTCACGACTAATCGCGTAAGTCACCCGGAAGTTGTCGGGATACTGAGCTTGCAACTCTTCCAACTCCTGCTTATACAGAACGTTAGGTGTCGTCGCCACCCCAAAAATCAGCCAAGCAAAACCCTTGAACTTGTAGTCAGGATTCGCAGCTCTCTCATTCTCTTTGAACATGCGCCATAGATAAGCGCGGAAAGGCGCGATCCCGGTGCCCGTTGCCATCATGATCACATTGGCATCTTCAGCAGCAGGTAAGAGCATTTCCTTACCCACAGGCCCTGTAATCTTAACCTCATCACCCGGCTTCATCTGCGTTAGGAACGTCGAACAAACGCCGTAGATCGTCTCTCCAGCTTCGTTCTTATATTCCAATTGACGAACGCACAAAGAAACAGTTTTATCATCGACATCATCCCCATGACGAGTCGAAGCAATGGAATAAAGGCGAATCTTGTTAGGCTTACCCTTGCTATCAACGCCATCTGGAATAATCCCAATACTCTGACCTTCAAAATAGGTCAAATCTCCTTGAGAAACATCAAACTTGACGTGCCGGACGGTGCCAATACCCCCCTCCTGAACCATTTCTTCAGTCGAAAGACACTTGCCAATATAAGGACTATTAGGACGATAGATATTAACCGGAATATCTGCCTTAGATACTTTTTCTTTGGCTTGGGTCACAGGCTTTGCTCCTTCTGTTGACTTGGGCTGAACATCAGTGCCAGAAGAGACTTTGCCGTTAGTAGCTACGCTATCGGTAGAGACAGGACGAATGCTGACAATCCGACCCCCCATACGCAGGATTCTTTGCATTTCCTGATTCATCCGAGAGTAAGGCACTGTGACGAACACATTGCCACTTCGCCGAATTGGATAATCCATATTGTCGCGTTGTTGGGTTTGCCGTAACCCTTCAACTTCGTAGATAAAAAGGCGACTGCCATAAGCTGTATTGGAAGCACTGCCTACTGCGCTTGGATTGTACATTGCTGGTTAACCTATCTCCTAACCCATCTAAAAATTACCGTCAGGCTCTCCAAGCAAACTCGTAAGGAATTTGCTTGCCAAAAGCTGATTGGTAATAGCGTAGCATTGTGGCAGTCTCCAGACACGTGAACTCAGGTGAGGATCGAAAAAACTCTCCCCGTTACCACCATAAAAGGCAATTTAGTAAATGAGTGTGGCGATCGCATCATTTTTAGGCTAATTAAAGATTTGGTGTAAAAGTCTTCAGTCCTCTCTTGTAGTGATGATCCCCTTTTGGTAGAATCCAAATACTGAGATAGTACTAAAAACTCACCCTGTTTTCCAGCTCGGCTAGGGAACTCAGAAGCCCTTCGACTAGAAGCAGGTTGGCTCAAAATATCTAAAGTTGATAAATCGTTTATTTCTCTAGAGGAAACTTATGATCAGTACGCCAGACCGTGTGGTTCTAATTGGTGTCGCCGGAGATTCAGGATGCGGTAAATCCACGTTCTTGCGCCGCTTAGCAGATTTATTTGGCGAAGACTCAATGACTGTAATCTGCTTAGACGATTACCACAGTCTGGATCGCTATGAGCGCAAAAAAACAGGCATTACTGCCCTTAACCCTGCGGCAAACAACTTTGATCAGATGTACGAGCAGATCAAAGCGCTGAAAGAGGGGCAGCACATCATGAAGCCCATCTATAACCATGAGACAGGCTTAATCGATCCCCCTGAATTGATCAAACCTACCCCTATTGTTGTCATTGAGGGTTTGCACCCCATGTACGACGAACGGGTGCGATCGCTCCTCGACTTCAGCGTCTACCTCGACATTGATGACGAAGTTAAAATTGCCTGGAAAATTCAGCGCGACATGGCAGAACGCGGTCACACTTACGAAGACGTATTGGCAGCCATCAACTCGCGTCGCCCCGACTTTGAAGGCTATATTGATCCCCAAAAAGCCCACGCCGATGTGGTCATCCAAATTCTGCCAACTAAGCTGATCAAAGATGATCAGGATCGCAAAGTTTTGCGCGTCCGCCTCATTCAAAAAGACGGCGTTGAGGGCTTCGATCCGGTTTACCTATTCGATGAAGGCTCTACCATCGACTGGATTCCCTGCGGACGTAAGCTCACCTGCTCTTACCCTGGGATTCGGATGTTCTATGGACCCGACAGCTACTACGGTCACAGTGTTTCGGTGCTAGAAGTCGATGGTCGCTTCGATCGCCTTGAAGAAATGATCTACCTCGAAAGCCACCTCAGCAACCTTTCCACCAAGTTCCACGGTGAAATGACCGAGCTATTGCTGAAGCACAAGGAATATCCTGGCTCTGATAATGGCAGCGGCTTGTTCCAAGTATTAGTGGGTCTGAAGATGCGGGCAGCCTATGAGCGCTTGGTCGGTGGCGAAGCGAAGATGGCGGCAAAGGCGATCGCCAATTAGGGCGACCTGTCACCCAGAATTCTTCTAAGAGGCTATGGGTGTATCTTTCCAAAAGGTATATCTATAGCCTTTTTGATGATGAGAAAGTAGGCACAAAAAGTTGTCAGATATTATTGTGGTTGTTCGGAACGAGCGTGGTGTGGTAATGTCATCTATTGACGGTGAGCTAGTGACAGTTCTACTCACCGCTGACGGAAGAGTTCTCGCCCAACAACCGATTCGCTTCACCGTTGTAGATGCAGTTTTTCTAGATCTTTCCCCAGGAAACTATACGGTGATTGCAAGGCATTCAGCTTTAAACCCGACGGAAGCGCGTCAAGATATTTCTCTACCAGACAAAGTGATGGTTGGCGTAAAATACTTTTACGATGAGACTGCAAGGCGACGGCTCAGGATCGAACTAGACATCAGGAATCTAAATGTCTGAATCTCAACATAATGCTGAATCTGAGTCTATCCGAGCCTATCGGTTACGGGTCTGGTCATACTGTGAAGACTTGCAGCGAGAGACTAGCCCCATTGTCAGATCCAATACAGCTCTCTATCTGTCAGAGGCAGCAGCGACTTTAGCCCGTCTAGAACTAGAAGAAGTCCATCAGAATGCTATGGCTTCTGAGCCATTATCTTGGCATTCTGATGCCTCATGACAATTGCTGAAGAGCTTTGGCAGGCAAATCAAGATTTGGCGATCGCCTGTCTGCAAAATCCCTTTGTGCAGGGCATCGCTGATGGCTCCCTATCTAAAGTTAAATTTGCCTACTACGTTGGGCAAGATGCCTTCTTTTTAGAAGCTTTTGCCCGCGCCTACAGCATTGCCGCTGCTAAAGCTCCTGACTGGCAAGGGTTCAATACATTTCACGACTTAGCAGGCAGCGTGCTGCAAGAACTCAACCTGCACCAAACTTATGCCTCCCAGTGGGGCGTTGATCTTAAAACGGTAGACCCTAGTGCCGCCACTCGGCGCTACACCGATTTTTTGCTGGCAACGGCTTGGAGCCAAAATGTAGGCGTCACGGCGGCGGCAATGCTGCCGTGTATGAAGCTGTATGCATTTTTGGGGCAGGCGATCGCGGTAAATGGCGTTCCTAATCATGACTATGCGGATTGGATTAGCACCTATAGCAGCGAGGAGTTTGAGCCGTTATCAGAGCAGTTAGCGCAGTTGGTGGAGCGGTATTTGGAGCGAGAGGACGGGCGACCCTCGCGGTATCTGCAAAGCAGCGCGCCTTATCGCTACGCCATGCAGTGTGAGCTAGATTTTTTTCAGGCAGCTTGGAATGCTAAATGACTTAGGATGAGTAAAATATCAGCTCTAATTGAGGTGGTATCTTACTCTATGAGTGCCTCAGTTGGTGTCCTTGTGATTTAAAACTCTGTTTTGGTGGTCAAGTCAGAGTTCCTGAAGTGCTATCTCGTAACTGTTCCTGACCTTTAGAAATTAAGTTGGGGAGCAAATACAAGCATTCGGGAGTTTGGCTGAGATTTCCATTAGATTTGCGAGTTTTATATAAACCTCTAAAATCTTGACAGAAAAAATATGTCTACTAGCTGATGTCAGGTGCTCAAGCCACTCTTATTTTTCATTTGAAAACAACTATACAAGTGGACACACCTTTATAATTGGTGTCAAGAGCTATTTCTATTTTTTGCCCCTAGCCCCCTATGAATTATTCTGTCCCCCAACCTGGCAGGCATGTCAGACCGCTACGAATTTTTATTTCGTATGCCCGCGAGGATGAAGCTCACCGACGGGAATTAGAAATATTCTTAACTCCTTTAGTGCGGCAAGATCAAATCAGGATTTGGTGTGATCAATATCTCGAAACTGGAGAGCCTTGGAAGGAGGAAATATTTAGAGAATTGAGAAAGGCTGATATTGTTCTTCTATTAATTAGCCCTGACTTCGAAGCCTCGGAATTCTGTTGCAGAGAAGAATTGCCTATAGCTTTAGAGCGTCAAAGTACTAAAGAAGCAATTGTGATCCCAATACTATTAAGATTCGTATCTTGGGAAGGACGTAATTATAGTCACTTACCTCTTTTACCAAGGAACGCCCAATTTATAACTGATACACGCTCCTGGATAAATCGAGATCAAGCTTGGCAAAATGTGTTCGTAGGAGTGAAAGAAGCTATTAACAGAGTTTCATTAAGAAAAATTAGAAGGCTGTATGAAGAAGAATTTCTTAAAGCTACTAAATTAGGCTATCCGCTACATGAGATTGTTCAAGAAGACGTAGATTGTTTGAAGCAGCGCTTAAAGCAGCAGCAAGAGCAATATGGGTTTTCTCTGCTTGAGGACGCATTTTTTCAAGAGATTGAGCAACCTATTATCGAACAGGCTCAAGTTTTGATTTCTCGCCGTGCAGAACGTAAAAATATTTATAGTCGAACCTTTTGTTTGCTCTTGATGAAAGGAGAGATTAATTATCGTCTTGAATTAGAGGACTTGAAGAGACAACTAGAACTAAGTAATGAAGATGTTAGCCAAGTTGAACAGAGCACTATAGCTCAAATCGAACAATTACTATACAGAGCTAATCAATTTATCTCTCTATCTGATCAGTTAGTTACTCAAGCATATCAAGTAATTCTTGAGAGGGTGATTAATAGGAGACGATATGAAGTAGAGTTTCGGGCTTCTCTTCAAAGAACGTTTCCAATCAGTTCCAGTACTCGTGTCGATTTAAGGCAGTTACAAGAAAATCTTGAACTAAGTGATGAGGACGTCAACAGTATTGAAAATCCTATTATCAGTCGAGCAAATCGATGGATAACTCGGACAGAGCGATTACTCTCTAGAATCGCAATTTTAGAAAGGAGCTATGAGCAAAGTCTACATTTATCTAAAATCAACACACTAGTTAGATATTTATATACATCTGTCAAAAATTTCTTTGCGAACGTATATGCAGTCTTGGGACTCATAGCTTGTGCAGGAATGATGAGTTTTTTCCTCTTTGGATACTCCTTTTATAAATACATTAACGTCAGTGTTGGATTGATATTTCTCCCACCGAATGTTTCGTTTACGCCTTTACCTTCCCTAGAGGGTTCTTCTAAAGCTATTCAGGAAATAATTGCCAGTAATGAAAAAATTGTTGATCCTCAAAACCGAGTTGATATTGCAGTAAGCGTACCCCTATCTCAAAAGGGAAATGAGTATGGGAAGAAGGACTCGGAAGAAGTTTTAAGAGGCGTAGCTTTAGCTCAAATAGATATAAATGCTGATCAAAACAAAACCAAAAAAGTATTTATTAAAGTCGTCGATGAAGGCACTGCAAGAGGTGCGGAGAAGCAGCGAGCTAGAAACGTTGCACGCTTCTTAGTGCACGATGATAACAAAGAGCTGCTAGGAGTCATTGGTCATTTCTCTAGCGACACCCTACAGGATGCCAGTTACTTTTATGACAGAGAGAAATTAGTCGCAATATCTCCTACTAGCACCGCTGTGCGATGTCAACGAAAATGGCTGTGGGTTGACTGGTGTTTGACAGATGATACATCAATTGATCTGAACTCCTTTATCTTTAGAACGGCGGTTGATGATGCAGTTGCGGCTAGGATGCTAGCCAATTATGCTAAGAGAAATTATGAAAATGCCGTCATAGTCTTTCAGTCAGACAGTAAGTATAGTCGATCGCTCCGAAACCAGTTTAGACAGCAATTCTCAGACGAGAGGCATCGCATTATTGGCGAATATCCTATTAACGAGAAAGATTTTAAGAATTTTGAAGATGAAAATTTAAGCCAACAAGAGGATACAAAGGATGCAATATTCACCTGGGTTAGTAAGCGAGTTGTTCCAGATCAAAAACTAGTGTTGCTTGTATTTACCTCTAATGAGTATTCCAGAAGTGATGTAATCGACCAGTTCTTTTATTCTGCAAGTGAAAATAACCTTGGGTTGCTAGGCGGTGACTCTATGTACAATCTGAATTTTTCTGAGTTAGCTCATAATTTTCCTAAGCTGAAGGATATTGTAGTGGCTATCTCTTGGCATAGAAGCTATAGCCCGCCCTCTGATTTTCAAATAAAAGATAATGATGTTTTTGACGAAGGAACAACTGCAATCAACTGGCGAACAGCAATGGCTTATGATGCGACTCAAGCGTTAGCACAGGGGATAGAAAAAGCTTTTGAAAACGGTTGTGAAGCAAAAAATTCCTGTCGGCAACTAACTCAAGAGATCCTCTCTGGAAAATATGGCAATAAATTTTCTGCGAATGGTGCTGTAGGCGTGAAAACTGTAAGTTTTAGCGACGAAGGAGATCGGGAACTCAGCGATAATCCTAAGAATGAGATTGGTGTTTTAGTAAGAGTTGTTGATAAAACAGATCCGTATTCTGTCAAGAACAAAGATAATTACAAAAAGCTAGAACCAGGCGAATACGAGTAGTTGCCATTTAAGATGCTGTTAGATCTCTCCTCTAAGGCAATTTTTTGCAATATTTCAGCAACTCTCAGATTTAATTCTGGGCAACGATGGGCAATAGGTGGAAATTACTAAACCGCAGCGTCGTGTCAGGATAAAGCCGACTGAGCCAGCCTTCAGCATTGCCTCGGCGGATTTCGCGTTTAGCGAGGAGGTAGTAATTGCCTACTTGTTCGTAAGAGTCGCGGATGTCGTCTTGCTCGATCAGTTCTGCGGTTTTAGCATCTCGGAAAATGGCTTGAAAGTGGGTTTGTAAGTAACCTCCATTGGTTTTCAACGAATCTAAGGTCTTGATCTCAACAGTGAACTCACCAATGTTGCGGTTAACCTGAACCATTTCCTGATCTTTAACGATGTACCGATCGCTATTTTCATCCTTAGTTTCTTCAATCTCAGCAGTGTTGCCTTCGTTGCTAATTAGCGCAAACTGCGACTGCTCATGCATTTCATTAAAGGTGGCAGAGTGCAGTTGAGTTGCAGCCATTTGGACTTGCGCCATGATGACTTGACGAATCTCTTGATCAATTACATTCTGAGTCGCTACTTGTAGGTTGGCATCCAGTACGTCGCGGTTGGGATCAACTGCTAGCCGCTGAAGAAAAACGATGTCAGATGTATGGACATCCAGCTTGTATCATTTCAATTGACTTAGATGATTTGAAGCATGTTAATGATACGCAAGGTCACGCCAAAGGTGATGAATTAATACATAAAAGCAGGTCAAGCGATGCAGCAGGCAATTCGTAAACAAGATATTGCTGCTCGCGTGGGTGGAGATGAGTTCGCTGTGCTGTGCGTAGAATGTAGTCTTGTCGATGGTGAGGCGCTAATGGAGCGAATCAAGACTGCTCTTGTCCTCCATCCAGTTGATGCTTCTTTGGGAATTGCTGTACGAAAACCAAGCGAAGGGCTATCTCAGGCTTGGGAAGACGCCGATCAATCGATGTATTTTTGCAAAAGAAGCCGAAGGGTGCAGCATCCAGGACTCAACTTCAAGCAATAAATGACCTGGCGTAGTGCTATATCTACAGATACGCTGCACGATTGAAGACAACCGTACAGTCCTATGATGCCAGATCGATCGCCAGCACGGTATCCTAAAAGAAGTGAGTACATTAGTCCCCCTAACGCCCCCTAAAGTCTACACGTTTATCTGTGACGACTACCTCTTCTAAACCCCAATCTCTCGCCAAAGACCCCGATCGCCTTGAAGCCCGCCTTAAAGAAATTCCCCCAGAACCGGGAGTTTACTTCATGCGGGATGCGAACGATCACATTTTATATATTGGTAAATCCAAGAAGCTGCGATCGCGCGTTCGTTCCTATTTTCGTGAATGTAATGATCACAATCCTCGCATTGCCTTGATGGTGATGCAGGTCGTTGATATTGAATTTATTGTTACCGATACTGAAGCCGAGGCGCTGGCGCTAGAAGCCAATCTGATTAAGCAGCACCAGCCCCACTTTAATGTGCTGTTGAAGGATGACAAAAAGTACCCT
>Ga0335394_10011151_pt1 | contig 10125 bp, 8 predicted proteins | sample MAT03_FD_205741 | JGI IMG/M metagenome (GOLD analysis project Ga0335394, IMG submission 205741) | Freshwater microbial communities from Lake Fryxell liftoff mats and glacier meltwater in Antarctica - MAT-03 (spades assembly) (version 2) ...
GCCATTATTGCTCCGTGGAATTTTCCGTTGGCAATACTCACCGGCATGGCGGTGGCGAATCTGGTGGTGGGCAATCCGATCCTGTTGAAGCCTGCCGAGCAGGCCTGCGCCGTGGGCCAGGCCCTGCACGAATGCATGCTGAGCGCGGGTTTCCCGCCGGAGGTCTGCGCGTATCTCCCCGGACGTGGCGAGATTATCGGCCCGATCCTGCTCGCGGATCCACGCGTTGCGGTCATTGCCTTCACCGGTTCGCGCGCAGTCGGCCTGCATCTGGCGACGGAAGCAGTCCGCTTGGCTGCAAGCAAAGGCACGGTGACCAAGGTGGTGGCGGAAATGGGCGGCAAGAATGCGATCATCGTCGACGCCGATGCTGATCTTGACGAAGCGGTGCAGGGGGTGTTGCAGTCGGCATTTTCCTTTCAGGGTCAAAAATGTTCGGCCTGTTCACGGGTCATTGTCCTCGCCGCCATCCACGATCGCTTCGTCGAGCGTCTTGCCGCGGCGGTGCGCAGCCTGACCGCAGGGCCAGCCGATGACCCCGGCGCCGTCATCGGCCCGGTGATTGATGATGAGGCGGTGACGCGCTTACACACTGCAGTCGCGCAGATTCGCGCCCCGTTGCGCATTGCCGCCGTCGGACCGTTGGCGCAGGGTGGGCGATTCGTCGCGCCGGTGGTGGTGACCGGGGTGCCCGCGGATCATCCTCTGGCCCAAGAAGAATTGTTCGGACCCGTGCTTGCGGTCATTGCGGTGCCGGACCTCGAACAGGCGTTGCGCGTCGCCAATGCCACGCCGTATGCGCTGACCGGCGGCTGCTTCAGCCGCAGCCCTGCGACCCTGGCGCGGGTGCGCCGGGAATTCCTGGTTGGTAATCTCTACCTCAATCGCGCGATTACCGGGGCGTTGGTCGACCGCCAGCCGTTTGGCGGCTTTCGTCTGTCTGGGCTCGGCAATAAAGCGGGCGGGGTCGATTATCTCCGTCAATTCGTGCACAGCCGCACGGTGACCGAAAATACGCTGCGCCACGGTTTTGCCGTCGATCGCGAGGGGGGCACCAACGCCTGAGTTGGGAGTGTGCGGGTTCGGACTCGTAGACGGGACCGTTGACCGTAATTATCCTTGCAGCGTGAGTGGTGTCCGCATTCTGCCGCCCATGATCCGTCGCAACCCCACTGGCCAACTCCCTGTCGTCCACCAAAGCGCTTTCGTCGATCCCACCGCGATCATCTGCGGGCATGTCATCATCGGCGAAAATGTCTTTATCGGCCCTTACGCCGTGATTCGCGCTGACGAGGTCGATGCCAATGGCGAGCTGGAGCCGATCACCATCGGCGCCAACTCCAATATCCAGGACGGCGTGGTCATCCATTCCAAGGCCGGTGCCCGAGTCGAAGTCGGTGAATTTACCTCGATCTCGCACCGCTCCATCGTGCATGGTCCTTGCACCCTCGGCAGCAGGGTCTTCATCGGTTTCAACAGCGTCGTCTTCAACGCCACCATCGGCGACGGCAGCGTGATTCGCCACAACAGCGTCGTCGAAAACTGCCATCTGCCGGCAGATTTCCATGTCCCCTCGACCACCAATATCCATTCCGACGCCGACCTCGCCCTGGTCCCGAAAGTCAGCGCCGACGTGACTTCGTTCTCGGAAAGCGTCGCGGTCACGAATTTATGGTTGGTGCAGGGATATAAACGGATTCAAAACGAACTGTAGTCATTATTAGTTTCTATTAGCCCTCATTAGTGCGCTTCATTGCCACTGGGTCCTGCGTCCTGGGTCCTGGGTCCTGCGTCTCGCAATCAATCTCGAAGTCACTTTCATCCTCTGCCACCTTAAAGTCGTCTAGCATTATTTGTCCTAAAATCCCTCTCCTGATTGAGACGGAAAGTGAATCCAATCTCACCAAAAGTCGAGTCGTCACAGATCGTTTCGCGACGTAGGACGCAGGACGCAGGACGCAGGACGATGGCTCCACGGATGACGTCCGTACCCGCTCTGCGAAATTCGCGACGCAGGACGCAGGACGCCGGACCAGGTGGCAATCAGAAAGTGATAATGAACGCTTCCCGTAACCGCTGCCGTCAGCAAGCTGCTTACCCTGGAGAACCCCATGGCTACCCACGCCGATGCTGACTTGATCCTTCGCCTCTATGATTTGCGCCGCGAGCCGGTGTGCCGCGAGGCGCGGGCATTTTTTGCTGGGTGGAAACCGGAAGATGAAGAAGAGGTGAATGCGGTGGTCAGTGGACGCATGATTCAGCGCAATGCTTGGCTGCGGCAGGTCACGACCTATTGGGAAATGGCTTTTTCGTTGGTGAATACTGGGGCTGTGGACGAAACCCTATTCGCTAAGAATTGTGGCGAGGGAATCTTATTCACGGTCAAATGCCAGATGCTGGGCGAACGTTTTGGGCAGGCCTTTGCCCGCCGCATCAGCGAAGGTGAGGCCTTTATCCAGCGCAATGCGTTGGCGGCGGAAAAAGCCGTGATGATGCGCAAACGTCTGAGTTGAGGCTCGCTGAGGCTCGCTGAGGCTCGCTGGAGCTTACCTAAGCGTGGCGTGGCCACGCATGCAATGCGGCGTGGCATTCCGCTTCGGAGGGCACCAGGGCAAGGCGGAACCAGCCTTCGCCGCCGGCGCCAAAGAATCCGCCGGGTGAGACGACGATGCCCTGATCCAGGCACAGCGTCGCGTAGGCGTCGGCGGTAAAGCCCGTCGGCACCTGGGCCCAGAGATACAGGCCGGCTTGGGACGGCAGCACCGAAATACTGCGCGCTTCCAGGCCGGCGACCAAGATGGCTTGCTTGGCGGCAAAAATCGCCCGGCGCTGTTCGGCGTGGAGATCGTCGCTCCACGCCAGGGCCGCGGCCTGTTCGGTAAAAGTCGGTGAGCCCACGCCAAAATGCGCGCGCCAGCCGCGATAGGCGGCTATCAGGGCCGCGTCGCCGGCGATGAATCCAGAGCGATAGCCGGTCATGCCGCTGCGCTTTGAACAGGAATGGAACGCGAGCACGCCGGTGGTCGCCACTTGCAGTACGGACGGTGGCGGTGTGGCGCCGTTGAACCACAGATCTTGGTAGCATTCATCGCTGGCGAGCAGAATCCCGTGCGCCTGCGCCACCGCGGCCTGCGCGCGGAGATAAGCAAGATCAACACACGCTCCGGTCGGGTTGTGTGGATAATTGATCCAGGCGATGGCGGTGCGGTCGAGCACGTCCTGCGGCAACGCCGCTAGATCCAGGCGGTAGCCGTGCTCGCGTTGCAGCACCACTTCGTGGACACGACCTCCGGCGAAGAGCGCCGACGACTGGTAGACTGGATATCCGGGCGAGCCGAAAATAATCGTATTCCGTGCGCTGGCGGGATCGAGAAAGGCCAAGCCGAGATGGAAAATAGCCTCTTTGCTGCCAGCCGATGGCAGGATTTGGGTATTCGTATCGAGGTTCACGGAAAAACGTCGTTGCAGATATCCGCAGACGGCTTGGCGCAGATCGGGAGTGCCGGCCACACTTGGGTATTGACTCACCGCGGGTACCGCTTGACGCAGGGCCTCAGGAATAAATGCGGGTGTCGGTTCGACCGGATCGCCAGTGCCGAAATCAAAAATATGGCGACCTTGCTGAGCCAAGGCTTGTTTGCGCTGTTGCAGCTGCGCCATCGGGTAGGGCTTCAAGGCGCGCAGGGCGGGATTCATGACGGGGTGCGCTCGTGAATGGCAGGAGGGGGCGGGACTGAAAGTGAGGCCGCCGATTCAATAATCACCGTCGCGATGGCCAAGCCATCACTGTGGGATACGGAGAGATGCCACGCGGTGGCGCCCAGCGCCTGTAAGCGCTTGGCGGCGGCGCCACTAAATCCCAGTCGTGGCGGCTGCGTCGGTCCGGCAGCGATCATTTCGATATCGGTAAAGCGGACGCCAGCGGCCCAGCCGGTGCCTAGGGCTTTCATCGCCGCTTCCTTGGCGGCCCAACGTGCGGCCAAGCGTTCGGCGGGCTCGCGGGCGGCCAGGCAATACGCTTGTTCGCCAGCCGTATACACCCGATCCAGGAAACGCTGGCCTTGTCGCTGATGGACCGCCGCAATGCGGGCGACGCCGATCAGGTCGGTGCCGAGCCCAACGATCATGGCGCGCGCGGCGGCGTCGGCAGCGGATTGCCCGCGCCGGTCGGCGCTGGGACTGCTCCAGGGATAGGCGGCACGACCGGGGCGACCGCTACATCAACCAGGGGGCGCCAGCTGCGGCGCAGCCACCAGGGCACTTCCGGACCATCGATCGTCTCACCGGCACTGGCGCGTATTTGTATCGCGATCCCCGGAGCCTGTCCCAGGGGGGGATCAAGTTGCACCGCGAGCAGGTAGGTTTTGTCTGCGGTCGGAATGCGTTGGCTGGCATTCAGGCGCCAGCCCTCGTCGAGATCGTTAAAGCGCGCGACCCGCTGGCGCTGCACCACCAACAGTTGATTCGTGATATCGATCGGCGCACTGCCCGAGGCGAGACGGAAATGCATGGTCTCGACTCCCAGTGGCAAACGCGCGAGAATGATGCGTGAGCGGCCGCTGCCGAGCACCGCATATGACCCATCTCCGACCGTTTGCCATTCCACTGTGGGCAGCACGGCTTGCACCGTCGCCAACAAACTGGGACCCGCGGTGATCTGGGGGACGGGCAATACCGGCGACATGGGGAGATCCAAACCAGCGGACACCCCGGTGAGGGCAAGGGCGCTGTGGATCAGAAAGCCATTGCCGGCCGGTTGCACCATATCCTGATCGCCGAGGTAGCGGGCCGCGGTGATGGCGCCATCCGTGCCCAAAGCCAAGACACTCGGGCGTTGATTGGGTTCGGCCAGGACCACCAAGGCACCCTGGGCGCTCGCGTGGAATTCACGGATCTCGGTGCCACGAGGTAAGGTGCGTTCCCACAGCGGAGCACCGGCCGGCAACGAGATCGCGGCGACCATGCGATCGCCATCGCTGCGTCGACCGTTGATGGTCAGGCGTTCGCCATGGGAAATCGCCTGATCGATGAGGGCCCAATCACCGTATTGACGGCGGTTGGTACCATTGGCGCGATCCAGCACGTGCAGACGTTTGCGATCGTCGAGGACAAACACGGCGTCTCCGCGGGCAGCCACCAACGTATGAATGGCGATATCATTGCGCCAGCGCAGCCGACCCGCACCCAAATCCCAGCAGGCCAGCGTACCAGCCGGCGTGCGCAAAAATAAATCCGTGCCGTGCAGCAGGGGCCGCATTCCCGCGTCGCCACCAACGCTGAAAATGATTTCGCCGCTGGTCAGATCAAGAATCCGGAACAGACCATGGGTGGGATCGGATATGAGGAGCGCACCTTGGCCCAGCACGCTGAGCTGGTCCAACCACATCCCCTGCCCGGGCAGGCGCCACCGCACCGCGCCGGGTTCTTTGCCGCCCAACTCCAAGGCGACCAAGTCGACCCCGTCCAAGGTGATCATTGCGCGATCGGCCGTCAGCAGGGGGCGCGGCGGCAGGCGCTCCATGGTCACCGGGGGCAGGGACCAGCGCAGGATCTCGCGGCCTGTCTGCGCATCGAGGGCCGACACCCACAGCCCTTCGCCTTGATTGCGCCGTCCGGGTAGTGGCATTACCGGCCACACCAAACAGGTGCTGTGGTCTGCGGCAAAGGCTTCGACGAGTTCGCCGCCCAGACGACCGCTGAGCTTGACGAGTTCGGTGCCCCGACGCACGACCAAGGTGAATGCGGCGCCATCGGCGCTCTCGGTGACCGCGGGAATCAGATCGCGGTGGAAATCGGCGATCGGACGGTCATTGAAGGAGGTGATCAGATCGCCGTTGCGCACGCCGGCGGCCGCCGCGGCAGTGCCTTCAAGGACATCGACTGGGACGCCAACCGCATCGGGGTCCACAGTACCGGTCATGCGCACGCCGAGCAGGCGCAGATCGGGCAGGCGGGTCCAGCTTTCGCTCCCGTCTTCGATCCGGCGCGCGGTCAGGCGACCGCCTTCATAACAATAGATCTGCTGGCCCGCGACCAGTACCGCCCGTGAGCGGGAGGTATCCTGCGTCCAGGCTTTGACATTTGCCGTGGTGGCGGCAGCGGGGGGCACCGGCATCGCCCATGTTGGTGGTTGTCCACCGAGCAGACGGGCCAGCCCGGCCTGGGCCATGGCATGCAGGCTCGCTTCCAATTGTTGGTCGCGACCTTGACCTAATTCGATGGGAATATGCTGACCTTGCAGGACCAAGTGATACTGACGCTCGGCTTCGGTTTTTTTCCCGGTTTGTTCGGCGTGCCGGGCCTGCCAATAGGCGGTTTCTCCGGCGAGATCACGCGAATACGGAACTAGGCGCTCGAAGCGGGTCATCGCGGTGGCGAACGCCTTGCTGTCACCCAAGGCCTGTTCGACCTGATGGCGCAATAAACGTGCGGCGACGGCGGCGTAATCCGCCGGGGCGCCGCGTTCCAGACCGCGCAATAATTGGTCATAGGCTTCGCTGGTGCGGCCTTGCGCTGCCCAAACTTTGCCGATGGCGACGTAAGGTCGATAATCGCTGGGGTCCTTGGCAATGGCATCTTGCTGTTCGGCGATGAAGGCCGCTGCGTCGCCGTACGCCACCAAAGCCTCGGGGCCGGCAACCACGACCATGCCATCGATGGCGGCAAAGGTCAGCGGCGGTTCGGCGCTGCGTTCGGAAATCACCTCACCGGTATCTTGGCGCAGCAGGGTGAGCCGTTCGTCGCCGGCGATCAGCACGGTGGTGGTGCCGATACTGCCGCTGGGATTCGCTGCCCCTGCATTGCGATGCCAGCGTGGGGTCAGATCAGCGCACTGCAGCAAGGTGGTCTGCTTGCCGGACAGCAAGGCCAGCCCGGCGCTGACCGCGACCACACTGCCGCGTGCGCCATCATCCTGATAGCGGCGGGGGCTGTCATCCTTGGGCCCCAGCACCCAGACAAAGCCGCCCGCATCGGCGGGGGTAGCCACCGCCCAAGCGCCATCGCTGGCCAGACCGGCTGGGCGGGGTGCCTCGCGGCGCCCACTGAAGCGGTCCTCCAGGGCGAGCCCCGCGACGGGATAGGTCCAGATTCGCTGCACGCTGCCAAGCGAATCCAGGCGCGCGAGCAGACCGGTGCTGGGCAATAATAAAAGTCCACCGGCATGGTGGATCAACAGGGGTGGGGTCACGGTGCCGTCACCCAGAAAACGCGCACGCCCCATCAAGGCCGGGAGTTTAGCGATAAAACGATTCCAGGCGACACTGCCATCAGCCAAGCGCAAGGCCACTACCCGCAATTCCGGACCATCTTCATTGCCACCGAGCATGGCAATGGCGACCACATCATCGACCACCACTGGCGCCGACACCGCACCCAAGGTAGCGGCGCCCGGTGCGGGTGCGCGCCACAGTTGCTGGCCGTTACGACCGATGGCCGTCAAGAGGACTTGCCCGCCCTGATCTTGACCCGCAGCGACAAAGCCACCGCGCCAGGTCGCTGGGCGGCAGGTCGAGCCCGGCAAGGGCGAGCGCCCCAGAGCATGTAATTCTCCGACCCGGCGGCCGACCAAATGGTCGAAGATAAAACAGCTGATGCCGTCACTGGCGGCGGTGAGATCTTCGCTGGTAGCGGACATCACAAAGGTCGGGCGAATGGCGGGCATGGCCATGCCGCGCCGGCCACCGCCGGCTATGACTTCGGCGGCGGGTAAATCCAGACGCCACATCTCTTGCAGATCGAGCATGCGCGGCAGGCGGGTGGCAGTCTGTTTGCCGAGCAGGCTCTGGGCAGCTTGGAGTCGGCGTACGGTGGCGGGCTCCTGGCCTTCTCCGGCTTGGGCAGCGACGGCCAAATAGGTGCCGATATGACCGAGATCCCAGGCCCGATCCGCCAAGCGACGCCAGGCGGACTTGGCCGCCGGCGTCCCTGGATAGGTACGCGCTAGGCGGCGCCAAGCTTCGCTGGAAGCGCCTTCGCTGAGCAGGGTCTGCCGCGCCGCCTCGGCGGGCGCCGCATATAATTCCGCGTAGGCCTTGGCGTGCTGGGTTGTGTTCAGAGCCGCGGCAAGCACCTCGGCCAGTGGGGCATAGACACCATCCACCGCGATCAGGGCATCACCATTTTCAGCAGCCAGCGCGCGCACCTGCTCGAACAATGCGTGCGCATCCGCCCCGCGTTGACGCCGCAATTCGGTGAGCAATTCCGCAGCCGCCTGGCGGACCGCCCAGGTGGTGGTAACCAGGGCATCGGGTTCAGTGGGTTCAGTGGGTTCAGTGGGTTCCTCGGCAAAGACCTGGCCCTGCGTCGGACCCAGCATGGGACCCAGCAGAAGGGCAGCCCAGGTCAGGACAGTGATCAGCCGGCGGAAAGGGGATGCAGCAGACACGCTGCCCTTATAGGCGGACCGTGCGCGGCCACCAGTGCGGGGACCGGGGGACTGCACCGTTGCGCTGGCCGATCTCGCACGATCATCGCGGCCTTGCATGGCGCAGTACGGTTCCATCACGACCATCTCCTCGCGGACCCGCCTGATCCTGCTCGATTGTTTCGAGACCGTGGTCGAGTTGGTCGATGGCATGTATCGCCCGCGGCTGGGCATTGTTGCATTCATCCAGCATTTCGCAGTCGGGCGCTCCATCCCGCTGGTCATCATCAGCGACGCTGACGAAGCCACCGTCGAGGCGACCTTGAAACAGGCAGGGGTGCGCGGCAGCTTCAGCAAAGTCTATCATGCTGGCAACGCCATCGAGACCGAGGCCGGTGGGCGCCTACGCAAGCGACTTGATATACCGCTCGTCGACTTTGCTGTGCGCGCCCCGTTTGCGATGTTCATCGGCGACAGTCCCCTTGATGCCATGGCGGCGCAGCACCACGGGGTTCCCTTTATTCGGGTGCCGCGCAGCGAGGATCGCGCTTTTACCTTCGCCAGTCTGATCAGCGGACCCAGTCGCTATGACAGCGGTGAATTCTCCGCCACTTTTCTTGATGAATATCGCAAGCGGCACGATCAGGAGCCGAAGTGAGTCGTCGCAGGCAGGCGGGTGAAGCCGTCGCGATCCGTCATTCGCATCCGTCCAGTGCCGCCGCCCGCGTCGTGCATGCGCTGGGTGGGCTGATCTGCCGTAGCGCCGCGCGCTTTTTGTGGCGCTGCACGATTCGCTATGACGTGCCCCTGCCGCCGCCGCCGCTTTTGTTTGCCTCTAATCACCGCGCATTTCTTGATCCCCCCGCCATTGGGATGTGTTTGCGCAACCCCGTCGCCTATTTTGCGCGAGCGAGTTTGTGGAAAGTCGCCCCGATCCGGGTCATGCTCAATCTGATGAACAGCATCCCCGTCGAACGCGAAAACCCCGGTGCATCAAGCATGAAAGGCGCCATCGGTCGCCTGCGCGAAGGCATCTCGGTTCTGGTCTTCCCCGAGGGCACCCGCACTCGCAGCGGTCGCCTGGGTCCGCTCCACGATGGTCCTGCGCTGTTCGCCCGTCGCGCCGGAGTAGCTATCGTCCCGGTCTACCTATTCCGCTCCAACGATGCGTGGCCGCGTGGCAAAATCCTCCCCCGCCTCTGTGAAGCCCGCATCGCCATCCGTTTCGGTCCACCTATCGTCGCCCCCAAAAACATTTCCTCTCGCGAACAGGATGCATGGGTGATGCGTCGCGTCGAAGCATGGTTGCGTTTAGCCGAAAAATCTTTTTATGCGGGATCCCGTCGTACATCACGGTAGTTTTCGTCTTACTCTCGTCCTGAGTCGCGAGATCGACTCGTAAATTATAGAAGTTTTCTTTATACTTTCGTCCTGCGTCCTGCGTCCTGCGTCTTCGATTTGCATGCAGTCTCACTTGGGGTTGACATGGTGCTTATGCGCAGGTCGCCACCTGTGACGGAAGATGCCGAAAGATTGGCTGTCTCGATTTCGGGACGTAGGATGCAGTATGGATCAAACCACAAGCAGGCTCACAGGGTGTCGGACGATTTCGAGACGCCGGACGCCGGACGCCGGACGCCGGACGAAAGTTGGTAAAGAAACCACCATTAAGCACGTTGGTAAGCACGTAAGCACGCTGGTCCAGATCAATGAAGTTGTACAGGACAGCCGCTTGCAGCGACTGCATCCCCCAGCAACCT
>Ga0335394_10011155_pt1 | contig 10123 bp, 7 predicted proteins | sample MAT03_FD_205741 | JGI IMG/M metagenome (GOLD analysis project Ga0335394, IMG submission 205741) | Freshwater microbial communities from Lake Fryxell liftoff mats and glacier meltwater in Antarctica - MAT-03 (spades assembly) (version 2) ...
CAGCACACGAAGCGACAACTCCCCGAAAATCGTTCAGACACCGGGTAACTTGAATGCCACACCATGCGTCGAAAGGAACGACGACATAAACTCCGTAATCCAACGATTAGGGTCACTACAAGCAAGAAACAAACAACCCCATGAATGAAGCGAAATCCGTGACAAAAGACCCCATCTGCGGAATGACGGTGGACGAAACGACTGATCTGAAAGCCGAACGCGGCGGGAAGAATTTCTACTTTTGCAGCGAACATTGCCGAAAAGAGTTTCTTGCTCAGTCTGCCAGCGGCCCCACGAAAAGCTCCAGCGATTGTTGTGCTGGCAACAAAAACCCAGAGTCCCACAAGCATGGAGCGGTAAAGCCTTCGACATCCGCCAAGTATTATTGCCCCATGTGTCCCGGCGTGGAAGCGGACAAACCTGGGGATTGCCCAAAATGCGGCATGGCGTTGGAGCGCAATCCGGCATGGGTTGCACCCGCAGTGGGAGAAACGATTTACACCTGCCCAATGCATCCGGAAGTGCAGCAGGATCACCCGGGGGATTGCCCCAAGTGCGGCATGGCGCTGGAACCCAAGACTGCGAGTGCCAGCGACGGAGCGGAGGACGAGAATGGCGAACTCCGCGACATGACGCGGCGACTCTGGATCGGCGGCGCGCTCACGCTCCCCGTCTTCGCGCTGGCGATGTCGCACCTCATTCCCGCGATCGGCCATGATAGCTGGGTGATGAGCGATACTTCTCGCTGGATTCAATTTATCCTATCGACGCCCGTGGTTTTGTGGGCGGGCTGGCCGTTCTTCAAGCGCGGTTGGAGATCGCTGGTCACGTGGAATTTGAACATGTTCACGCTGATCGCCATCGGTGTGGGAACCGCTTTCGTCTACAGCGTCGTGGCCATGCTTGCGCCGGGGATTTTCCCGCCGGCTATGCGTCCCCACGGCTCTGTGGATATCTACTTTGAAGCGGCGGCGATGATCGTCGTGCTCGTGCTTTTGGGCCAGGTCCTTGAACTCCGCGCCCGCAGTCGCACTGGAAGCGCCATCAAGGCGTTGCTGCATCTTGCGCCACCGGTTGCCCAACGCGTGGGTGAGAGCGGCGATGAAGAAGTTCCGCTCGACCAAGTTCGCACGGGCGATCTGCTTCGCGTGCGTCCCGGCGACAAAGTGCCAGTGGACGGTGTCGTGACCGAAGGGCATTCCAGCGTCGAAGAATCCATGATTACCGGCGAACCATTACCGGTGGAAAAGAACGTCGGCGACAATGTAACGGGCGGCACGGTGAACGGCACGGGCGGTTTCGTCATGCAGGCCGAGCGGGTCGGCAGTGATACGCTGCTCGCGCAGATTGTGAATCTCGTCGCGGACGCACAGCGTAGTCGCGCGCCCATTCAGGGCCTGGTGGACAAAGTGGCCACTGTTTTCGTGCCGACGGTCGTTGGTGTCGCGGTGCTGACGTTTACGCTTTGGATGTTCTTCGGTCCCGAGCCGCGACTGGCCTATGCCATCGTCAACGCGGTCGCGGTGCTCATCATCGCCTGTCCCTGCGCGCTTGGGTTGGCGACACCGATGTCCATCATGGTCGGTGTCGGACGCGGCGCACAGGAAGGTGTGCTCGTGAAGAATGCAGAAGCGCTCGAACGATTGGAGAAAATCACCACGCTAGTCGTGGACAAGACGGGGACGCTCACCGAAGGGAAACCGCGCCTCGTGGACGCAGAGACGGTGGAAGGCTTCGACCCGGATGAGCTGCTTCGCCTTGCGGCGGCGTTGGAACAAAGCAGCGAACATCCGCTGGCTGCTGCGATTGTCGCTGGCGCGAAAGAGAAGAGCCTCAGCTTGGAACCGGTGGCCGATTTTCGTTCCGTCACGGGCGGCGGGGTATTCGGTCGGGTCGCCAACAAAGCCGTGCTCGTGGGTAAACTGGATTTCCTGCACGATGAAGGTGTGACGGACCTTGGAACTTTGGAGTCCAAAGGCGAGCAACTCCAGCGCTCCGGAAACACCGTCATCTTCGTCGCTGTGGACAAAAAAGCCGCGGGCTTCCTCGCAGTCGCGGATCCGGTGAAGTCCACGACGCCGGATGCAATTAGGGAACTGCATGCACTTGGATTGGAAGTCGTCATGGTCACTGGCGACAATCGCCGCACTGCGGAAGCGGTCGCCAAAACCCTCGGCATTGACGCTGTGGAAGCGGAAGTCGAACCGCAGGCGAAAAGCGAGAAGATCCAAAAACTCCAGAAGCACGGAAAAATTGTTGCCATGGCTGGTGACGGCGTGAATGACGCGCCTGCGTTAGCGGCGGCGGATGTGGGGATCGCGATGGGCACCGGCACGGACGTGGCCATTCAAAGCGCGGGAGTCACGCTCGTCAAAGGCGACCTCCGTGCGATTGCAAAGGCGATTCATCTCAGTCGTGCGACGATGCGCAATATCCGCCAAAACCTCGTCTTCGCGTTTGGCTACAACGCGCTGGGAATTCCGATCGCGGCCGGACTGCTCTATCCGTTCTTTGGCGTACTGCTCAGTCCGATCATCGCCGGCGCAGCGATGAGCCTTAGTTCCGTCTCGGTCATCAGCAACGCCCTGCGACTGCGGAAGGTGAAACTGTAATTCCGCTCTATGAAAACAAATACTCTCACGCCGGGACTGCTCGGAAAAATCGATGCGTATTGGCGCGCGGCAAACTATCTCTCGGTCGGCCAGATTTATCTCTTCGATAATCCGCTCCTCAAACGCCCACTCGCGATTACCGATGTAAAACACATGTTGCTTGGACATTGGGGCACGACGCCGGGGCAGAACTTCATCTACGCGCACCTGAATCGAGTCATTCAAAAATATGACCTCGATATGATTTATGTCTCCGGGCCGGGACACGGCGGACCGGCGGTGGTCGGGAACACCTATCTCGAAGGAACCTACAGCGAAGTTTATCCTCACATCAGCCAGAATGAGGCCGGGCTGCAGAAGTTGTTTCTCCAGTTTTCGTTTCCCGGCGGCATTCCCAGTCACGCCTCGCCGGAGACGCCCGGTTCGATCCATGAAGGCGGCGAACTTGGCTATTCGCTGAGTCATTCTTTCGGTGCAGTTTTTGATAATCCCGATCTCATCGTCGCTTGCGTCGTGGGCGACGGCGAAGCGGAGACCGGCCCGTTGGCGACGGCGTGGCATTCCAATAAATTCCTCAACCCCGTGACGGATGGCGTGGTGCTGCCGATCCTCCATCTCAACGGCTACAAGATTGCCAACCCCACGGTGCTCGCACGCATCACCCGCGAGGAGTTGGAGCAGTTATTTCGCGGCTACGGCTGGGAACCTTACTTCGTCGAGGAGGAGGATAGTAACGCATCCATGCACGAAGCGATGGCTTCGACGCTTGATCGCGCGGTGGAGGAGATCAAACGCATCCAGCACGAAACCCGTGACTTTGGCAGTCTGATCCGCCCGCGCTGGCCGATGATCGTCCTCAACTCTGCAAAGGGTTGGACCGGACCAAAATGGGTGGATGGCTTGCAGGTGGAAGGCACGTTCCGGGCGCATCAAGTTCCCCTTTCCGATCCTCGCACACATCCCGAGCACCTGACGATGTTGGAAGATTGGTTGCGGAGTTATCACCCTGAGGAACTCTTTGATGAATCCGGTCGGTTGAAACCGGAATTGGCCGAACTCGCACCCAAGGGGGATCGGCGTATGGGTGCGAATCCGCATGCCAACGGCGGCAAGCTGCTGCGTGATCTGCGCATGCCGGATTTCCGCGAATTTGCTGCGGACGTGCCATCGCCGGGAGTGCTCGGCATCGGCGATACACGTGTGCTTGGGCCGTTCCTGAGAGACGTTGCGAAGCTTAATCAAGACCAGCGCAACTTTCGTGTCTTCGGTCCCGACGAGACCCTCTCGAACGGCCTCGAAGCGCTTTTCGAGACAACGAATCGCCAATGGGATGCAGCGACGGTGTTCAACGACCAATTCCTCGCACCCAGCGGACGCGTGCTGGACTCGATGCTCAGCGAGCATCAATGCGAAGGCTGGCTTGAAGGTTATTTGCTCACTGGTCGCCATGGACTCTTCAATTGCTACGAGGCGTTCATCCACATCATCGACTCGATGTTCAACCAGCACGCGAAGTGGCTGAAGGTCACCTCCGGTCTGCCGTGGCGGCGAGAAATCGCGTCGTTAAACTACCTGCTGGCTTCGCATGTCTGGCGGCAGGATCACAACGGCTTTACGCATCAGGACCCCGGCTTCGTCGATCTTGTCTTGAACAAGAAAGCATCAGTCGTGAGGGTTTACTTTCCACCAGATGCCAACTGTCTGCTGTCGGTGATGGATCATTGCCTGCGCAGCCGACAATACGTGAATGTCGTGATCGCTGGAAAACATCCCGCGCCCCAGTGGCTCACCATGGAAGCCGCAGTTCAACACTGCACGGAAGGCATCGGTATCTGGCAGTGGGCGAGCAACGATCAGGAATCCGAGCCCGACGTGGTCATGGCCTGCTGCGGCGACGTGCCGACGCTAGAAACGCTGGCCGCCGTCTCGATCATGCGCGAGCATTTACCCGAACTAAAAATTCGTGTGGTGAACGTGGTGGATCTCATGAAGCTGCAGCCGCAATCCGAACATCCGCACGGCTTGAGCGACACCAATTTCGACGCGCTGTTCACCAAGGACAAGCCGGTCATCTTCGCCTACCACGCCTATCCATGGCTGATCCACCGACTGACCTATCGCCGGACGAATCACCACAATATTCACGTCCGCGGCTACAAGGAGGAAGGCACCATCACCACGCCGTTCGACATGACCGTGCTGAACGATTTGGACCGCTTCCATCTCGTGATGGATACCATTGATCGCCTGCCGCAAACCGGCGACAAGAGCGTCCACCTCAAGCAACAGCTCAAGGACAAGCTGATCGAGCATCGGGAATACATTAATAAAAACGGCCAGGACCTGCCCGAAATCAGGAACTGGAAATGGAAGACACCAGAAGGAAAGGCCGTCCAGCCATGAGCGCGTATTACGATCATCAGCTCACCACGGACCATGGCGGCAGTCCACCCAGTTACCATCTGTATTGGAAGTGTGCGCATACCGATTGGTGCCTATGGGTGGCAGTGTTGCTGATGCTTCCAGCCATGATCGTTATCTGGCGATCGGAGAGTTGGTTTGGTGGCCTCGCGGACAACGCTCGCAACCAACACAAACCGTTCCCGGTGCACTTTAGATGAGCAACCGGGCACTTATAGAGACGGTGAGGGCGTTGGTTGCCGACGACAAAGGTCTGCTCGCGATGGATGAAAGCAATCCGACCTGCAACAAGCGCTTCATCGCGCTAGGTATTCCACAGAGCGAGGAAGCCAGGCGTTCGTGGCGGGAGTTGCTGATCACCGCGCCTGCGCTCGGCGAGACCATCAGTGGAGTGATTCTGTATGACGAGACGATCCACCAGCATCAGCGGGACGGAACATCCTTCGTCAAAACCATCAACGCTCAAAGCATCATCCCCGGCATCAAGGTGGACACCGGCGCAAAAGACATGGCAGGCCACCCCGGAGAGAAAATCACCGAAGGTCTGGATGGATTACGCGGGCGCCTCGACGAATACAAGGACATGGGCGCACGGTTCGCCAAATGGCGTGCGGTCATCACCATCGGTGACGGCATCCCGAGCCGCGGCTGCATCGAAGCAAACGCGCACGCCCTGGCTCGCTATGCGAGTCTGTGCCAGGAGGCAGGGCTGGTGCCCATCGTGGAGCCGGAGGTTCTGATGGACGGCGATCACACACTGAAGCGGTGTCGTGAGGTCACGGAGGAAGTCCTGCGCACGGCTTTTGTTCAGCTCGCCGCGCAGCGAGTCCTGTTCGAGGGGATGCTACTCAAGCCAAACATGGTGCTGCCGGGACTGAGTTGTCCAGATCAGGCAACAGCGGATGAAGTCGCGGACGCCACCGTGCAGTGTCTCTTGCAAACCGTTCCCGCCGCTGTTCCTGGAATCGCATTTCTTTCGGGCGGTCAATCCGCTGACTTGGCCTCCGCTCGTTTAAACGCCATGAATATGCGCTTCAAATCACGCACACCTTGGGCTCTGACGTTTTCGTATGCCCGCGCAATCCAGCAACCTGCGATGGAAATCTGGCGCGGCAAAGAAGCCAATGTGGCAGCGGCTCAGGTGGCACTGCTGCATCGCGCGAGTTGCAACAAGGCGGCGCGGCAAGGGAAATATATCGCCACGATGGAAACGGAGCCGGCATGACACGGTCTTCATCACTCGAAATGTGTTGTACGCTGGATACTTCGCATGTCGTTGGCATCGCCGCCGATCACGGCGGCTATGAGTTGAAGGAGTATCTAATCAAGATGCTCCGTGCAGCCGGAGCCGTGGTCGTTGATTTTGGCGACAGCCTGCTGGAACCGGATGATGATTACCCGGATTTTGTCGTGCCGCTGGCCCGTGCGGTCGTTTCCGGTCAGGTCAAACGCGGGGTCGCCATTTGCGGAAGCGGCGTCGGCGCGTGCATCGCTGCCAACAAGATTCCCGGCGTGCGTGCCTGTCTGATTCATGATCCCTTTTCTGCGCATCAGGGAGTTGAAGACGACGATCTGAACCTGATCTGCCTTGGCGGCCTCGTCGTCGGCCATGCTCTCGCGTGGGAACTGGTTAGAAGATTTCTTGTCTCGAAATTTTCCGGCAAAGAACGCCATCGCCGCCGTCTGGAAAAAGTCACGTATCTCGAACATCACCCATTCCTAAATGCCATCAGCGCCGCTGACACAGCTGATGCCCCTAACGAAACCGCGTCACTCAGGCTTCATCTCATCCGGCATGGCGAGACGGAATGGTCGCTCTCCGGCCAATACACCGGACGCACGGACCTTCCCTTGACCACGCATGGCGAAGCGGCGGCGCGAAAGGTCGGTGAGCGGCTCAAGAACGTTTCGTTCGCGCATGTCTTGATGAGTCCGCTGCAACGTGCCCAACAAACCTGTGCGCTTGCGGCGTTGAAACCCACACCTGAAATCGAACCTGACCTTACCGAATGGGATAACGGCGACTACGAGGGCCGCACGCCTGCTCAGATTCGCGAGGCGCAGCCGGAGTGGAACCTTTTCCGTGACGGCGCTCCAAATGGAGAAACGCCTGATCAGATTTCCGGGCGCGTCGATCTCCTGATTGCTCATCTCCGCACCCTCACTGGAAACGTGGCGCTTTTTTCCCACGGGCATCTTTGCCGTGTCCTTGCCGCCCGTTGGATCGGCCTGTCCGTCGAGCAAGCGGAGCGTCTCCTGCTCAACACCGCTTCGATCAGTATTCTCTCCTACGCGCACGACTGCCCCGACGAACCGGCGATTGCGCTTTGGAATTCTGAAGCCAGTGAGGCGTTTAACCCGGCCCCGAGGCCAGCATCTGCCGCAACCAAAGGGACAAAATTATGAGCAACAGTATTGTCACAAAGAACTTTCGGTTGCAGCCCTTCCCTATAAAAGAGGAAGCCAACGCCGCGAGTCGTCCAAAAAAAAGTAATAAGGCTAACCACGCGGATTGCATTCCGCGTCAAAATGTTTAAACATGGAAACGCCTCAGTGGGGCAAGAAGGAGTCCAAATATCTTGAACGATTCAATTTTAATTACCGACGAAGTGGACCCCAGTGTCCCTAGCAAGGAGATCCTGCCTACGAAGCGCCAGTTTTTTCGGCTCCCAATGGAGCGCATCAATTGGGTCACCAGTTCCTTTCTCATCGGGACACTCACGCTCACTCTCACTGCTGTGCCAGTGTATCTTTGGTTCTTCGGCTTGGACTGGTTTCAAGTCGCGCTCTTCTTCACCATGCTGTTGGCCAGCGGGTTTAGCGTGACCCTCGGCTACCATCGGCTCTTCTCGCACATGACCTTCCAAGCGACTTGGCCGATCCGGCTCTTCACCCTCATCTTCGGTGCAGGAGCTTTTGAAAACTCTGCGCTGATGTGGGCGAGTGAGCATCGGCGACACCATAAGTATGTCGACCACGAGAAAGATCCATATTGCATCTCGAAGGGCTTCTTCTTTGCCCACATCGGATGGCTGCTGTTCAAGCTCAACAATGATGAGCCCTACGATAACGTGCCCGACCTACAGAAAGACAAGCTCGTCTGCTGGCAGGATCGTCATGTGCAGACAATCGCGGTCGTAGTCAGCTTCGTGTTCCCGGCGGTTCTTGGTTTTCTGTGGAATGGCTGGGTCGGCGCTCTCGGCGCATTTCTGCTCTCAGGCGTGGCGCGCATCGTCGTTCTGCAGCACTGCACCTTCCTCATCAACAGCGCGTGTCACACCATGGGACGTCAGCCCTACTCGACCAAATGCAGCGCGCGCGACTCGTTCCTGCTTGCGATTTTCACCTTCGGCGAAGGCTATCATAACTTTCACCACGAGTTTCAATACGACTACCGTAATGGCGTAAAGCCGTGGCAGATGGACCCGACCAAATGGATCATCTGGACGCTCTCCAAGATCGGCCTTGTGCGTGGTCTGCGCCGGGTCGCGGAACAGAAAATTCTCACCGCCGAGCAAGCCACCCGTGCGGCTCTCCGTACCACCCGCTAACCATGTCTCCCGAATCCTGTCCAACCTGCGGTTATGCGCTCTCGTCAGCCCCCCACTCTCCCCGGTTACTATTATCTCCCATTCCACGCCACACTGAGAAAGCAAATTCCTATCAGACAGACGAACGAGAGTAGATGGTAGGATTTCGCCCCATGGTGAACCGGTCATGACGGGCACAGTTTGCGTTGAGAAAATCTCGGCAGCCTCCTCGCACGATCGGGAGCCTCGCCCTCAATCTCCGCCGCGCTTCAGATTGTAGTGTAGTGTAATAATGCGCCACCACCTGGAACCAGCTCAGGCTCCTAACGGTCCTGTGCGCGAGTCAGACTCATCAGAGCCCACGTCGCGCACTCCAGAAAAAGGACAATCAAGAGGGCGTGACCGAACACGTGAAAAACACACTCCGCGCGAGCGGCGGCAAAGCCGCCCAATGGTGCGCATGCTTCCAGCTTGAGCCTACCCGCAATACTACGCCTAGCGTTGCAGGCGGGCATTCCACGGAAATCATCAGCATTTGTTTCCAATTGGCAGCGATGCGCGGCGCAAGCTGGAAGCTTACGCTACGCTACATTGCTTCGCTCCTCTGGCTTCGCCAGCACCTCCCTCAACCGCACCCACTTTTAATCGCACCCGTCTGTTCCGCCTCTTGTCGGTCGTCGCTTCCGGGTCAGACGTGCCGGAAGGCGGAGTGGCGGCCTCCGGCTGGAAAACGTCCAACCGCAAAGCGGGAACATAATTACTTTTTGATCTTCTTGCGGGCGGCCTTGGTGGTTTTTTCGTCGAGAACCGGCTGCATCCTAGTGTTCTTTTTCGTCGACCCGGCGACGCGCCTTAGGACGATTCGCGGAGTCGGGAAGCGCGGTTCTGGCCATGGCGTGGACGGTTACTTTTTTGTCAGGCATAAGATAGAAAATACAGGAGTTAAACAAACGGCGGACTTACCGGCTGGCTCGGTGGATGCTCGGTGGCTAGGCCTTTTTAAGCACTGCCATGACTATGGCGATAATAGCCAGGACGACGAGGATATGAATGAAGCCGCCGAGGATATGAAATCCCAGCCAGCCCGCGAGCCATAGGATGATGAGAATGACAGCGATGGTGTAGAGCATATCCGATTATCGCTGCCGCCCGTGGATTTGGTCGTGTAATATTCGTCGAATGGCGAAAAAACCGAACAGGGTGGAAAGACTGCGAAGGGCGGGAAGGCGAAAACGACCGAAGATCAGAAGCCGGAGAAAGAGCAGTATTCCATCCGGGTAGACGTCGCCGATGTAATGTTGGCTGGATTGTTCACATTCTGAAACGCCCCCGCCACGCACGGGAGAAAAGAGAGGGAAAGAAGGTGGCCCGGCTTGCGCAGGGATGAACCGAGTGGAGGCCTTGTTTTCCGCAATGACCGAAAACGATACACGCACGGGGCGACTCAGGCGCGAAGTATTATGCGATGAAAATAAACCAAACATTCAAAATTCTCGCCGTGTCGCTACTCCTTACGGTGGGCGCATCTGCGAGGCTGCTCGATGACACAGTGTGGACGGT
>Ga0335394_10011157_pt1 | contig 10122 bp, 6 predicted proteins | sample MAT03_FD_205741 | JGI IMG/M metagenome (GOLD analysis project Ga0335394, IMG submission 205741) | Freshwater microbial communities from Lake Fryxell liftoff mats and glacier meltwater in Antarctica - MAT-03 (spades assembly) (version 2) ...
ATAGCTCGTGTTTTTTGTATGTCTTTTTCAAACATAAAAATACTGATTATTAACGAGTTATCCTATTTTAAAATCACTTATTTTATTGAAAATCAACAGTTTACACTACTTTTTAGCGAAGTATTGAACTGGTAAAGACTGTATTTTTTGGCTCAACTTAACGCTGAAGCATAGCGCAAATAAAAAGCCCCGCACAACTCGACAGAGCTTGCGGGGCTAACGTGGGCCCAGTAGGACACGATCCTACGACCCCCTGATTATGAGTCAGATGCTCTAACCAACTGAGCTATGGGCCCTAAAACGGAGTGCAAACATAGCCGTTAGCCGCTAATTTTACAAAAATTTAGGTAAAGGATTCTAATTTTTTTGTTTGACCGACTGAATTTTGCCAAAATATTGCCCCAAATAGGGCTTTCTATTGTGGTTTAGTGAGATACTACCTACATTTGCAGCACATATCTCAAAAAGGGGTGCCTTAAAACAACGGGCTGAGATTATACCCATTGAACCTGCCACGGGTAATGCCGACGAAGGGAACTCTATGAAACAAATTACAAACTACTGCTTGGCGGTAGCAACGGGAGTGTTGCTTCAAACGCCTATTTTTGCCCAAACTATCGTTTCGGGTCAAGTTATTGATGCCCAAAACAAGCAACCGCTTGCAGGGGCCACCATTCGAGCGGGCCAACTTCGCGGCACAACTACCAACGAAAAAGGAGAGTTCTCGCTCCGAAATTTGCCGCAAGATATTGATATCATTGAAGTTTCGTACGTGGGATATACTGCCCAAACCACCCCACTCAAAACGCAAAACGCAACCATCCTGATTGCCCTACAACGCAGCATTTACACTGCCGACGAAGTAGTAGTGAGTGCCACCCGCACCACGCAAAAATCGGCAATGGCTTTTACAGATGTGGGTGGTGCAGCGTTGAACAAACAAAACTTGGCGCAAGACCTGCCCGTGCTGCTCAATTTCACACCGTCGCTGGTAAGTACCTCTGATGCGGGCGCGGGTGTGGGCTACACCGGCATGCGGATACGCGGCACCGATGCCACCCGCATCAACGTAACCATCAACGGAATACCCTACAACGATGCCGAAAGCCAAGGTACTTTTTGGGTCAATATGCCCGACTTGGCCTCGTCGGTTAGCAGTGTGCAGATTCAGCGTGGCGTGGGTACTTCGACCAACGGCGCGGCCGCTTTTGGAGCCACGGTCAATATCCAAACCAACGAATTTAGAAAAGAAGCCTACGCCGAAATCAACAATTCTTATGGTTCGTTCAATACTTGGAAACACACCATTAAAGCAGGAACGGGACTTCTAAACGACAAATTTACGCTTGATGCGCGGCTGTCGAAAATCAGTTCTGATGGGTTTATTGACCGCGCCAAGTCCGATTTGGGGTCGTTCTATGTGTCGGGGGCTTATTTTGGCAAAAAAAGTTTTGTGCGGGCCAACGTCTTTTCGGGCAAAGAAATAACCTACCAAGCCTGGGAAGGCGTACCCGAAGCGCGACTGCTGGGCCACCGCGAAGGAATGTTGGCTTATATTGACCGCAACGGATTCAATCAACGCGACGCCGACAATTTGCTAAACGCCAATAGCCGCACTTATAATTTGTACTTGTACGATAATCAGACCGATAACTACCAGCAAGACCATTTTCAGGTGCTGTCGTCGCACGTACTTTCGGCATACTGGACGCTCAACGTTAACGCTTTTTTGGTGCGCGGACGCGGGTATTACGAACAGTTTAAAGATGCCGACAAGCTGAGCCGCTACAAACTACCCGACGTGGTGGTGGGTGGCCAAACCATCAAAAAAACAGACTTGGTGCGGCGGCGTTGGTTAGACAACGACAACTACGGCAGCACATTTTCGTTGGACTTCAACAACTTCAAAAAGATAACGGCCAACATCGGCGGTGGCTGGAACCAATACGACGGCCAGCATTTTGGCGAAGTAGTCTGGGCAAACTTGGCCAACGCCAGCCCGCGCCACCGCTATTATTTCAATACAGGCGTAAAAACAGATTTTAACTTGTACGGCAAACTTTTTTATCGTTTTTCAGACCAATTCAATGCTTTTGGCGATGTGCAGGTGCGGTCTGTGCATTATGCCATCAACGGCGACGACAACCAGCAACGCCAACAGCAACACGACGCGCAGTACCAGTTTTTTAACCCAAAGGTAGGTTTGACATACCAAATAGCCGAACACAGCACGGCTTATGCCTCCGTGAGTGTGGCCAACCGCGAGCCCAATCGCGACGATTTTACGGAATCAACGCGTCAAATTCGACCCAATTCTGAGCGTTTGGTGGACTGGGAAATGGGCTATCGGTTGCAAAAAGGCCATTTTGCGGGAGCCATCAACGGCTATTACATGAATTACCAAAACCAATTGGTACTAACGGGCCAATTAAACGACGTGGGAAACCCCATCAAAACCAACGCACCCCAAAGCTACCGCGCAGGCGTAGAAATAGAGGCCGCAGTGGCCATACATAAACATTGGAAATGGAACGCCAACGCGACGTGGAGCCGCAACAAAATTCGAAATTTTACGGAGGCCATCGTAAACTACGACAACGGCGGCTACCAAACCATTGACCACGGCAATGCCGATATTTCGTTTTCGCCTGCGCTAATTGTGGGCAGTCAGGTGGCGTATTTGCCCACCAAAAACCTAGAACTAACCCTGCTGACCAAGCACGTGGGACGGCAATATTTGGACAACACTGGCAACGCAAGCCGCCAGTTGAATGCCTACCTCACCAACGACTTGCGGCTACGCTGGTCGCTCAAAACTAAATTTTGTAAAGAGCTGACTATGAGCGGGTTGTTTAACAATATTTTTAATGAGCGATACGAATCAAACGGCTACACGTACAGCTACGTGGCGGGTGGACAAACTACCACCGAAAATTTTTATTACCCACAAGCAGGCCGCCATTTTTTGGTGAGTGTGGGCTTGAAATTTTAGTGTTTTTGAACCAGTTATTAAAACCGCAACAAAAAAGTACTCCCTTTTGTCGATGCTGAACTAACCGTAAGCTGCCCGTTGTGTAGTTGCATGATTTGCCGCGACAGGCTAAGGCCAATGCCCGACCCCGTTTTTTTGGTAGTATAAAAGGGAATAAATACTTTTTCCAAGGCTTCGGGTTCCATGCCGTGGCCGTCGTCGCTGATTTCGATACACACGCGCTGCTGCGGGTCGGCGTATGCCTTCAAAACTACGCGAGTGGCGGCGGCTTCGAGGGCATTTTTGAGAATATTAATCAGTATCTGTTCGATTTGCGAAGCATCAGCAGTGAGCTTTAGCTCCGGCGGAACTACCGAAATGCGGCACTGGGCGTAGTTGTTTTGCAATAAATCTTGAAAAAGTTGCTTGGTTTGAATGAGCAAGTCGGCCACGGCTATTTCGCGTGGGTTGGGTTTGGGCAGGCTCGTAAAATCGCGATAGGCATTGACAAACTGAATCATGCCACTGCTGCGGCGTTGTAGCGTATCGAGGGCTTCGGTTAAGTCTTGCACGGCCTCGTTTTGGGGTAAGATGGGCGCCAAGTCCAATTTTACGATTTCTTGCATAGTGCCTACCAACGACAAAATGGGCGTGAGCGAATTCATGATTTCGTGGCGGAGCACGCGCGTGAGGTTTTGCCAAGCCTCTACTTCCTGCTGTTCGAGTTCTGACCGAATATCTTGCAAGGCAATTATCTTGACGATTTTGCCGCGCAACTGAATCTGCGTGCCGTTGATAGAGAGCGGTTGGTCGGTGGGCGTGCGGTAGAGCTGATGGGTGGTGGTGTTTAAATTTTGAATAATTTCAAACAACCCCGTGTGGGTGTCGCGCAGGTCGGCGAGCTGACGGAGCCGATAGACACCCAGCATACGCAACGCCGCCCCGTTTGACAGCTCTACCCGACCTTCGCCGTCGAAGGCCAAAAGCCCCGTACTAATTTGCTGAACAATCGTATTTAAGTACTGTAAATTGGCTTCTTTTTCGGCGCGGGCTTGGCGAAAAGCCTCCAAAACTTTGTTGAATTCTTGGTTTAACTCTGTGAAACTGGGCCCCAAAACATTGTCTGAACGAAATTTTATGGCAAAATCTGAGTATTGTACCGATTCAAAAAAGCGCGCGAGCTTGCGGTTGATGTTGGTAACATAAACGTACAATTGATAAGTGGCTATTGCGGCCAAAATGGCCAGGCTGCCCACCGCCACCCATTGTTTTTGAAAAGCCAGCATAGGAATGGCGCCCAAGCAGGCAGCCAGCCAAAAGATACGCCAAAGAACACCGACCGAGAAATGTTTCATAATGCGTATTTTTCCAGTCGTCGATACAAGGCCGCTCTGCTCAAGCCCAACTCTCGGGCGGCTTCGGTGATATTGCCTTCAAATTTTTTCAATGCCTTGATTACCATTGTTTTCTCCATTTCTTCTATTTGAAAAGTATTGGCAAAAGAACCCGTTTCGGACTGGTTATCAAAGAAAAAATCGTCGGGTTGCAGTATGTTTCCCCGCGTCAAAATCACGGCCCGCTCCACGGCGTGTTGTAGCTCACGGATATTGCCAGGCCAGGCGTAGCGTTGCAGTTGTTTGGCCAAGGCCGCGCTCAGGCTCGTTATGGGGCGTTTGTATTGTTGGCGGTATTGTTTCAAAAACTGCTCGGTCAGCGGCACAATGTCTTCGGTGCGCTCGCGAAGGGGCGGCAGGCGCAGCTCAATGGTGTTGATGCGGTACATTAAATCTTGCCGAAAGCTGCGGTTGGCTACCATATCAAGCAGCGGCTGGTTGGTGGCGCACAGCAGCCGCACATCAACGTTGCGTGGTTTGTTGCTGCCCACGCGCGTTATGGTTCGATTTTGCAAAACAGCGAGTAGTTTGGCCTGCATCGAAAGCGACAAATTGCCAATTTCGTCCAAAAAAATGGTGCCGCCCTGCGCTTCCTCAAATCGCCCCGCTCGGTCGTCTTTGGCATCGGTAAAGGCGCCTTTCACGTGGCCAAACAATTCGCTTTCAAACAAGTTTTCGGAAATTGCACCCAAGTCCACACTTACAAAAGGCTTGGCTGCACGCAGCGAATTTTGGTGAATCAAGTGCGCCAATTGGGTTTTTCCAGTGCCGTTTTCGCCCAATATTAGCACATTAGCCTCCGTTTCGGCCACGCGCACGGCTGTTTCTAAGACCCGCTGCGTGGGCAAATTCAACGACTGCCCAACGGAATGAAGCGCAGATTTGTCTCGTTCATTTTTTTCTTTGCGGCCGTCTTTTCTATTTTGTTTAATGGCCGCCGCCGCCTGAATAGTGGCCAGCAGTTTCTCGTTTTGCCAAGGTTTGAGTACAAAGTCTATTGCACCTGCCTTGATGGCGTGCACGGCCATTTCAACGTCGCCGTAAGCCGTAAACAAAACAACAACCGCCAGCGGGTCAATGTCCAAAATGCGATCGAGCCAATGAAACCCCTCGCGCCCGCTGCTCACGTCGCGCGTGAAATTCATGTCGAGCAAAATTACGTCATAGTTGCCATTGGTAATCAAAAAAGGAATTCGTTCGGGGTTTTTTTCAATATCAACTTGCGCCAAATGGCGTTTGAGTAGCAGCTTGGCAGCACTCAATACATCAACGTCATCATCAACAATCAGGAGTTTGGTATTATTCATGGGCTGCAATTCAAGAAATTAAGTTTTAAATGTTAGGTACAAATCAATTTGAGCAAATATCATTCCGACAAGTTAATCACCATTTCAATAGACTGTTAATCAACGCATTAATTTTTTTGTAATCACAAGTGTTCAAGCAGACTGTCCGTACCCGAACGGGAAGTGTCCGAAAATGAACATTTTTGAAAAAATAAAAAGAGCTAAGTGTTTGATAATCAAAGAAAATACAAACTTGGCACGGCTATTGGAATAAACCCGGAAGCCAGCAGCCATGAAAAATACGGGGGCAACAATCAATGTGCGTTGCCCCCAATTAAATAAAACTAACGAATACTTATTCATAATGGAAACTAGTAAACCTGTATTGCCAACCGCCAATGGCCCTCAAGCCAGCCAAACTTCGATGGACAGGGCGCGGCCAAAAAGATTTTGGACTGCCCAACGCACTTCGCTCATTGTGGGAAGTGTTTTATTGGTTGCTTTTTTGGGCTACCAGTTTTTTGGTGCCGACCGCCGCAGCAAGCTCAACGTCGAAAAAGATAAATTGACTGTTTCGGCGGTTACGAGCGGTGCTTTTGATGAATTTATTGTGGTAACGGGTGTGGTGCAGCCCCTCAAAACGATTCGACTTGATGCCATTGTGGGGGGCTACGTAAAAGAAAAAATTGTGGAAGGCGGCAACATGGTAAAAGAGGGGCAAGTGCTGCTTAAACTCGAAAACCAAACCTTGAAACTTAACTTTTTGCAATCGGAAACCGAAGCAAGCCGCTTGGTGAACGAACTCCAAAATACCCGCCAACGGCTCAAAGTAGAAAAATTTAATATCAGGCGCACGCTCAACGAACTGGATTTTCAGATTGACCAAGCCAAAGATGGCTACGACCGCAACAAAAAATTGTTTAACGACAAAGTGATTCCCGAGGCCGACTACCTAAAAGCCAAGCGCGACTACGAACGGTTGGTAAAACAACGTGAAATTGAGTCCGAGTCGCAGCAGTATCAAGAAGAAAACGCCAAAATGCAGATTGCCCAGTTGGAAGGCACGCTCTCGCGCACGCAGAAAAACGTGGAGCTTTGGCGGCAAACGCTCGAAAACTTGGTGGTAAAAGCCCCCGTGGCGGGGTTGTTGTCTTCGATTGACGTAGAGGTAGGCTCCAACATCAATCAAGGCCAAAATATTGGCCAAATTGACGACCTCAACGGCTTCAAAATGCGGGTTGGTATTGACGAGCACTACATTTCGCGCATTTTTGCGGGCTTGCCTGGCTCCTTTGAATTCAACGGTAAAAACTACTCCCTCGAAATCACCAAGATTTATCCCGAAGTACGCAATGGTCGTTTTGAGGTGGACATGCGGTTTCCGCAGGGCGTGCCAGCTACCATCAAACGCGGCCAATCTTCGCCCATTCGCCTGGAACTTGGGCAAGCCACCAAAGCCACGCTGCTACCCGTGGGTGGGTTTTTCTCAGATACAGGCGGCAACTGGGTGTATGTGCTCGACAAGTCGGGCAAACGCGCCGTGAAGCGCAAAATAACGTTGGGTCGTAAAAACCCCGAATATTTTGAGGTGCTGGAAGGTTTGCAATTGAACGAACAAGTAATTACGAGTTCGTACAGTAATTTTGGCGACAACGAAGTACTTGAATTTTAAACTAAAAATAGACCATGATTAAGACCTCCAACCTCCAAAAAGTATTTACGACCGAAGAAGTGGAAACAACCGCCCTGAATGGCATCAACATGGAAATTCAAGATGGCGAATTTGTGGCCATCATGGGGCCATCTGGCTGCGGCAAGTCCACGCTGCTCAATATTTTGGGTCTGCTCGACAATCCGTCGGAGGGTAGCTATAACTTCTACGGCAGCGAGGTAGCTCCCATGTCTGAGCGGCAGCGTGCCAATCTCCGAAAAGGAGCCATTGGGTTTGTGTTTCAGAGCTTTAACTTAATTGACGAGCTTACGGTTTACGAAAACGTTGAGTTGCCGCTGTTGTATCTTAAAACCCCCGCCACCGAGCGCAAACTTCGGGTAGAAGCTGCCCTCGAACGCATGAAAATGATGCACCGACGCAATCACTTTCCACAACAACTTTCGGGCGGGCAGCAGCAGCGCGTGGCCATTGCGCGGGCGGTAGTAGCCAACCCAAAAATGATTCTGGCCGACGAGCCAACAGGAAACCTAGATTCTACCAACGGCGAAGAAGTGATGAAACTGCTGCAAGAACTCAACGCCGCTGGCACTACCATCGTTATGGTAACGCACTCTCCCTACGATTCGGGTTTTGCGCATCGCGTCGTCAATCTATTTGACGGTAAGGTAGTTACGGAGAATTTTCACGTGTAAATAAACAACGGGGCTTATTCCCAAATCACTTCGATTACCTCCGTTTTTAGGTCAATGGTGGTGTGTGTTTCGCCGCTTCGCCGCTTCAAAACGAGCTGTCCATCGCGCACGCGCACGGCTTCTTGCGCCAAAACGTGCGTGGCATTTTTTTTGCGAAACACCGATATTGTTTCGCCGTCGTTGAGTTTGAGGCTGTAAGTTGTTCCTTTTGCATATACTTGGCGGGCAGTTTGAATGTTGCTGGCATCGGGTTTTTGCACCAATGCCAACGCCCGCGAAGCCAGCGGCACGCCGTAGCCTACATAATTGTTGCCGTATGGGTACAAGTGCGCCGATTTCTCAATAATGGTGCAGATTTCTTTGTTGGTCAGTTTGGGGTTGGCTTGCATCAGGCAGGCCGCAAAGCCAGTGATTACGGGTGCCGAAAGCGACGTGCCATAAAGCGAAAAACAGGAAACGTTGGGCTTGAGGTAAGGCAAAAATTCGGGGCCAATACTGCTGTAACCTATTCGGTTCCAGAGCTTTTGGTTGGTTGCCCCAATGGCCAACACGCCTTGCGCGTCGGCAGGGGTTGAAATAATGCGCCAATTGGGGTCGTCGCCTTCGTTGCCTGCCGATACCACCAGCAAAATGCCTTTTTTATCAACTGCTATTTGAGCAGCCTTGCTGATAACGCTCGTTTGGCCGTCCATTTGGGCGGGTTCGTAATTTTCAACGGGATTACTAAATCCTTTGGCATAACCCAGCGACGTGTTGATAAGCCGCACGCCGAGGCTGTCCATCCATTCCATGGCTGCTATCCAGTTGTCTTCTTCGCCGCGCCATTCGCGCATTCCGTGGTCGGTGCGGGCCAAATAAAAATTGGCATCGGTAGCCAAGCCATATTGAACGCCCTCCGCTTGGTCATTGCCGGCAATGGCGCTCATTACTTCGGTGCCGTGGAAATCTGAGAAAGACTCAGGTGCCGAAAAAAACTGGGGCAAATGCGCTGGATTTACGTAGTCGCGTTGGTTTAAAATGGCTTTTCGCTCAAAAACCGACTTTAATGCGCCGTTTTTGGTAGCTTCATAAAACCCCGCATCAATAACCCCGATGGTAGTACCCTTGCCCGACAGGCCCGCATCTTTGAAAACCTCGGCCTGTATTTGCGTCATTACGGGCGCAAGCATGGCGCGCTTGACGGCACGGGTGCTGGCTACGTAAAAATGCCCGTCAATGGGCTTGATTTCTTTTACAAACGACCACGACTTGATGGCCTGTAGCTGGCTTGCGTCAAGCCGTGCCGATACCGCATTGAGCCAACGCGAACTGCTGATTATTTTGATAGAATAAGCACTAAATTGTTGCAGGTATGCCGAGTTGAGGGGCAAATCGGTTTCGTCAAATGCACACAAACCTTGCGCTGAACGGTTCGTTAAAGTTAGACTCGAAACCGAAGGCGCAGCACCTAATGGCTTGTCTTTCAGGAATATCCAGTACTTGGATTGGGCAAAACTAAGGCTACTGACGAGCACTAAAACAAAAATGGCGAGGTTTTTTTTCATTACAAAAAATCGAATAACAAAAATGTTTTGGCGTAAGGCCGTTATAATCAATAACGCAAAAGATGCACAATTTAGTAATAAATCAAGAAAAAAAATCCCGATTTTTAGCCCAAACGGGCATTTGACTACAAAACTTTTTTTCTTCATTTCTGGTTTACAAATTAATCTACCCACATTAAAAATTGACTCAATCATGAAACCACTATTTTTATTTGCTTTCGTTTTGATTTTTAAGGCATCGCAAGCCCAAACAGCGCTCGTCTCGACTGATAGCCTCGCTGTGCCCCAATCGTTTGACAAAACTTATGACCGTTCGTGCGCGCTCGCAAACAACGGTATTTGGAAAACTTCGGAGACCAGGCAGCCGCTTGGTTGGCAATGGCGACGGGTGGCTTCTGAGTTTGATATATCGCCCGAGGGCAAAGCCGTTTATTTAATGTCGCGGCAACAATCACGCAAATCGTTCATTCGTATACTTTCGGGTTCGGCGTTGGTTATGGGCGCATTGCCCGTTTTGTTTGGCGGTAGGCCTCAACAAAATGAGTTTAATGCCCGGTTGGGCT
>Ga0335394_10011161_pt1 | contig 10117 bp, 10 predicted proteins | sample MAT03_FD_205741 | JGI IMG/M metagenome (GOLD analysis project Ga0335394, IMG submission 205741) | Freshwater microbial communities from Lake Fryxell liftoff mats and glacier meltwater in Antarctica - MAT-03 (spades assembly) (version 2) ...
AAATCCGCCGTTCTCAAAGTCCGACTGGACGCATGTTGTGTTTACGTTTGAGAACGTCAATGCTTCCAATGAAACTCCGTCGGCGGCAAGTCTCTATCTGAACGGAAATCTTCAGGGAACAATCCGACAGCCGCTCGTTTACAAGTGGGATCTCAGCAAAGTTGCGATCATGCTCGGCATCGAATACATCGGAGATCTCGATGATCTCATGATTTTTCGACGAGCCATCACGCCGGAGGAAGTCACGTTCCTCTACAAGTCTCCGGTAAGTCTGTGACAGACAAATGAGCGGATGTGGGGTGTTTCGCGGCGCTGCACACACCCAGCTTTCACTTCGTAGCACAGTCGCTCCGCGACTGTGATTCATTGGGAAACGTGCGGCCTTGCCGTTGATCCTGCATACATGATTTTGCCCCCAATTTAGTGGCGTGGACTCGTTATTAAGCACCCATGCACAAGTTTCATCATTTAACCGCGTGGGCAACGCCCCGCGCTTTCTAGAGGTAAAGGTTGGTGTTTAAGCGGGCGCAGATCATTGATTCAAACAGTCGCCTTATCAACATAAGCAGCGAAGTTCAATTGCCGAGAATGAAAAAGAGGCTGCGCGTCGTCGTTGATCGTAGTTGTCAAACCTCTGTTCCACTGGCGTAAAGCCAGTGGGGACGGACCTGTCGCGTTCGTGCCGCTCCTGTTTAGTTGTCAAACCTGCGGTCCACTGGCACAGGGCCAGTGGGGCCGAAAAGGCGCCAGTGTACTTGTATTTCGCGTACGCCTACGGCTCGCCGTTAAACGAATTATGCTCGACAACTTGTGCATGAGTGCTTACGTTTGTAACCACATTCCTGAAATCTACCAAAAGTTTCCAAATCTCAAGCTCCACATCGAATGCAACTCGCAACTGTCCTCACGCCGATGTCCGACGAAAACCTGCAGCTGGCAGCTCAGTGCGGAGTCACGGATGTCGTGCATCGCTATCCGGGCTCTGACGCCCGAGTGCTGCAACTGGCGCAGGAACGCATCGCTTCGTTCGGAATGCGACTGGCGGTTGTCGAAGGATACCTGCCGATCGAGAACATCAAGCTCGGTTGCGATGACGGATCAGAGATCGAAGCATTGAAGTTGTTGATTCGTCAGATGGCTGATCTGGGTATTCGACTGTTGTGTTACAACTTTATGGCGGGCACAGACTGGTGTCGCACCCGTCTGGACGCACCGGAACGGGGCGGTGCCAAAGTCACGGCCTTTGATCTTGCCGAAGTCGAACACGCCGTGCGACTGGGCTATCGACAACCGAATGCGGAATTCGATGCGCTGGCTCGACAACTGACTCCGGAAAAACTCTGGGACCAGCTCGCACGAATGCTCAACGAGCTCCTGCCGGTCGCTGAGCAATGCGGCGTGATTTTGGCCATGCATCCGGATGATCCTCCGTTGCCGGAGTTGCTGGGGAAACCTCGCATTATGCACAACGTCGCCGGATTTGAGCGGCTGCTCTCGCTTGCCCCCAGCGCGTCGAATGCGATGTGCTTCTGTCAGGGAACGTTCGCCACAATGAACGTCGATATCCCGGCCACGATTCGACACTTCGGTTCGCACATCCAGTATGTTCACTTTCGCGATGTCCGGGGCAACGCTCAATTATTTGCTGAGACGTTTCATGACAATGGTCCCACGGATATGGTGGCGGCGATGCGGGCATTTCGGGACATTGGTTTCACCGGCCCCATTCGTCCTGACCATGTGCCGCAAATGGTGGGTGAAGACGACGGCGAACCCGGCTATACGATGTTCGGCCGGTTATTCGCGTTTGGATACATGCGAGGGCTGATGCAGGCGACTTTAAAAAAGGGGTCAGGAACCAATCGTGCGGAGCACCCTCCGGGCTATTTAGCTATTGGTTCCTGACCCCTTTTTTGAGCCTATTTGAAATCTCAAATCTCAAATCTCAAATCTCAAATGGAGCTGACTTTGCTCCCGGCACTGTTCACCCACAACCTCCCCTCCAGCACGACAACTTCTTATGGCTGATTCATCGAAAAATCCTTATGAATTGATATCGGTCGATACCGCGATCGCAGCTACTTCGATCGATGATGGCCATCGTGATCACGGTTGCCTTCCAAACTGGCAGACGGGCGATCTGCCGGAACCGCTGCCATTCAATGTTCGCAACATCCTGCGCACAATCGGGCCTGGAGCCATCCTGTTGGCGGCATCGATTGGCGGCGGCGAATGGATCGTTGGGCCAATGGTGGCCGTGAAGTACGGCACAGAGATTCTGTGGATCGCTTCCGTTGGCATTTTTCTGCAGATGATCTTCAACCTGGAGGCTATTCGCTACACGCTCTACTCGGGCGAACCGATTCTGACGGGCATCATGCGACTTCGCCCCGGTTCGCGCATCTGGGGAATCTTTTATATCGTGATGGGCGTGATTCAGCTTGTCGCACCAGCGATGGCGCTGGGATGTGCGAATGTGCTGTTTGCGGCGGCGGCAGGCCGCGAACCTGTGAAGGCGGATGCCAACTCGCTGCTGTGGATCTCTTTCATTGTTGTTGCCGTTGGCGTCGTGTTGTTGCTGTCCGGGAAGTCCGTTGAGAAAGTCCTGGAACGACTTTCATGGGGCATGGTCATTTTCATTTTCAGTTTTCTGATCATTGCCAATATCCTGTTCGTGCCGGCAGAAATCTGGAAGCGTACGGCGATGGGATTTCTGATTCCGCACGGCCTGCCGGCGGAGGCTGACCTCATGTTGCTGGCGGCGTTCGCGGCCACGGCCGGATCCGGAGGACTTGGCAACCTTGCGATCTCAAACCTGTGCCGCGATAAGGGCCTGGGCATGGGAGCCTGGATGGGATCATTTGGCGGAATCATGGCCGATGAAAACTCAAAACTGGCAACGATCGGCCGTGTCTTTCTTCCAACTCCCGACAATCTGCGTCGCTGGACAATCTGGTGGAGGTACACGCTGCTGGACCAGTCCGTCCTGTGGGCGATGGGCTGCGTGCTGGGAATGTTCCTTAACGTAAATCTGGCTTTGGCGATCGTGCCGCCGGGAACCGTGCTGGAGGGCTATGCCGCCGGCGCGTTTCAGGCACGTTATATGGCCGAACAGCTGTGGAGCGGATTTTGGGTGCTCGCGCTGATCAACGGATTCTGGATTCTTCTTTCCACACAGATTGGCAATGCGGACTGCCTGACGCGGATTGTTGCGGACATCCTGTGGTCCGCCTGGCCTGGAGTACACCGCATCTCCGCCAGCCGTGTCTATGCCAGGTTGCTGCTGGGCTTTACCGCAATAGGAATCGTCGTGCTGTCGATGGGTGACAATGCTTTGTCGTTGTTCAAAATCCTTGGTGCCTTTGCTGGGCCGATCCTGGCCGTCGGAGCGTTTCAGATTCTGCGCGTCAACACACGATTTCTGCCCAAAGAAATTCAGCCACCGATGTGGCGGCGGGTCGCGCTGATCGGTTGCGGAGTTTTCTACGGCTGCATTACGCTGGCGCTGATCGTGAAGCAGGTCACAGGAAAGTAAGCGACTGGGGTGCGAGCGACCGGAAGCGGGGACTGTCGTTTTAGTCTCCAGGGTCGGCATTTTCGATTAACGGCAAGGCGCAGGCGAAACCTGGCAACGACGCCTGCGGCTTGCCGTTAAACTATTAGAACGACAGTCCCCCGGCGCGATTGGGTTCAGAGATGCGACCGTCGATAACCCGGATGTCCCGCATCAAACAGTTCCGGTAACCAGCGGGCTCCGATGCCCGAGCGTCGGGGAATTGAAATGTGTCCATCAACGATGGTCACGTTGTCATCAATCAATGACGGATAGAGCGTCGCAATGTGCGCCCGCACGGTTTCCTGAAATGCGACGCCGGAATTTGCTGCTGCCACGTTGACGCCGGCCAGCAGCGTGAACGGCCCCGTGCAGTCGTGCATCAGAGTCGGTACGTTGTACAACTGAGCCAGTTCCGCAATGCGCCGTGTCGCCGAGATGCCGCCGACCCAGGTCGGATCGATCATCACGTAATCTGCGGCGCGTGCTTCGAGAACCTGGCGGTAGTCGTCTGCCATGGTCAGCATTTCACTCACGGCAATCGGTACGCCGATCTGAGCGCGAAACGCGGCCATCGCGTGAATGGAATCCGGACGCAGAATGTCTTCCATCCACAGCGGTCGCACTGGCTGCATTCCTTCGGCAATGCGTCGCGCGGCGGCGAGTGAAAAGAAGCCGTGACCATCGAGCATGACTTCGATCCCGTCACCGACGCGTTCACGAATCTTTTCGAACGGCTCCACCCCTTCGCGGATATCAGCCCACGATAAATAGTGACCTCCCTGGCGCCGATAGACGGCATCGAACGACCAGAGCTTCATGCCTTTGTATCCCAGAGCCACGAGTTCTTCGGCCAGATCGGCGGGTGAATTCATACTCGCCCAGTTGTCTTCCAGCGGTCCAGGTTGTCCGGGATCTCCATGTCCCGGCCAGCCGGATGCGGAAGGAGTTTTCCGATTGGATCGACCATAAAACGGACCACCGCAACTGTTGTAGACCGGGACTGCATCACGGACCGGACCTCCGAGCAATCTCCAGACAGGCTGTTCAGCCAGCTGCCCTGCAATATCCCACAAGGCCAGATCGACGGCTGACAAGGCGCGCAATTCTGCCCCTGTTCCGCCAAACGCCGTCATGCGTTCGTAGAGGAATCGCCAGTGACTCTCGATCGCACGGGCATCACTGCCCAGGAGTCGAGGAGCCATGAAGTCATGGATCACGGCCGCCGCGGCGGTCGGAATATAGTAGGTCTCGCCATGCCCGATCACCGGCGTGCCGCCAACTGTGCCAGCGTCTGTATGAACACGCAACGCCAGCAATCCTGGCATGACATCATGCGGAATCACAGTCTCCAGAGCCGTGATGCGCGGCCCGCTGCGAAATGCGTGTGCCTGAGTTGGCCCGGATGCCCGTTCCGTAAAATCTGTCATTGGTTAAGCTGCTCTCATGGTAAGCTGTGTCATCGGACGCCGTGGACATTTGCAGCGACACGCGCGTGCCGATTGTGCCAGCGAGCCACGGCTCATTTTCACTCTTTGTTGGTTGTAGCGTAATGTTTCCCTGCCTGTGCGTCGCCCGCCCTCACGCCGGCTCAGGGAGAATAACGAAACACCTGGCAATCGCGCCAGCCACGAAACAGGATGCGATCACAACCACAAAGGAAGCCCCGCTGAGTGTGATCAAGGGCATTCTGCCGCATACGAGATGGCAAGTCGTGCGCGAGCCGTAGTTGGTGTTCCCTGCTGGCTGGCGACAGATGCATTATTCATCTACTGCAACAGTGTCCGCAGTCGCACCGTGACCTCGTCACGCGTCAACGAGCCACAGGCCACGTCGAGAGTGAGTTTTTCCCAGTGTTCACCATCCGGGATGAGTTTGTATCCGTTGAGCTGCAGGTGAACCAGACACGCGCCCAAAGCCGTGCGCTTGTTACCATCGACGAACGGATGATTGCCGCAGAGATAAAACAGATACGCTGCAGAAATCGAGACGGTGTCGTCGTACACAGACTTGCCACCAAATGTCGCTTTGGGTGCAGCCACCGCCGATTCAATCAGATTGGTGTCACGCACGCCGGAAGATCCGCCGAATTTTCGAATGGCAGCAGCGTGGATTTCAAGAACATTCTCCACGGAGAGATACAGGCAGGTATTCGGATCGGAATTCATGCCAGCCGTTTCATCGTCGTAGCGTACGCATCCATCGTTGATTCAATCAATTCTGAGACGCATGTACCTTCCCCTGAATTTCCACTTGGGGAAATCATGATTGTTCCATTTGGCTGCACTTCCACGTGAACTTCGTCACCGGCCTTCAAATGAGCAAGCTGCTGCAACGCCAGATCGAGTTCAATGCGATCCGGATGATTCGTGGTTGAGATGATTTTTATCATGTCGAAACTATACGCTGTTGCGTCAGGATTTGTCCACAAGAGTCTGCTTTTTTCAATTGGTGAGCACAAAATATGAACTACATCCTTTCAGCCGCACTACCATGAAGACATGCAGGAAGTCTTTGTGCTGTTGAGCGGGGTCGTCGCCATGAAGTGCGGCGAACAGACAGTGACGATGCACGCTGGCGACACGGTGATCGTCAATCCCGAGGAGATTCATCAGATGCAGAACGTCGGCGACGTTGTCGCCGAATACATCGTGTTTGGGATTTCTGCTCAGAAGGGTGGTCGGACGGTTGTCGTTACGTGAATACATTTTTGGTAGGATGGACATTCTTGTCCGTCGCCGTCATAGAGGGATTTAGATTATGAGTGCGATTAAGATTAAGAGTAAGATTAAGAGTAAGAGCTGACCTACAGGAATCAAATAATGCCCACAAGAATCACGGCCTTCGAAGCATTCGACATTCGCTTTCCGACATCGCAGCATCTCGACGGTTCGGATGCGATGAATCCCGATCCGGACTACTCGGCCGCCTACGTTGTGCTCCGCACAGACTCGGCGGATCGCCGCGGCTACGGAATGACGTTTACGATCGGCCGCGGGAATGAAATCTGCGTAGCAGCAATCCGATCGCTTGCGACGCTGCTGGTTGGCAGCACCGTCGAATCGTTGATGGCCGAACCCGTGACTTTGTATCGGAAACTCACCGGAGACAGTCAGCTTCGCTGGATTGGTCCGGAAAAGGGCGTAATTCATCTGGCCGCCGCCGCTGTGATCAATGCAGTCTGGGACTTGTGGGCTCGGATTCTGAACAAGCCGGTCTGGCAGGTCATCTGCGACATGTCGCCCACACAATTTGTGGCAAGCGTTGATTTTCGCTACCTCACAGACGCATTGACCCCGAATCAGGCCCTGGAACTTCTTGATCGCCACAACTCGACGCGCACGCAGCGGATCGAAGAACTGCGAGGCATCGGCTATCCCAGTTATACGACATCCGCCGGCTGGTTGGGATATTCGGATGAAGCCCTGAAGCAGAAATGCACTGACCTGAAGGCGCGGGGCTGGAGTCATTTCAAGATCAAGGTCGGGCGGGATCTGGATGACGATCGACGCAGGTGCAGCGTGCTGCGTCGCGAAATGGGCGATGAGGCTCACATGATGATCGATGCGAATCAGGTCTGGGACGTGCCGCAGGCGATCGAGTGGATTCGCGAACTGGCACCGTTTCGCCCTTGGTTTGTGGAAGAACCAACATCGCCCGACGATATTCTTGGCCATCTCGCGATTGCGGAAGCCGTCAAGCCGATACGCATTGCCACGGGAGAAATGTGCCACAATCGGATCATGTTTAAGCAGTTCATGCAGTGTGGGGCATTGCAGGTTTGTCAGTTGGACTGCTGCCGGCTCGGTGGCGTCAACGAAGTCATGGCGGTGCTGTTGCTGGCCGCACGATTTGGGATCCCCGTGTGTCCTCATGCAGGCGGTGTGGGACTTTGTGAGTATGTCCAGCACGCCAGTATCGTGGACTACGTCTGCGTATCTGCGTCGATGGAGGACCGTGTCGCCGAGTATTCCGATCATCTGCACGAACATGTCTGCGACCCGGTCGTGATGAAACACGGCCGCTACATGCCACCGTCCGCGGCTGGCTACAGCGTGCAGTTTACCGAAACGGCGCTGCAGGGATTCAGCGTGTCCTGACCGCCGCTCGAACAGGATCGCCTCACGCAGCGCTGTGAGAGTTTCGAAATGCGTGGTGAAAGCTTTCGTTTCCGCGAGTCGATGAAACCCACAACGACGGCTCGCAAACAGAGCTGGCAGACCGACGACCAGCCGCAACCTTGTCCGACAGGCATGCCATCAGCGGGAAGTGCTCGCAGATTTGAATGTCGGAGACGTTCGTGTCGATCGGCTTGAACTTCCCCCGAATCTCCGCCGGAGCCTCCGGCTTCATGTCCCACGCATCGAGTTGCCCCGGCGTGAGCTACTCGTAAATGTCGCGACGATGGCCGATGCCGACCACACTTACTTGATTATCGGCGTCATCAATACGGTAAATCACGCGCCAGTCGCCGACTCGATAGCGCACATCGCCAGTCCATTCGCCTGTCAGCCGCTTGATATTGTTTCCCTGACGCGGATTCGTTTCGAGCCTTTGAAAACGGCGAGCCGACTTCAACGCCAATGGGCGATCGGCGGCCAGATAGAATTCGGATGCATCGGGTGAGAGGACGACCTCAAACATCGTCCCTCACCTTGCGCCAACTCACTCCTCGATTCGCCTTCAGATCGGCTTCGGCTTTATCGACCTGTTGCCGTAACGTTGGCCGATTGAGAAACGCGATGTAATCCGCCAACGACGCCAGCCGGTCGCCGGGGAGTTGGTCAACTGCCTTTTTGATCTCACGTCGTACTTGTGCTTGAGTCATGGCAAGAGATTACTCCGATCAAGACGATTACGGAAATGGAAGATCACTCGCGGGCCTGTGAGCCAGCCGCAGCATCACGGCGAAAACGTCGCCCTCACGAACGCACCTTATCAACCGCCCCGCTCGCTTCCTGCCGAGTCCCTTCAACTTGCTGAACCGTGAAGCGGCCACTCCGGAAAGGTATCTCAACATACGCGCTGGATTACCGGTCATCGATTTCCAGCGGTTGATACCTGTTACCATAATCCGTCGGCAGCGGGAAGCCTGCCACGATGCCTCAGTGAGGACTTCTATCCGACTTGCCCAGCGGACGTTGTTCAGGCGGGCATTTGGCCCGCCATGATGTCGTCCGGAGACAGGACGTGGATTGCTGTAAATCTGGAGAAGTCCGATTTATTGAATGTCAGAAGATTCGTCAAACCGTGACGTTGCATGGCGGCGACCATTCGTGTGTCGTGGGCAAGCTTGCCATGTACGGCATTTCTGACGACAAGTTCGTACCAGTGAGCGAAAATCCCGCGTTCGTCTCGTAATAGCGTTAATCGCGAAAGTAGATCCTGAATCTGCTGATCGACGACTGGAATCGTGAGTCCCAAGCCATTCACCGTTACGGGACGAGTCGCGACGACCCAATATTCATAGATTGACTGAGGCACGAGGCAGAGTTCGTGACCAGCGTCCACGATTTGTGTCAGGGATGTGATGGAGGTTGCATTAGAGGCACTGGCTGGCTGAGCGACTCGCAGGAGGATGTTGGCGTCAATGAGGACTCTCATTCACCGCAGCCCGCGTAGATGGATTCGCGGCTGACATCGATTTCATGGTCGAGTCGCGGATGGCGGTTGGCCCATCGCTGCAACCATTCGCCAAACGTGCCCTGACTTGTCTGCTTGCGGCGTGCCGCTTCCACCTCGGGCTGCAAACTGTCTGCCACAATGTTGCTGACATAGGCGTCAATTTCTCCGCCTGTCGCCGCAACATGCTGCTGCAGTGCAGCGAGGTATTCCGATGGCAATTGCAGATGAACTTTCAGGGTCACTCTGTCACTCCTCGTCCGAATTCTAACACGCTCCTGGTTTCTTGTCACGTGCTTTCTTTTGGTTCGATGCGACGAGATTCCGTTGACGCGCCTCTCGCAGCAGGCTGACGATCGCCACGAAATCGTCGTCTTGACGAATGACCCCACTTCGTCCATCTTGAGAGTTTGCGACTTTTGTCCGGAAGTCGGGTGCGTCGGATTACAGTTCCTCTCCGCCACTCAGTTGATACCATATCTTGCGGGCAAGCTTCTCAAAGTCGTCATAGGCATCCTTGACCGATTGAGCGTGCGCACCGATTGCACCGTCACTCGAAGTGAGCTTGAATATCGGCTTGCGCTTTTCCTGACCCATAGGGATGAGGCTTCGATAATGTTTGATTGTGGCCAGACAGTACGGATCGACCGCGGGAATGGTGGACTTCTTTTTTTCATCAAGTACGCTTTCGCGATAGACGACAGGAATTTGTTTGACCCAGCGATCGTAGGCTTTGACTGGGCGACTTAGACGCACACTATGCTGCTGGACAAGATAACCCAGGGGCTGCATTTGACCGTTGGGCAAGTCAAATTCCGGTTGCTCCCAGTTCTCCAGTCGCTTCTGCCACTGCTTTCGCCAATTGCGCAGCGTCGGGCCAAGATTCTTGAGTCCTTGTAAAGAAAACAAGTCTGCCCCTAACGGAATGACGACGTGATCCGT
>Ga0335394_10011164_pt1 | contig 10116 bp, 9 predicted proteins | sample MAT03_FD_205741 | JGI IMG/M metagenome (GOLD analysis project Ga0335394, IMG submission 205741) | Freshwater microbial communities from Lake Fryxell liftoff mats and glacier meltwater in Antarctica - MAT-03 (spades assembly) (version 2) ...
CGCACTCGTCTGTTTAAGGTGGGCGCGTTGGTGCAGGCGACTCATCGTCACATCTGGTTTCGAGTCGCCATTCACTGGCCTGGCGCGACGCTGCTGACTCGCGCGGCGAAGGCGGTGGAATCGTACGTGACAACGACTCTGGAACGCTGGCGGAGTCAGAATTTGTTCGCGGGTTTCGCCGAATCTGATGGCAGCGATCGAGCGTGGATTTCCTTCGCTCCACTGCCGCTCAAATAGACGTCATACGCCGAACGCTTCGGAATCGGGTTCGACCGGTGCCGTGTCTGACAGTCCGCGCGGACCTGGTGAAAATTGACAGAATTCCGCTTGAATTCGGACTTGCGAGCGGAGTTCGGAGGCTGAACCGTTCGTCACGCCATGCTTCAGAGAATCGGAAAAATTCCCAGCGACGCCAATGGGCGCGGTGCGCAATGCAGGCTAGATCGCCAACGACAAATCATCTGTACAGATGAATCCATCTACTTTTTGTGTGGGAATCAGGCGTAGTCCATTAAAAAGAACTCTCAAAATTACCTCAACCACTTGATTTGACAGCTACCACAATCTCCCTTATCGTTATACCCTGCCCTGTCTTGTCTACCTGCGTGATCTGCGTGGGTTCAGGGGTACAAATTAAACAAATGGGAGGTTTGTAATGAAGTTTGCTCGTTTCGCATGTTTAGGTGCTTTGGTTGGAATGATGGCTTTCGGAAACCTGTCTGAAGCTGGCATGTTCGGTGGCTCTTACGGTTCACATGGCAGCTCAGGTGGCGCTCACGCGTCTTCCGGAGACTTAACATCAAGCGGTTCACATGGCTCACACGGAGCGCGCAGAGCACGCCGCGCAGCTGCGTCACACGGCTCAACTGGCTCAATGTCATCCGGTGGATCAACAGGATCGTACGAATCATCTGCTTCAAGCGGTGGTTCATCCGGCGGATCTTCAGGCGGTCGAGTTCGTCCACCACGAACACCTCGCGCACATCGTGGCTCACACGGATCGACTGGATCTTACGGTTCAATGTCGTCTGGCGGCGCTTCTGCATGGTAGTTGCCATGCGGCCTCATAGATGAGGTCGCTCCATGAGACTGGAATTCAAGAAACGTCAACAGGTCGCCAGTAATTCTGGATTACCTCTGGCGTTTCTTTGCATTCTGCCGTTACAAATGATGCGCCACGGATGACGTTTCCTCTTCGATTGCCGCTCGCGACAGGATGACGCGATTGCCAGGCAATCTGGTTTCAGGTCGTGAACCGCGCCGATGGTTGATGGAACGCTAAAAATCTTTCGCAAGATCGGCTACATGTTGCTCAGTTTGTGGCTCATGTTTCACGTCTTCGCAGTCTTTATCTCACCGGCCGCGATGCCGCCTTCGTCGCCGTTGCTTGAGGACGGATATGAGATAGCCCTGCCTTACAATGAGGCCCTGTTCCTGAATCATGGCTATCACTTTTTCGCGCCTGATCCTGGTCCGAGCACTCTGATTGGATGGGAAATTCGGCGCAAGGGCGAAGCACCTGTCGTCGGGCGATTTCCGGATGTCGCCATTCGACCGCGATTGCTCTACCATCGCTACTTCATGTTGGCGGAAAACGTCTGGGCCTTTGATGACGAGACTCAACAAGTCATGCTGAAAGCGTATGCGCGGCACTTCACAAATCAATTTGGCGGCGAACAGATTTCGCTGACACGAGTCAGCCATGAGCCGTCGTCAATTCTTCGTCTTCAGGCCGGCGGAAAACTCGACGATCCTGATACCTTTCAGTATGAGCCTCTGGGTGAATTTGACTTCTCCGAAATCCCGGATGAATCGGATTCCTCAGTGGCTCAAAACTTCTGAGAGGATGCTTCGATGACCGAAAAATTTCGTTCAAATCGACTGCTGAGCATACTCGATTCAATCCGAAACATGGCAGACCATGTCGCTGCAGCATGGCATCGTTTCTGGTTTGAACCACTCGACCCCTTGATGTTGGGGTTGATGCGTTTGCTGACAGGCTGGTTGCTGTTTTACAATCTTGTCATATGGTCGTTGCAACTGAAAACATTCTTCGGACATCATGGAGTTCAACCGCTTGAAGCCGTAAAGCGAGTGTATGAATCACGCTTTGTGTTTTCATTCTGGTTCTGGCTGGACGATCAGTATTTATGGCCCGCACATATTGTCTGCTTGATCATTGCGGCCATGTTTTGCATCGGTGCCGCTACGCGAGTGACGTCAATACTGGCATTCCTGATTACGATTTCCTATTCGCAGCGCGTGCCGGTTGCAAATTTCGGATTTGACCAGATTCTTGGCATGATGTGCCTTTATCTGGCGATGGCCCCCAGCGGCGCTGCTGTTTCAGCAGACAATTTTATCCGCAAATGGTGGTGCCGCAGAAAAGGCCTGGCCATGGACTCTGTACCGGTTCGATATGCGTCAGCTCGCATGGCCAGCCGCTTGATACAACTGCACTTGTGTGCGATCTACTTCTGGGCAGGGTTTTCGAAGCTGAAGGGTCCAACATGGTGGACGGGCGAAGCGATGTGGAATGTCATCGCGAATCAGGAATATCAGACGCTTGACCTCACATGGATGGCATGGATGCCATGGCTTCCGTTTTTGATCGCGCACATTACGATCGCGTGGGAGACATCGTTTATTGTGCTGGTCTGGAATCATCGACTGCGGCCCTTGGTTCTGGCAATGGGGACGGCAATGCATTTCGGCATTGGAGCCTTCCTGGGAATGTGGACATTCGGACTGAACATGACATTCGCCTATCTTTCGTTTGCTGATCCGGAGATCTGGCGGTCTCGACTTTCTTGGCTAAAAAACCATGTTGCCCCACGCGCGGCCGCTGCTTCTATCGGAAGAGTTGCCAATGACGAGTCGTTAACAATGCCAATCAAGGCGTTGAACGTTGATAATTCGCGATCAGAAATCACGCGGTGCCCGGCAGTGACCACATGGACGGTAGAAACTCCGCAAGTTCCGCAACGGGTCCACCCAGTTTCGATGCCGACGCCAATTGGCAGTGTTCTGGTGATTGCGATTGATGGCCAGCATCGCACTGCCCTGCGAGAACATTTTCGAGGCCACGGACTCGATTGTCGCGCCGTCGATAATGGCGAACGAGCAATGCATCTGCTGAATCGTCAGCCGTATTCTGCAGTCGTTGTGCACGGCAGCGGATATTTTGGAACCGATCCGTTGACTATGGCCTGCGATCTGATCGACTATGGAAATATGCCATTGCTGATCCTGTTGACACCAGGCCAGGCGTCACTTATGCCGCACTTGAATTCCATGCCAAATGTGGCATGCTGCATGTTGCCGGCGTCGCTCCGCGAAATCCGCAGCGCTCTGGAAACCCTGATCGCCCGAGACGGAAACAGCCTGTCCGATTAGATCCTTCACATCCAACTCATTGCAAGACACACTGCTATGAATCCCAGCCCGCAATTCGTCTTTCGAGTTCATTTGACACCCGCGATTTGTCTGATGTTGGCGATGATGATGGCTGGCTGTGCGCGAAGCCCGGACTCCCCGGAAGTCATGCTCGAACGCGCCAGAATTTTGATGGCGCAAGACCAGACAGCCAGCGCCATTCCGCTACTTGACCGTGTGATTGAAGCAACACCTGAGAACTCGGAAGCATTCTTTCAGCGTGGGGTCGCCTATGAAAATCTCGAACTTCCAGAGAAGGCACTCGCGGACTACGACGCTTGCCTGAAACTGGATGAATTTCGAACAGATGCGTTAAACAATAAAGCCGTACAACTCGCGAAACTCAAACGGATGGATGAAGCGGTTGCGGCGTTTACAGAACTTGTCGATCTGGATCGTGAAGATTTCCTGGGATATCGAAACCGAGGTCTCTGCCGCTTCGACCAACAGGACTATCCAGGAGCTCTCGATGACTATAACAAAGCAATCAGACTGTACCCCGATGATGCGTCTTCGTGGTTTCAACGAGGCAATGTCCATCTTGCCATGAACTCACTGACGGAAGCGGAAAGTGACTATTCCGAGGCGATTGAGCTGGACCCAGACTTCGCCAAAGCATGGATGAATCGTGGCGTCGTGAATTATCGCAATGGTAAAAAAACATTGGCGGTGGAAGACCTGTCAAAAGCCCAGGAACTGGATAGCAACATTGTGATTCCGGCGATTGATGTTTTCAGCGATATCGCGAAGTCCGCAGCAGCAACGGAAGTGATGCCCGACGACAGTTGGAAAGCCTGCTGTTCCCTGGTTGAGAAAGAACTTTCAGAAAGAGGTTTTACGGAACTGGTCTGTGTCCGCGAGTTCCCTGATCTGCGATGCGCAGAACTCATTGGTGAAATTGACGGCCAGCCTCGCACGATCCTTGTCACGTACCAACAAGCAGACCAATCGACCATCACTTTGCCATGCGTTGATACTCAATCGACAAATGGCGAAACTCCATCATACGCATTGCTCGTGCTGCAAATGCCGGATGACAGCGAAACAACATCGGACGTCATTCGATTCGACATGAACTGGAAGCCCAGCCCCGAAACCGGCGAACCAGTGATCATGAATTACAGGTTGTAATCAAGAAGTTCGAGAAGATTCGTTTCTCAAAACTCTGACTTCGCTTGCACATCAGGCGAAGTTTCGACACGATGCCGGTGCGGGGTTTTCGAACGGCATAGATTTCGCACGTTTGCAGTGCGTATCGATAGGCCGTAATCCATCAAATGACTGTTTGTTTGGGAGGCCTGATGAAGATTTGGACACGCGGACTGATTGTCTTATTTCTTGCGACTCTTGCAGAATCAAAATGTCCTCTGCGTGCCGACGAGACGAAGACCGAAACGCCCGCCAGTGACGACGCAAAAGCAAAACCTGACGCCCAGGAAAAACCTGACTCAAAAGCACAACCCAAATCGCAAGAAGCGCAGGACCCGAAAGCTGAACTCCAGAAACTCCTGCGAACCGGTCCGATCGACGATGCAGTGAAGACACTGGATGCTGCGATCGCACAATCACCGGACGATGTCGAAATCCAGTTGCAGCGATCAATGCTTGTATCGCGTTTTCTGCAACTCAAAAAAACAGCAGAAGCAATCGAACAGGCGGAGAAACTCACCGAGTTTCAGCTTCTTCGAGCGCACGACGCAACGCCGGATCAAAACGTATCTCTGGCCATGTCCGTTCAGATGCTGCGATCTTTGTATCTTCGCGAAAACAAATCTGACGAGGCCAACACGCTCACAATCAAGACCCTCGACGCTCTGCGTACCGCCGCAGCAAAAGAGGACAGCGATGTCTACCTGCCTTCGATTGCTCAGCTGATCAGTGCAACTGCACAAGGTTTAGCGCTGGAAGAAAAATATTCTGATGCGGAAGAACTCCTGAAGAATGAATGTGCTGAACTAAAGACGAAAATCGATGCCGAAAAAGTTTCCGAACGAGCACTTCAGGCATGGATAACTTTGATGCAGTCGCGAATCGCAAATGCTCGACGCGCGGAAATGGCAACAACGCAGACACTGGCGGGAGAACTTGACAACCGCGTCCTTGCGGCATTGCAGAAAAATGCGTCTTCACCGACTCTGCTGTCCACCTTCCTAAGCGTTCGCTCAGCAGAAGTTGGCAGACTCTACCGAGATGAACCCAAAGCCGCTCAGCAGTTGCTGACAAACACAGTTGATTTTGTAGAAGCATCCGAGCTGAAAGATGACAATGCCATCAAAGCAGCCGTCGGTCGTTTGAGAACCTATGAATCCAGAATTGCGTCGGCGCTACTGGTGCTGGAAATGATCGGCAAGCCTGCACCAGAACTCGACATCGAAGCATGGGCGCATGGTGAAGCGAAATCCCCGGACGATCTCAAAGGCAAAGTCGTTTTGCTCGATTTCTGGGCGGTCTGGTGCGGACCATGCATTGCCACCTTTCCGCATTTGAAAGAATGGCACGAAGAGTTCCATGACAAGGGTCTGGAAATTGTCGGTATAACCCGACAATACGGATATGAGTGGAACGAAGAAACCGGCCGCGCGGCAAGAGCCACGGAAGAGGTGTCACTGGAAACAGAACAGAAAATGCTCGACAAATTCATGTCGCATCATGAACTGCACCATGCCACAATCATTACTCCGAAGTCGTCCGAGATGCAGAAACAATTCGGCGTAACGGGAATTCCGCATGCAGTCTTGATCGACAGGCAAGGAAATGTTCGAATGGTCAAAGTTGGTTCCGGCCCGACAAATTCGCAGGCTCTGCGCGAGATGATTGAACAACTGCTGGCGGAATAGAAACCGGGCTGGACGCACAGAGCCAATCGATCCTGATTCGTGTCGAGTATGAATTGCACTAAGCCATCAGCTGTGGGCTGATGGCTTCTTTCTTTCCACATCATTCAATGCAAAAAGTAATCGTAAATGAGTACTCGTGGTCCATCGACAGCCCAGCTTCCCGTTGGCTTCCAGGCTTCAGGCACAACCTGTGGAATTAAGGTCAGCGGAAAGTCTGACCTGGCTTTATTTGTTTCAGATCGTGATGCCACAGCCGCTGGCGTATTTACGACGAACAAAGTTTGCGGTGCTCCTGTGATTGTTTCAAAACAGCGCGTGCCAACAACAACCGCTCGAGCCGTGATCATTAATTCAGGAAACTCAAATGCTGCAACCGGCGAACCCGGTATTCGCGACGCGAAGATCATGACAGCAGCATTTGCCGAACAGATCGGCTGCAGTGCTGAATCCGTCAGCGTCTGCTCAACAGGCGTGATCGGCATACCTTTGCCAATGCCTCTCATCCTGAAAGGGATTCCTCACGGCGTTCAATCGCTCGGCAGGTCAGACAAGCATCTGCTGGATGCAGCAACAGCCATGATGACGACAGATACGTTTCCGAAATTGACGTCCGTTGATATCGCAGTCGCTGACGGCAGCTTGCGAGTTGCAGGCGTCTGCAAAGGCGCGGCGATGATCGCACCGAACATGGCGACGATGCTTTCCGTCGTAATGACGGACGCCCAACTGACCACAGACCAGTGTGATTCCGCATTGCGATTCGGCGTCGATCGCACGTTCAACTGCATTAGTGTTGACGGTCACATGAGCACGAGCGACACCGTTCTTTTGCTGGCCAACGGAGCGTCTGGCGGGACACTCTCGGAAAATGATTTTGCGAGAGTCCGCGAAGCGATTCAACATGTCTGCCAGAAGCTGGCGACTGATATTATCCGCGACGCCGAAGGTGCCGATCATTTTATCACGATCGATGTGAATGGTCTGGAAACTCGTGATGCAGCCTATCGCATGGCCAAAGAAATCGCTGACAGCGCGTTGGTTAAAACAGCAGTCGCTGGCGGCGACCCAAACTGGGGCCGCATCGTCTCAGCAGCCGGTTACGCGAACGTAGATTTCGACACAGCCTATGTCTCACTGCACATCAACGGCATCGAAGTCTACCGCGCAGGCACACCGGTGCCATTTGATGCGACCGCACTTTCAAAGCAGCTCAAATCCAACCGCGACGTCCATCTGGAGCTTTCTGTCTCCGGCGGACCGTGTTCCGGAAATCAAGCCGTCCGCTTCTGGACGTCTGACCTGACTCAGGAATACGTGCGGCTGAATTCGGAATATACGACATAGCCTGTACGCAGGGTCGTTGCAGAATAAGTTAAACCATTGCACAACACTTCAGGTTTGACCAATGCAGAAACGTCACTGATGGGGAAGTTTTTTAAGTTTGCAGGGCGCGGCGTCTGGTGGAATGCGAAAAACCGAACGCTGCCCAAGGACGAGGAGAATCGATATGCCGCTGTTAGATCATTTTCGACCGCCGATTTTCAACAAAGGCTCCTGGGAAGGTTTTCATGGAATGTGGCCTGCGCTGATGGTCATGGATCTATGCAAGTCACTTCCCGAACGATACACCGCAGAACCTCGCGTGCATCTCGGGAAGAATTTTGAAATTGATGTCTGTACGTTCGATGTAGAAGGTGCAACGGGATTCGATTCGGATTCATCGGGTGCTGGCGCAGCAACTGCGACATGGGCTCCACCGGAACCAACGCTCGCGCTGGAACTCGATCCAACTGAAATCTACGAATACGAAGTCCTGATCTTTGACCAACAGCGGGGTCGCGAATTGGTCGCTGCCATTGAACTTGTCAGCCCGGCAAACAAAGATCGCCCGGAAGCACGTCAGACATTCGTCTCTAAGTGCGCGGCGTTACTGCAGAAGAAGATCTGTGTTTCGATCGTCGATCTGGTGACAGTCAAGCATTTCAATTTGTATTGCGAAGTGCTTGACGTTTTCGGTCAAACCGATCCCGCGTTCGCTCCCGATCCACCATCAAACTACGCCGTCACCTGTCGCAGTCACAGCCTGGCTACGCGGTCGCGGTTTGAATCGTGGGCGTATCCGATGGTCGTCGGTCAGCGGTTGCCCGTCCTGCCGATCTGGCTGGACAATGACCACGCCATTTCTTTGGATCTCGAAGTTTCGTATCAACAGACATGCAGTACATTGCGACTGATTTGAAAATCGTCGTGCGCTATCAAAGCCTGAAATTGCGATCTGATATGATTAGCCGCAGGGCGCTAGCCCACGGTTCTGAACCAGACATTTAACCCGACTCGAAGAGGAGGCAGCGTAGTCTGGCACCTCCTCTTCGAGTCGGGTTAAACGATCAATTATGCTGGAGTTAGCCCGATTTGATGCTGGCTCAACTGTTCGCTGCCGTTTTCGGTGATCAGATAATTGTGTTCGAACCGCATCCCGCCCTGCCCTTCGATGTAGCAGCCGGGCTCGAGCGTGATTACATCTCCTGCCATTAGTTCATCATCGCTTTCTGAAACAAGCACCGGCGGTTCAGGATGCTCCAGCGAAAGTCCATGTCCCGCATGATGAGCTAAAGGTCCAAAGCCGCGTGACTCCAAAACTGCCGATGCTGCTTGCCAGAGATCTCGGCAGGCCACGCCGGATTTCAGCATCGCTGCCGCTGCTGTCATGGCATCGCGGCACGCTTCGAACTGAGCAACGATTTTGTCAGACGGAGTTCCCACCGAGATCGTGTTCGTGAAATCGCTGCGATAGCCGTGAATAATCACGCTGTAGTCCAGAATAAACAGATCGCCGTCCTGCAGCCGGTACTGCGTCGGCAATCCACCCGCCTTGTGCAATGCGGCATTCGTCGCGCGGAAGTCGCCGTAGACGATGCATGGGCAACCCGCAGCCTCCTGAGCCGCTCGCTGAACTTCCAGATACACTTCAAATTCTGAAACGCCCGGTTTGATCACCTCAAACGCTCGACGATGACCGGCTTCGCCTGCCCGCATGCAGGATTTCAAAAGTTCAACTTCATCTGCATGCTTTGACCTTCGTAAAGATCGGATCAACGTACCGAGAGTCGTAGGTTCTTGGTTTTCGTCCTCTGCAAACTGCCATGCCGCGTCTTCAGCGACCATCGCGGCGACCATTTCAGAAACGCCTTCAGGCTCGATCAGCCCCGTGGTGCCGCTCCAGACGTGTTCAATTTCGGTCAGAGCCAGGCAAAGTGCGTCGTCACGATTCGTGACAGATTTCTTGTGCGTGTACCAGGGAATAATCACCTCCTGATCAACGAAGTACGGAATCGTCGCGGATCGTTTTGCAAAATTATCCGCCAGCAGAATTGCCTGACCATCACGAGTCAGTATTAACAGTACTTTCTGATCCGCCGAAAAGCTGATCGGATTGATTCGAAAGTTGCTGAAGTACTGAACATGTCTGGAATCGCCGACGAGCACCCACAGAATTTCTTCCGGCAGCCGTTGCCAAAGTCTCGCCTGCCGTTCTCGGCAACCTGCATAAGTAAGCATGTGATTCTAGTTCCCTCCCAATATGTAATTGATGTCGTTCTCGTTCCCAGGCTCCAGCCTCGGAATAAGTAATTCGCGATTTCGCGAACCTGACGCGCCGTTGTGCGTCTGATGCTATCGCATGAGACCACTAGATAACAGAGAGCAGCGCAAGAGTCCTGGATGTTTTTGTGACGAGCTTCGGTTGTGACGCTGGAATTTCTGCAGCGAGCGATGTTGCGGCGAATGGCTGAGCTTTGGCGATCGCAGGTGTGGCTTCAACAGGTGTTGTCAACGAACGAACGGA
>Ga0335394_10011165_pt1 | contig 10116 bp, 8 predicted proteins | sample MAT03_FD_205741 | JGI IMG/M metagenome (GOLD analysis project Ga0335394, IMG submission 205741) | Freshwater microbial communities from Lake Fryxell liftoff mats and glacier meltwater in Antarctica - MAT-03 (spades assembly) (version 2) ...
GGAGAGGACGCGGCGGCGCAAGGCAACGCGAAGCTGCTCGCGCTGTTCACCACCTCGGCGACGTTCCTTTTGTCGATGTTCGTCATCATCGGGTTCGAGCCGGGCGACACCGGGTTCCAGTTCGTCGAGGAGATGCCCTGGCTCGGCGGGCTCACCTACAAGATGGGCGTTGACGGTATTTCGGTGCTGTTCGTGATGCTGACGACGTTCCTGATGCCGATCGTCATCGGCGCCTCCTGGCATGTCAAGAGCCGCGTCAAGGAGTACATGATCGCCTTCCTCGTACTCGAGACGTTGATGCTCGGGGTGTTCTGTGCGCTCGATCTGGTGTTGTTCTACATCTTCTTCGAGGCGGGGCTGATCCCGATGTTTCTGATCATCGGGATATGGGGCGGCAAGGAGCGGATCTACGCCGCGTTCAAGTTCTTCCTTTATACGTTCCTCGGCTCGGTGCTGATGCTGGTCGCGATGATCGCGATGTGGATGGCGGCCGGCACGACCGACATACCCACGTTGCTGACGCATCAGTTCAGTTCGGACCCGCTGACCGTGCTCGGGATAACGATCGTCGGCGGCGTGCAGACACTGATGTTTCTCGCGTTCTTCGCGAGCTTCGCGGTGAAGATGCCGATGTGGCCGGTCCACACATGGTTGCCCGACGCCCATGTGCAGGCGCCGACAGCGGGTTCGGTGGTGCTCGCGGCGATCCTGCTCAAGATGGGCGGCTACGGTTTCCTGCGGTTCTCGATCCCGATGTTTCCGGTGGGGTCGATGGTGATGCAGGACTTCGTGTTCCTGCTCTCGGTCATCGCCATTATCTACACCAGCCTCGTGGCGCTGGTGCAGGAAGACATGAAGAAGCTGATCGCCTATTCTTCGGTCGCGCATATGGGGTTCGTCACGATGGGCATATTCGCGCTGAACCAGCAGGGGATGGATGGGGCGATCTTCCAGATGATCAGCCATGGCTTCATTTCCGGGGCGCTGTTCATGATCGTCGGCGTCATCTACGACCGGATGCACACGCGCGAGATCGCGGCCTATGGCGGCCTCGTGATCCGTATGCCGGTGTTCGCGCTGATCTTCATGCTGTTCACGATGGGCAACGTCGGGCTGCCCGGCACCAGCGGCTTCGTCGGCGAGTTCCTGACGCTGGCCGGCGCATTCCAGACCAACAGCTGGGTCGCGTTCGGCGCGGCCTTCGGCGTGATCCTGTCGGCGGCCTATGCGCTGTGGCTCTATCGCCGCGTGGTCTTTGGCGACCTGATCAAGGGCGGTCTGAAGACGATCGAGGACATGGACCGCCGCGAGAAGCTGCTGTTCGCGCCGCTGGTCGCGATGACGCTGCTGCTCGGCGTCTATCCGTCCCTCGTGCTCGACGTGATCGGGCCGTCGGTGACGGCGCTGGTCGATCAGACCGAGACCGCGCTGGCCGCCCGGGCCACCGCGCTCGCGCAGAACTGACGGGGGCGCGCAATGCTCATCGAGAACCTCGCCGTCGTCGCCCCCGAACTGGCGCTCGCCGTGGCCGCGATGGCGTTGCTGATGTGGGGCGCGTTCAGTCCGCGCGACCCGAGCGGCTCGGTGCTCTGGGTCGCGACGGGCGTGCTGGTCCTGGCCGGGCTCTGGGTGGGGTTCCAGCCGGAGGGCGCGCAGACCGCGTTCGACGGCTCGTTCGTTTCGGACGGGTTCGCGCGCTTTGCGAAGGTGCTGATCCTGTTCGGCGGCGCCGCGACGCTGGCGCTGAGCCGCGACTACCTCGCGCGCCACGATATCCTGAAGTTCGAGTATCCGGTGCTGATCCTGCTCGCGACGGTGGGCATGCTCGTCATGGTCTCGGCGCGGGATCTGATCGTGCTCTACATGGGGCTGGAGCTGCAGTCGCTGGCGCTCTACGTCATCGCGGCCTTCCGTCGCGACAGCGCGCGGTCGACCGAGGCGGGCTTGAAGTACTTCGTGCTCGGCGCGCTGTCCTCGGGCCTGCTGCTCTACGGCGCCTCGCTGACCTACGGTTATTCCGGCACCACCGCCTTCGCCGGGATCGCCGCCGCCGTCGGCGGCGCCCCCCTGTCGCTCGGGCTTATCTTCGGCCTCGTCTTCCTCTCGGCCGGGATGGCGTTCAAGGTCTCGGCCGCGCCGTTCCACATGTGGACGCCCGACGTCTACGAAGGCTCGCCGACGCCGGTCACAGCGTTCTTCGCCACGGCGCCCAAGGTCGCGGCGGCGGCGATGTTCGCGCGCATCCTGTTCGACGCCTTCGGCGGCGCAGTCACCGACTGGCAGCAGATCCTCGCCTTCCTCTCCGTCGCCTCGATGTTCCTCGGCGCGGTCGCGGCGATCGGCCAGCGCAACATCAAGCGGCTGATGGCCTATTCCTCGATCGGCCACATGGGCTTCGCGCTGATGGGCCTCGCCGCGGGCACCGAACAGGGGGCGCAGTCGCTGCTGATCTATCTCGCGATCTACGTCACGATGAACGTCGGGGTGTTCGCGTTCATCCTCAACATGGAAAAGGACGGCAAGACGGTCACCGACATCGGCGCGCTCGGCCTCTACAGCCAGGTGCATCCCGCCCGCGCCGCGTGCCTCGCCGTGCTGATGTTCTCGCTCGCGGGCGTGCCGCCGCTGGTCGGATTCTTCGGCAAGTTCTACGTGCTCGTCGCCGCCATCGACGCCGGGCTCGTCTGGCTCGCGGTGGCGGGGGTGATCGCGAGCGTCATTGGCGCGTTCTACTACCTGCGCATCGTTTACCTGATGTATTTCGGCGAAGCGGTCGAAGGTCTCGACGGCACGATGCCGGCGCTGCACTGGGGCTTTCTCGGGGCGTCGGCCACCGCGATGGTCGTTGGGATCGTAAATCTGTTCGGGGTTGAAACCATCGCCGCCGTCGCCGCATCCACACTGTTCCCGTAGCGGATGGCCACCTGGCCCCCCGGAACGTCGCGCGAAATTCACGACGAGCTCGACAGCACGAACGCCGAGGCCCTGCGGCGTGCGCGCGCCGGCGCCGCGTGCCCGCTCTGGGTGCTGGCGTTGCGACAGACCGCCGCTCGAGGTCGCCGGGGCCGCGACTGGATGATGGCGCCAGGCAACTTCGCCGCGTCCCTGATGATGCGCCCGATGGCCCCGCCCGCGGGGGCCGCGCTGCGCTCGTTCGTCGCGGCGCTGGCGCTAGACGACGCGCTCGTCGCCGCGACGGGCCGCCCCGACCTGCTGGCGCTGAAATGGCCGAACGACGTGCTGCTCTCGGGCGGCAAGCTCGCGGGCATCCTGCTCGAGACCGGCGGCGCGCCGGTCGGCCCGATGGCGCTGGTCGTGGGCTTCGGCGTCAACCTCGCCGCAGCCCCGGACGCAGCCGCGCTCGAACCCGGCGCGCTCGCCCCGGTGAGCCTCCTCGAGGCGACCGGCGTGCGTGTTTCGCCGCAGGACTTCCTCGACCTGCTCGCGCCCGCCTTCGACCGGTGGGAGCGGCGGCTGCTGACGCAGGGCTTCGGCCCTGTCAGGGACGCGTGGCTCGGCCGCGCCGCACGCCTGGGCGAACCCGTCACCGCCCGCCTGCCAGGTCGTGTGATCGAGGGCCGGTTCGAGACAATCGACGTCACCGGCGCGTTGGTGCTCGCCACCGATGCGGGGCGCGTCACGCTGCCGGCCGCCGACGTGCATTTCACCGAAATCTCAGCTCCTGCGCCCGCCCATGCTGCTCGCGATTGACGTCGGCAACACCAACGCCGTATTCGCGCTGCACGACGGCCAACGCGTCGTTGGCGAGTGGCGGTGCCGAACCGAGCGCCAGCGCACCGCCGATGAATACTTCGTCTGGCTGAAGCAGCTGATGGAATTCGCCATGAACGAGAACCGCGTCAGTTCCGTGATCGTCTCCTCGGTCGTGCCGCAGGTGCTGTTCAACCTTCGCGTGCTCGCCGACCGCTACTTCAACACGCGCGCCAAGGTCGTGGGCCGGCCGGACGTCAAGTTGCCGGTCGCCGTGCGCGTCGATCCTTCCGCCAGCGTCGGCGCCGACCGGCTCGTGAACACCGTCGGCGCCTTTGACAAGTATGGCCCAAATCTGATCGTCGTCGATTTCGGCACCGCCACGACGTTCGACGTGGTCGGCCATGACGGCGCGTACGAGGGCGGGGTGATCGCGCCCGGCGTCAACCTGTCGCTGAAGGCGTTGCACGACGCCGCCGCGGCGCTGCCGTTCATCGACGTGACCAAACCCTACCACGTCGTCGGCAAGAACACGATCGCCTGCATGCAATCGGGCATCTTCTGGGGCTATGTCGGTCTGATCGAGGGCCTCTGCGCCCGCATCCGCGCCGAGTACGGCCTGCCCATGAAAGTCATCGGAACCGGGGGCCTGTCCACCCTCTTTGCGCAAGGGACAGACGTGCTGCAGATCATCGATCCGGGCCTGACCATTCACGGTCTCGTCCTGATCGATGCATTGAACAAGGAGTAGACGCGACATCATGGCGAAACCTGACCGGCTGGTCTTCCTCGCGCTCGGCGGCGCGGGCGAGATCGGCATGAACATGTATATCTACGGCTTCGGGCCGGCGGGCGCCGAGCGTTTCATCATGGTGGACGCCGGCGTGACCTTTCCGAACATGGAAAGCTCACCCGGCGTCGATCTGATCATGGCCGACCCCGCATGGATCCAGGCCCGCGCCGACCGGCTCGAGGCGATCTTCATCACGCACGCGCACGAGGATCATGTCGGCGCGCTCGGGCATCTGTTTCACCGCCTGCAGGCGCCGGTCTACGCCCGTCGCTTCACCGCCGCGATCGCGCAGATGAAGATGGAGCGGTCCGGCCAGGACACCGCGATGGTGCGGCAGGCGCAGCCCTGGCCGCATGTGGTCCATGCCGGGCCGTTCACCGTCGGCTTCCTGCCGATCTCCCATTCGATCCCGGAGTGTTCGAGCCTCGTGATCGACACGCCCGCGGGCCGGGTGCTGCACACCGGCGATTTCAAGGTCGATCCGACGCCGATCGTCGGCGAGGGGTTCGACACGGTGGCGTTTCGCGCGATCGGCGACATGGGCGTGCGGGCGCTGGTGTGCGACTCGACCAACGTCTTCACGCTGACGCCCGGCCGTTCGGAGGCGACGCTGGCCCCTGCGATCGCGGAGCTGTTTCGCGAGGCCAAGGGGATGGTGGTCGCGACCACCTTCGCCTCCAACGTCGCGCGACTGAAGACGCTGGCCGAGGCGGGGCGGGCCGCGGGGCGCGAGGTGGTCGTGCTCGGCCGCGCGATGAACACCATGCTCAAGACCGCGCAGACCGCGGAAGTGCTCGACAAGTTCCCGCCGACCATCGATCCCCTCGACGCCGACGGCGTTCCGCGCGACCGCCTGCTGGTGCTCGCCACCGGCAGCCAGGGTGAGCGACGCGCGGCGAGCGCCCAACTCGCGGTCGGCAAGTTCATGGGGCTGGAGCTGCGGTCCGGCGACACGTTCCTGTTCTCGTCCAAGACCATTCCCGGCAACGAGGTCAGCGTCGCGCGCATCCTCAACCAGCTGAGCGAAAAGGGCGTGCGCACCATCGAGGACGATGGGCGATATCATGTCTCGGGCCACCCTAACCGGCCCGATCTGGTCGTGATGCACGATCTGATCCGGCCCGAGATCGTCGTGCCGATGCACGGCGAGCATCGGCATCTGGCGGCCCACGCCGAGCTTGCGTCCGAGCTCGGGCGCCCGAGCATCGTTGCGCCCAACGGCACGATGATCGAACTCGGCCCCGGCAAGCCGCGGGCGGTCGAGAGCATCGAGACCGGGCGGCTCTATCTCGACGGCGCCCAGCTGATCGGCTGGATGGACGGTGTGGTGCGCGACCGCATCCGGATGGCGCTGCGCGGCCATGTCACCGTCTCGATCCTGATCGACGAGGGCGGCCGTCCGCTCGGCGGCGCTTGGGTCGAATGCATGGGTCTGCCCGAGGCGCCGCGACTGCGCGACGGTCTCGCCGGGACGCTGGAGGCGGAGATCGACCGCGATCTGGCCCGGATGAAGCCCGCCGATCTCGCCTCCGACGACGCGGTCGAGGCGGCGGCGAACCGGACGGTCTCGCGGTTATGCAACGACAAGATCGGCAAGAAGCCGCTCTGCACGGTGATGATCAGTCGCCTCGAATAGGCGAGGCCCGGCACGGTATGCTGGCGGAGCGCCCCCGGCGTCTCCGTGGCGACGTTTCGCGCAAGGTGGAGAAGTGCGCCCGCTACAACCCGCGCCACGGCAGTTTCCGGATGCGCCGACCCGTCCGGGATAATTGTTCGACGCGAGTCGCACCCCGTTGCAGGTTTTGGAGGCCGTTTCAGCCCGGGGCTCTGGCGAAAGAAATGCCCGCCGACGACCCCGACCGAGCCGGCAACGTCCGAACGCTATCCCGAATAGGTCTCGTCGAGCGCATAGCCCGAGGAACGCACGGTCCGGATCGGGTCCCTGTCGCCGCGCCGGTTCAGCGCCTTGCGAAGCCGGCCGACGTGAACGTCGACGGTGCGGATCTCGACGTAGACGTCGTGCCCCCAAACCCGGTCGAGCAGCTGCTCGCGACTGAAGACGCGGCCGGGACGCTGCATCAGCACGTCGAGCAGCCGGAATTCGGTCGGGCCGAGATGGACGTCGCGCTTGCCGCGGCGCACACGGCACGACTGACGGTCGAGGACGATATCGGCGAAGGTCGCGACGTCGCCGGCGAGCGCGGGGGCGGTGCGGCGCAGCACCGCGCGCATCCGCGCCACCAGTTCGGACATCGAGAACGGTTTCGTCACGTAGTCGTCGGCGCCGACGTCGAGGCCGCGAACCCGGTCCTCCTCCTCGCCGCGGGCGGTCAGCATGATGACGGGGATCTCGCGGGTCTCCATACGCGCGCGCAACTGGCGACACAGCTCGATCCCCGAGACGTTGGGCAGCATCCAGTCCATCAGCACCAGATCGGGCTTGACCTCGTCGACCGCGATCAGCGCTTCGTCCCCATCCGCCGACGTGGATACGGTGAAGCCTTCCTTTTCGAGGTTGTAGGCGAGCAGGTGGCTGATCGCCTCCTCGTCCTCGACCACAAGAACCTTGGCGCACATGTCGGGGCCTCCTTTGGGGGGCTTACTCGCGGATGAAGTCGATGCTGGACGGCTCGCCCTTGGGCCGGTCGTCGCCGAGCGTCTCTCCGGTCACCATGTAGTGGATCATTTCGGAGATATGCGTGGTGTGGTCGCCGATCCGTTCGAGGTTCTTGGCGAGAAACAGCAGATGCGCCCCGACACCGATCAGCCGGCTGTCCTCGACCATGTAGGTGACGACCTCGCGAAAGATCGCGTTGTACATCTCGTCGATCTCGAAGTCCTGGTTCCATATCTGGATCGCCAGGTTCACGTCGCGCGAGGCATGGGCGTTCAGCACGTCGGTCAGTTGCGTCAGCGTCGCCCGGCCCATGCGCACGATCGAGCCGGTCAGCTTGAACTGGCGCGCCGAGGACAGCGGGATCGCCCGTTTGGCGATGTTCTTGGAAAGATCGCCGATCCGCTCCAGCGTCGCGGATATCTTCAGCGCCGAGATCAGCACGCGCAGGTCCGCGGCCATCGGCTGGCGCAGCGCGATGATCTTGACGACCTGCTCCTCGAGCGCGGCCTCGAGCGCGTCCAGCGCCTTGTCGCGCTCGATCACCGTACGCGCGAGCTTCGCGTCGCGCGTCTGCACCGATTCCAGCGCGTTGGACAGCAGCTCCTCGCAAAGCCCGCCCATTTCGGAGATTTTCGCCTGGACCTGGACGAGGTCCTCGTCGAAGCCCGATACGATATGCGACATTCCCACTCGACCTGTTGCCGGGCCCGCGCGACCCTGAGGATTCTACCGGTCCGAACCATCCGGACGTTTCGGCGAGTATAGCCTTGGCCGCGACATGACCATGTCAATTATGCGACAGTTTTGTGAATGCGGTCGAGTTCAGGCGGTGCGTCGGTCGGACATCGCCGGCACGACCGGCTTCTCGCTCGTCCGGTCAGTCCCGCCGCGCGGCAGCCAGACCGTGAAGGCGCTGCCTTTGCCAACCGTCGAGACGATCTCGAGCCTGCCCTCGTGGCGATTGAGGATGTGCTTGACGATGGCGAGGCCGAGCCCGGTGCCGCCCTTGTTGCGGCTCGAGGACACGTTGACGCGGTAGAACCGTTCGGTGATGCGGTGCACGTGTTCGCGGGCGATGCCGGGTCCGTCGTCGGCGACCGTGACGCCGTGCCGATTGGGATGCGCCTTGCTCGGCGCCGCCGTGAACAGCCGGACCGTGCAGGCGGGGCCGGCGTATTTCATCGCGTTGTCGATCAGATTGGCGAAGACCTGCGCGAGTTGGTCGCGGTCTCCGAGCACGGTCGCCCCCGAGGGCGCGAGCTCGATCTCGAGGTTCAGGCCCTGCTGGCGCGCAAGCGGCGCGAGCGCCGAAGCGCTGTCGGCCGCGATCTGATTGAGCGACCATTCCTCACCCGGACGGTCGTGCTCGTTGAGCTCGATCCGGCTCAGCGACATCAGGTCATCGACCAGGCGCTGCATTCGCGCCGCCTCGCGTCCCATGATCCCGAGGAATTTCTCGCGCGCCGCCTCATCGTTGCGGGCATGGTTCTGCAGCGTCTCGATATAGCCGATGATCGAGGCGAGCGGCGTGCGGAGCTCGTGGCTGGCGTTGGCGATGAAGTCCGAGCGCAGCTGCTCGGCCCGACGCGCCTCGGTCCGGTCCTCGATCTGGACGATGACCTGCGCCTCCGGGCCGAAGGCGGCGTCGGCGGGCAGCAGCCCGACCCGCGCCTCGAAGAAGCGTTCGCGGCCCTGATGGGTGGTGAACTGGAAGCTGCGCTCGTCCTCGTCAGCGAGCGTCGCGCCGACCGCCTCGACGAAGGCCGGCGCTCGGATCAGGTTGGCGAAATGGACCCCCGGCTGCAACCGGGGCAGCGCCTTGTGCGCCGCCGGATTGGCGTAGGACACACGGCCGGTGCGCGCGATGATCAGCAGCGGCGACGGCAGCTTCTCGACAAGCGCGCGCGCCGAGGCGGACGAACGCTCGGGCTCGGATCGCGGCGGCGCCGGCGGCTCGCCGGCGGGCGGCGGCGGGTCGCGCCGGTGGAACGCGACCGCGACGATCAGCGCGCCGGCGCCGCCGAGCAAGAAGGCGAGGATCGGCGATACCGGCAGCGCCGCCGCCAGCGCCATTGCGGCCGCGACAGCGAACGCCAGAACGGAGATGCGCCATTTCGGCATGCCGAACATCCAGGTCGCTAGCGGAGGCGAAAGGCATATCAGCCCAGCGCCCGATCGGCCAGAAAGATTGCCTTCACTCCCCTGTCATATATCTAGTGGCTCAGGGGTCGTCGCGGAGACCGATCGTCATGATACGCTACGCGCTGCGCTGCGCCGATGGGCACAAGTTCGACAGCTGGTTCGCCTCGGGCGCGGACTTCGCCCGGCTGAGCGACGCGCGGATGCTCAGTTGCGCGGTTTGCGGCGATGCGGACGTCGAGAAGGACCTGATGGCGCCGGGCGTCAGACAGGCCGCCGAAGCCCCGTTGAGCGCGCCCGCAACGCCGTCCGAGCAGGCGCTGGCCGATCTGCGCCGCAGGATCGTCGCCGCCTCCGAGAACGTCGGGCGCGACTTCGCGGCGGAGGCGCGTCGCATCCACGACGGCGAGGCCCCCGCCCGCCCGATCATCGGCGAGGCGCACCCCGCCGAAGCGCGCGCCCTGATCGCGGACGGGGTGCCGATAGCCCCGCTGCCATGGTCGAGCCGCAAGGCGCATTGACGCGCCAGGGGCCTGGCATCGCGGCTATCGGGGGGCGTTCGCCCCGTGCGCGAGGCCGTCGATCAGCGCCAGCATCGCCGCCTCGACCTGCGGCGCCGGGCGTCCGCGATGGAGCGCCAGCGCCGCGCCGTCAAACGCGGCGCCGAGCACGTCAGCAAGGGCCTCCAGCGGCGCCGGCGCGATCTCTCCCAGCGCGACCGCAGCTTCGAGCCCCGCCCGCAGGCTGGACCGCGCGTTCTCCATCCGGCATTTCGGCTTTCGCCCGGCGTTCGCGGCCGATTGGTACGTCCATCTGACGTCCGGTGACGACGCTGCGGTCAATCTCGCGATCCTCG